>Ga0316204_10001933_pt1 | contig 51256 bp, 41 predicted proteins | sample 6monrhotite_MG_2_FD_205661 | JGI IMG/M metagenome (GOLD analysis project Ga0316204, IMG submission 205661) | Microbial mat bacterial communities from mineral coupon in-situ incubated in ocean water Damariscotta River, Maine, United States -... | ecosystem: Environmental > Aquatic > Marine >... | reverse complement strand
CTCTGGGGCAGAAACAGGCGACCCCCCATTTGACTGGCAACCGCCCTAATGGCTTTTCACTAAGAAATGAAATCAATGCGCACACAATAATGACACATACAATCTATTTCTATTAAACTAGTTTAGTAGAAATAGATTGAGAATGATCAACGACACCGCTTGATGAAGACCCAAAGCTCAGAACCTAGTAAAGAAACCCACTAGCCAATGCCTACTGCTATGGTATGTACAGGCAAACAAAAACGGGCTCCTCAATGAGAAGTCCGTTTTTAATCCAACTTATTTAAATTTTGGCAATTCCGCTTTCATCTGTAGGCTTTGCTGCTCAGCCGCCAATGCCTTAGCGCGCATGAAGGCTTTAAATTCTGGCGAATTGGTCAAGGCTTGCAAGTCTTGCAAATTGGCTGTGGCTTCTGCCGTGACGTTGAACATATCCTCTAGCTTCTCCATGTCGGTTTTCTCGCGCGGGAAGACGCGGACTTGGACTTTGGTATCGGCGTCGATTTCAGCTAGCTCTTTAGCGGTTTCGAGGGCTTTCATAAAGCCGCCGATTTCGTCGACCAAACCAAGCTCTTTAGCTTGCACGCCCGTCCACACCCGACCGCGCGCAATTTCGCGCACACGTTCGATGGATATGCCGCGGCCTTCGGCAACGCGGTTGGTGAAATCGACATAGATATCTTGCATGCCTGCGTACATACCTTGGCGATTGCCATCGCTCCACGGCTCGAAAGCCGAGTAAGCAGAGGTGAATTCACCGCCCATAGAAATGGCTTCGATATTGTATCCGACCTTTGCCAAAGTGTCGCGAAGCACGACTTTGCCGCCGAGCACGCCGATGGAACCGGTAACAGTTGTCGGCATGGCAATAATCTTGTCAGCCGGGGCGGCGACATAATAACCGCCGGACGCTGCATATTGGCCCATGGAAATGACAACCGGTTTGCCGGCTGCTTTGGCCTTGATAACCGCGTCCCAAATTTGGTCGGATGCGGTTGCGGAACCGCCAGGGGAGTCGACCCGAAACACAATAGCTTTAACCTTGTCGTTTTTGGAGGCTTTGATCAAAGCGGCGGAAACCGTATCGCCGCCCATAGAGACATTATTGGAAAAAGGATTGGAGCCGTCTTCGGAACCGCCTTGCACCACGGCGCCTTGGCCGCCGATGAACGCAATAATTGGGCCTGTATTAGCGCCGGTACCGTAAGAGGCTATGCTTTGAAATTTGGCACCTTTGCCGGCTTTCTTCTTGGCATAGTCCTTGGCGTCTACATAATGGCCAAGCTTGTCAACATAACCAAGCTCCAGGGCTTGCTCGGCGCTGTGCGGAGCATTATCGAGAAAACCGAGAAAGGCTTGCTCGCTGATATTTCTGTCGGCGGCTATATTTTCGACGCTGCTGTCCATGATGGATTGCAACAAAGATGTCATAGCTTCGCGGTGAGGCTCGGTCATGGTCTTTTCAGTAAAGGTGTTGGCCGAATTTTTATACTCTGCAAATTTGATAAATTCCGGCTGTGCGTCGAGCTTTTCGAACACACCGCCCAAGAATTCGATTTCGGCCCGCAAGCCCGCCAGAGAAAATGCAGTGGTGTCTTGCAACCAAACTTCGTCGGCTGCGGCCACGGCCATATAAGCGGAGAGGGACGTGCCTTCAAAACCCTGAGCATGGGCGATAACGAATTTACCGCCGGACTGGAAGTCTTTAACCGCGAGGCGGATTTCTTCGGCTTGCGCTGGTGCCATAGCCCAGCCATTGGCACGGATGAACAGACCTTTGATTTTCTTGTCATCTTTGGCGCGGTTAAGGGCGCGGACAATGGTGACCACAGAATTTGGCTTGCCACCAAATATATTGCCGCCGCCTGCGTGGTCCAACATACCGCCGCGCAAGTCCAGAGACAGGACGATAGAACTGCCGGTGATCTTGTCCTTTTTGGCGGCAGAGCTTACTGCGGCGCCTATAATCATAATAAAGAGAAGCAGCATCAAGAACATGGCAACAAAAAAACCGAGAACCGAAGCAAAAAAGGAGGTGAAGAACTGACGCATAATGACACTCTTGGTTGGAATTAAATATTATATGATGTTTCCATACATGGTATATGGCGCACCGCCAAGACATTTCTCGATAAACGATAATAAATTTACAGTGAGCCTGTAAAGAGCGAGAACTTACTGCGACAATTATGCCGATTGAGAAAGCTGTGATTTAGTGTGAAAAACCGATTGCATTATGTGAATATAGGCGATAATAAGCGCCCCTTGCCAAGCTCTGTGGAGCTTTACGCTTTTGGGGCGTAGCCAAGTGGTAAGGCATCGGGTTTTGATCCCGTGATCGTTGGTTCGAACCCAGCCGCCCCAACCATTTTCTGGTCAGTTTTGTAATTCTTTTAATTTCTGCGTGCAATTCGTGATATCGGATAATGATGCGTGCAAGTTTAGCCTGATAGGCGAAAAATGTTGGAATCAAGAATTTTCCACTGAAAAAATCTTGCAAGTCAAGCACAATATTTACGCGAAAACGCAAAAAAAATGCGTTTTGATGCGTCCTAGCGATTGATTAACCAGAAAGAGCCGTGTAAACCTACCCCAAATAAAAACAATATTGCTCCTTTATAATAGGGAGCAAAAATTTTGGGAGCTATGTGTGGTCATTATTTCTGCAAGGGTTAAGGTGTTGGTAGCAACGGGTCTGGCTGCGGTTATTTTAGCTCCATCTGCGATTGCTCAAGATTCGGGAAATGAAGCAGCTTACCGTGATTTGCTGGAGGCTATTGCAGCGCAAAAAGTAGCTCTGGCTCAGCAACAATTATATGTATCACAGCAAGATGTGCAAATTACTTCGCTGAATACACAAATTGACGGCTTAGATGACTGGAAGGCTGAAATAACGCCCATGCTTGGCAAAATGACAACGGGCATTGCGGGCCAGATTAATTCAGATTATCCGTTCGAGATGGATCGGCGCGCACCAAGATTGCAGTCATTGGAGGGCACGATTAATGACCCGGTCGCTGCAGTTGGCGATAAATATCGCAAGGCACTCAATGTCTACAAACTTGAGGTTAATTACGGCCAGAGTATGGAGGCCAAAAAGGGCAATCATCCCATTGATCCAACTATCCGCGTCGGTGATGACCGGTGGGTCAAGGAAGAAAACGGTGACATAAAAATAAATAAAAAAACCGGCCAGCGCGAGGAAATATTTGACGGCTCATACCTTCGTTACGGTCGGTTGGCATTTGTGTATTTGCAAGCCGATAGCTCACAAGCGCTACGCTATGATTTGGATGCAAAAGAGTGGGTTGAGTTGCCGAAGAAACATATTGCCGACATTCGCCGTGCAGTAAAAATTGCGAGCGGAGAGGCAGCGCCTAATGTTGTCAAAGTGCCCCTTTTTCTTAACCCTTAAATTGGGTAATTTTTGAGCCTTAGGCTCGCCGGTGGTTCCTGATTAGAGGATGGGCGGACCACTAAAACGCAACGCAGATGGTCTGCGCGGCGAACATGATTGAAACTAGATCGGAAGGAAGACATGTCGAAAATTTCAAAAATCAGGCCAAAGACTTCAAAAGTTAGAAATGTCCTGTTGGCTGGAGCGTGTGTATTGGCTGTCGCCATACCTGCGCAGGCACAATTGGAGCAAGCCTTACGGGTGGCCTCAAGTTCAACCGCAGCGAGCGCTGCTTCTCAACAGCGGGTCGAAGCTGCTGATGATGATGCGGAAAGTGCAGCTCGTGATTACCGTGCAGTCTTACAGCAAATCGACAATATGAAGTTGTTTGTTGATCAGCAGGATATTTACCTGCGTGGTCAGGCTGGTGATATTGAAGCCCTTAACCGTCAGCTTGGTTCAGTTGAACAAGTGAAACGCGGCATGGTGCCAATGATACTTTTGATGGCGGCGCGGATTGAGGATTCGGTCAATAGCGACATGCCGTTTAAAATGCGTGAACGTCAGGAGCGTCTTGAGCGCATGAAAAACGTTTTGGCAGACCCGTCCGTCACGCCTACCGAGCAATACCGTCAGGTCTTGGCTGCATATAAAAACGAAGTGGCTTACGGTCAGGGCTTGGATAGTTATGAGGGCGCACATCCAACCGAGGACGGCGTAAAGGTCGATTATTTGATGTTTGGCCGTATATCACTGATTTATATGTCTAAAGATGAGCAAGATTTGGGCTATTATGACATGGATAGCAAAGAGTGGATGTCGATTGACCCGAGTAATGCCTTGCAGGTTCGTCAAGCTATCCGCATCGCGAACGGCGAAGCGGCCGCAGAGATTGTCTATGCACCGATCTTCGGCGCGAAGAATTAGAGAAAGAGGATATTTCAAATGATTAAATTATCAGAAAACTTAAAAAAACTGAGTGCCTTTTTCGTAGGTGCGGTTTTGGTGGCCGGACTGGCAATGCCAGCCAGTGCGCAAATTAACTCAATTGGGGAGTTGTTGGATAAGGTTCGTCAAGATGCGCGAACAACCAAAGCGGAAAATGACCAACGCGAGCGCGAGTTTAGAGCCCGTGCAAATGAGCAAACGGCTAAATTGGCCGCTGCGCGTCGGGAGCTTCGTGCACTTGAGGCCCAGGTCAGAGCGGTTGAGCGCGAATTTAGCGCGAACGAACTTGTTATTGCTAGGCTTGACGGTGAGTTAAACGCGGCACTCGGTGAATTCCGTGACGTTTTTGGCTTGGCCCGTTCAAAGGCCGGTGAGTTTAAAGCCACATTGGATGCCTCTTTGGTGTCTGCTGAAAATCCAGGTCGTACTGATGTGCTCGGAAAAATTGCGACGTCCAAGGCGCTTCCGAGTTCGGACGAGCTTAACCAAATTTGGCAATTGATGTTGGGTGAAATTGAAGCCCAGCGCGAAGTTTCTAGTTTTGAAGCTAATGTAGGTAATAGCAACAACCCGGGTGAAAGCATGCAGGTAACGCGTGTTGGTGCCTTTACTGTATTTACGAATGCTGGCGGTGATTTTTTAGAGTACAAAAATTCTAAAGACCCAAAAGTATTGCCGCTAACTTATCTTAAGAAGCAGCCTGGCGGCGCGATTAATCAAGCCGCTAATGATGTTCTTAATGCGGGCTCCTCAGACTTGGTCTTTGGGCCGGTTGACCCAACACGCGGGAGTTTGCTCAAAGCATTAGAGCGCGTTCCGGATACAAAAGAACGTGTTGATCAGGGTGGGCCAATTGGTAAAATTATTCTTCTTGTGCTTCTCTTGGGCGGAATTTTTGGTGTGCTGAATATTCTCCGCTTGTTCTTGGTTTCCTCTGCAGTGAAATCCCAAAAAAGGAAAGCAAAGCCGTCTAAATCCAACCCGCTTGGTCGTGTTATGATGGCTTATGAAAGCGTAAAGGATAAAGACGAGGAAGTTATCGAGCTTAAGCTCGACGAGGCTATCCTACGCGAAAGTCCGAAGCTTGAAGTTGGTCTTAACCTGTTAAAGCTTGGTGCCGCGATTGCACCTCTCCTCGGCCTGCTTGGTACGGTTACCGGTATGATCAAAACCTTCCAAGCTATGATGATTTATGGTGCTGGTGATCCACAATTGATGGCTGGCGGTATTTCCGAGGCTTTGGTTACGACCATGCTTGGTCTGATAGCCGCAATTCCGCTCTTGGTTCTGCACAGCTTCTGTTCATCATTTGCACGTGGTGTTCAAGGCACGCTGGAAGAGCAATCTGCCGGTATCGTGGCGCGCCATGTTGAAAGTCGCCGCGGTTAATTTGCGGCGAGCGTAGTTTGGGCCCGGCTTTAAGGCGGGCCCATGAATTGCTCGCATATGTGCCTTGTTATTGTTGACAGGCAAACATGTGTGAGATTGGAACTAGGGATGAGAAAAAGGTATTGATATGCCAGAATGGTTAAATCCGAAACTAGCCTATGAGGGGTTGTTAGACTTTTTTGCCCAAGGCGGGCCGATCTTATTTTGGATCATGTTGATTGCTTTCTTATTGTGGGCTTTCATAATGGAGCGGCTCTCATATTATATGTTTGCACACGGACCTTTGGAAACGCGCTTAAAGGCCGAATGGAATGCACGGTCAGATAAACGTTCTTGGCGTTCGCGAGCAATTCGGGATGATCTTGTTTCGCAGGTGAAAATGCACACGGAGAAGAATGTCGGTATTGTACAAGCGCTTGTCGCAGTGGCGCCTTTGCTTGGTTTGCTCGGTACCGTTACCGGTATGATTAAAGTGTTTGACGTTATGGCTCTATCAGGTTCTTCAAGTGCTAGGTTAATGGCGGGCGGCGTGTTTCAGGCAACCATACCGACGATGGCGGGCATGGTTGTAGCCTTGTCCGGTTTGTATTTTTCAACCTGGCTACCAAAGCTCAGTATTCGCGAGACGGCCAAATTTGCTGATACTTTGGAAATGGGAGAATAACATGAGAAGACGTGTGCGCCGCGGCGGAGATGACGCCGATGTAGATATGACACCGATGCTCGACATCGTGTTTATCATGTTGATCTTTTTCATCGTTACCGCAACATTTTTAGACGAGCAGGGGATCGATATAACCCAGCCACCGCCACCGCCTAATCAAGACCTTAATCCGCCTACAACACCCGCAATTGCCGTCTTTGTTGACGGTAAAAACCGGTGTTCAGTGGATGGGCGTGGTTCTGATTGTGACCGTGTGGTTTTAACCGTTGAAAGCCTTTTGGCGGATAAGCCAGGCGCCAGTATCATTCTTAAAGTGCATGAATTGGCTGATACCCAGCATTTGATCGGGCTTAAAGACAGCTTTGACGTCAAGGGTTTAAACTCCAAAATTGAGATCATTAAAGGGTAAGTGTAATAGAATTACAAAAAATACTTGTAATTTAATAGTAAATGTAATAGGGTAACAAAATGGCAAGACGTAGTCGTGTAGCAGTTGAGGCGGAAGACACCGAGTTGAATATGACACCTATGTTGGATGTTGTGTTCATTCTCTTGATCTTCTTCATTGTGACGTCAGTGTTTATTAAAACACCGGGAATTGAGCCGGTTAAACCCGAGGCTGTCACTGCTGATAAGTTGGATCCGGGGATTATCGTGGCGATCAGCCGGGATAACGAAATTTGGATAGATAAAATGCCTTATGCAATTAATGAAATCCGGCCTGTTATTTTGGCGCTTCGGGATGAAAACCCGAAAGCTGGCGGCATTATTCAAGGTGATGCAGAATCGCAAGCTGGTATTGTTATGCAGGTGCAAGAATTGATGACCGATCTCGGCATTGATACGCGCGTTTCAACTGAATAGGAGACGAAAATGGGTGGATTAATACGTTGGATTGGCGGCATAGCTTTAGCCGCCGCCGTTACATTTCTTTTGTTTACCTTGATGCGGGTTTTAATCGCTGGTGATTTTAAATTAGAGCAAGAGCAGGAAAAGCTCAGTTTTGAGGTTAATGCGAAAATTGAAGAGGTGAAGGTGACGCGTAAGGATGTGAAAGTATCCAAAGTGCGCCGTGTGGTAACACCGCCGCCACCGCCTATGATTGAGCGTCAACAGGCTTCGCAGCCTAATGTGCCAATTGCTTCTCTAGAAGGGGCTATCCCGGATTTTGAGACGCCAAAACTGGATCGCCAGAACTTTAAAATCGCCGTATCTGACCGTGATGCACAGCCTTTGGTGCGTATTCCGCCCATCATGCCACCGCGCGCGGAAAAATCAGGGCATTGCAAGGTGCGTTTTGATGTGAGCCCGCAAGGTGCGCCGTTTAATGTAATAGCGACTTATTGTACTGGCAGCGTCTTTAAGCGTGCTTCTATTAAATCTGTTGAAAAATGGAAATATAACCCAAAAATAGTTGATGGCCGATCAGTCGCGCGTAAAGGCGTGGAATCGCAAATCACGTTTCAGCTAACGGACGATCGCGGAAAATTAATTCCTGAGTAGTTCGTTGTTTCGGCGGTTTTTCGCCCAGTAAGAACCTAGTAAGAAATATGACATGAAGTAAATGGAGACTTATGTGACAAGCTCATTGACCCAAAAACAAAGTAAAACTAATGCAAAATTTTCACTGCTGACTTCTATTGGGCGCGAAATGAAAACATTTATGTTGCCACTTATTTTGTGTGGCGGAATGTACACAATCAGCGTTGATGCTGCCTATGCGCAACGTTCAAATGGAAATAACGATCAGGCGGAACAACCAACCGAAGGCCGTCAATTCAGCGCCAAGGCCGGCGCTATTGTAAATGAAGCTTTGACATTTATGAATGAAGAGCAATTCAGTCCGGCGTTGGCATCTTTAAACAAAGCTCTGGCGCTTCCAGACTTGAATGCTTACGAGAAAGCAACCATTCAACAGATGCGCGGGAGTGCATTTTATGAACTTGATCAATATGGCCAAGCTATTCAGGCATTTGAAGCTGCAATAAGTTCAGGTGGGTTACTACCAAATGAACGCTCTAATCTACGGGTAAATATTGCGCAATTGCTTATTGCCAATGGTCAACCGGCACGCGGTGCGCAGATGTTGGAAGATTGGAACCGCGCAGGCGGCGTACTATCTCCAAAGCATGTCGAATATTTATGGCAAGCCTGGTCGCAAGCTGAAAATTACCGTAAGGCATTACCGTGGGCGCAAAAATGGTTCACTGCAGCCAGCCCAAAAGAGCGCAAGCATTATGACTTGCTGAACTTCATGTACAATAATTTAAACATGCCAGCCCAGCAGGCCGATATTGTCAAGCAAATGATCGCGCTTTGGCCTGAGGACAAAAACCTGTGGCAGGTCTGGCAATCCCTATTGGCCAATGGTGGTCGTGAAAAAGAATCCTTTGAAGTGACCAAAATGCTTTATCTTGGTGGTGCACTTGATCAACAGCGGGAATTTGAAACGGTTGTTCAATATTACGGATTTTACGATATGCCCTATCAGGCGGCTAAAATTCTGGAGCGTGAATTGAACGCAGGCAATATTCGCGAGACGCCAGAAAAATTGGTCCAGCTATCAGATTTATTCCGTCAAGCCCGTGAATATAAACTCGCTATTCCGGCATTGGAGAAAGCTGCCGGTACTGCTGGGAAAGCAAAGCTTTTTGCGGATTTGGGCGAGGCTTTATATAAAGAAAACCAGTGCGGTAAAGCTGAAGCCGCTTTTCAAAAAGCCATGCAACTTGGTTATGATCAGGGTAAATCCTGGATGCTCATTGCATCGTGTCGTTATGACGATGCGGCGCTTGAAACACGACCTAAATGTCCGTTCACTGCCGCTCAGGAGACTACACACCCCTGGTCTGTGAAACGAACTTCTGCGGCTGCGGCCTTTGATAATGTACCCTCATCGTCGAGGGAAGCCAGCAATGCCAGAAAGTGGAGGAGCTTTATTGCGGGCGAGAAATCCAATTTGACAAAGCGCTGTATTTTCGAGGCGGACATCGAATGGCAAAATTGTCGTGATGATATTCGTAGGGCTTACAAAAGTGAATTCCTGGACGGTAAATTTACTTTAAACGATGAAAAATGCACAAAGTATATCGCGCGCTTTGATAAAGAGTTTCGTAAAGATGTAAAGAAAGCCGAAGCTACAACAGAATAGACTGATAGAGACATTTAGGTATAAACCTCTGTTTCAACCTAAGCACTAAAAACCGGGTAATGTGTTGCCCGGTTTTTTTATGTAGCAATATCACAATTCCGCGAGACCCTTGCAGTCAACACCTCTAACCTATAAATAAATTGTCAATAGGAGAGCGTGCATGACTGATAAAATAGAACCGCCAATCGAGCATAAATCAGAGATGATTAACTGGATTGCTGCGGGCTGTAAGCCCAAATCTGACTGGCTCATTGGTACGGAGCACGAAAAAATAGGCTTCAATCTGGAGACCTTAAAACCACTTCCCTATGATGGTGATACGGGCATTTTTGCTTTGCTAGACGGGCTTAAAAAATTTGGTTGGCGCGAAGTGGTTGAAAACGGATATTTGATTGCGCTTAAGCGCGACGGTGCCTCTGTTTCGTTGGAGCCTGGCGGACAATTTGAGCTTTCGGGTGCACCCCTAGATAACATCCACCAAACATGTGGTGAAGTGAGCCGGCATTTGCGTGAGGTAAAAGAGATTGCAGATGGTATTGGTGCAGGCTTTCTATCATTAGGGTTTCGCCCAATTACTAAACTGGAAGACGTGCCTGTCATGCCTAAGGGGCGCTACAAAATCATGCGCGCATACATGCCCAAGGTCGGGACGCACGGGTTAGAAATGATGTTTCGTACATGTACGGTGCAGGTCAATTTAGATTTTGCTTCCGAAGCTGACATGGTCAAGAAAATGCGGGTAAGCTTAGCATTACAACCGATCACAACGGCCTTGTTTGCTAACTCACCGTTCACCGACGGTGTGCCGAACGGGTATAAATCATACCGTTCACGTATCTGGCTAGATACGGATGCGGACCGGACAGGCATGCTACCCTTTGCGTTCGATCAGGGTTTCGGGTTTGAACAATATGTTGATTATGCCTTAGATGTACCGATGTATTTCGTACACCGAAACAAGAAGGGGGGAGGAGAAAATTACCTAGATGCATCCGGTAAAAGCTTCCGGGATTTTCTTGACGGTAAGCTGGATATATTGCCGGGCGAGAAACCAACCCTGTCTGATTTCGAAGATCATCTCTCGACTATATTCCCCGAAGTGCGTTTGAAGCAATTTCTGGAAATGCGCGGCTCGGATACCGGGCCGTGGAACCAGCTTTGTGCCATGCCGGCATTTTGGGTTGGTATCTTATATGACCAGGCGGCATTGGATGCGGCTTGGGACTGGGTCAAAGATTGGAGCGAGGAAGAGCGCGATGGCTTGCGCAGGGATGTACCGAAATACGGGCTACAGACTAAATTTAGAAACGGGACCATTCAGGACCTGGCCAAACGCGCACTCGTACTTTCCCGCGAAGGCCTAAAAACGCGCGGTAAATTAAATGCATACGGCGAAACTGAGACCGTCTTTTTAGCGGATTTGGACGATATGGCTAAAACCGGAAAAAGCAATGCTGACAAATTGCTACAGCTTTACAAAGGTGCCTGGGAAGGTGATATCACGCGTGCATATCAGGACTGTATTTATTAATGCTCGTATTTTAAGACCCGCATAATATCCGCATTTTAATATCCACATTTTAATATCCACATTTTAATATCCACTGGCACCAGACGTTGGTGAGCGTAGGTCTGCGGCTCCATAGAAAAACCCGTCTTTATGCATGACAGCATTGGCGCGGCCCAAACCGGTTCGCTTGTATTTCCCAAAATCGTCCTGACTAAAAATAAACCCGCGGTCTTCCAATATGCGAATTGTATCTGCTGAAATACCCGGTTCAGTGACTATCACATCTGGCAGCCATTGATGATGGATGCGCGGCGCAGTGACAGCTTCCATAGCATTCATATCAAAATCAATGACATTGAGGATGGTTTGTAAGACAACCGTAATGATGGTTCCGCCTCCCGGTGACCCTGTCACGAACCAAGGTTTCCCGTCTTTTTTGACGATAGTCGGGGTCATGGAGGATAATGGGCGTTTGCGCGGCTCAATTTTATTGGCCTCGCCGCCAATTAACCCGAAACCATTTGGCGAACCGGGCTTGGAAGAAAAATCATCCATTTCGTTGTTCAGCAAAAACCCGGCCCCATCGACACTATAACCACTACCAAAACTAAAGTTGAGTGTAGTGGTAACCGACACTGCATTGCCCCATTTATCCATAACGGAATAATGGGTGGTTGCGGGGCTTTCCTTGGGCAGGTGGTGCCCGGGCAAGATGTCCTCACTACGGCTCGCTTTGCCCGTATCAATGGTGTTGCGTAGACGCTCACCATAAGTTTTATCGGTCAACTTTGTGATTGGTACGTCAAAGAAATCAGGATCACCAAGATATTTGGAACGGTCCGCATAGGCACGGCGCATACTTTCGATCAGGAGGTGCAGATAGTCGGCGCTATTGTGCTCAAGGGCGTGTAAATCATACCCCTCTAGGATATTGAGCATTTGCACCACATGTACTCCGCCTGACGAAGGCGGCGGCATTGAGAAAACTTCATATCCGCGGTAAGTGCCTTTTGCAGGTTCGCGGGTGACAGAGTGATAATTTTTCATGTCCGCAAGGGTAATAATTCCGCCGCCCCTTTGCATTTCAGCCACCATAAGCTCGGCGGTTCTACCCTCGTAAAACCCCGCAGCGCCTTTTCTCGAAATGAGCTTCAAGGTCTTGGCTAAATCTTTTTGCTTGAGCGTATCGCCTTGCTTATAGAAAACACCGTCCGGTTTAAAAAAATACGCCAAACTAGATGGGTCTTTGGACAAATATGCCTTACTGGACGAGAGCCCTTGTGCCATGCCGTATGTCACTGGGAAGCCGCGATTTGCTAGTTTTATAGCGGGTGCCATAACTTGTTTCCGGCTCATTGTGCCGTAAGCTTCCAGGGCATCAAGCATACCCATGACTGAGCCGGGAACACCTGCGGATAAATGTGAATATTGTGCTTTCTGGTTATCAACCTCGCCGCCCGTGCCGAGGAACATATCGCGACTTGCAGCCGCAGGTGCCATTTCGCGATAATCTATAGCAATCACTTCGTCGTTGTCCGCTCCATCATTGTTTAAGGCAATCAGCATAAACCCGCCGCCGCCAAGGTTTCCTGCATTTGGTAATGTTACAGCCAGTGCAAACCCTGTAGCAACTGCTGCGTCAACTGCATTGCCACCTTGCGCCAAAATATCTCGCCCAACTGCGGCGGCAATGGCTTCTTGCGCCGTCACCATACCGTTCTTGCCGATTACAGGGTGAATAGGTGCGCTTTCATATGCTGAAAAAGCTAGAGTTCCTGTAGGGTCGACCTCGGTTGGTGGCATTGGTGTGTTGGCTTCTTGGGCGAAGGAAGGACTAACTATAATTGCTATGATGACAATACTGGTAAATAGAATGCGAAAGAGTTTCATAACGGACGTCCCAAAATGTTTGAGTGTAGAAATTAATATGCATCAATATTTTAATGTATTCCAGTTCTTTCAATGTGACAACTTAGCTTAACTAGCAAGTGGTTACGGGTGTGAAATAGCGCCCTTAATTCTAAAATCATCCTTGCCACTCTCCTTGGGCAAGAGTAGGTTTGGCTTCAATTTCTAGGGTAATTTTAGGGAAAACTTGGATATGAAACCAACCAATACCCGCAATCCTGACTACTATCATAAAGTGGTTGATTGCCAGTGGGCTTGCCCGGCGCATACGCCGGTTCCAGCTTATATCCGCCTCATTGCACAAGGTCGTTACGGCGATGCGTATATGCTCAACCGCGAAAGCAATGTCTTTCCCGGTGTGCTTGGCCGTGTTTGTGATAGACCGTGCGAGCCAGCATGTCGGCGCGGACGGCTTGAAGAAGAACCTGTCGCTATTTGCCGCCTCAAGCGCGTGGCCGCAGATCACCGGGGCGACATCACTAATCGGCTTCCCAAAAAACCAGCTATAACCAACGGTAAAAAAATTGCACTTATTGGGGCAGGGCCAGCATCCTTTACGGTGGCTAACGATCTGGCACCTCTTGGATATGAGTGTACAATTTTCGAAAAACTGAGCGAGCCAGGCGGCTTAATGCGCTCCAATATTCCGGCGTTTAGATTGCCGGAAAATGTGCTGTCCGAGGAGCTCGATTGTATTTTGGACATGGGTGTCGCGCTTAAACTCAATAGTCCCGTCGAAAGCATGAACGATTTACTTGAACAAGGTTGGGATGCGGTATTTGTCGGTACGGGCGCACCGCGCGGTAAGGATTTGAACCTACCGGGCAGGTGGGATGATGGTGTTAAAGATAATATCCATATCGGCATTGACTGGCTGGAAAGTGTTGCTTTTGAACACACCAAATCTATGGGCAAAAATGTTTTGATCATTGGAGTTGGCAATACGGCCATGGATTGTTGCCGGACTTCGCTTAGGCTTGGCTCAAAAAATGTTAAGGTTATGGCCCGCAAGCCGCGTCAATTTTTCAAGGCGTCCGTGTGGGAACTGGAAGACGCCGAAGAAGAAAATATCGACATCATGGTCAACCATTCCCCCAAAGCCTTTGTCCACAAGGACGGCAAGCTTACCGGCATGGTGTTTGAGTTAATGGAGTACGAGATCGACGATAATGGTCGTATTACCAGCCAAAAAGTGACAGGCGAAACCACGATTGCCTGCGACGATGTTATTCTCGCTATCGGGCAGGACAATGCTTTCCCGTGGATTGAAGAGACATCCGGTATTGAACTGGATAAATGGCAAGTGCCTGTTGTCGACGAAACCACATTTGAAAGTACCCGCAAAGGCGTGTTCTTCGGGGGTGATGCAGCCTTTGGCCCCAAGAATATTATCTGGGCGGTTGAACATGGCCACCAAGCCGCGATCTCAATCCACAAACATTGTCAGGGTAAAATGCTCACGGGCCGACTGCCCAATGAAGTTGAAATGGCACCGACCAAAATGGGTATGTTTGAATGGCGATATTCCAATTCATATGACGATTCTGATCGCCGTCAAATGAACCATGTAGAGCTTACCAAACGGTTTGTGGAGTTGGATGTTGAGGTCGAACTTGGTTTCACACCAGAGCAGATTGCGACAGAGGTTGAGCGTTGTCTCAACTGTGATATTCAAACAGTGTTCGAGCCCAGCTTGTGCGAGGAATGTGATGCCTGTATCGATATTTGTCCTGTTGAGTGCCTAAACATTACCGCAGATGCTGATGAAGCTGAATTGCGAGATAGTTTGACCGCATCTGAGGGTATAGACGGGCAGGCGCTATTTGTTTCGGATGCTTTGCCTTTAACCAAACGGGTTATGATCAAAGACGAAAATGTGTGTTTGCACTGCGGCCTGTGTGCTGAACGGTGCCCGACGGCGGCGTGGGACATGCAAGAAGCGCTTATACAAATTCACCATGCCGATGACCAAGATGCCCCGCAAAAAGCAGGTGTTCAGCTATGAGTAATGTACGCGTCAACGATTTCACCATCAAAGTGGGCAATGTCAACGGAACCGGTTCGGCCAGTGCCAATGCGTTATTGATGAAAATTATATTCCGCATGGGTGTGCCTGTGGTCGGGAAAAATATATTTCCTTCTAACATCCAAGGCCTACCTACCTGGTACGAAATTCGTGTCACCGAGAAAGGCTATCGTGGCCGTTCTGGAGATGTTGACCTTATGGTTGCTATGAACCCGGAAAGCTACAAACGGGACTTGGAAGAGCTTAGCCCGGGCGGCATATTATTGTATGACGACACTTGGCCGCGGCCGCATTTCCTAACACGCACGGACATTACTGTCATCGGCGTACCCTTGGCACGCATGTGTAATGCCGCGTTCAAGGTAGCGCGCTCACGTATCTTGATGAAGAACGTAGCTTATGTAGGTGCAGTTGCGGCATTGCTCGATCTTGATCTTGATATTATTAACACGCTCTTGCGCGAAATGTTCGCGTCAAAACCCAAGCTGGTCGATTTAAACTTGCAGGCTATTGCTCTTGGCTATGATTATGCCAAAGAGAACTACGGAACAGCAAAAAAATTAAAGGTCGAGGCCCGTAACCTGACCCAGGGTAAAGTCATGATGGACGGTAATACGACTGCTGGACTTGGCTGTGTTTACGGTGGTGCGACTTTTGGTGCTTGGTATCCAATTACGCCGTCGACATCATTGATGGATGCGTTTGCCAATTATTGCGAAATGTTGCGCGTGCATCCCGACACTGGCAAACATAAATATTGTATCATACAAGCTGAGGACGAATTGGCGGCAGCGGGTATGATTATTGGAGCTTCGTGGAACGGCGCACGCTCTTTCACGCCGACCTCAGGCCCGGGCATATCGTTGATGAGCGAATTTATCGGCTTTGCATATTATGCCGAAATACCCATGGTGCTATTTGATATCCAGCGCACCGGCCCGTCTACAGGTATGCCGACCCGCACCCAACAATGCGATATTCAACTGTGTGCCTACGCATCCCACGGTGACACTAAACATATCTTGCTTTTCCCGTCTGATCCAAGCGAATGCTTTGACATGGCGGTGAATGCTCTGGATTTGGCTGAACGGTTTCAGACGCCTGTATTTGTTCTTTCTGATATTGATATTGGTATGAATGACTGGATGATCGACGAACTGGTTTGGGATGATAATTATGTGCCAGATCGCGGTAAGATAATGTCGCCGGCGGACTTGGAAAAAGTCGAAAAATTCCACCGTTATCTTGATGTGGACGGTGACCATATTCCTTACCGAACCATTCCTGGCACCGACCCCAAGGGTGCATATTTCACCCGAGGTTCCGGTCACAATAAATACGGCGGCTATACCGAAGACGGCGCAGAATACAAAGAAGTTGTTGACAGGCTAACATCCAAATGGGCCAGCGCTGCCGACAAAGTTCCGGCACCTATTATTAGTACAGCGAGTAAACCGGCTCAAGGCAAAATAAAATTTGCTATTATTTCTCTTGGGTCGTGCGATGGCGCAGTTGTTGAGGCTCGTGATAAGCTGGAAACAGAAGGTGTTTATCTGAACTATATGCGTGTGCGCGGATTCCCGTTCAACGGTACGGTGCAAGATTTCATCAACGAACATGACCAGATATTTGTCATTGAACAAAACCGGGATGCTCAACTGCACGGACTTTTGTTAACCGAAATAGAGGTGGCCCGTGAAAAGTTAATCCCGATTTTACATTATTCCGGTGAACCTCTTGATTATAAATTCGTACACGGTGCCCTTAGCGAAGAGCTGAAGACGAGGAGACAGGTAGCATGACATCATTTACCAAACCGCTGATCCGCCGCAAAAACGAACCAACCAATGAACTCGGTTTGGTACGTGCCGATTACGATGGGGCCATGTCTACTTTGTGCGCCGGGTGCGGGCATGACGCTGTTACGGCGTCTATGGCGCGGGCCTTTTTCGAATTGTCAATTGAACCACACCGTGCGGTTAAAGTTTCCGGCATTGGCTGTTCTTCCAAAACCACTGCCTATTTTTTGCGCGAAAGTCACGGTATCAATACTGTACACGGGCGCATGCCGTCCGTTGCCACAGGCGCTATCGCCGCTAATCATGAGCTGGCTTATATTGGAGTGTCCGGCGATGGTGATAGTTTGTCTATTGGGCTAGGCCAATTTGTTCACGCCATGCGCCGCAATGTTAATATGCTATATATGCTGGAAAATAATGGAGTTTACGGCCTGACCAAGGGCCAGTTTTCTGCCGCTGCTGATATTGGTTCTATGGCCAAAAAAGGGGCTATGAACGAATTGCCGCCCATTGATCCGGTAGCGTTGGCACTGTCCGTCGGCGCAACATTTGTGGCGCGCGCGTTTTCAGGTGACCGCGAGCAATTGGTACCACTGATAAAGGCCGGTCTTAAACACAAAGGTTTTGGCCTTATCGATGTCATTTCGCCCTGTGTGAGTTTCAACGACCATAAAGGCTCAACCAAGTCCTATGAGCATACCTATAAATACTATAATCCGGCTATACATGCGGACTATGTGCCGCCGAGTGCCCAGATCAAAGCGAGCTATGATGCAGGTGATGTCATGCCTATTGAGCTTCACGACGGCGGTCAAATTACTTTGCGTAAGCTTGAAGACGGCTATGATCCACGGGACCGAGCCGCCGCAGTAAACAAGCTATTTGAAAGCGCCCAAAGCGATGAAATTATTACGGGGCTTCTTTACATTAACGAAGACCATAAAGACATGCACGAAATGGCCCGCATGGAAGAAAGACCCCTAAACGAGATACCTTACGCAGAGCTAAACCCCGGCGCTGCCAAGCTCAAGGAATTACAAAAAGGCTTTCGCTAGGGATACAGGTATAGTGAAAAAAATAAGCCTTCATCTTCACCCCGCAAAGGGGGGTGAAGATGAAATCGTTTTCTCTACCTAAAACTTTGCGCTCAATGACATTTTGAAATTTCTTCCGGGTAATGGTACCACGTCTTTTAGGAAAGATGTGTGTTGGCGGGCGTCTTGGTCGAAGATATTATTAACCCCGGCGCGTACCGTGAACATGTCATTGACCTGATAACTGGCCTGTAGATTGATTAAAGAATATCCATCTGTGGGCAGTTCATTTGGTGCGACATCATCTTGCTTGGCCGCATGGTCAAGCTCTGCGCGTAGGCGCCAATCGTCGTTCTCCAACACCATCCCCAAACTCACACCGAGCGGCGGGATTCGGGGCAGAGCGCTGCCGTCACTGCCGAGATTGGCATCAACATATTCAACCGAGCCATCGACTAGAATATCAAAACCTTTGACCTCTGCCAATTTGGCGCCAGCTTCAAATTCAAAACCCTTGAACACTGCATCGGCGGCAGTGAACTGGAACTCTGGCAGACCGTCTTGTTCTCCGCCTGTGGCGCGCTCATAAATGTAATCGCTATAATCGGTGGCAAAGATATTGAAGCTGGCATAGCTTCCGCCATTGCGAAATCTGACCGAAATTTCGCCGCCGCGTGCTCGTTCCTCGCCCAAGTTTATGTCGCCAAGCTCAAATTGGTTCGTGGCCAAATGTGGGCCATTAGAAAATAGCTCTTCTGTGGTTGGTGCTCTTGAAGTACTGAACACTGTGCCGCCCAAGCGGGTTGTGGGGCTCAGGTGAAAATCGACACCCGTAGAGACGCTTAAACTATCGAAATCCCGCGACAGATTAGCGGTATTATTATCGAGTTTATTGCGCTCATAACGCAGACCAGCCTCAAAATGCCAATCGCCAAGGTCAAGTTCGTGGAAAGTAAACAATCCCCATTGCGCCGAGCTTGTTGGTGGGACAAAGGCTTCTGCGCCAATGGCAGAAAAATCACGCTGGCGGAATTGCGTACCGTAAGCGGCTCGCCAATTTCCGCGTTCGGCTTGCACCAATTCGCCGCGTATTTCAAAACCTTCATTGGTAAACACGGTGCCAATAGCGCCGTCTGGTTCTATTTCGCTGTGGCTATAATCGCCGTAACCACCATTGATGGTTAAGGTTTCAAATAGGCCGTCGAAACTAAAGCGCGCCAGTGCGTCAATACGGGTTTGCTCCAAATCAACCGTGACGCCACCTTCTTCACCTTCTTCATCATGTTCATCATGTTCGTCTTCATCATGGTCCTCCTCACCATGATGGGCATGACCACCGGGAATGCCGTATTCACTATCCAGACGCCGCACGGATAAACCAAGCACGGCACCATTATCGCCCAGCCAAGACAAGCCGCCGGAAACCGCCCGGCTTTTGGTGGCCGAGTTTTCCAATACACCCTGAGCCTCGTCTTCACGCTCACCGTGTTCATGGTCGTGATCTTCATCCTCATCACCGTCATCATGATGTTCTTCCGCTTCTTCAAGCTCATGTGCGTGCAATATGTCGCTCTCGGCAAAACCGGGAATGCTATAGTCATCCGTGTTGCGGAAGGTAGCGTCCACATGACCAACCAGGGAACCCTTTGGAAAATTACCCAGCAAGATATCAGCACCGACAGAGCCCTCATAACCGTCATCAACACTAGAAGCTCCGATGCGGGCAGCACCTGTGATGGCGTTATCAGGAACACTATCCGGGATGCGTCCATCAATTACATTGATGACGCCGCCGGATGCAGCACTACCGTAACGCAGCAAGCCAGAGCCGCGAATAATCTCGATACGGGTCGCCATGGCGGGTTCGACGGATGTCGCATGGTCAGGACTGGCGGATGAGGCATCAATGGAGCCTATGCCGTTGTCGAGGATGCGGATACGGGAGCCGCCTTGACCTCGAATAATTGGACGCGATGCGCCTGGGCCGAAAAATGTTGAAGACAGTCCCGGAACTTTCTTCAAAGTCTCACCGAGAGAGCTAGTCAGATTGTTAGCGAGTTCTTCGCCGCCAATAACCGAGACGCCAACTAGGCTTTCGCCCGTTGTAGCGGATAGGGGAGAACCAGTGACGATAATTTCGTCCAGGTGCGGGTCTTCTTGCGAGCTTTGCGCATGTGCCGTTACCGACGCGAATAAAGCAGTAGAAACAGCAGTGATACCTGCCGTTGAGCGTAATAATATAGTGAGCATGATATGTCCATTGGTCTGCGCCCACAGCATTTAGGGGGCGTGGTTTAAATAATTTCAGGAAAAATTATTGACCGGGAGGTGCTCGCGCCGTTCTGGCAATGGTTTGCTCAAGCCAAACTCTATGTATGGACGGGGTGAAAAACACAAAGGCATGTGCAGACTGCGGTATCGAAATTTCAGCAGGCGGTAGAGCAAGATCGCCGTGATCATCTTCTGGCAGTATAGAAAATACGCAAATTTGATTATCATGGTTATGAGGAGCGGAACCATAATTCGCGGCATGGGCAATGCTACCTGCTCGCGCACATAAGAAAAATGTCGCGACCAGAAGGGCAAACAGCCAATGCTGATTGTGTAAGATGCGTCTCATCCATCTTTTATAGCTAATAATTATAGCTATGCAATACTATAACAAATATTTTGCAGTCATAAAAAAAGCCCGCACTTTGTTAAGTGCGGGCTTTTGTTGCTTTGTGGTAATTTGACTACCAAATTTTTACACGATCTTCTGGCGCTAGATACAGTACGTCACCCGGCTGCACATCAAACGCTTCGTACCACCCATCAAAGTTCCGCACGATGCCGTTGGCGCGGTATTCGCCGGGGCTGTGTGGGCCGTTCTTGAGTTGAGTACGCATGGCCTCGTCGCGAAACTTGCGTTGCCAAATCTGGCCGTAAGCCAGAAAGAAGCGTTGGTCGCCTGTGTAGCCGTCAATCATTGGCGCAGGTTTACCGCCCAGTGATTTTTTGTAGGCGGCATAGGCCATGGTGATACCGGTCAAGTCGCCGATATTTTCGCCCAGTGAAAGCTGGCCGTTAATGTGCTCGCCTGGCAGTGGTTCAAACTGGTCATATTGGGCCACTAGGGCTGCGGACTTGGCTTTGAATGCGGCTTGATCGGCTTCACTCCACCAATTGCGCTGCTTGCCGTCGCCGTCGGATTTGGCACCCTGGTCGTCAAAGCCGTGGCCCATTTCGTGGCCAATCACCGCGCCAATACCACCGTAATTAACGGCTGGATCAGCATTTGGATCAAAGAACGGGGCTTGTAAAATGGCCGCTGGGAAAACAATTTCGTTAAATCCCGGATTATAATAGGCGTTGACGGTCTGGGGTGTCATGAACCATTCCCCTTTGTTAATCGGCCCACCGAGCTTGGAGACCATGTCATTCCATTGCCAGACATTGGCGGATTTCATCGTGCCGATGAGATCGTTTTTGTCCACCGACAAGGTCGAGTAATCTTTCCAGTTTTTTGGGTAGCCGATTTTAGCGTAAAATTTGGCCAATTTGTCGTGGGCTTCGACCTTGGTGTCAGCCCCCATCCATTCAAGATTATCAATGCCGTCTTTGAAAGCTGCGCGCAAATTTTCGATTAGGTCGTCCATTTGGGCTTTGGCAACAGGCGGGAAGTGACGCTTGACATAAACTTGGCCAATAGCTTCGCCGAGATTACGGTTAACAACGCTGACGCCGCGCTTCCATCGATCGCGCTGCGTTTCGGTGCCGCGAAGTGCCTTGCCGTAAAAAGCAAAACTGGCCGCGTCAATATTGCTGGGAAGATATGCGGAATTACCACTGAGATAATGGATAGTCATATAGTCCTTCAGGACATCCATTGGTGTATCAGCAAATATTTTTGCCAAGCCTTGAATAGCATCGTTTTCCCGCAAAATAAACTCATCTTCGCCGCCCATACCGCTAGATTCGATCATTGTGATCCAATCAAATCCGGGAGCATATTCGAGCAATTCGGCTTTGGTCATTTTGTTGTAAGTGAGGTCGCGGTTGCGGCGCTTTGCAGGTTCCCAATGAACTTTGGCCATTTCGGTCTCAAAATCCATAACGGCTTGAACCCTGCTTGCGATATTATCCGCACCGCTTGCGCTTAACATGGTCGTGAGGAAGGTCATATAATCGGCCCGCAAGCCGACAGACTTTTCGTCGTCGTCCAGATAATAGCCGCGGTTAGGCATGCCCAGACCTGCCTGGCTCAAATAAAAGATGTAGACGTCGGGGTTTTTGGCGTCTGTATTTACAAAACCGCCAAATGGTGATCTGACGCCCATGGCCGGGTCACCCATCATGGCGGCTACGGCTTTGTGATTATCCAGCGCAGAAATTGCAGCCAGGTCGGCTTTGATCGGGGCCAGGCCTTTGGCCTCGATAGTGTCGGTGTCCATAAACGATGCGTAAAGATCGCCGATTTTTTGTTCAACTGATCCGGTCTCACTGGTCATTTTGGCCAAGTCTTCAATAACGGCTTTGACACGATCTTCGGAACGATCGCGTAACATATTGAAAGCACCGTAATTGGATTGGTCAGCTGGAATTTCAGTGTTTTTCAACCATGTACCATTGACATATTTGAAAAAATTATCGCCGGGTTTTACGGATTTATCCATATTGGCAAGCTCGACACCAAATGTGCCAAGGGCTGCGGTTTGGATTTGTACCGTTTCGGCCACTTCTGTAGGTTTGTCTCCACAAGCGCTGAGGCCTGTAGCAAGTCCGATCGCCAATAGGCTTGGGACGATTAATTTATTCAAGGGCATTATTTTCTCCTGGTTTGTTGTGATAGGACTTTCTATAATTTTATTCCGCCGGTACGGGTTTAGCGCCGCCTGCGTCATCCATAATGTTGTCAATTTCATGGCCTTCCAAAGCAACGGCCATTTCTGGATCGTAGCTGGAACCGAGCGGTGGTTGTTTTTTGCCTGTCCAAACACCTTTGGTAAAGCGTTTGACATCAATGCCAATGCCGTACAGTGCAGGTACCAACATCAGTGTCAGGAAGAAATCGAACAAGACGCCGAATGCAAGCGCGACGACCATGGGTTTTAAAAACTCGGCTTGTGCAGATTTTTCAGCGAACATTGGCATCACACCGACAAATGTCGTGACAGACGTTAGCAAAATAGGCCGGAACCTAGCCACACACGCATCGATCATGGCTTGATAAGCACCAACACCTTTCTTGGTCAGCCGATTGACATAATCCAGTAAGACCAAATTGTCGTTTACGGCCACACCAGCTGCGGCAAAGAAGCCAAAACCGGACATTATACCGAGAGGCGTACCGGTGACTATGGCACCAAATACCATACCGACGAATGCAAAAGGAATAGCAATTAAAATCAAGAATGGTTGACTGTAGGATTTAAAACCAACAGCCAACAGGAAATACATGGCAAATAAAATGAATATACCGGACTGTATCATTTCTCTCATGAATGTAACCTGCTCATCATCTGCTTCGATTAACAAACGTTCGGCATTAGGATTTGAAAGCTCCCACTGGGGTAAAAACACCTCATTGATATCTTTTTGAATGGCCTGCCTAGCTTCCGGCCCGCCGCGAATAACACCTCCAACCCTAATGACCTGTTTGCGGTCACGGCGGTTAATACGGCTGATGCCTGGTGCAAATGTTACATCTGCAACAGAATAGAGCGGAACCTCTGTACCGTTTGCGGTTCGGATACGGAGCTGCTGTAATGAATCGATAGATTCTCTTGCCGCTTTTGGGTAGCGCAATACGACCCGGACATCGTCTCCATTTCTGGGTAGACGCTGCACTTCACGACCAAAAAACGCCTCGCGAACCTGACGGGTTAACGATGATAAGGTAATGCCGAGGCTTTCTGCACCGGGTTTAAGGCTGAACTGCATTTCCTGGGATGAACTTTCCAGACTGTCCCAGGTGCGTGCAACACTACCGTAAGTACCAAGATGAGCTTTAAACTCTTTCATGGCGCGCGATAGATCGTCTTCATTATCTGATGCAATGGCATAGTGTACAAATGCACCACCACCGCCGGGGCGCCCCCCTGTGGCATTAATCGTGACACGAAAGGCATCAGGGACAGGGCCTAAATATTCTTCTAGTTTTTCTGCAATGTCAGTGGCCGATATTTGATCGCGCTGTTCCGCCGGTGCAAGTCCCAAGAAAGCTTGTATGCGGCGCCCATTTGCAAAGTTGCCGGGCGCGGGAATGAGGTCAAAATCAACACCAAAATCTTCTTGCACATTGTTGTTCAAGGTATCAATGGCCTCGTCTAACTGGTGTTGCACTTGTACAAGTCGGTCAAATGATGTGCCTTCGGGGAAGGATACTTGCGCCATTAACATGTCACCACCAAAGTCGGGAAACATTTCTACTTTGGCCATATTGGCTTGGATGGCGGAAATGGATAACCAGAAAAGTCCAAAAAACACAGCCAAAGTTGCGTACCGAAATTTAATGACGCCAGCGATGAAAGGTCTGAAAACTTTACGGGCAAATATGAGCAGACTCTCGGCCATCACCGTCTGGAAACGTGCAAAACGGTTCATTTGTTCGCGCGGCGGTAAAGGCTTTAAATGCCTTAGGTGAGCCGGTAAAATAAAGAAAGCTTCAATAAGTGAAAACGCTAAGGCCGCTATAACCACGAGCGAAATTTGCGCCGTAAAATCCGACATAGACCCGGATAAAAACATCCACGGTAAGAACACCATAATCGTTGTGATCACTGCGAACATAACGGGTTTGGACACCATATTTGCGCCCGCTATGCTACCGCGCGTACCACTGATCCCGTGTTCCACGTGGAAATGCACGCTTTCCCCGACCACAATGGCATCGTCGACGACAATCCCGATAACTAGTAAAAACGCGAATGTAGAAATCATGTTAAGCGAGATGCCGATAAATGGTGCGATAGCAAAGGCACCCAAAAAAGACACTAAAATACCAACGGTCACCCAAATCGCTACGGCGGGCCGCAAAAAAATTGTCAATATTAATAAGGCCAAAACCAAACCCATAAGAGCGTTTGATCCTATGAGAGACATGCGGCTATCAAAGCTAGCAGACGCATCCATCCACATAGACAAAGTCAGTTCAGGCGGCAGGGTTTCATTTTTATCCTTTATATATTTACGAAACTCTCTACCAGTTTTGGAAACATTTGGTTTCTCGGGCGAATTGACTTGAAAAAATACGGCTTCCTCACCTTTGAAATTGACGGTAAAATCCAAGTCTTGAAATCCGTCAAGAACTGTGGCGATGTCTTTTAAAATAACACGTCCACCGTCCGCAGATTGTCTAATGATTATTTTTTCAAATTCAGGTGCACTATCAGCCAAAGCCCGTGTCCGTAATTGCAAATTACCGGCACTGGTTTTAACCTCACCAGCTGATAGGTTAACCGATGCACCGGAAATGGCCGTAGCGACTTGCTGGAAAGTAAGGTTGAATTGCCGCAGTTTTTCTTCGGAAATTTCTATGATTATTTCTCGGTCAATCCGTGTAATATCCTGAGTAAGCTCACCGCCGAACAATGCGGCCATTTCGTCGCGAACATCATCTGCAATCAGCTGTAATTCCAGCCGATCCATATCGCCGTGTAAAGCCAAAAACATGTATTGGATTTCTACCGGAGTGCGTCTTACGGTTGGCCTGAAAGCATCGGGCGGGAGATTGTTAATACCGTCAACCCGGGCTTTCACTTCGTCGAGCATGGCGTCAAAGTCGGCCGTTATCTTGGTTTTAATGGTTACGCGGCCGCCGCCTTCAAACGCCAATGCCTGGATGTTATCTATGCCGTCAATATCATAGACGGCCTCTTCAATACGCGTGATCATTTGCTCTTGCACATCACGCGGAGAAGCACCTTGCCAGGAAGCTGATACTTGAATTTCATTGGCTTTTATACCTGGAAAAATTTCTCTCTCAAGTTTGAAAAACCCGAACACACCGACAACAATAATTGCAAACATAAGCAAATTTGCTGCAACCGAGTTCTTAGCCCACCATGCAATTAAACCACGCATTAATTTGCTCCCTCTTTCTTCTTACTTTCGGCTTGTTCCTTATTATCGACGGAACGATCCGCTTCGGATTTTTTATCCTCATCGTCATTTTTACCGCGGTTCTTTTTTTTCTTCTTCTTGTCTTGGGCTGCTTTCTTTTTGGCTTGGGCAAATTCTTTTTTGGCAATAGCAAGACTTTTCTTGCTATCTTCTAGTTTCTTTTTGGCCTCAGCTAAAGCATCGCCGCCTTTTTCTTTCTTTTTCTCTCGCTCAGCCTTTTTAGGCTCTATGAGAATTTTTGTTGGATCGTTGATATCCAAGACACGGAATGTGAGACTAATTTGGGCTTTTTCCAGCGCAGACACAATGACGAGCGCTCCAGGTTCAATACCGCTTGAAAGCACGGCGCGATCGGGGTTTGTATCGACAACTATGACATCATTACTTGTGGCAATGCCGTCTTCGTCTACTGTGTAGACTTTATCTTCAGGGCGCAGTCCATCGCGCGGAATGATGATGACATTTTCAATTGTCTTTCCTGCAATCGCTGCATCAACGAATAAGCCGGGGGCTAGGGGAAATGTTCCGTCTGCTGCACCATCACCATATGGATCAACCACTTCGGCGATGGCAAACATAGAGCGGGTCAGTGGATCATAGGCCGCATCAGTGCGCATAATTTTGCCGTCCCACTCACGCAATTGCCCACCGATTGTCGCCGATAATTTAACATCAGGTGCGGTTTCTCGGTTTTCTGCTACATATGCTAGGGGCAGATTTATGCGTGCAATATCGGCATCGCTGAGGGCGAGGCGGACTTCGGCAATATCGGTCGCGAATATCCGCCCGAGCCTGGCGCCAGGATTTACAAATTGGCCAATGTCGGCAAATTTTTCGCGCACTTGACCGTTGAACGGTGCGGTAACGGCTGTGCGCCGCAAACGAATTTTGGCATTGTCCAAATCAGCTTGGGCGGATTGCAAGCTAGCTTGTGCTTCGAGGAGTTGCGGTTGGCGTAATGTCAAGGCGGTCGCATCTTTGCCGCCCCCTAAATCGTCCCAATCAAGTTTGGCGATGGCACCCTCGGATTCTTCGCGCATTAAAATTTGTTGTGCCCGCGCAACGGCTGCGTCAGCGCGAACAACGGCAACTTGGTAATCAGACGGGTCGATCCGGTAAAGCACATCACCTTTATTAAAAATGCCGCCCGAAATAAATTTAGGTGAAACTGAAACGATTTTCCCGCCAACTTCCGGCACCAAATCGATCTCTGTGCGGGGACGACTTTGTCCTTGAACATTAACTTTTAACTGGACGGTATCGGATATAGCTGTGGTCGCCATTACGGCCAATACTGGGCGAGAGCGCTTCTTTATTTCCGGCTGTTTGCTATTTGCTTTTAAAATATTGCCCATGACAACAAATGCGAGAAAAATAAATACTGGGCTAAGGAGCGCCAATATTATAGTAATTTTCCGCCGTTTGCTGCCTTCGTGGTTATCTTCTTGCACACCAATAGTTTCGTTACCCATTATAACGTCCTTTAGTTTGGGCATCCTTATGAGGGTTAGCCCGAATGATTATTGCCGCTTGTAGCGACGAAATTGCGCTTAAACTAGCGCGAACACCCCTGATTGAGCAAGCTTGACTTTTTTAATTCAAACTTGCCATTTTTGCCAAATCCACCTTAGGCAGCCCCAGCGTTGGTTTTGGCAATTTCTCTCTCGCTGGCTCCGCACCATATAGCCCGCCGCCCAGTGCTAACTGTAGCCTAACCCGGTTGGCTAACCGTTCTTTACGGGCTGAGATATATTGTCCTTCAGTATTGATGCGTCGTGATTGGGAATCGAGTAGTTGTAGAATGCTGGCAAGGCCTTCCGAGAAACGTTGTTCTAGCCGTTCTTCGGCTTTACGCGCTTCGTCCAAAGAAACTTGTAAGGCGCGTTCTCGTTCTTGCAAATGTTCTTCGGCGTCTAGTGCATCTTCGACTTCTCTATAGGCAGTTAATGCCGTGTCAGCATAGCTTTCTGCCAGTTGAACCAATACGGCGTCATTGCGGGACAGTTCAGCGCGAAGAGCGCCGCCTTGAAAAATGGGGGCGCTTAAGCCGCCAGTTACTGACGATATTAGAGATTCCAGCGAAAACAGCCTTGTTAAAGAGCCGCCGCCAAGGGATGCGTTGCCCGATAAAGTTAAGCGCGGTAAAAGATTCTTTTTTGCAATATCAACGCGTAAACCTTGCGCTTGCATACGCCGTTCTGCAGCGAGCAGATCGGGTCGTCGCAAGAAAATTTCTTCAGGTGTACCCGCGCTGGTTAGGGGAGGAAGCATAGGCAAATCGGCACTTGCTGCTAATTCGGCTTCGGGATAACGGCGCAACAAAGTTTCAAGTTGGCGAGAAATTGCAGATTTGTTTTGTTTGCGAAACGCCAAAGTTGCTTGCGCATTCGCGAGGGCTGACCGTGCCAGGCGGTAATCGCTTGAACCTGATACGCCGCCGTCAAACCTGCGTTTGGTTAAGCGTAATGCCCGTTCTTGGGTTTGTACATTGCGCTCCGCCAAATCGAGCTGCAAACGCGCTTCAATAAGGTTGAACCAGGTTTGTGTAGTGGCTCCGGCAATGGACAGGCGCGTGCCAGCATAGTCGGCATTGCTCGCTTCCGCAGCCATGTCACCCGCATTAGCCGTGTCGCGAACCCGACCCCACATGTCCAGTTCCCAGCTAACAGAATTGCCCAAAGAAAATCTCGAATTGTCCGCGCCGCTGGGTGAGCTATCCACGTTCGGGCTATCGGCTATAAAAGTACGGCTTGCTGAACCAGTAGCTCCAATGGTTGGGTATAAGCCGGAACGGGACGATTTTGCGCTGGCTTCTGCAGCCGCGAGCCGTGCGGCGGCAAGGCGGACATTGGCGTTGGCGCTCATTGCCTCGCCAACCAGATCGCTTAATACAGGGTCGTTAAATGCGGTGATCCAATCTGTTGATGGTAGCCGATCTGGCGTTGGCTCTACCCATTCGGGCTGACCGCTCGCTTCGCCTTGCGGTGCTTGTGGTATATCGGCGATAATTTCGGTTTTACCAGGTTTTAAATCGCCCATACTCATATGAGAGCAGCCAGATAGACCGAACAGGCTTACACCTAACAATAATATTGCCAACTTACTTGCAGACTTACTTGCAGACTGGGATCGCATAGCCATAACTCCTTTTGGAATCCTCATGGGAACCTTTTGGTTATACATACTGCCCCGCTCGCACCTGTCAACAATTATTATTGAAAAACGATAATAAATTTAACCAGCACGTGGCTGCTAACCAGAGATATTACCGAAGTGCCGCTCTATTCGTGCGTGTAATTGCGCGGTTTGTTGTTACCCGGCGGCGAGACGGCTGATAGGCCAGTTGCGCATGGGATTTGCAATAGGGCTCACCTTTATCCGTACCGCGACCGCAAAACCGGAAATCCGAACTCGTCGGATCACCCAGCGGCCATTTGCATAAATGCTCGGTAATGGTCAAAATGGTAGCAAATTCACCGCTCGGCAATGCCTTGGCTTCCAAAGGAACTGGCGGTGGTGTCGGCGCCGGGCGCGGCGCGGCGCGGCGCTTGATAGGCGCGCGCTTACGGGCAGTGGTTGCCGTTCGTGGTGCGGCCGGTTTAGCTTTGCGTTTTGGCTTAACACGACCAGATAACCCCAATCTGTGAACTTTTCCAATAACGGCATTGCGCGTAACGCCACCTAATTTGGTGGCAATTTGACTGGCTGAAAGACCTTCGGCCCATAATTTCGATAAAATTTCTACCCGGTCATCAGTCCAAGCCATAATATTCCCCTCAAAATACTTTATTATACATCAATTAAACACCATATGTTGTGCCGCTCTTGTGAAAGCACCGCAAAACATTAACAAATTCTCAACATATCGTAGCCATTTACGTGCGAGATACAAGATACAGTATTCATCTATCCACAGATTTCTATATGTAGTAGTACATATTTGCACTAAATTGTGATGTGCCCACAAGAAATACGCACTAAACCGTCTTGGTGGCTTGAATTCACCGTAGAACAGGCCAATATTGTGATGATATGAAAAGGCAGGGATAATGACCGAAATGATAAACCCCATGATACTGGATGAAAAAGACCAGAATACAGAATATGGGGCAAGAGAATTTGGCCGGGTAAATTGGCTCGGGCTTTGGACTTTATACAAGAAAGAAGTGGCACGGTTCATGCGCATTATTCCGCAAACCTTGCTCGCGCCCATGGTATCTAATGTTTTGTTGATGACAGTCTTTGTTGTGGCATTTCCCGGACGCAGCGGCGACAATAGTGCTGAATTTATTCGCTTCTTGATACCTGGCCTTATTATGATGGGCATCTTAAATAACGCGACTGCAAATTCTTCTTCCTCCATGATGACCAGCAAAGTCAACGGCTCTATCACTGATATACTCATGCCGCCATTATCCCATGTGGAGCTTGCCATTGGTTTTATAAGCGGCGCTATTACCCGCGGCATTCTAGTTGCATTTGCCACATATTTCGCTTTATCGGTATTCTTTATAGCCCTGATTCCGACCGTACCTTGGGCTGCGCTATATTTTGGACTGTCGGCAGCGGCCTGTCTTTCTATGGTTGGTCTATTGTCTGGTATATGGGCGGAAAAATTTGATCAGCTTGCTGTGGTCAACCAATTTATTATTATGCCTTTGAGTATGCTTTCTGGTACATTTTATCACATTCATGTCCTGAGCGATTTTTTTCAAAAAATTTCCATGGCCAATCCATTGTTCTACTTTATCGACGGGTTTCGCTACGGGTTTTTAGGCGAAGCGGACGGCAATATCATGACCGGCGTAATTTTTACCGCAGTGCTCAATATTGTCTTGTTTATAGCTTGCGTTCGGGTATTGAAATCAGGATGGCGCCTCAAGGCGTAACGCAAGTTTAATCTGGAGAACGACATGCCACAGAACGATCACATCTATAATTGCTATGCACCGCCAGCCGAAGAATTTGTTCGCGGCGAAGGGGTCTATCTCTATACCGAAGACGGCGACAAATATTTAGATTTTATTGCGGGTATTGCGGTTAACGGACTGGGCCATAATCATCCGGCGTTGGTTGGGGCTTTGACAGAACAGGCTGGAAAGCTCTGGCATCTCTCAAACATGTTTAAGGTTAGGGGGGGCATTGCATTGGCCGAAAAATATTGTGCGGCCACATTCGCTGATAAAGTGTTTTTCACCAATTCCGGTGCCGAAGCTGTCGAGTGTGCCATGAAAACTGCACGGCGCTGCCAATTTGTCGAAGGTCATCCTGAACGCACCGAAATCCTGACCAGTAAAGGCGCCTTTCACGGCCGTACATTTGCCACTATTAATGCTGGCGGTAATCCGAAATATATGGAAGGTTTCGGCCCTGAATTACCGGGCTTTATCAATTTACCATTTGGTGATTTTGACGCCATTAAAAATGCTATTACTGATAAAACGGCCGCTATCCTCCTCGAACCCGTGCAGGGTGAGGGCGGCGTGCGTGCGCTTCCGGTTCAATTTCTTAAAGATGTGCGTGCGCTATGTGATGAACACGGATTACTCTTGATATACGACGAAGTACAATCAGGCGCTGGCCGTACCGGTAAATTATTCGCGCATCAATGGGCTGACGGTGGGGCTGATCCAGATATAATGGCGGTTGCCAAAGGCATGGGCGGCGGCTTCCCTGTAGGGGCGTGTTTGGCGACGGCTCGCGCCGCTGAAGGTATGGTTGTTGGAACGCACGGCTCTACATATGGTGGTGGCCCGTTGGCTATGGCGGTGGCGAGCGCCGCATTCGACGAATTAACCAACCCTGACCTGATGGCCAATGTCAACAAAGTTGCCAATTTCATGACCCAACAGTTTGAACGCCTGAAACAAGACCATCCCGATGTGGTCGAGGACGTGCGCGGCAAGGGTTTGCTGTGCGGTATGAAGCTTAAGAAAAAAGCTCTGGACATACGTAATATGGCGCGCGCCAATAAACTCCTCGTCGGCAATGCAGGCGATAATGTCCTGCGTATGGCACCACCGCTCATCATCAGCGAAGACAATGTAAGAGAAGCCGTAGCGATCCTGGATAAGGTGTTCACCGAAGCCAAGGATATGGATGATTTTGCGGGCTAGGTTTTTGGGCTTTATATAACTGGTTCAGGCAATACATTCCTCAAAAACCCGCTCATTCCCGCAACTCACCACACTCAGCCCCGCTCATTCCCGCACGCCCGCCACTCACCTCCGCTCATTCCCGCCCGCCCGCCACTCACCTCCGCTCATTCCCGCGCAGGCGGGAATCCAGTTAGAGTTTCGTGGCTTGGTATTGATGGCGCGGATGATACACTTGGTCTGTTGATAAACCATCATAGAGATCAGCCCAATCGGGGTTATCCGTTTCAATTCGTCTTATCTTCCATCGGCGGTTCCATTTTTTCATTTGCCGTTCGCGTGTGAAAGCAGATTCGCGCGTTTTGTGGGTTTCAAACCAGACTAGACGAACACAGTTATATCGTGAAGAAAACCCGTGATTGGATTGTAGTTTATGTTGCAATATGCGTTCGCCAAGATCGTCTGTATGGCCTAGATACAGAGTGCTATTACGCTTGCTGGCCAATATATACACAAAGAACATATAGTGAACTTATGCGAAGTTTGGGGTGATTGCAATATCTAACTGGATTCCCGCCTGCGCGGGAATGAGCGGGGTTCGTGGGTGGGTTATTTAAGTTTTTTGAATGTTCCATTGAGGAGAATATTTATGGATTAGTTGATTTTCTATGGTCTTGATATTTTCATTGATATCCATATTGCAAAACCACAACGAAACATTCTCAAATTCTTGGGTGACTAAAGCGTTTATTCGACAGTTTGTAGCTTGTCCGTCTATATAACAATTTTTCGGATGAATTTTTCCGTAACCTTGATTTATACGTTTGTTGAGAGTGTCTAAACAACGCCCAATGTATTTTAGCTTTTCACCAGAGTAGTATGCATACACACCTTTTAATTTTTTAAAATGGTCATCCTCAATCCAAAATTTCGAATATTCTAAATCACCATATCTGTTTAGAAAATTCCTATAATAGTTATCGTTATTATTTTTAAGGACTAAAAGGAATACGCCAAGAGGAGTATTTAGGTATTCAACATATTCGTACTCAACATGTTTTTTAAATTTCTCATATCTTTTGTGGGCTATTGTTTCCGCTAAAGATTTATTGTTCTTGTGAGAAAATACATTGCTATTTTTCTCAAAATCAAACCGTATTTCAACACGCTTGAAAGTGTAGTTGCAGTCTCCATCTTGAAGAGGGCTAGTATTAAGTATTTTCTCATACATCATTTGATTGTGCCAGTGCTCACAGCTATAGCAACAATATTTTTTATATCAGCAGTCTGTTACCTTCAGCATCTAGTCATTTTGCCGCACTTGCACAATATTTGTGCGTTCCCATGTTTCACGTAAGAACAGTTTTTTCGTGGAGCTATGAGTAATGAACATTGAACAATATACAAATCGGGCCAAGGCCGTGGTCGCATCGGCGCAGTCCTTGGCGTTGGAGCGCTCGCACCAACAATTATCCCAAGCCCATATTTTGGCGGCTTTGCTGGACGAAGATGCGGGACTTGTTGCCAATTTAGTACGCACATCTGGCGCGGATGCCCATAAACTCATGTCGGGTGCGCAGACATTATTGGGTAAAATCCCGGTTGTTGAGGGATCTGGTGTTGGCGATCTCACCCTGAGCCGCGAAGCGGGCAAAGTGTTTGCCGCCGCCGAGAGCACAGCCAAAAAATCTGGCGATAAATATATCACCGTTGAGGGTCTGTTTTTGGCGCTGATCGTTAGTGCCGACGCAGACATGAAAACCTTGTTTGCGGACGCGGGTGTCGAGGTGTCGCGCATTGCTCAGGCAATTAAAAATCTGCGCGGCGATAATCCCGTCGACAGTGAAGCGGCCGAAGACGCCTATGAGGCTTTGGCAAAATACACACGTGATTTAACTGCGGCCGCGCGCGAAGGTAAAATGGATCCTGTGATTGGCCGCGACGAAGAAATACGCCGTGTGGTACAAGTCTTGTCCCGCCGTTCTAAAAATAATCCGCTCCTTATTGGTGAAGCCGGCGTTGGTAAAACGGCTATTGCCGAGGGGCTCGCCTTACGCATTATCAACGGCGATGTGCCCGAAAGCCTCAAGGATAAAGATTTATTATCTCTGGATTTGGGTGCGTTGATTGCAGGCGCCAAATACCACGGGGAATTTGAAGAACGTCTGAAGGCCGTGCTTAAAGAAATCGAAAAAGCACAGGGGCGCATCGTCCTGTTCATCGACGAAATTCACATGCTGGTCGGTGCAGGTAAAACTGACGGGGCTATGGATGCGGCAAACCTGTTAAAGCCCGCCTTGGCACGCGGAGAACTGCACTGTATCGGTGCCACGACACTGGATGAATACCGCAAGCATTTGGAGAAAGATGCGGCTTTGGCGCGGCGATTCCTGACTATCTTTATCGAAGAGCCAAGCGTTGAAGACACCATATCTATTCTGCGCGGTATCAAGGATAAATACGAAGTCCATCACGGCATCCGCATATCCGACGGCGCTATTGTTGCGGCGGCCAATCTGTCGCACCGTTATATTACCGACCGGTTTTTACCCGACAAAGCCATTGATTTGATGGACGAAGCGGCTAGCCGCTTAAGAATGCAGGTCGATAGCAAGCCGGAAGCCTTGGATGAGGTTGACCGTAAATTGGTGCGCGCCCGTATTGAAGTAGAAGCCCTCAAGGTCGAGAAAGATAAGGCTTCCAAAGAACGGCTCGTGAAACGCCAGGCGGAGATTGTAGAATTAGAGCAAGAAAGTGCGGAACTCACGGCCCGCTGGCAAGCGGAGAAGGCCAAATTGGCCGGAGCCGCAGATGCGAAAGATAAGCTGGATCAGGCCAGAAATCAGCTTGCAGATGCCGTCCGCCGCGGCGATTATGAAGCGGCCGGGCAGTTGCAACATGTGGAAATCCCTGCGCTAGAACACACCGTGGAAATAGCCGAAGCCGCCGACGACGAGGCGGCTGAGCAAGCCGGTATGGGCGGGGATGTTGTCGATAGCGAAATGATTGCCTCTGTTGTATCGCGCTGGACCGGTGTGCCCGTCGAGAAAATGCTGGAAGGCGAGCGAGATAAGCTGCTGGCCATGGAAGATGTAATCGGCCAGCGCGTCGTTGGCCAAAGACAAGCCGTAGCTGCCGTGTCCGATGCGGTGCGCCGTGCGCGGGCTGGGCTGAAAGACCCGGCGCGGCCTATTGGTTCGTTCATGTTTTTGGGGCCTACAGGTGTCGGCAAGACCGAGCTGACCAAGGCGCTGGCGGAATTTATGTTCGACGATGATCAAGCCATCACCCGCATTGATATGTCTGAATATATGGAGAAACATTCCGTATCGCGCTTGATCGGTGCGCCTCCGGGATATGTTGGTTACGACGAAGGCGGGATGCTGACCGAAGCCGTGCGCCGCCGTCCCTATCAGGTGGTGTTGTTCGACGAGATCGAAAAAGCCCATCCGGATGTGTTTAATGTGCTGTTGCAAGTGCTCGATGATGGTCGTCTGACGGACGGTCAAGGTCGCACGGTGGATTTCAAAAACTGCCTGATTATTTTGACCAGCAATATTGGCGCGGAGTTTTTGGTGGCGCTGGGGGACGACGAAGATGTTTCCGTGGCGCGCGACCAAGTTATGGAATTGGTCAACGCCAACTTCCGGCCAGAATTTTTGAACCGGCTCGACGAGATATTGTTGTTTGAGCGCCTGAAACTGGAAAACATGGCGACGATTGTCGACATCCAGATGAAGCGTCTGATGGGCTGGCTCAAAGACCGCAACATCACCATCACTTTGGATGATGATGCCCGCACTTGGCTAGCCGAAAAAGGCTATGATCCGGCTTTTGGTGCAAGGCCCCTAAAACGCGTCATCCAGAAAAATGTCCAAGACGAACTGGCCAGACAAGTGCTGGCCGGAGAAATCAATGACGGCGATCATGTCAATGTCGGCACGGATCCGGACGGCTTGGTCTTGCGTGTGTCAGAAACGCAACCCTCTGAAAGGCAAAACCCGAAACCCGAAAATAAAGGAGACTAACATGTTAGATATTAACTGCTTAAAGCCAGAAAATGTGGTGCATATTACGCCCCATGACGATTTGGAGAAAAAAGATTTCGAGCGGCTTGGCGAAGTGTTAAGCGACTATATCAATGCCAATGATAAGGTGCCGTCATTGCTTATCCACGCACATAATAACCCTGAATGGGAACATTTTTCAGACTTCTTGGCGCATGTAAAATTTGTCAAGCAGGCGCAAAAATATATTCCAAAGGTCGCTTTTGTTAGCGATAAAAAATTGGTGGCAATTGCACCGAAAATAGCAAAGTTTTTTGTCAAAGCCAAAATCCGTCATTTCCCTGAAGCACATTTTGATGAAGCCCTAGCCTGGGCGAGCCAGACGGGCGACCATCCTGGGCAATACCGTCTTATGGACGGTTTTCCCAATGATGTCATTGCCATTGAGGCCGAAGGTATTATCACGGCGCAAGATTATGTTGACATGTTAGATCCATTGGTGGCGGAAAAACGCAAGCGCCATGACAAGCTGAAAATGCTGATTGTGCTTGATGAAGATTTCCAGTCGTTTAGTGCTGGCGCCATGTGGGAAGACACAAAATTTGGTCTGCATTATTTGACTAAATTATCCAAACTGGCCTTGGTCACTGACATAGGCTGGATGCGAAATGCCGTCAAAATCTTCGGCCCCTTAATGCCCGCAAAAGTCCGTGTTTTCCACCGCCAAGATTTGGATGATGCATCTGCATGGATTAAAAGATAGACCAGATATGTGTCAAAATAACTCTCGGTAGTTACGTGCAAATAATTATTGATAAACGATAATTATTATTCTATGCAGTTTTTGTATAGAGAGAGTATTGTGACACATATGGAAAATTTTGGCACTGCAAACCCCGGAGATACGGTCTCCATTCAGCTTTTCCCGGCAGCCCGTCATGAAGGTATTGTCGGTTGGGACGGATATATTATTTCCCGTTCCAGGCGGTTTGGCGGCGTAGTGTCTTTGGCGCCTTCTGTGTTTTCAGATGGGCGGTTACGGGACAATCATGGTTATATCGGCGCACTGGATCCAGAAGAGACGATACGCCGGGCCGAAGGCTTAATTGGTGAGCGCGGCTATGATGTTATGAGCAATAACTGCGTGCATTTCGTCAATTGGGTCAATGGCCTGCACCCCGATTCCCGCATGTCGGATAATTTTTTGCAGCGCCCAAGTCTATCAGAGGTCGCCAAAAATTTTCTGTGGCCGCGTTGGTGAGATCAGATATTTAAGTATCTATAGCTTTTTGTAAATATGGATAGACCTGATCCAGCAAATGTGGGTCGCCTACGCAGACAATGGCACCGCCGTCTTTGGCGTTACCGCCGTGCCATGTGGTAACCGCGCCGCCGGCACCTTTGATAATCGGAATATGGGACTGGATATCGTAGGGGGCGAGGCCCGCCTCTATGACCAGATCAATACGTCCCGCCGCCGTCAACGCAAAAGCATAGGCATCCAGCCCGAGACGGGTAAACCGCGAGGTGCGCCGGATCATTTCGTAGGCAGTTAACTGGCTTGATGAAAACATGGCCATTGGCTCTGTACATGATAAGACAGCATCATTAAGCTTGGCGCAAGTTTGCGTTTTTAAAGGCGCGGTGCCGGATGCATCTTCGCGCCATGCTTTATTTGGCGCACCAATAAATCTTTCATTCAGGGCAGGGTGGTCGATAACGCCGATTATGGGTTCACCGCGAAAATTAACTGCGATTAATGTGCTCCATACGGGCACACCGGCTACGAAGGCGCGGGTGCCGTCTATCGGGTCTAGGCACCAACTCCAGTCATTGTCCCCGATTTTGTCTGGGTATTCTTCGCCGACAATGCTATCGCCGGGAAAGGCTTTTTCGATTAAACCGCGCAGTAGACGCTCGGCGTCTTTGTCGGCTTTGGTGACAGGGTCGAAAACGCCGACTTTATTATTTTCTGCGTTTTTATTATCAGCAATAAGCCCGCTTATAAAAGCGGGCTGGGTAAGCGTTCGTGCGTGTTCAGCCATATTACAGGCTGCTTCTAGGCGGGCATCAATGTCGCTTTGGGCTGGCATTATCAAACCCTAGCACATATCATCCGTGGGCGGTCAATGTTGTTTTTAGGGATATTTTCTGCGCGAGTTTGGCGGCTCTGGCCGTTGCTTCCAAAGATTTTGCCAAATCGAGTAAATGCTTGCGCGGCATTTCACCCATTGAATAGTAAGCGCGGACCAGATCCATGGTTTCCTTCTTAGACAAAATGTCGGGTGCCAATACATCGCGCTGGGGGTTCCCAGAGATTGGGTCATGTTCGGACAGACCTTCATAGAAATGCTGTACAGGTACGCTCAAGGCTTCGGACAGTTCAAACAACCGGCTGGCGCTGACACGGTTGGCGCCGCATTCATATTTTTGAATTTGCTGGAAACGAATACCAACCTGGTCGCCGAGTGCCTGTTGTGTCAAGCCGAGCAAGCGCCTGCGGCGGCGCAGGCGTTTTCCTACATGTAAATCTATATCACTGGTCATAGTCTTTCCTTATGTTCTAAACATTACCCAAAATGGGGAAATGCAAAATTGTGTTTCACTCCCCCTAAAGGAGAGCAAGACCCGTGCCAGTTCTCCCAAGACGGACTGTGGGGGTTTGTTGCCTCAAAAGTGCCCTTTTGACGCTAATTTGTATGAATTATGGCGACATATCCGTGTATTACCGATTGAATGTGTCAATTTGGGACGGGTGTGTTTATTACAATTTATCCATACGGCTTGTATCGTGCACAATATTTCCCATATCCAAGGTGTAACGATAGTTACACCCTCCCCCTCAAACTTGGTCACACTTCGGTGTGACCTTTTTTGTTTGGGTTATTCTGCCGCTCGTGCAGTTGCAGCGCTCAAATAATTTTTGATTTTCAGAATAACAATTTGCATGTTTTCAGTAAGCTTTGCCATGCCTATATGGGGCTCAAGCTTATCTGCATTCAGGTATACATCCTTGTTGATTTCGATTTGAACGGCTTCGATTTTGTCAGAAGGTCGTCCGTAATGGGAGGTAATGAAGCCGCCCGCATAAGGATGGTTGCACATTACTTTGTACCCCAAAGAGGTAAATGCCGCTTCGATGAATTCAATGGTTTCGGGGTAGCAGCTTTCACCGTGACAGTTTCCCAGTACAATATCAGGCCGTGCTTGTCCTGCCGCGCCGTGTCCCGGCATGGAATGACAATCCAATAGTAAAGCATGGCCAAAATTTTGCTTGGCGCTGGTCACTAGATTTTGCAAGGCTTGGTGATAAGGATAATAAAGCGCGTCCAGCCGACCCTGTATCAATTCCCCTGTGATGTCGTGTGGATATATATCTGTATCTGGCCCAACCCGCGTAGGTACGACACCAAGCCCAGCGCGGGCACGCGCTGTCGTAAGAGGATATGCGCGGGCCCGCGCTGTGATAGGGAATGAGCCAGTTTTGCATGCGCCTAGAACATCTGGTGGCCATTCATCCGGGCTACGGTTGAGATCCAGATATATGCGCGGAAATTTTGCTGTGATCAAAGGTATGCCAAATTCTGTGAGCGGCTTTATTATATGGTCCACATAACAATCTTCACTTTGTCGCAACTGTTTTAAGGAAAGCAGTGACTGGGCCAAAAAACTCGGCGGATAATCGCGTCCGGAATGCGGCGAACTGAGGACAAGCGGCGTTGTTGGAGCGTTGGGTTGGGACAATGTGTAGGCAGGCCCAAAACCAGCCAGTGCAATTTTATCGAGACGGATTTGTAATCTTTGCCGCCTTTCAATTTCCGCCTTTTTTTGCTGATTATCTCGCCAATTATTTTGCCGCATGCACACTTCCTTAACAGCGATGGGTTAATTACCGGCAAGTTGGCGGGAATCCTGCACATCAATATTATCGTTTCTGTTTGTGTACCATATTAGACCATAAAGAGCGATAAAACAAGAAACTGAAAAGGGTGTTATGGCAACGATTTTATATGCAGAAGATGATGATGCAATGCGCAAATTTTTCGAGAAAGCTCTCGAAAAGGCTGGCCATCATGTGATTGCTTGTTCTGACGGTGAGCGCGCCTTACGCGCTTTGAAATTTGCCGATGGGGCTTTTGATATGCTGCTCACTGATATCATGATGCCAGGTCTTGATGGTATCGAGCTTGCCAAACAAGCCGAAGTCTTGTCACCGGGCATAAAAATTATGTTTATCACTGGGTTTGCCGCTGTAGCTAAAAACGATGTGGGTACGTCTCCGGATGCCAGAGTATTGTCCAAACCCATTCATTTACGTCAATTGGTCGGCGAAATAGAAAAACTTATAGCCGCCTAGATTTATCTATTGCGCACGGTATATGTTCTATCGTATAGGCGCGGTTCCCATCTAACCTCTAAATATCCAAGAGGCGAAGAAGAGCGAAAGCGACCGCCTAAGAAACAAAAATGAGAAACATTATGGACGATTAGCTCAGCGGTAGAGCACTACATTGACATTGTAGGGGTCACTGGTTCAATCCCAGTATCGTCCACCATTTTTCTGTATAATTAGACTGGCTTGCCTTTGGTGGTCGAGGGGTGCTATTCACGCCTTAGAAAATAAATCATCAGGTGGAACATGAAATCTTCTACGAAAAATACGGCTAAGCATCTTGTCATTCGGAGGCCTGATGATTGGCATGTTCACCTGCGCGACGGAGATATGTTATCGGCGGTTGCAAAGTATACGGCGCGGCAATTTGGCCGGGCGATTATTATGCCGAATTTGGCAAATCCAATTACCACTGTGGCTATGGGCACGGATTACCGTGACCGTATTTTAGCGGCGGTGTCAAAATCTAGTAAAACCGCGGATTTCACGCCGTTGATGACCTGTTATCTAACTGACACTATTGATGCGGGTGAAATTGAGCAGGGCTTTAAGTCCGGCGTATTTACGGCCTGCAAATTATACCCCGCCAATGCTACTACCAATTCAGCGCACGGCGTCACCGATATTAAAAACATTACATCCACCCTAGAGACCATGCAGCGCATCGGTATGCCGCTTTTGGTACACGGAGAAGTTACGGATAGCGCCATTGATATTTTTGACCGCGAAGCCGTATTTATTGATCAGGTTATGTCCAAAATTGTAGCCGATTTTCCCGAGCTTAGAATCGTGTTTGAGCACATTACCACTAAGGACGCCGCGGATTATGTCAGTGCAAGTGGTGTCAATATCGCCGCAACCATTACGCCGCACCATCTTGTTTATAACCGCAGCGCCATATTTGCTGGCGGTATCAATCCACATCTATACTGCTTGCCCATTGCCAAGCGCGAAGTCCATAGGTTGGCGCTCAGAAAAGCGGCCATATCGGGGTCAGATAAATTCTTTTTAGGTACAGATTCTGCGCCGCACGCAATCGAGGACAAACAGTCTGCGTGTGGGTGCGCTGGTGTGTTTAATGCACCTTACGCTATGGAGAGTTATGCACAAGTCTTCGACGAAGAAAATGCCCTCGATAAACTGGAGGGTTTCGCTTGTTTATTTGGTCCGCGGTTTTACGGCCTTGCTGCAAATAGCCAGAAAGTAATTCTTGAGCGCACGGAGATTACCATACCAGAAACCCTGGACATAGGGGATACACAAATTGTTCCGTTTCGCAGCGGTGAGACGCTCGGCTGGAAGTTTGTTGGCCCAGTTTAAAAATCAAGTATAAAGTGTAAGTTTAAGAAAAATCCAAAATTTGTGTGACAGGCGCATGGTCTGACGGGCGCTCCCAAAGACGACAGGGGCGGTGGATTTCGTGACCCGAGGCCGTGGTTTTCTCTGCCGCTTCCTTAAGGGCAGGGCTGACCCAAATATGATCAAGCCTGCGCCCTCTATCAGATTTATTGATATCGCGGGAACGGTAGGACCACCAGGAAAATAATTCTTGTTTGGCCGCGTCGCCGTGCAGTGCGCGGGCGCAGTCTGTAAAACCGCCGCAGGCTAGTAATTTGTTTAAAATATCCACTTCCATCGGGGTGTGGCTCACGACTTTTAAAAGCTGTTTATGTGACCAAACGTCATTTTCATGCGGCGCAATGTTGAAATCCCCGACCAAAACTTGTCTGGCGTTTTCTGTCGCCCTGTCACCGAAATAATCAATCATTCTGTCAATGAAATCCATTTTATGGGCAAATTTTGGATTGGCTTTGACATCTGGTTCATCGCCGCCGGCCGGAATATAGAAATTGTGAAACTCAAAATCACTTTTCCTGCCTAGATCAACTATTGTACTAACATGGCGCGCATGACCTTCAGGGCAAAAATCGGTATCCATGCGCTTTAACGGAAATTTGGATACCGTGGCTGCGCCGTGCATGCCTTTTTGCCCGGATATTTCTATATGTTCAAAACCCATGGCTTTAAATTCGTCAAACGGAAATTGTTCTTCCAAACATTTGATTTCTTGCAATCCGATAATGTCGGGCTTTTGTTCTGCGGTGAAGCGGGCAATTTGCGGTGCACGCAGGCGCACGGAATTTACATTCCAACTGGTCAGTTTAATTTTTGTCATGGACGGACATTAAGAAGCTAAACGATTCGCGCAAGCGGCGTTTATCGGTGCCTGGTTTATTTTCTGCGGCCTCTGCGTTTATCGTCGCGCAGCACAAACAGGCGCGGGTTCAGCCGTTCATTATATTTAAGATCGGATAATAATATTTTGGTCTGCTGGCCAAAACTATCGTGAACCACCCATTCGCGTAATGCTAATGTATTCGGATCAAAAATCATGGTGATTGCACCGTCCATCTGGCCTGAGCCGTCTTTGGCAGTGACGCTAATAGCGTCCATGGCTTTTTGCAGGGAAATAACCTCTACATCGTCTTCAAGCTTTACAGTCTCGGCAAGGAAAAATGCCAAAGGCGTAGACTTTAAAGGCACCCTGTCTTTGGTATCCAGAGCTTTATCCACCTGGGTTAAAGTTACGCCGTCCGACACCATTAACAATTGTGCTGGCGCATCATATTCAAAGCGAATTTTCCCTGGTCGTTTTAAATATACCTGCCCTTGAGAGAACGATCCGTCAGAACCGTATTGGGCAAACCGGCCGGAGAAGCTAGCCGTATTGTTCATTACCGCGTCAATCCGTGCTAAATCTTGCGGCACCGTATTTGGGTGGGTGAACGGGGGTAGACGTTGCTCGGTTATTGGCACCGTAGAGCTTTGCACCTGCGCGGTTGCACCCAAAGCGCCCAAAGTTACAATCCCGAATATTATGGCAATACCGATTTTTGATAAAACACGTTTCATAACGTCTCCTTTGCACTCTCATAGCAAACACAAGCTGTATATAAAGTGAATTGTAAGGACATATTGCAGTCATTTAGGTTAAATTTGCGTAAGATGTGTTCTGCCAATAAAATTTTCACAGCCATGTGATGCTATTGTGTCTGGTGCTTTTTGGTATTTGTGCGTAATAGAAGCCTATGAAATTGCTCAAAATATCCATTTTACTTGTTATAAGTTCTGTTTTGGCGAGTTTTGCCTATGGAGGAACAGCAAAGAACCGTGTCCTGAGTAATCCGGTCACGGTGTTGGAATTGTTCACCTCGCAAGGTTGCTCATCCTGTCCGCCTGCCAATAAATTTGTCCGCGAGATGACCGAGGCTGATAGTGACGTGCTGACCTTATCTTATAGTGTTGATTATTGGGATTATCTGGGTTGGAAAGACACATTTGGTAAACCCGAATTTTCCGCGCGTCAGCGGACTTACGGCAAGCAATTTGGCGGTAAAGTCTACACACCGCAAATGGTGATTAACGGTGCAGTGCACAGCTCAAAATTTTCAGATAAAAAGGTACGTGCGCAAAAACTTGTGGCTACTCCGCAAAATACGCCGCAAATTAAGGTCGAAGCCGCCGGGGATAAGCTTAACATTGAAATATTGGCTACACCGGTCAGCAAGAAATCATTGAGCATTATGGCGGTGCGCTACCGGCCTGGGCTTGAAACCGTACCGGTAAAGCGCGGCGAAAACCGTGGCCGCACTATTAATCTTGCCAATGTTGTGCAGGCCTGCAAAGAAATAGGCCGTATGAAAACCAGCGCTAGTTTCAGCAAAAAGCTACCGGCACTCACAGACGGCGAAGCTCTGGTTATTTTGGTGCAAGACGGCAGGGGCGGCCCAATACTCGGTGCCGCGAATTACACGCCTTAGGTTTTGGAATGAATACATTTGACGCTGAATTGGGTCAATAACTACTATCTCTCCCGCCATCTTTCCAATTTTGGAATACCGCGTGTGAGCAGCCATGCAAGAGTGCCGTTCATGCCTTGTTTTTTCATCATCTTGATGCACATGGTTTGCATTTTTGCGGCCGTGTTAACTTCGCCTGAGAATTGGAATGCCCCGTCCTTGTAGCAAAATGAGCAATATTTATCGCTCTTACTGCCGTCTGCTTCTGTACCACCGCCTTCAGGGTCTTTGTTTTTTGGCATGCCGCAGCTTTGACAAAATTTATTTTTCTTAGCCATGATACATTCCTTGTTTAGTCTCCTTCCAACATCTCTCTTACCGCCGCTACAATATCGCTCCTCGCCGCAGTCTTCTGTGCGGGGCGGGATGATTTCCATTCTTCGTTGGTTTTTATGGCTTTGGCCATCTCGGCGCCAAGTTCCAGGTCTTTGATGGTGGCTTCGCCGCGCTGCATTTCGTCGCTCCCGATGAGGATAGCAAGTTTTACGCCGCGGTTATCAGCGTATTTTAGCTGCTTGCCGACATTTCCGTTCCCGACAAAGACTTCGGCGCGAATGTTAGCTGCACGTAACGCGGCCGCGATTTTAAAGTATTCACCCATCAAGGATTTATCAAACACGCAGATCATAACGGGTGGCTGGTCGGCGTGTTCCACCAAGCCCATGCGCGACAATGCAGCCGCAAACCGCGACACACCGAATGAATATCCGGTTGCAGGTACGGCTTGGCCCATAAATCTTGAAACTAATCCGTCGTAACGGCCACCGCCCCCGACCGAGCCAATGCGCACGGGACGGCCTTTACGGTCTTTAATATTGGCGAGCAGTTCAGCCTCGAACACAGGCCCAGTATAATAGCCAAGCCCGCGCACGATAGAGGTATCAAAAACCACGCGGTCAGGCCCGTAATCACAGGCGCTTAGAATATCGTCGATTAGTTTTAACTCGTCAACGCCCGCTTGTCCTTGGCTGGATGTGCCCATCAGGGCTTCTAATGTGCGCAGGGTATCGTCTCTATCGGTATCGCTGGCCGTGGTAAAACCAAGAACAGCTTTAATAGCACTGGTATCCAGTTTTGCGCCCTCGGTATAGGCGCCGCTATCGTCCTTGCGGCCTGCGCCGAGCAATGCAGCAACGCCGTCCGCGCCGAGCCTATCGAGTTTATCAATAGAGCGGAGGACTTGTAACCGCTGTGCTGCGCCTCGGTCTGTGTTGGGTACGCCGCAGCTTTCCAAGATACCGTCCAATAATTTACGGTTATTGGCTCGCACCATATATTGTTCGCGCTTAAGGCCGACGGCGGACATAACATCTGCCGCCATCATGATCATTTCGGCGTCTGCCGCCGCGCCCGGTGCGCCGACACTATCGGCGTCGCACTGGATAAATTCCCTAAACCGTCCGGGCCCCGGTTTTTCGTTGCGCCATACTGAACCTGCCTGATAGCGGCGGTAGGGTTTCGGCAAGTCGTTGTAATTCTCGGCTACATAACGGGCGAGGGGTGCCGTGTGGTCATAGCGTAGCGCCATCCATTGTTCGTCGTCATCGCGAACGGCAAACACGCCCGTGTTGGGGCGGTCATCGTCTGGCAGGAATTTTCCGAGAGCATCGGCATATTCAAACGCAGGTGTTTGCAAAGGCTCAAAGCCGTTTGCATCATAGACCGAAAATGCAGCTTCGATCAGGCGCGTTTCCGCCCGCAGGACATCTGAGGATTTATCTTCAAATCCTCTAGGCCTTCTTGCCTTCATCCTTTTGGGGGGACGCTGTGCTTTATTTTTTTTATTAGACATGGTGCGTCTTAGGACGAAGTGTGATTTCTCGCAAGCGCAATTAGTGCAGATGTAGATGCATCGTGTCCCGCATCACTTTTATTGTCAGTTCCGCCTTGCAGTTCCTCCATAATAGTCCCTGCCATTTCCTTACCAAGTTCAACGCCCCATTGGTCAAAAGCATTGATACCCCAAATGATGCTCTGCACGAAGACTTTGTGCTCATACAGTGCGAGGAATGCGCCGAGTGTATGGGCATCTAGGCAGTCGAGTAAAATGGTAGTCGAGGGACGATTACCGGGGAATGTTTTGTGGGGTGCGAGTGCATCTATATCTGCTGAACTCATGCCGCCGTCTTTTAGTTCTGCCCGTACCGTGCTTTCGGATTTGCCGCGCATTAAGGCCTCGCTTTGGGCAAAACAATTTGCAAGCAAAGCGCGGTGGTGTGTGGTGCGGTTTTCATGGTCGGTGAGGACGGCGATAAAGTCTACGGGTGTGGGCCATGTCCCTTGGTGCAAGTGTTGGAAAAATGCGTGTTGGGCATTGGTGCCTTCGCCGCCCCAAATTACCGGACAAGTATCCGGCGGTGGCCGTCCGTCCGTACCCATGCTTTTTCCGTTTGATTCCATTTCTAACTGCTGCAAGAATGCCGGTAATTTTCGCAATCGCCTTGCATAAGGGATAACGGCTCTGGTTTTAAACCCGAGAAAATTAGCGTTCCAGATATCGGTAAGTGCCAACATGACAGGCAGATTGTTTTCCAGAGAAGTTTCCCTAAAATGCATATCCATCTCGGCTGCACCGGACAATAATGCATCAAACACATCCGGCCCATAGGTCAATTGCAAAGATAGCCCAACGGCTGACCACACAGAAAACCTGCCGCCGACCCAGTTCCAAAATTCAAATATTTGCGCAGGCTTTACGCCAAAATCTATTGCACCGTCCCGGTTAGCTGTAACGGCAATCATATTTTCGTTCGCGGATGGCCCAAGCCATTTCCGAGCCGCTTCGCCGTTCATACGGGTTTCCTCGGTGGTGAAAGATTTAGATGCTATGACGACTAAGGTTGTTGCGGGGTTCAGACCGATCAAAGCATCATTGATAGAAGCCCCGTCAACATTGTTGGCAAAGCGGAGTTTGAGCGCTGGCTTACTACACGCTGCAAAACTGTCTGCCAGTAAGCGCGGGCCTAGGTCGGATCCGCCAATGCCAATATGCACAACGGCTGTGTATTTGTCTTGCGCATAAACATTTTCGACAAATTTACGAATGCGGGCTTGCATGTCAACTACCAGATTATTGATAGCTTTATCTTTGCTAGAGCCGCGCAGGGCGGGATGTAAAACCGCACGATTTTCTGTCGTGTTTAAGGGCATGCCCGCAAAAAGATCTGCCCGTTTTTCCGCAACACACGCGCCTTGTGCCAAAACCCAAAGAGCTTGCAGTATGTCCGGTGTTAAATGCTGTTTGGAGAAATCAGCATGAATACCACAGGCCTGATACCCCATGCGTTCAACACGGTTCGGGTCGGCCTTGAACATATCATTCAAGGATGGCAAGCCTGCCGAGGCCAAGTTTCGCAATATATCCCAATTGGTCATGGGTCGCTTATAGTCACATAAAGGTTAACCCTAGTTTAGCCTAACCATTGGTAGAAATGACATAAATTTTACTCAATTTTTATTCTGGTAGTTCATATTTTACGGTAAGAAGAGGTAATAAGATTATGGCGAGAAAAATACTGTTAAAGAGCGCATTTGACGCGACGCCTGATGCAATTGACCCAACGCTGTCAACCAGATACCAACTTATGAACGCCCATATTGTTACACGGACAACCACTTTATCAGATTTTTCAAGGGCAGGAGCGACAATCCCCAAAAGCATAATCGATATGGCAATCACTAAACCGGCTCCAATAGATGATAACCACATTTCTGACTGGTTCAAAGTTGGTGCAGCATCCCCAAATGGTAGGTCGAGTAAATCTAGCAGCAGTCGTGCGGGCGCGTTTACGGCCTGATATGGTGCCAATCCCCAGATAATTGCGAAGCTGATAAACATCCATGCGGCTATTCTCACTAGTTTTGCGCTATTTTTAGGTGTCATGTTAAAGTTTCCTCTCATTTAGTTTGTAATTGTGAGTTCAAGGTAAGGAAGTAGCATTGCTAAAACAATTACCTCACAGGTAGGTGAAATTAGTTCTAATGCGTACTATAAGGACATATGATACAAAACGTACACGCAAATCTTGACTTTGGTACATTTCTTGGTGATTGGCGCAAAAAACGCCGTTATAGTCAATTGTCTTTCGGGTTGTTTGCTGATGTTTCGCCGCGTCATATTAGTTTCCTGGAAACCGGCCGGGCTAAACCTAGCCGAGATATGGTGCTTAAACTAACAAACCATTTGAACATGCCCAAAGTGGAAATCAACAAAGCACTTCACCTGGCTGGGTTTTCGCCGGCTTTTTTGGCCCGTAGCTCAGATAATATAGACCTGGTACCGATACGTCGAGCTGTCGCCTTATTACTCGACAACCACATGCCCTATCCCGCCATTGGCGTTGACCATCTGTGGAATATCAAATTTTTCAACCCTGCCGCTGTAAAATTGCTCAAAGATGTGGGGTTAGATGGATATACCAATATACTAGAGGCATTGTGTGGGCAAACACCTGCGCAGTCCGCTATTGAAAATTGGGACGAGGCCATAGGCTTGTTGCTGGAGCAATTGCATGCGGAGCTTCTGCACCGAGGGTATGACCCAGCCTTACAGGACTTGGTGCAAAAATTGTCAGACCATTATAATCGTCATAGCCAGAACTGGCACATTGACAAAAGCAAAGCGGTAATCCCGACCCAGTTTAAGATTGGCGAGCTAACCATTTCGCTGTTTTCGACAATTGTCAATTTCAGCACGGTTCAGGATGTAGCGCTGAACGATCTAAGGATTGAGCTCATGTTTCCAATGGACGAAGCCAGCCAAGTATATTTTTCTTAAGGATTTACTTTTGCGGCAAGAAGCGCTTTTTCTAAAATACTGTATGTGAGTATTTGTGGTAATATTTGCGGTTCTACGTCATTCTTACCAGGAGGGTAGAGCAAATATAGAGGGACGCCCGAGCGGCCATATTTGGCTAGTTCTGCGGTTATTACGGCATCACGGCGTGTCCAATCGGCCACTAAGATGACCGTACCCGTTCGCGCAAACAAGTCTTGCGTTTTGGGTTTGCGTATGACGGCAATTTCATTGGCTTTGCAGGTTACGCACCAAGCAGCGGTAAAATCGACAAATACGGAATGCCCATCGGCGCGCAATTCTGCCGCGCGTTCGCTTGACCAGACGCTTGATTGTGGCAAGCTAGACAATGCCTGTTCGCGCTCGGCTACACTTAATTCTTTTATCAGATAAGCGCCGAGTAAAATACTCACGACCAAAATTAGTTTGGCAACCAAGCTCTTGAACTTCCAAAGCCAAACGGCAAAACCGAGCAGCAGTATTGCGCTCAATAGCCGGAGCACCCCGCCAGCACCCGTTTGGATACTCAACACCCAGATCAACCAAATAGACGCAGCCAACATCGGGAAGGCCAAAAATTGTTTAAATATATCCATCCACGGCCCCGGCTTTGGCAGGCGGGCTAACAAATTTGGTGCATATGATAAAGCCAGGAACGGCAGGGCAAACCCTGCGCCGAGCGCTAAAAACACAATGATTAACATCATTGCCGACTGCGTGAAAGCAAAACCCAGTGCGGCGGCCATAAATGGTGCGGTACACGGGGTGGCAACGATAACGGCAAGTATGCCCGTAAAGAACGCCCCTTTGGTGCCGCCGCCTTTGACCAACTCTGAACCGGTATTTTGCAGGCGTCCACCGATTTCAAACACGCCAAACAAATTCAGCGCGATGATGAAAAATAACACGGCCAACGCGCCGACCAAAATTGGGTTTTGTAACTGAAACCCCCAGCCAATACTGGCTCCGCCGGCTTTAAGGGTAAGGATCATAGCCGCTAAAACCATGAAGGATAACATGACACCAGCCGTATAGAGCCAGCCGTGCGTGCGTATATTATTACGGCCCTCATGAGCCGCACGTACAAACCCGAGTGCTTTTAAGGATAAAACCGGAAACACGCAGGGCATTAAATTCAAGATGAGACCCCCAATAAATGCACCGATAAGTGCAGCCCAAATACCCATAGATTTTTGGTTTACGGATTTGTCCGATATAGACGTATCATTGCTTACCCCCGTCTCGACGGAGCCGCCCGCTTCTGCTACGACCACTATGCCGCGTCTTTGCCAGCCAGATTCAGTTTTTTCTTCAAATGCCAGCACCCCCGGAACGTTCTTGATGCCGTCTTTCAAGCCAAAGCTAGGTTGCAATTTAAAGCGCAAGCCTGTGTCGCCGTGCATGACAATTTGTTCGGCACTTGCTTCGATTAAATCTTGCTCATAGGGGAAAAAATAAGGCTCTTTTACAGCAGTAAAATCAAGTGACCCGCCGCCTATATCGACCTGTAATGCTCCGTCAATGAGGGTGGCGGCAGCTTGCAAATTTTCCGGTTTAGGTGCGTTTTTTATCGTGCGCTCTATATTGGCAGACCAGCGGGCGTCTTTAACCGGTTCTGCCCCCAAATTGGTAATGGTTAAGTCCAAAATTAGCTCAGCCATTTCCGGCAAACAGATTTTATCACACACCAGATAGGTTGCCTGTGCCTTGATGGTGATTACTTGCCCAGGTTTCACATCTTTAGAAATCCGCAACGGTATTGGTAACAATAAGCGGTCTTCGAATGCATAACTGATGATCGTCAGGTCTGGATCACCCGCCTTACTCACTAAAGCTTTGGGCAGGGGCCAAATAATCTCACCAAAATTCAGGCTGTCTGCCTCTGCGCCCACTATCTCAAAATGCACATCAGCAGGATAGCCCGGCCCGCCCGCATTGCGCCAATAGGTATGCCAGTGCTCCTCCAGCCGTAAGGACAAAGCCACAAATATATCCTGACCCGGTGCGACCGTATCATAAGAGGTCACAAGCTGCGCCACTGCGCGTCCGGATTTAACGGGTGCAGACTCGGCTGCACGCACCGTTGGTACAAACCAAACGGCCAAAACAGCCACAAATATAAACAAAAAATTTCGCATCACTGCTTCCTACACACACCAAGCGAAAAGGCAAAGCGC
>Ga0316204_10001931_pt1 | contig 51342 bp, 52 predicted proteins | sample 6monrhotite_MG_2_FD_205661 | JGI IMG/M metagenome (GOLD analysis project Ga0316204, IMG submission 205661) | Microbial mat bacterial communities from mineral coupon in-situ incubated in ocean water Damariscotta River, Maine, United States -... | ecosystem: Environmental > Aquatic > Marine >... | reverse complement strand
GCTACATTAACCGATTCTACAACCACCAAAGAATCCATTCAGGCATCGGCTATACAAACCCCGCTAATTTTGAAAGAATGGCTGCATGAAATGTACAACGTGTCCGTTTTATCGGGGGAAGATCAACTTTGCATAAACAGCTCTGGCCTATTTCTTTCATAAAACAGGCAGTTTTTAAAACAGTAAAATTTAGTCTGCATGATATTTTACCTGCATTTTCATTTTTAATGGCGCGGCAATACTTCCAACGGGCCATATTTTCATTTATTCGGAAGATTACTGATCCATTCAATCATCCTAGCAGACTTCTTAAGAGTAAGACACATCATTTTACTTAGCCCTTGTGCATGTACTTTATCCACAACGGTAAGAAGAAGCATATCCAAACCTTGCTTAACCAAACGATTACGAAAGCAGCAAGCATGACTACAACAGAGGTTCGAATCACCTCGGAAAGGCCAATTATTTAGCACACCAAATTAATTAGTAACATGAAAGTTTAGTTTTTTACAACAAAAACAGCATGTTCAAGCAGATTTAAGTTTTTAATATGAAAGGCTTGTTTTGCGCAAACTTACTATTTTGAAAACTCCTCAAATGCTTGTAATGCCTCTGCTGCATACATCAATGATGGTCCACCGCCCATATACACAGCCATACCTAAAGCCTCCGTTAATTCTTCACGGCTAACACCCAGAGCAATGAGTGCTTTAACATGAAAACCAATACAGCCCTTACAATGCCCAGTCACGCCAATAGACAGAGCTATCAATTCTTTGGTCTTCTTATCCAGCGCACCCTCTGACAAAGCAGCACTTGCCATCGCAGAGAAACCTTTCATAACATCGGGTATATCTTTACGTAGCTCACCAATTGTGGCTGAAAGTTCCTGTGTATATTGTGTATATGTTTCAGGCATATGTCTTCTCCATTCGTATATTATATAAAATTATTCCGATGTAAAATAAATGTCACCATACAGATTTTCAGCCTCTAACCCACTAGAGTCTGTATCAGTCATAATGGCAATGGCATCAATATATTTCACATCTTTTGCAAGAAATTGTAAGACATCCTCACGTATATTACGTTTGTAATATTGCCAGCGTCCAAAGTTTTGATTGCCAGACTCAACAGCTAGCATTTGTGTATTCGATGTATAAGGATTGTCCCATTGCTCACCTTGTTGATGCGATGATGCCCATACATAGTTCAACGCCAAGGTTCTCCAGAAAAAAATACCACCATCAATAACTACATAAATACGTGCAACATAATCATCGCCTGCTTTATCCTTTTCATTGATGCCTGTTATCAACTTCTTAGGTTTCCATGACCAATGCAACCAAGGCGTTTTCTCAAGGTTAATTTTCTTTTCAAAAAACAACCCCGATGCCCCACCATGACTCACCGCTTGTAACACTTGTTTTTGAAGCTCTGGGTCCAGCACAAATGTGTATTGCGTTTCCCCATCAAATTGCTTTTCTTTCCAACCACTCAATGTACTGCCTGAAAAGTTACCAATCATGATCGTTGTTGCACCACTTTCCACAGTCCATATTGGCAAAGCCAACAACACAAACAACCAAAGCACTACATATTTCATTTTAGGCCTCTTCATAACAAACTTTCAATTTAAGAGACACGGCTGCCAAAATGACAGCCGCATAATTTTCTTATTTCAAACGCTCAATACCCATACGTTTCAAAAATGCTTTTTCAATAAAGGGCTCAGATACACCCGTCTTCATTTTACGCATAAAGTATTTTTCAAAACCTACCTTAGCAACATGCACCCACTTACCACCCTTTGCCCATACCATATTACGTGGTGGAATTTGAGGGTAAGCTACCAGAGCCACACCACCATCACCAAAGTCTGCCAAACAAATAGCACCCCATGTACCGCATTGCTCAGGCTGCTCACCTTTCAAATCATGCACAATATTATGCACAATTGCGGTAGTCATAGACTCAATCATAAAGCCTGTTTTAGGTGTACCAACTGGTAATGGTGTCGCCTCTACAGGCGGAATGGCTACAATCACGCCTGTACCAAAAACATTTTTAAATGTTGGGTTTTGTTGAAATTCATTGATAACCACAAAGCCCATCGGATTCACTAAGCCCTCACATTCCGCTACAGGTCCAACACCACGAAATGGTGGCATAAGCATAGCAAATTTATGATCCAAGCTGCCTGATTCAACCACTTCACCATGACGGTCAACTTCTTCATAGTCTAACGTATGTGCATGGACTGCTGTTGTTTTGCAATTGGTAATAAACTTAATATCACGCTTGCGAAACTCTGATTCCAACAAGCCTTTAGAATCTTCTACACCAGCAAGACCCAAGTGGCCGATATATGGCTCAGGCGTAATAAAGGTCATAGGAGCTTTATCACGAATCTTACGGCGACGAAGCTCTGTATCCAAAAGGCAGGCATATTCATAAGCAGGGCCATAACATGATACACCTTGCACTGCTCCCACAACGATAGGACCAGGATTCTTACAAAACTCTTCAAATGCTTCATGTGCTTTGACCGCATGATCCACATGACAAATCGAATGCGTGTGTGCTTCTGGCCCCATGCCGGGCACCAGTTCAAATGCCAGGCGCGGCCCTGTTGCTACAATCAGGTAATCATAATCCAAATACTGTCCATTGCCCAAGCGAAGTTTGCTTTCATCAGCTATAATTTCATCTACACCGCATGACAAAAAATTAATGCCTTTTTTATTCAGATATGGCGAGCATTCAAAGCTTATTTGCTCTTTATCACGCCAGCCGATAGCCACCCATGGGTTCGACGGTGTAAAGTGAAAGTAATCCAGATTAGAAATTACTGTAACTTCATGTTCTCCGCCAAGTTTTTTTAATTCTGCCTTCATTTCATAGGCTGCGGGCATACCACCAATACCCGCACCAATAATTGCAACATGCGCCATATATATTCACTCTCTTTATAGGGAAAACCCCATGTAATACCAGTCTACCTGACTAGTCTTAGGGAAAAACTTTCCCAGTAAATTCAATATTTATATTATTCCGTAGGGCAAGAATTAATGCCGAAAATCGCATACAATGGACAAAAACTAATGCTTGAGGTCAACACAAAAACTCCACCGGCTCCCATTGCGACATAATTCCATGGCGCTGCAATGCCTGCTATAAAGCCTGCTAACAACAATGCAAGACCCGCAGCCACTCGTACAATTCTATCTAAGCCACCAAGGTTTGATTTCATAACACACCTCCTGTAAATCATTTTATTATCGAATAATAATATACTAAATAAAAGCTGTCTGTGACAAAGTCACCAAGCTCTATGATTGCAGCATTTGACCTAACAGAGATCGCTCCTTTAACTCAATGGTTCCACGATTTAATTCAATCCAACCACGCCTTTCAAAACTCTTTAACATACGACTTACGACTTCCCTGGCGGTGCCCAATTCAGAAGCCAATTCTTGATGTGTGCAAATCAACATATCACCTTCAATTTCAGCACGACTTAATAATATGCGAGCTACCCGTTGATCCATACGTCCAAATGCCACATCTTCAATCAACATCATCATATCGCAAATACGTTCACCAATATATGCCATTGCATAACGCCTAAAACTATTTGAACTCACCAACAACTGCTCAAACAGTTTTGGCGATAATACCACTAAGTCAGTATCACTTTCTGCCACACCTTCAGCAGGGTAATCTTGTAAACCAAGCAAGCATGTTGTGGTCAGCATACAGCTCTGACCTTCACCGACTCGATACAGCAAAATTTCATGCCCTTCTTCATCTATTTTATAAACACGAACCGAGCCAGAAATTACCAGCACATAACCCTTACATACATCACCTTCACGAAACAGCTGATGACCTTTGGGAACATGCAGCACCTTCTGTTGAGCAAGCTCTGCATGCAATTGTTTGTCTTCAACATCCTTTAGCTCTGAAAATCGGCTCAACCAGCTCATTATGCTTTATTTAGAACATCTAAAGCTTGCTGTAATAAAGGTTTGGCTTCATTCACAAGACATTGAAGTTTGGGATTATCAATCATGCCAACCATGGCCTCTGGATCAATAGCCGAGACCACTGTTTGCCCTTCATCATTTTCATACACAATCACATTGCATGGCAACATTAAGCCAAGTTCCGGCTCAAGTTGTAAGGCCTGATTCGCTAATTTTGGGTTACATGCCCCCAAAATGACATATGGTTTGCGGCTTACATCAATTTTTTTCTTTAATGTTTCAGCCACATCAATGCGGGTTAAAATACCAAAACCCACAGCTTGCAAAGCGTCGGTCATAGCTACTTCTGCTTCTTCCAAGCTGCCATTAAATATCGTTCTCACACCATAATCAGCCATACTATTATCCTCCTTGCTCTATGGGGTAATTCTCTTCTATCCATGCCAGTGTACCACCGGTGACATTAACTAGGTTCTGGTGCCCATAGTTTTGCTCCAAAAATTCAATCGCCTGTGATGAACGTATACCAGAACGACAAATAAGATAAACATCACCTTCATTGTCAAACTCATCACTGCGAGATGGAACCGTATTCAATACAATTAACCTTGCTCCGGGTACATGTGCTTGCACGTACTCCTCGACTCCGCGCACATCAATAATCGTGCAACATTCACCTTTTTCTTTGGCTGTTAACCATTTGGGGTAAAGCTCATGCACCGCAATATGATTCATTATTTCACCACTGGATAACCAGACTTTTTCCAAGCTACAATACCACCCACGACATTTTCAATGTTGCTAAAACCATGTTTGACCAACATCTTGGAGGCACGTGCTGAGCGTGTACCTGAATGGCAATATACATATACCTGCTTATCTTTAGGGACTTCTGATAAACGTGTCTCTAAGACTTGTACAGGAATCAATACAGCCCCTTTAATGTGACCTTCTGCATACTCTTTGGGTGTTCGTACATCCAATAGCATAAATGGAATAGGTGATGCTTTCCCTTGTTGCCAATGCTCATAAGCATGAGTGATTGGAGCATCTTCATAACCATCTGACGTTTGTTCTCCCACACCACATGCCGTTGCTAAAAAAGGCAGCATCATTAATGCCACCATACTCATTATTATCTTTTTCATTTTAACTTCTCCTTTTCTTTTTTTACAAATCATTCATTACTTTTATCAGTATCTAGTTCGGGGAGCTCTGAATACTTCATTCAAACTTCTTCAGAGCCTCCCTAGCAATACTCATTTTTCAACTCACTTACCACTTTTCACTGGCAAACCCGCCCCCTTCCAAGAACCCATGCCACCAGAAAAATTATACACTGCTGCAAACCCTGCATTGGCAAGTTTAGTAGCTGCCATAGCAGAGCGGTTGCCTGATGCACAAATAACGATCAGAGGTTTATCTTTCGAGAGTTCATTCATACGGTTGAAAATTTCACCCAATTCAATATGAATCGCATTGCTCGGGTGCCCTGACTCCCATTCACCCGTTGAGCGTACATCCAACAAGGTGTGTTCTTCATGGCGAAAAATATGATAATTCGAAATAGACATGCTTTTCACGCCTGATAATTTGGGCGCAATAAAACGCTTCCAGAGCAACCACGTAATGACAAGCCCAATTAATATATTCCCCACATGTTGCTCAACCCATTCCATAGGCTCTCCTTCGTTTAAATATTAAAAGCAAGTAAAGCGTTAACCTTTCTTCAAACCCAGTTTAGAGAGAATTTTCTCCATCAAACACCATTGAGTTATACCTGATTGAAATAGGTTTGCTCCCACAAATAGCGTGAACCAAAGCCACGTTGGCTCAGATAACTGCACACCATTGTATAATGATGATAAAAATACCGAAAGCATGATAAATCCGCCTGCGATAATCCGTATTGCTCGTTGTATGGTCATTTTTTAACTCCTTTTTTTTTGATTCAAACGCTTTTTTTTACTTATTCGATAAAATAAATCAATACGACAGCGCTTCTGCAGCTTTATTTCTTTGCCATAAATAATACATCAAAGGTGTGATAAACAAGGTTAAAATCGTAGCTGAAATTGTTCCAAACACCATGGACACACCCAAGCCTCCAAACACAGGATCTGAAATCATAATCGAAGTGCCTGCAATCACCGCCAGCGCCGTCAACAAAATCGGGCGCGCGCGCACAGCCCCTGCCTCCAAAACAGCTTCTTTCACATTATATCCTTGCTTTTGATAATCCAAAATAAAATCAATCAATAGCGTTGAATTGCGTACCACAATTCCTGCTAAAGCAATCATGCCAATCATTGATGTGGCGGTGAATGACTGCCCTGTAATCCAATGCCCAGGGAAAATACCAATCATCGTTAATGCAGTCGGAGCCATGACTAACATCGGCAAAATAAATTGCCCATAGTAGGCCACCATAAGCAGATAAATTAAAATGAGCCCAACAATAAATGCCGCCCCCAAATCACGAAAAACATCCAAGGTTAGGCGCATTTCACCATCCCAAAGCATATGATAGCCAAAGGTATCCTCTGGTGTAGTAGCACCAAAGTGCATGCCCCCAGTTTTAAGTATTGTACCAGGAATAACTTCACGACCGTCCAATTGTTTGTCCATATCTAGCAATGAATAGACTTGCGAACCTTGTTTGGGCTCTGCACTCACGTAGGTTACAGCATGAGCATCTTTGGTAAAAATAGGTTTTAACACTTTCTCTTTTTCTACCGTTGCAATAGCTGAAAGTGATACAGCCCCATACTGTGAACTAACATAGATCCGGTTTAAGTCTTCAACATGCGCCCGCAAGTCGCGTGGCAGTTGCACATGCAAATTCACTTGATGCCGCTCATTCTGAATATGCACCACACCAAAAATATAGCCTTGCAAGAAGTCACGCAAAGCTGTCTCTACTTGTGCTGTTGCAATGCCCAAACGTGCTGCTTTTTCTTTATTCACATGAATCGTGTATTGTGTTTGATCCGCACCAATCGAGTCATCCACATCCACCACATCATAGGTTTTAGCAAAAACATCCCTTACCTTTTTAGCAATCTCACGCTGTTTATCGTAATCAGGGCCATATATTTCCGCCAATAAAGTGGCGCGCACAGGAGGGCCTGGTGGATCTTCCACCAGTTTCACCGACGCTGTGGGGTGCGCAGCGAACACTGGCGACAGCATCTTACGCAAATCAAGCACAATATCCGCAGATTTTTCGCTTCGTTCATGTTTGTTGATAAGGTTTATGCGAATTTCACCCAAATGTGGGCCACTCCGAAATAACGCAGCACCACGTAAAATACCATTAAAATCGATCGGGCCACCACGACCTACAAAGGTCTCATAATCTTTAATCATCGGATGCTGACGCAACACATCACCAACCTCGCGAGCCAACGCATCCGTCTCTTCAAGCGTGGAGCCTTCTGGTAAATCCAAGGTAATATTAAAAGTATTCTGATTGCCTTTAGGAAGCATCTTAAGCTCAACTGAACCTGTCGTTAATGGCCCATTGATCCCCCCAGGGCGAATAAATTGCCAACCTGGCTCAAGCATTGCTCCTACAAATAGCATAAATACAACAATAGAAAACACACGTCGTTTGGACTTATTTTCAACTAAAGGTAATGCCAACCTCATATAAAGGCGGTGCACCCAATCCTCAGGTTGTTTATCCTTCTCCTCCATCGTTGGCAAAGCCATTTTACATGGCAAAAAGCGTTGAGCTATCCAAGGTGTAAAAGCATAGGCAATCAATAATGATGCAGCCATCGCAATAGGCGCATTAAATGGAATAGGCGCCATATATGGCCCCATCATGCCTGTAACAAACGCCATCGGAATAAAGGCCAAAATAACCGCAATCGTTGCGATAATGGTAGGCCTACCCGTTTCATTGGTCGCCCGAATAATAACCGATGCCTTGTCAGATAGATTGCGAACGCCTTTATGTAAATGCCTGTGAATATTCTCAATAACAACAATCGCATCATCAACCAGAAGGCCCAGCGCAAGAATTAACGCAAACAAAGTAATCCGATTAATTGTTTGATCAAAGAAAAAACCAACTGCCAGCACTACAAATAAAATAATTGGAATATTCATGGTCACAATAGCCGCTTCGCGCCAACCCAAAAATAAAAGTAAGATAATAACCACCGTGACTATCGCAATCGCCAAGTGTTCCACCAGCATATTCACTGCATCATTAGCACGTTTACCTGAATCACGGGTGATATTTACCTGTACATTATCAGGAATGAAGTCGCCTTTTAGCTCTTCAAGTTTGTTAGCAATAACTTGCGTCACAAGCACTGCATTGGTGCCGCGTTTTTTTGATAAAACAATTGAAACAGCTGGAACTTCTGGTTCACCTGCTTGCATTCCTTTCGCTGAAGCCCCTACAAGCGTAATACGGTGCAACTGATTTATTTCAGATGCTCCATCAGAAATACTGGCTATATCGCGCAAATAAATAGCTTTTCCTTGCCATGAACCCACCATCAACTGGCCAACTTCTTGTGCCGTTTTTAAATAGCCATTTAACCAAACCCGCGACACCTTATTATCACCAACCAAGTGTCCAACTTTACCGCCGCTATTGGCAGCTTGAAGCACCTGATGTAATGCATCCAAAGTAATCCCATAAGCGGCCATTTTAGCGGGATCCATCTCAATTCTAATTTCTCTATCTTGCCCACCCACAATATCGGCTACAGACACGCCAGAAAGAGGTGCAAGCTGATCGCGCACTCGTTCTCCCAAGCGTTTAAAATCCAACGGATTCATCGTTTGCGACGATAAAGTAACCACAGATACTGGCACATCATCCACATCCATTGGTTTAATTAAGGGTTGTGATGCGCCCATAGGCAAACGATCCAAGTTATGCATGATGCGGTCGTACAGCTTCACAAGGCTAATTTCCTTGTCTTCCCCGACCTTAAACATAACAGTCACCACACCCATGGAATCCATCGCCGTTCCATAGGTATGTTTCACACCAGTCATTTCACGCAATACTCTTTCAAGTGGGCGCACAATTAAATTCTGCACTTCTTGTGGGCTTGCACCCTGCATTTGCACAATCACATTGGCAGCAGGCACATCAATTTGTGGGTTTTCCTCACGCGGGGTCACCATCAACGCCAATGTACCCATAAGAAAAATAAGTATGCTAATAATCGGGGTTAAATTGCTTTTCATAGCAAATTTTCCCAGCTTGCCAGCAATATTTAAAGGCACTTCCTTATCTTGTTTCGAAGCCATTATAATTGAACCTTCATGCCAGTTCTCAACGCTGGAGTCGCGCCCCAAATAACATGATCACCATCATGCAAACCTGATAAAATTTCAATCATTCCTTGATTTTTTTGCCCCACCCGAACCAAGCGATAGTGAGCAATATAAGCAGCATCCATCACATACACAGCATGCAATCCAGCTTGTAATAAAATGGCCTCTTCTGGAAGCAATAAAGCTTTACGTGTGCCTGTTTGGAATCCTGTTTGCGCATACATACCTGGGTGAATATCTTCTACAGAAGGCAACGATATTTTTACCATAAATTGATGTGACACAGGGTCCGCAGCTTGTACCACTTGGCGCACGGTACCCTTAAAATGTTTCTTTAGAGATGCAATTTCAATATCAACATTATCGCCATCATGGATTTGACCAACAAACTGTTCAGACACATAAGTTTTCACCAATAAGCTGCTGGGGTCTTCCAAGGTTAAAATAGTCATACCTGGAGAGGCTAGATCACCTTGAGACATGCGTTTTTCAACAACCACCCCAGTCACAGGCGATATTATTTTTGCATAGCTCAATTGATGATTGGCTTGTTTCACCTGTGATTTTGCAACTTCATAACGCAATTTCACTTTATCAACTTGCTGAGAAGTCACAGCGCCCTCTTTCAATAAGCTTGCATAGCGCAACATATCAGCTTTGGCATTACTTAAATCTGCATTGGCCTGAATCAAGGCTTGTTTGGCATGCACAGAGTCAACATGCAATAATGTTTGCCCCACCTTAACGCTATCACCTTCACGCACTGCTATATCACGGATATAACCTGATAAACGGGTACTAATGGATACGCGGTGGTCTGATGTCACGCTGCCACTGGTTGTATAATGCATTGGAATATCTTGCTGTGTAAGCTTCATATGTTTTGCAACGCTTGTACTTACAAGCACGTTTGAAGACTCTGATGGTTCATTATTACAGCCCGTCAATATAAGCATTGCCATGCCACCCAGCCATAACAATAAACGTGCCGACATCATTCGCTTCCCCGTTACTGATATCATGATACTACTCCCTCATTCAATAGTCCCGCAGCTAAAAGCAATGCAGCCTTCGCAATCATTAAATCTGATTGCGCTCGTAGCAATGCCACGCCTGAATCATCCATTACCACTTGCGCATCAAGCACACGCGATGTTGTTTCTAAGCCCTGTTGGTAACGTAGTGATAAAATACGTAAAGACTCTTGGGTTTGTTGAAGCACCTCTTTTTCACGTGCCAATCTATTTTTAGCAACACCCAAAGCTCGCCATGCCTGCCTGACTTGGTTGGCTATTAACTGGCGCTGATCAGCAATTTCCCACTGTGTTGCAGCATAAGCCGATTCTGCTTGACGCTGTTTCGCATGATCAGAACCGCCATTAAAAAGATTCATACTTACAGTAACACCTACCATCGCATTGCCATGCTTTAGTGCAGGCGTCGTACTATTCCATTCTTGAGATGCAACCAAATCAACACGCGGAAAATCATTGCCGTAGGCTATGTCACGCTGCAAAGACAATGCATTCCAACGTGATTGTAGCGCTTGAAAGTCCATGCGTTTTTCACTTGCTTTGCCTAACAATGTATTAAGTCCATCATTACCCATATCTATCACAGGTTGCGATAATGCAGGCTCTGCTAATGTCCTTTTAAGCCCCATCAATAATGCTAATTGCTCAAGGTTTGCCTGATAGGCACTGGCAGCTTCATCCACAGCAACTTGGCGACGTAATACATATACATGCGCATCCATAACATCGCTCGTCAGTGCCATGCCTTTATCTTGCAAAGCCTGTGTATCTAGCCACCTCTTATTCGCAGCTTTCACAGACTCTTTATTGTTTTCCAGCTCTTTTCCATATTGCAATGTCTGCATATATGCCACAATAACTTGGTATATTTTTTCTTGCTTTTGAAACTCAAATTGCAACGCCGCGGCTTGCGCATTTTCCTCAGCCTGCTTCTGAGCAGCATGCAGAGCTCCACCTGCAAACAAAGGTAGTCGCAAGCCTAAACGGGATTGATAATTTTTCTGATAACTGGGGTTATTTAAAGTATTGGGGGAGAAATCTGTCGTTGTGATAGATTTTTGCTGCAATTTCTCACCAAATACTTGCAGCGGCGAGTTACTGTAAGTCCAAGCTGTCGATACACTAATATGAGGCATACGTTTACCCTTCATATCATTTATTGCTTCATTGGCTTGCGCCACACTTTCCGATGATACCAACAGCTGCCTATTATGGTCGACAGAATGTGAAATAATCTGTTTCAATGTCAAAATTTCACCTGCCTCTGACATCACAGGGGTTACAAATAATAAAACAATCATAATATAACGATTTATTAATATATAAGGCCTGAAAAACATATAACTCCTCCTATGAAGCCTCAGGCACACTATCTGAATCACACATTTCAGGGCAATAAATTTTTTTCAAAACATACACCAGTTCAGCAAAAGCAGGATTGGCAATGCGATAATACACTTGCTGTCCACGCTTTTCGTTTTGCAAAATTCCTATCAAGCGCATTTTAGATAAATGCTGTGATAGGTTAGATTGTGATGCCCCCGTGGCTTCCATCAGCTCTGCAACACACATAGAGTCATTCAATAAATGGCATAAAACACTCAAGCGCAACTCATGCGCCATCGCGCGCAGCCCTTCGCTGGCCATACGTACTTTTTCTTTTGGAATAGCTTGCATCTGCGAATCATATAATAATTCCATTATATTAGCAAGATCTAATTTTTAATGTGAAAATTAACACCATCAAACTTGATTGCAAACCTTGTTACTCGGACATACTCTCAACCACATCATCAATAACAAACTGAATCGCACCATTACCGCGCCAATCATCAACTTTTAACTGACCCAATACGGTAATGACCTGTCCCACCTGCAAAGAATCACTCAGCACGCTGCCACCAAACACAATACTTGGCACATAACGGTGCCCATCGCTTAGGCTTAAGCGCATCACACCACCTTTCAAATCTTTACGCTCAGCAATATGCACATCCTTTAACAGCCATGTACAAGCGGGGTTTCCTCGTCCAATCGGTTCAAAACGCTGTAAACGCTCTGCCAGACCGATATGCATGGCTCCCAAGCCCAGTAGCCCATCCACAAAACAATCCATGTGCTGACTATCACCATTCTCCTGCTCTCTAATAGCCTTAGCAAAGCCTGTAACAAACCCACTCCACTGACCTTCTTTGACCGAGCCGCCACCAGCACCAGCATGGCCTCCAAACCCATCAAGAAAATCACTGCAAGCATGCAATAAATTTCCAATATGAAACCCAGATACGCCACGCAGTGACACCCGAACCTTGCCCTTGGGATCAACAAAACCTACTGCTGCAGGCCGCCCATGTTTACGCGCCAGCCTACCCGCAGCCAAGCCCACTACACCCGCATGCCAATCCCTATGGTGTACTGCCAAAGTCTGAGCATCACCAAGCATTAATTCTGCTTGTTTAAACACATCGGTCTCAACTTTACGGCGCTGTTTGTTCGTTTCATCCAAGGTTACGGCTAAACGTGCCGCTTCACTGGCATCTTGCGTACAAAGCAAACGCATCGCCTCTTCACCATGCCGCATGCGCCCAGCGGCATTAATACGTGGTGCCAAATGAAAGCCAATGGTCTCTGCTGTAACAGCCGACTTTACACGTGCCACCTTCATCAAGGCTGCCATACCCATACATGGTTTCGTATTCAGACGTTTCAGCCCGTGATAAACAAGCACTCGGTTCACACCTACCAAGTCCATAACATCAGCAATCGTGGCAACGGCCACACGATCAAGCAGAACGCGCAAATCATAATCTGGGCGCTTGCCCAGCTCACTCAGTAACTTCCAAACTGCTATCAATAAAAAGAAACCAACCCCTGTGCCGCAGAGTTTTCGATCTGCAAACCCGCAATCTTCACGTGCTGGGTTAAGCAATGCAAAGGCTTGAGGCAGTGTTTTTTCAGGTAAGTGATGGTCACTAACAATCAAATCAAAGCCTAACTCAGCCGCCACATCACACGCATCAAAACATGTCGTGCCTGTATCCACGCTAATACCCAAATGCACACCACGCTCAACGGCTTCGCGTACAGATTCGACACCAATGCCATGTCCATCATCGGCACGGTGTGGAATCGAGAATGTCACCTTGGCTCCAGCTGCTGTTAAAGCTTCTGTTAAAATCCCTGTGCCAGACACACCATCACAATCAAAATCTCCAAAAATATGAATTCGCTCAGCCGCCAAAACCGCTGCCACTACGCGTTCAGAAGCCTTTTTCATATCTTGCATATCAAAGGGGCTGGGAAGCTCTGATAGTTTTGGTGAAAAATAGGCATCAGAAGCATGCAGGCCGCGCGATTCTAATAGCCCGTCCCAAGCAAGTAATGGCTCTTGGGCTTGTAAAGCTAAGTGTCGCCATGACACTTTTTTACCACGCACGGTTAAGCTATCAGGCAGTTGCACTATGGTTCATCCTATATTCAAAATTCACCACTAGAGACTTCTAACGGGAACCAGAATTTTAACCATATTCTAGATAAACAACAATCTGTCATATCCGCATATAAAGATAATACAAGCCATATGCAGGTACTACTTAATAAAGTTTAGGACTTTATTTGTGTAAATAAATAGCTATTAACGCTTCACAACCGATCAGTAAATCCAAAACTCATATCAATCAATATCCGTATAAAAAGCCAGCCCAGTTACAGGGTCTTCGTATAGCTTCAACCAAACATTAAATACAGTACTTGGATCAGACAACATTTTTCGTTTAATAATTATTTTTTTCCGGTTTGTGCCATTTTCATTTGCTTCTAAGCGATCACATATCCCGCTAATAGAGAAAAAAGCTGAATCTTCATCAGACTCGTCATCAAAAATAAAACGACAATCAAGACCACCACTTGCAAGGTTGTTGTCCGCTGTCATTCGCATTACATCCGCTTGCAAATTAATAACATCCCGACTTTTAAGCCTTGATGTTCGTGTCGCGAGAACAACATGCGCATCTTTCTCAATACTCGTGATAAGCTGGCCTAGGTTACCATTAAAAATAGCTTCATATTTAAAACCGATTGTATCAGCTTGAAATGCTACAAGATTAATATAATGCGCTTGCTCTTCAGCATGAGCGCGAGGTATTATTCCAATAAAAAGCAATAGAAATAGCACCCTAATAGCTAAGTGATGTTTAAACATAAAACGTCCTTTAAAGAGAAGTGATCAGTGTCAGTGTCTGAGATTTTGCTTGGGTTATTTTTGCCAAAAGTGTGTTGTACATCAGCACTGCATCACGATGAGGCAGGCCAGCATTTTCAAGCTCTTTGATATCTTTCAAGCTATACAACAACTCTCGTAGCTTCGACATCATTATCTTGAGCGTTAACATCTGATCTTCAAATGCTTTTTGTGATAATTTCAAATCTACGTTTGAATTATCAGCACTCTCATATGCTCCGCAAATATTTGGCGCGCATATTAGAAAAATAACAAATGCGATATTTTTAAACATTTTTCACTTCCTTGACTGTTAAAAGCTTATTTTTCAGTGTCTAAGAAGTTAAATCAAATATATGTCACGACTGTGACATCTTCTTCCAAGTCATAAGCAGCTCTTTGATAGCAACTTGAAAGATCTAAACTCCAAATTATGGCCTGCTCATATATTATTGAACAGTCGCGCCTTCTTGCTCTGCTGTTTGTTGTTGGAGCTGATTTTCATAAATCCCTCTAAAGTTCACAGGCTCTAACATAAATGGCATAAAACCACCATCGACAGTCAACTGACTCACGATTTGACGGGTATATGGAAAAAGAATGGTTGGGCAATCAACAGCAAGCAAACTCGGAATATGCTCAGCAGGAATATTTTTCATAAAAAATACAGCGGCATGCTCCACTTCAATTTCAAATAATAAATCACCACCTTCTTGATCCCGCGTGGTCGCAGCAACTTTTAAAGATACTTCCCAGTGCTCATCATTTACTTGCCTGTTTGATAGACCAAGGTTCATTTCAATCTTTGGTGCCTTGCCTGAGGCCTCAAACACCTCAGGTGCATTTGGATTTTCAAAAGAAATATCCTTCACATACACCCGTTGCAAGCTAAAAATTGGTGACTCTATATCCGCATTTTCATTGTTCGCCATTTATCTCTCCATCTTTAAAATCATTGATATTTATATAAACTTACAAAAAAAGGCGAGCCGTTTAGCCCGCCCTTTTACGTCTTACCTAATAATTAATCAACACACTGACACTCTTTGGGCGCAACCGAATCCAAATGCCAAATTTCGCGGTTATAATCTTGCATCGTGCGGTCCGTAGAGAACTTGCCACTGAAAGCAGTATTATAAATACTCATCTTCAACCATGCATTCTTATCTTGATAAGCAAGTGATGCTCGTTGCTGAGCATCAACATAAGAACGGAAATCGGCAGCTGTTAACCACGGGTCATTGCTACAACGAATCGATCCTGTGATGGATGCGAACAAACCAGGTTCAAACTGGTTAAAGTGACCGCATTCAATCAAACTCATTACACGTTTAAAATCTTCATCTGATTCAATAATGGCATTCGGGTTATAATGACCACGCGTTTGCTCCACTTCTTCCGCTGTCAAACCAAATAAGAAGAAATTTTCATCCCCAACTTCTTCACGAATCTCAATATTTGCACCATCCAAAGTACCAATGGTCATCGCACCATTCATCATGAATTTCATATTTCCAGTGCCTGAAGCTTCTTTACCTGCCGTTGAAATCTGCTCGGACAAATCTGCTGCTGGGGCAATAATTTCCATCGCTGAAACACGGTAGTTCGGGAAAAAGACTACTTTAAGTTTATCGCCCACCTCTGGATCATTATTCACCACATTGGCAACGTTACTCACCAACTTGATAATCTGCTTAGCCATGTAATAACCAGGTGCTGCTTTACCACCAATCAATACACAACGATTCGTCCAGTCAGCTGTATCGCCGCGTTTGATACGATCATACAAATGAATCACATGCAGCACATTAAGCAACTGACGTTTGTATTCATGAATACGTTTCACCTGAATATCAAACATAGCATCTGGGCTAAATGTTACACCACATTCTTTTTGAACCACTGCTGCCAAACGCTCTTTATTTTCAGTTTTACACGCTGCCCATTGTTTGCGGAAAGAAGCCTTATCTGCCAACGGTGCAAGCTGCTCTAATTCATCCAGCTTTGTAATCCAAGTATCGCCAATATTATCACTGATTAATTTGGTCAGTGGCTTATTACACCAAGCCATCCAGCGACGTTGCGTTACGCCATTGGTTTTATTATTAAATTTCTCAGGCCAGAGTTGATAAAAGTCATTGAACAGACCTGCAACCAACAAATCCGAATGCAATTGCGCTACGCCATTCACAGAAAAACTTCCCACAATCGCTAAATATGCCATACGAACTTGCTGTGTATCACCTTCTTCAATGATCGACATACGACGCTGACGAGCCACATCACCAGGCCATTTTTCTGCCAAAATTTTCAAGAAACGCGCGTTGATTTCATAGATAATATCCAATACGCGCGGCAACAAACGACTAAACAGATGCACAGACCAGCGTTCTAATGCTTCAGGCAATAACGTGTGGTTGGTATATGCCATCGTTTTACTAGTGATTGCCCAAGCCTCATCCCATTCCAAGCGGTATTCATCCATCAAAATACGCATCAACTCAGCAACAGACACCGTTGGATGCGTGTCGTTCAATTGAAAAACATTCTTCTCTGCGAATTTACTGAAATCTTCACCATGCACTTCAACCCACTGGCGCAATACATCTTTGATACTTGCTGATGCTAAGAAGTACTGCTGACGCAAGCGAAGTTCTTTACCATTTTCACTGGCATCATTGGGATATAGCACCATAGAAATATGTTCAGCTTCATTCTTCTCAGCTACAGAGCCAGCATAATCGCCTGAATTAAACTCGCCAAGATCAAATTCATCAGTCGCTTCAGACTTCCACAGGCGCAAAGTATTTACAGTACCATTTTTAAAGCCTGGAATTGGGGTATCAAAAGGTACGGCCAATACATCGTGGGTATCTACCCAGCGACTGCGCAAGTCACCATTATCATCATGATAATACTCACTACGACCACCAAAGTGAATGCGCTGAGTGTATTCAGGACGGTTAATCTCCCAAATATTACCTTCTTGCAACCAATGATCAGGCTCTTCCATCTGATGCCCATCGACAATTAACTGACGAAACATGCCATATTCATAACGAATACCATAACCTGTAACTGGCAGCTGTAATGTTGCACAACTATCAATAAAACATGCCGCTAAACGACCCAAACCGCCATTGCCCAAACCAGCATCTCTTTCCACTTCAATCTTTTCTTCAAGCTGTAAACCAAGCATATGCAAGGCTTCTTCCGCCTGCTTATTCAAATCCAAATTCAAAATCGCATTACCAAGCGCGCGACCCATCAAAAATTCTAAAGATAAATAGTAAGCACGCTTACCATCCTGCTCTTCATATGCATCCTTGGTATTTTTCCAACATTCCATTAAGTGGTCACGAATAGTAAAGGCTAATGCTTGATACTTATAATGCATTGTTTGGCTCGCTGTATGCTGCCCCAATGTTCTTAAGTAATGTCGCTGCATCCCTTTAACCAAATCTTCACTCGTTTCGCCAACACATGGCACGTCTGTAATATTATGCACTGCTATACTTTTGTTTGTCATATTCTTAATTACCCTAAAGAACTGGCTTACAAGCTCTATTTTTTGGTTTCGCATCCTGTCCAAATACCTGCTTTAAGTCAATGGAAACTCACTTTTTTTCCAGCCATACTTGGCATGTCTAAAACACACGTTATGAGATCGATTAAAGCTGCTCGGTTTTCGGTTTCCTATCCATAGCATTGGGCTTAATTTATTTAGAATAACCATATAGCGATATGATATTCGCAATAAGCTCCTTCATAGAAGCGGAAGACATACTGCCACGTTTCAGGTCTCCAGTTTGTTTTAAAAAAATAAGCAAAATTGATTTTAGTTCTTTTGAGGCATCAACCTCATTAGGAGCTATTTTTAATATCACATTCTCAACAACTGTTTTCCCTATACCAAAGGTGCCAGTTTTTTCTTTAGCTTCGATTTCAAACTCAAGTAACTTTCCTTCACCATCATAAGCAATATACTCATTATTTTTGGTATCTATGGCCTCGACAGCAAGCTCTGCCTCTTTTTTTTTGGCTTGGACACAAAGATGTCAAAAATATTGTGTGTGTGTGTATGTTTTTGGGGGGGGAGCCACAGTCGTTAAAATAAATGCTCGTTGCTAACCGCTTTTGTGCCAATGAAAATTATCTTTGGTATATTCAGCAGCTTTGGAACATGAAAACTAAGGATTCCAATCAATGGGGTTAGACTCGATTGATTATACATAATTAGGTATTATCCTTTAAAACAAGCAACTTAAACCACTAATATACATAAAAACAACTCCCCTTAAAAATCATTCGAGTCTGACCCCATTGATTTTCTGTTCTTGCCATCAATGGCGCATCGATTTCATTGTATTTCATACTTAATCTTGTGATGATCACAATAGGCTATCATTTTATTAACAATTTCTTCTTTTTTTTCTTCAGAAAGTGATTTTTCTCCAGTTGGTTTGCTCCATTCTTTAATATCTGAAGCTAAAATAATTCGACCTGAATTAAATAAACTACCTTGATCATCAAAACCAATTATAATTTCATGATCATTCTCAACAAATATTAGAGAGTCTCGATCAAGATGTTCTATATAAGAACCATCATCAAAAGTGACCCTTCCTTTAAAATATTTATTTATGCTTTCGTAAATACTCATAATTAAAATACCTCATGAAATCAATAGGGTCAGACTCGATTGATTTTATTTTCATGGTATTTCTTCGATTTTCTATCACCACCTCGCCCCTTTGGTTGTGTTTGTCTGGCTGTTAGCTCTTTAATTCTTTCTTTAAATTTGCCTGAGCCAAGCACCCATGATTTGTTTGTTGCCTCTCTTATCTCATCAAGCTGAGCTGATTCAATATGGCTAGCAAACAGATCCTTGTAAACACCACACCGCTCAACTGCATCCAAACCCAAGGCTAAATACAGCTCATGTGGCTTAATCAAACTGTTTGATTTACCGAGTGCATTGCAGGCATAACTAGACCAAGGGTAGTCTTCTGGCACATCAACCATACCTGCGCGAACAGGGTTTAATTCAATGTAGCGATAACAGGTGAGCAAGTACGCATCTGAGTCTAACAGTGTTGCCTTATATCGACCTTCCCACAATGTGCCTGTTCGTTTGTATTGATAATTGAAATATTGGACATAATAGCGACCTACCGATTGCATCACTTTGCTTATTCCATCTTTGGTTTGTGGTGTCATTAGCAAGTGAACGTGATTGGTCATCAAAACATAGGCATGAAGCTCACAACCAAATCGAACACATGCTGCATCCAACTTGGCTAAGTAAAACTGATAATCACCATCGGAGACAAAAATAACATCTCGGTTATTACCTCGTTGAATCACATGTTGTGGCTGACCTGGCAATAAAAATCTTGGTTGACGGCTCATCATTTCCTCCTCTAACAGCAAAGAAAACAAAGTATATACGCATAATTACCCTAAATCAATCGAGTCTGACCCCATTGATTTTCATTGATTTCTTGATTTGGTTTGCTATTTTTTTCCAGTGGAGTTTTGCAGTAATAACAATTTTTACTTGGTAGACCAACACCAAGAAAAAAAACCCGTATTACTTGCCCTCTCCCACACGATGGGAAACGAATTGATAATAGATAGGCTAGAAAAACGATCCCAACCATTAAACCTGGAAAGTATAGCCAATCTTGATCAGCGAGCCTGTAAATTAACACCAAAATAAGATAACAAACGATTACCCATATAACTTTTTGCCTGTAAGTCATAAACACCTCTTAAATCAATGGGGTCAGACTCGATTGATTATACATAATTAGGTATTATCCTTTAAAACAAGTAACTTAAACCACTAATATACATAAAAACAACTCCCCTTAAAAATCATTCGAGTCTGACCCCATTGATTTTTGACCCCATTGATTTTCTGCGAACCCATCCAGCGAATGCTACAAACGTAAATCCTGGACAAATTATCATTGTGATACCAAACATAATTCCTTTGGAAGTTGCAGCATCGATAATTGTTAAACTTGGGTCATGAAATTTGCCAAGTAATACGTCAAGTCCGAAAAATGCAACACCAAGCGCGATAGATAGCATAATCTGCTTAATCCAATGCGGATCATCTTTCTCCTTTTCTACTTGATACCAGTAAAAATACCCGGCAGCGACCAAAGGCAGATAAACCAGAAGAAATGAACTCCCTCGCTGATTCAGGGTTGCATCCCAAGAAAATGCACAAACGGCCAGCCAAGTAAGCAAAGCCAAGGTTATCCCTCCAGCCAAGTCCCCAATGACTCTCCCTAAGAGTGGTACCGACGTCCTCATTGCGAACCACATCCACAGTGCTGGTTGCCATTGCTATTAGCTTTACTATAAGCGGCAAAGTTCTCATACGTTGCATATATCGTTGCGACGATGCCTGCCTTCCCTACAGCCTTCATGATTTTCGGGCCAACCTTTGGATAATCAATAGGGTCAGACTCGATTGATTTTATTTTAACTATCCTCATTTCTCTTTGGCCCAGGTTTCTTTCGGCCTAATTCGCGACCAGCAATCGATGACATCTCCATCACAAAATCCTCCCCCACCGAGTGGTCGCCCTGTCCGCTCATGCATTCGAACATCATCAAACAATATGACCACACTTTCAAGTCATAAGATACACACCATTCCCGCATCAGCTTGATATAGGTTTTATAGTCCTCAGCATCAAAAAACGTTTCCATCCTTCGGATACCACGTTGAGTATATGGTGAAAGACTGTCGTCTTGCTATTCTTGCCATGGATACAATGTGGAGAAAACTAACCCTAATTGTCAATAATTAAGTATTATGTCCCTGGAACTTAGCATCTCCCAGGGGGCACTTTATAGCTCCGTATGGGGGTATTTTTAAACCTACCCCTATAAATATCCCCAAACTTAACGGATTCCAGCGGTCACTATAGAACAACAACAACAACAACAACAACAACAACAACAAACAGTAAGGCAAAAAAAAAGCCTGCAAACACATCGTTTACAGGCTTTCCTCGATCCTTATCGGACTCTCTAATGGTACCGGAGACTGGACTCGAACCAGCACGGATCTCTCCACCACCCCCTCAAGGTGGCGTGTCTACCAATTTCACCACTCCGGCTTGCAGAGTCGGCATATTAGAATTGAGCTTCAAACTGTCAAGAAGGCCTTATATCAATTCAGCTCATTGATTGATTATAAAAGCACTACTACAAAAACAAAAAAGCACCTACAGCTTCCTGTAAGTGCTTTTAAAAATGGTGGGATGTCGGGGATCCGAACCCCGGGCCCGCGGATTAAGAGTCCGCTGCTCTACCAACTGAGCTAACATCCCAATGGTGAAATAAAAATGGGGTGGACGAGGGGACTCGAACCCCCAACCACCGGCATCACAAGCCGGGGCTCTACCAATTGAGCTACGTCCACCATAAATCAAAAAATCGATCCTGCTGGTGCGCCTGGCAGGATTCGAACCTGCGGCCTACGGATTAGAAGTCCGTTGCTCTATCCAGCTGAGCTACAGGCGCTTATTAACTAAGCAGGTTGAAATTTAAATGAATGGTCGGGGCGGGGTGATTCGAACACCCGACCCTCTGGTCCCAAACCAGATGCGCTACCAGGCTGCGCTACGCCCCGACATATTCATACTTCCTTCCAAGGTTGGAAGGCGCCGCAAGTTAATGAGCAAGGGTAAATTCGTCAACATTTTTTTTAAGCTTTGATATCTACTTGGATATTTTTCATTCATGGATAATAATTGCCACCTCAATTTAGCATACAACACCTACACACAAATTTTTTCATACCGTGATATTAGTTCAAGTCTCACAACGTATAAAAAGACTTATCCGGTTATAAGGAGCAAGACCCATGTCATCTATCAATATGCGCGGAACGACCATCTGTTGTGTTCGAAGAGGAAATGATGTCACCGTTGCTGGTGATGGTCAGGTCACTCTCGGCGACACCGTGATGAAACATGGCGCATGCAAAGTTCGAAAGATTCGTGATGGCAAGATTCTCATTGGCTTTGCAGGCTCAACTGCTGATGCCATGTGCCTTTTTGAAATGTTTGAAGCTAAATTGGATGAACACGGTGGAAACTTAACCCGTGCTGCTGTTGGTCTTGCTAAACAATGGCGCACTGATAAATACCTTAAAAAACTCGAAGCTATGATGATAGTCGCCGATCATGAGCGCACGCTTATTATATCAGGTAATGGTGATGTTTTAGAGCCTGATGAAGGGGTAGCCTCCATTGGTTCCGGTGGCCCTTATGTTAAGTCCGCTGCGACTGCCCTTTTACGCCACAGTGATCATACTGCTCGTGATATTGCCGAACACGCTATGATTATTGCCGCTGAAACCTGCATTTACACAAATACATCCTTTACCATCGAATCACTGGAGAAAACATCGTGAGTGATACTCTAACCCCCCCACAAACCGTATCCGAGTTGGATCGCTATATCATTGGCCAAGCTGATGCCAAACGTGCTGTAGCAGTTGCTTTACGCAATCGCTGGCGTCGCCAACAAGTTGTGGGCGATATGCGTGAAGAGATTACGCCTAAAAACATATTACTCATCGGCCCCACGGGTGTTGGCAAAACCGAAATTGCCCGCCGCTTAGCTAAGCTTGCCAATGCTCCCTTGGTCAAAGTCGAAGCAACCAAGTATACCGAAGTCGGTTATGTAGGCCGTGATGTTGAATCTATCATTCGAGATTTACTTGATACCGCAATCAAAATGGTTCGCGAAGAACACCTCGTCCACGTTGAAAAAAAAGCGGAAGCTGCTGCAGAGGAGCATCTATTGGATATCCTCATCCCTCACTCTGTGGAACCCAATACTCCTCCTGTTGATACCGAACGCCAATCAACACAGCACAGTACACGTGAAAAAATGCGCCATAAATTACAATTGGGCGATCTTGATGCTCGCCAGGTAGAAATTGAAGTCCATGAAGCATCTCATGCGGCTTCATTACAAATCTTTCCACAGCAAGGCCATGAGGACATGGATAACAACATCCAAGACATGCTCGGCAGCATTATGGGTGGACAGAAAAAGAAAAAACGCATGAGTGTCTTCGATGCTCGACAAGTTCTCAAACAGCAAGAGGCTAATGAATTACTAGACATGGACCGTGTCAAAGAAGAGGCCATTGAACGTAGTGAAAATTCTGGCATCGTATTTTTGGATGAAATGGATAAAATAACCCACCGTGAAGGCAAAGATGGCAATGTTTCTCGCGAAGGCGTCCAACGTGATTTATTGCCTTTGGTCGAAGGCACTAGCGTCAATACCAAACATGGTTCCGTCAAAACAGATCACATTCTATTTATCGCATCGGGCGCATTTCACCTATCTCGCCCATCCGATTTAATTCCTGAGTTGCAAGGTCGCTTTCCCATTCGCGTTACGCTTAATGCGCTAACTGAAGACGACTTTCGCCGCATTCTCGTGGAGCCTGAAGCTGCATTAAGCAAACAATACAAAGCCCTTTTGGCGACGGAAAACGTTAAACTTAACTTTACCGATGATGGTATTGCCGAAATCGCTCGCATTGCTGTGCAAGTCAATGAGAAGACTGAAAATATTGGTGCACGCCGCCTGCACACATTGCTCGAGCATGTGCTGGAAGATATTAGTTTTAATGCTTCTAATTGTGATGGTGTAAAGCTAGATATTGATGCTGATTATGTGCAGAAACAGCTTGGTGAGATTGCTGAAAGCGAAGACTTATCAAGGTATATTTTATAATAACTGAGCGATTTTACGATGTAAGATCAAAGGGTCAAAAGGCTTCGCCAGTGTGTCTGTTTTCGGCATCCAAGTAACTTCTTTGGTGCCCTCACTTGGATTATATGCGGTCAAAAATAAAATAGGCACACTGCGAAGGCTGTTGCGAATACTCTTTGCTGCCGCAATACCACCTAAATTGGGCATCACAACATCCATTAAAATCAAATCAAGCTCATCCTCATATTCTTTGTACAACTCAATGGCTTGATAACCATCATGCGCTTGAATAACTCGAAAACCCAAGCTCTGTAAAATTTCTGTAAGTGATAACCTGAGTGTTGTATTATCATCCACAACCATCACTGTTCGCCCAATACCATTGAGCGTAATGTCAGAGATGTCAAACTCAACCGTTATTTCACTTTTGCTCACAGAAGGCAAATAAATATCAAACCGCGTGCCTTTTCCGACCGTGCTGCTAACATCAATATGACCGTTATGTTGACCGATAATACCATAACTCATCGCCAGCCCTAAGCCAGTCCCTTTGTCCAGTGCCTTCGTAGAAAAGAATGGTTCAAATATTTTCCCCATATTTTCTTCCGCAATACCGCAACCACTGTCTTGAATAGATATCACACAGACATCATCACCCGAAGCAATATTCAAATGTGATAGGACTGATTGCTGAATATCATGATGGTTTTGTTTACAAACTGAGAGTTCAATACTCCCCTGCTCTGATGTATTCATCGCATCCCGAGCATTATTCACCATATTGGTAATCACTTGTTGCAACTGAATCACATCAATGTTCACTGCAAGCTCACTCGCTTTAGAAAGGTCCAATGAATATTTAATATTATCCGGAATACTTGCTGCAATTAATTTGGATGTCTCTTCCATAAGAGGAGTCATTAAAATTTCTTTTTTATCACTCTCTTGGTGTCTTGAAAAAGAAAGAAGCTGCTTAATAAGCTCTGCAGATTTTAAACTTAATGACTCAATAACTTCAATTCGTGAAAGGGATTTTTCATCATCAATATTTTTTTTAAGCAAATATGTATTGCCCAAAATACCTGCCAAAGTGTTGTTAAAATCATGCGCCAAGCCACCTGCCAAGGTGCCAACCGCTTCTAATTTTTGTGATTGTATCAACTGTTTCTCAAGCGTCTTCTCGGCGGAAACATCTCTTTGAACAGAAACAAAATGCGTAATATGCCCCTCATCATCTCTGATCGGAGAAATAGTCATAAACTCATCATATTTAGAACCATCTTTACGTCGATTAATATGATAACCAGACCAGCTATCACCCATTTGAATTCGGTTCCACAAGCTCTTGTACCACTCTTTGTCGTGTTTTCCACTCGATAATATTGCAGGCGTTTGACCAATAGATTCTTCAGCTTGGTAACCAGTGATCTTTTCAAATGCTGGGTTTACATACTCTATAGTGCCTTGCGTATCAGTAATAATCACCGATTCACTTGACTGTTCAATGGCTCTGAGCATTTTCCGTTCATTGATACCAGAGCGCCGCTTATCTGAGTGATCATGAATTAAAAATATATACTGATTAAGCAGACCACTTTCTTCAAAAATAGGGATCAATTTGAGCATAGCATGAAAGATTGACCCATCTTTACACGACAATAATACAACAAGTGATAAGTGTTCTTGATCTTTTATTGCACGCTGCACTTTTTCCTGAGTATCTTCACCTAAAAAGCTGCTAAATAGATTATTTTTCATATCATCTAGATCAAAACCTGTCTGACTTGTAAATGCCTCATTTACATAAACAAAACGACCATTCACCAAATGTGGGTCATAGCTTAAATATCCCATAGTTGTATGGGAAATAGCTGCTGCGAGCTGTGAGTTTTTTTTCATAGATGTGCGGAGAGGTTTAACAAATAAAAAGTAAGCCGCCAGCGTAGCAATCATAGTAAGTAAAACCGCATCCATACTATTAAGTGCCGGCACACTCAAAAAATTACCCAATTCTACAAATTCAATGATATACATAATCGCTAATTCAGATAAAAGCACGATAGCTATCAAAAGAATGATAGCCTGAAATGAATTCATTCTACTCATTTCTAGCCGATAGCCCTAAATACTCGGTGTGTATATATAGCCATATCTATCATGTATTTTTTTCTAGCAAAAAACATATACCAGCGATTATAGCTGTCATTTATGACATGTTGATGACTAAAACAATAAAACCCGGCTTAAATCCAAGAATTATCTCAAGCCTAATCTCATCTAAAAATGCAGTGCTTGGCATAGTCAGAAGTTTCACCCGCTGTCCAGTCAGCTTTTGACTTCTCTTTCATCTGCTTGCACCAAGCGTCACTACCCACTTCTGGGGAGCATGCTGTAATAGCAAACGTAAAAAATGCTACAGTCATAAAGAAAATAGTTCTTTTCATAGTTGAATCTCCATCACAAATAAAATAATAAATGAATCTAGCTAGTACTAACAAAATAGTAAGCAAGAACCTACTCAGGTTTCCCACAACATGATGTGTGCTCTTGAACCGGTGGGCATGGCACATCACCATAAGAGCAAAACACACAACAGTCACCTGACTTTGGTTTCAGTAAAACATGGCAGGATGTACATTCATAAAACCACTGACAGGCATCTGTCGGCATGGTTTACTTTTTTCTATAACTGCACTCAGGACAGCTAATCATCGACTCTAATATTACTTTACTCATCGAACTTTTCCCCTCTAGTCCACAAAAGGTCCATTCTGATAAATAGGCTCTCCATGCGGCCTGCCAAAACACCACATCAATCGCGTAGCTTGACTCGTCTCAATGGTTAGACCTGACATGCCATCGATATAAGCAGCTGAAGCTGCAGCAACGTTTTCACCTTCCACAAGTAACGAGCCTTCCAGAACATACACAAAACCTCTGAAACCATCGGGAATAGGTCGTTGCCAACATATGCCAGCAGCCAGTGAAACATCGAGGTACTCCACCTCCGTTTTCAATAAAACCGCACCGCCTTCGCCTACAATCACCCGAATACTTACACCATCTTTATCTCGAGAAGGTATCGAATCAGCTTGCTGATAATTAGGCTCAATACCTTTCAAGCGCTTGGGTAAATTAATCCAAAGTTGAATGCCTGCTGCATGCCCATCTGGCATCTCTGAATGCACAAGACCCTTTCCAGCAGTAAAACGCTGTGCTCCTCCAGCATATACGACGCCCTTATTCCCCAAATTATCTGTGTGCTGCATACCACCCTCAAGCATATAGGTAATGGCTTCAAAGCCGCGATGCGGATGATTGGGAAAACCACCTCCGGCAATGTCAAAATGATCCCAAAGCACAAAGGGATCAAAGTTTCTTAAGTTTGCTACGGGCATCAAGCGCTTCACCTCAACACCATCACCTTCAGGAACTACCACTGCACTACTAATTGAGATTGTCATGACTTACCCCTTTAAATGCCATTGCCCCATATGCCTGAAAAGAAATTATCTGACATCGGTTGACGTTTGCGTGCTGCGCGTTCAGTAGCTTGAAAACCTTCATCCAAGCTGTTTATATCGCCTTGATAGCCCACAGCGATGGACGCCACAGGCGTAAATTGTATTGGAATGTGCAATACTTCCATCGCTTTTTCCCCATCAAAACCACCCATTTGATGGCTCACTAACCCCAAAGCAGTCGCTTGAAGACACAGACTCATACTCGCTTGTCCTGTATCATATTGAGCCCAGCGATTGGGCTTAGTATTTTGTCGGAATTCAGAGTCGGCACAGGCCAATATCAATACAGGCGCATGCTGTGCCCACTCTTGATTCTTGGGTGCGAGTAAAGCCAGCATTGCTTGCCATGCCACTTCATCTTCAAATCGATTACTCACGACAAATCGCCAAGGCTCATCACCAAAACAACTGGGAGCCCAGCGCGCAGCTTCCAACACCATAAGGAGCTTTTCCTGCTCCACAGCTTTTTCTGCATCAAAGGCTCTTGGGCTCCAACGCTTAGAAAATAGCGCATGCACTTTCACATGGGAATTTTGCATCATTTCACTCATTTCACGCCTCCAAACTGGATACCCGTCAAATCAGCCATGTCTTTTTTCCAAGTAGTGATGTCATGCATATCAAATTGATTTAAATGATCATGTCCACATGCTCTTGCCATAACTTTCATCAATTCCGTTGATGAACCAAAAAATCTTGCTAAACGCTGTGCACTCTCCTCAACATTTAGCTTGTTTCTCAGCTCAGGTTTTTGCGTCGCAATGCCTGCTGGACACTGATTAGTATTACACATACGCGCCGCCACGCAGCCAATTGATTGCAGGGCAGAATTGGATAACGCAATACCATCCGCACCCAAAGCCATCGCCTTAATGAAGTCCTCGGGCATTCGTAAACCACCTGTAATGATCAGTGTTACATCACTGCGCCCAAGCTGATCCAGATGCCTTCTTGCCCTAGCTAAAGCTGGAATGGTTGGCACTGAAATATGGTCACGAAAGATGCGCGGTGCAGCGCCTGTACCACCACCACGTCCATCTAAAATGATGTAATCAACACTGGATGCCAATGCAAAATCAATATCATGTTCAATATGGTTGGCTGATAGCTTCATGCCAATAGGAATTCCGCCACTGACTTCACGCACACGGTCTGCAAAGCGTTTGAAATCATTAGGCGTATTCAAGTCTGAAAAAGTGGGTGGCGACACCGCATCTTCACCAGCTTTTAAACCACGAACTTCAGCAATTTTTTCATTTACCTTCGTGCCAGGCAAGTGGCCACCTGTGCCAGTTTTTGCACCCTGACCGCCCTTAAAGTGGAATGCCTGAACTTTTTTAAGCAATGATTCTTCAAAACCAAATTGAGCAGATGCTAGTTCATAGAAATAGCGCGAGTTAGCTTCTTGCTCCTCAAAAAGCATACCTCCTTCACCCGAACAAATACCCGTTCCAGCCAATGCAGCACCTTTGGATAATGCCATTTTCGCTTCTTGAGATAATGCTCCAAAACTCATGTCCGAAACAAACAAAGGCGTATCCAATATCAATGGTTTTTTCGCATTTGCACCAATCACCAATTCACTACCCACTGCGACATCTTCCATTAAGGGTTTGGTCGCAAATTGCGCTGCCAAAATTTGAATATCATCCCACACAGGCAATTCTAAACGTGGCACACCCATCGCGACCATCTCGCCATGATGCCCCGTCTGCTCCAAACCAAACTTTGCCAAATCATGAATGCGTTTCACAGTAGGTTCTTCGGGCGTGGCTTCTACGCCTTCAACTTTAATCGGCACGCTGTTATCTTTAGGTAGACTTTTATGTGAACCATCACAGTAAGGTGGGTTTTTTGTATGTTTACACATGCATAAAAAAGCCTTCTCCGATGATTCGGCTTTAAATGCCAGCGGTGTAAAACCAGTTTTGCGATGCGAACCATCACAAAAAGGTTGGTTCTTTGATCGCCCACATGAGCACCAGTGGTATTCTTCACCTTTTTTTAGCTCAATATCTTTTGGAAATTCGCCTGCAACAACTGGATGACTCATATACCCTCCCCCTCTTTTATATGCGTTAAACTTTCAATATTTTATGCCTATAGCCCGACATAACTGCTGCATCATAGGTTGTGCTGTTTCAAAATAACTAGCGATAAAACCCACTAAGTCGTCTTCTAAAATCAATTCAGGCACAAGCGGCGCAATGGCAATAAAATCTTTGCGCTTTAAATCTTCAATCATCGGATGATCCATAGGATAGCCTTTGGGAGCTCGTTTTAAGCTATCTCCAGCCAAAGAAAATGCTTTGTTAAAAGGTTTATCATCCAAGGCATCTTGCCAACGTGTTGGGTGAGCATCGATGTATGTACGAATCTTTTTCAAAGTTTCCCCATTAGGGTGCCAAATACCTGCCCCTACAAACACTTCATGGGCTTCAATATGCAAATAAAACCCAGGCGCATGTACATCTTTACCAACTTCGTGCCTAAATTGAATACCTATATTGGTTTTATACGGAGCTTTATTCTTACCAAACCGTACATCGCGGTACACACGCATTAAGGAGCCGCCGACCTTTTTATCCACGGCTACAAAATGCGGTGCAAAGCGTGCCAATTCAGGTTGCATGGCTCGAATAAAAGCTAAAGCTGGTTCACGTATTGTTTGCTCATATTCATCTTTATGTTCGTTAAACCAATCGCGATTATTATGCTCACCAAGCGCACTTAGAAATGCAAAACTATCCTCGCTAAAAAAGTCAGCCATTACTGGCGCACACCCTCAATCGATAAAAATAACTCTACATTGTCTGAAGCAGGGCCAAGCTTTGGTGCAAATGGCATTTTGTAGTCAGACAGGTGCAAGGTTGTATGCCCTTCAAAGCCACGGCGATAACCACCCCATGGATCTTTACCTGCACCAATTTGATTGACTGCAATCGCAATATTCTTGCTCACGCCACGCAATGTTAGTTTGCCATGTAGCGTTGCTTTGCCATTGCCTTTATCCTCATACGAAGTGGTCACAAATGTAATGCTTGGATATTTTTCTACATCAAAAAAATCAGGGCCTCTCAAATGTTTATTGCGTTCAGCATGATTGGTATCAATGCTATTGGACTTAATATTAACACTCACCTTATTCTTCTCAGGTTGTTTTTCATCGTAGCTAAAACTGCCATCAAACGTGCGAAACTCTCCAAGCAACCAGCTATAACCCAAGTGTTTTACCTTAAATTGAATAAAGGCATGCTGCCCCTTGATATCAAAGTTGTAGTTCTCCGTTGCTTGAGCAGACATATTCAAGCCAAACAGCATAACAAGTGCAGTTAATATATATTTTAATTTCATTTTTCTCTCCTTTATTTCCCTTCTTTATTTTAATCTTTTTGGGAAATTCCCAACATACGCAACAATGTAATATCTTTATCTATGATATGATGTTTAAGTGCTGCGCCAGCATGCAAGCCTGCCAATGCCATCGCAGCCCAAGCGACATAGCGATGAAGTGCGCCAATCATATCTGTTTGCACCTTATCAAACGTAAATGTGGCTGGGACAACAAACCAAGCAAATACCTCAATCCCCACACCTTCGGCAGTCGGAATCAAGTAGCCACTCAACAATAGCACAAATAACAAGATATAATGCAAGCGGTGAACCATAAGTGCCACAAGTTTTTCCCACGCTAAACCCATCAATACGGGTCGCACATTTACCGCGCGCCAAAACAATCTAAAAATTAATGCCAAGAGTAATATGACTCCCAACGATTTATGGATATAAGGCGCATCATGATACCAGGCATCATAATAACCCAACTCAACCATCCACAAACCCAGCGCAAACATAGCGAATATCATAAATGCCATTAGCCAATGCATAACAATTGATACCCAACCGTATGTTTGATCTGTGTTCATCGCTTTCATGATTTATGCGTTCCATCACAAAAAGGTAAATTTTTAGATTGTCTGCATCCACATACATACACAGTTTTATCTTCGTCATAATGAACAACCATCGGCACAGCATGGTGCTGCTCAGGAATATCTTTATGCGCCCCATCACAAAATGGAGGCGTTTTTGTTAAACCGCACATGCAATAGCATTTGCTATCACCCTTCTTCACTTCAACAACAAAAGGCTCTTGTTGCCAAGCGCTGCTCTTTGATTCACTCATATGAAACTCCTATTTCGGTCATGTGCGTTATTAAAGCCTGTCTTTGGTCCTTTGGGAATGATACGTGTCGGGTTAATGCTCTCATGAGAATAATAATAATGCTCTTTAATATGCTGTATATTTACAGTCTCACTGATGCCTTCATATTGATACAGTTCACGTAGGTAGTTCGATAAATTTGGGTAATCTGCAATACGCTGACGATTACACTTAAAATGCCCAACATACACCGCATCAAAGCGCACCAAAGTCGTGAACAATCGCCAATCTGCTTCTGTCAACATATCACCAAGCAAATAACGCTGTTGACTCAAACGCATTTCCACCTCATCAAGTGCTGAAAATAGGCTTTCAAAAGCATCATCATAAGCTACTTGTGTCGTAGCAAAACCACATTTATAGACACCATTGTTAATATTATCGTACACAAAGGCATTGATAACATCAATTTCATGATGCAGTGCTTCGGGGTAATAGTCATCCATGTTGCCAGTCAACGTATTAAATGCCGAATTAAACATGCGTATAATTTCTGCTGATTCATTGGATACAATCGTTTCCCGTTGTTTGTCCCAAAGAATCGGAACGGTTACTCTTCCTGAATAGTCTGGATCAGCTTTGGTATAAATTTGATATGCATAGTCAAAATTATACAAAGGCTCGGGCTTATCAAATTGCCAGCCATTCTCCAGCATTCTCGGGCTAAGAATGCTAACATCAATTAAGTTTTCTAGAGATTTTAGTTTGCGAAAAATCAACGTGCGGTGTGCCCAGGGGCATGCTAAAGAAACATACAAGTGATAACGACCCGCTTCTGGCATAAACACACTATCACTAGCAATCCAGTTGCGAAATTGTGATGCTTTACGTTCAAATTTCCCGCCAGTGCTTTTGGTATCATACCACTGATCATGCCATACACCATCTACCAACAACCCCATAATAACTCCTCTATGCGTCTGTGATGAGCAAATGATAAGCATGGTATTGATATATAAAAAATATATTGTTTTTATTAACTTGATATATAAAGTTAATAATCTATGACACTGGAGCAATTAAATTACTTCTGCGCTATCGTTGAACATGGCGGTTTTCGAGCCGCTGCTAACAGCCTCTATAAGAGCCAGTCAGCAGTTAGCATCGCTTTAGGAAAGTTAGAATTAGAGCTAAATATATCGTTATTACAGCGTGATCAATATCGTCCAACACTGACAAATGAAGGCAAAGAACTATATAAAAAAGCCATGCTAATTCTCAAGCACAGCAATGAATTCACGCTGCTTGCAAAGCATTTTTCTATGGGGGAAGAGCCCGAGCTTCGCATCGCAATGAGCGGTATTGCCCCCATTGAACCGATTTTGGATGTGTTAAAATGCACATCAGAAAACACACCGTCCACACAACTGTCTCTACAAATGGAAAACCTCAACGGTACCTTAGAGCGCTTAAAAGATGGTGATGCCGATATTGCCATATCGGAAAGCAATGAGCGTGAAACGGGGCTTGAGTACCAACAGCTCACCAGCGTCGAACTAATTGCGGTTGTTTCTAGTCAGTCCTCTTTTGCAAAACACGCCTCAACCCTAAATGAGCGAGATATGGAAGGTAGCACACAAATTCTTGTGCGCGACACAAGCATACATACACCACGCCTCACCGCTGGCGTTGTTGAAGGAACCAATCATTGGATTGTAAATGATTTTATAATGAAAAAACGTGTTATTGCATCAAATTCAGGCTGGGGTCGCTTACCCAGACATATGATTCAGGAAGATATAAAAAAAGGTATCTTAACTGACATTTCAAATAAGACATTTCCTCCAATCAACGTTAATATCCAAGCTATTCGCCACCAACATAACCCCATTGGCCCAGTAGCATCAGTATTATGGCAACGCCTTCAGCAGATAAACTGGACTTGATAGTAAAATACCCATTTTCGACATAATCGACGATGCCGCTTCTTGCATCATTTGGTATTTGCTAATCTGCTCGAGGTATGCCCTTTACTCAGTAAGGCATCTTCCCCATGTTTTTCTCGCGCGATCTCCCAACGACTCAACATGCTACAATTAATACCAAGCTTGCGTGATGCCTCGGCTATCGAACAGTTTTACTTTAATATTAAATCAACACCTCCCGGGTTGAATTCATTGCTATATGCAGTTCATTCCCCTGACTCCTAGATGAGACTGTAAATCCAACTGTGTAAATATTTCAAACAGCTATTATGCTGAAAGGAGTATTTATGAAGAAGAAAGAAAAGCATGACCCAAAGTTGGTCGCGTTAGCGGGTGAGTTGGCGAAGCATATGAAAATGGAATCTGACATATCGATCAGTCAGCGTTGAAGAAGCTGAGTTGGAACTCGATAGATTTGCTGAGAAGTGGGGTGACAAATCCCCGACTATCAGCCAAATGTGGCGCAGACATTGGGATAACCTGATTGCGTTGTTTGAATACCCTGATGATATTCGTAGGGCAATTTACACCACCAATGCCATTGAATCGCTGAACAGTGTCGTGCGTAAAGCAATCAAAAATCGCAAGCTGTTTCCAACGGACAACTCAGCTTTGAAGGTCGTGTATCTAGCCATTGAATCAGATTCCAAAAAGTGGACTATGCCCATCCATCACTGGAAAGCTGCACTGAACCGTTTTATGATTGAGTTTCCAGATCGGATGCCTGAAAAGTTTTAGGTAATGAATTTACACAGACAGATTTACAGGCTCGAAATTGTAATTCACCATTTAAACTCCACAATGCTAAAGGTACAAGGGGCTGTTTCGCGCATTCTTACCCCCCTCATCTTGCTTTATAGCCCATTAACCATATTAACATAATACTGCATAGCAGCTTTATTTTGTTTAATTGCCTTGGGATACATTTTTCCGGCTTGGGTAAACTGTTTTATGAATTCGTTCAGATCTTCATTCGAACCAAGATTTTTAGAGCTTAGGTTCATACCCAAATATTTAGACACGCTGTTCAGTGACTTAATAATGCTATCCACACTTTCATTATCCTTGAGTTTTGTTGTTTTCAAATAACCTTCAAATTCTGCTTGATACCTGATCAACTTGTACACTCCTTGCAGTCATCATCTAAAATTAAAATGGCGGGACCAAGCCCGCCATTTTTTTAAAGCACTTCTTCAATTTTAAAGTCTGCCCATCTTAGGCAAATCACCCACAAGCGGTGCTAGGTAATCAATCCATGCTTGGGTAACATCATTACCAACTTCATTGATATATTCCACTTTCATCGATGTTGCTTCACGCGCCACCGTTGAAAGAGGTGTTACAAAATAACTACTCGCATATGGCACACTACTCTCACGCTTGATAGCAACAGATCCATTCTCACCAGCTAAAACAGCTTGATTCACAGCAAATGCACCCACTTCCCGTGCTTCTCTTGCATCAACTTCAGATACAATACTTGGAAAGCTACGCTGCAAGTAACCAAAGGTGTCTGCACGCACGCGCGCACCTTCTGGCAGTGCTTCTTTCACATATGCAGACAAAGTATCACCCAAAGCGCCTGTCCCTGAAAGTTGCAAATTGCCATGTGAATCTTTCTCTCCACTGGTGGCAATAGGATCCCCACCTGCATCCACGATACCTTCAGATACAGCTACGACACAACGGCCATGCTTTTCAATTTGAGCGACCACATCAGCTTTAAACTGTGCAACATTGAATGTTTTCTCAGGCAAATAAATCAAATGCGGAGCATCACCTTCAGCCTGACGCGCAAGTGCAGATGCAGCCGTTAAAAAACCAGCATCACGACCCATAACCACGTTTATTTTAACCCCGGATAATGCTGCATTATCTCTGCCATCCCCCATAAATGCCAATGCAACAAAGCGTGCTGCCGAAGCAAACCCAGGGCAGTGATCTGTTACTCTTAAGTCGTTATCAATGGTTTTGGGAATATGGATGGTACAAAAATCGTAGTTAGCCTCTTTTGCCATTTCAGAAATAATATATGCTGTCTCAGCTGAATCATTGCCACCAATATAAAAGAAAAAACGCACATCATTCTTTTTAAACGCTTCGAAAACTTTTTCACATTCGGCTTTACCTGGTTTAAGACGAACTGACCCAAGCGCAGCCGCTGGTGTATTTGCCACGTCTTCAAGATGCTCAATAGACTGTGTGCTCAAATCAATAAAGTTTTCTGCCATAATGCCTGCAATACCATGCTTGGCTCCCAAAATTCCTGTGATCGCTTCTTGCTCACGCGCAGCAAGAATTGCACCTACCAATGATTGATTTATCACTGCAGTCGGACCACCTGATTGTCCTATAACCATTTTTCCCTTGAGCATCATCCATCTCCTTATTACCATGAAATCATTCAAAATTATTATACTGCAAATTTACTTTCCGTAGCATAGCAGTTGGAGCAAGTATTTGGCACCCGATATTCAAAAAATCATACGCATCGCTGAGACTGCTGGCAGAAGCATTCTACTCCCCGGCTTCAAGCAACAAGCCGCCACATCCATCAAGGATGACGGTTCAGTGGTTACAGAAATAGATCTAAAATGCCAAGATTTTCTACAGCTAGAGCTTTCCAAGCTTGCGCCAAACATCGCTTTTTTAGGCGAGGAAATGAGCCACGATGAACAATTAAGTTGCCTGCAATCAAATGAACCCTTCTGGTGTGTTGACCCCTTGGATGGAACAAGTAATTTTGCAACACCCATCCCTATGTTTGCTATATCTATTGCCCTTATCGAGCAAGGAAAGCCTGTACTAGCCTGTATTCACGACCCCATTCGCCAAGAAACATTTACAGCCATTCGCAGCCAAGGCTTTCAATTTAATAATCAACCCATTCAGAAAAAATCTATCGAGCAATTAATCCAAGCTGTTGGTTTTATCGACTTTAAACGCTTAGACACCAAGCTTGCCAGCCACCTTGCCACTCAAAAAATTTACCGCAGCCAACGCAATATTGGTAGCTGTGCGCTTGAATGGGCATGGCTGGCTGCTGGGCGAGGTCAATTTATTATCCATGGCGGCGAAAAGCTATGGGATTACGCCGCTGGTAGCCTGCTTGCCGAAGAGTCTGGCTGTAAAGTTACAGATTTCTCAGGCAACCACCCATTTAAACATGCACAACTAAGCAGCCCTATTGCCGCCGCACCTGCTACTATTCACATGCAATTGTTATCAAATCTTGTTTTATAAACTAAATTTACATTTTTTAGATGACAGGTCGCTTTTTAAAGGCAATTAGGCTAGCTTGCCGCCGCATTAGTTGTTTTTCTTAAAAAATATGGGAGGGAAATCAATGAACACAGTTGCTGACCTAAAAATTGACCTAGTCGAAGTTTGTGAGGCTGCGGCACGTGCTTGCGCACCATTCGTGGGCTCTGGACAGAAAGATGAGGGTGATGGTTTAGCTGTTGACGCTATGCGTGAGCGCATTAACCAAGTAAAAATGAAAGGTGTGATTGTTATCGGTGAAGGCGCTAAAGATGAAGCCCCCGCGCTATATGACGACGAAGAAGTTGGTGATGGCCGCGGCATTGGTGTAGATATTGCAGTGGATCCTATTGAAGGAACGAACTTGTTTGCCCGTGATGCAGCAGGCTCTATTGTAACATTGGCTGCAGCTCCTGCAGGTACAATGTATCGCCCTGGTTCATGTTTTTATATGGAAAAACAAGTTTATCCAAAAGCAGCTCGTGGAAAAATTGATCCAACAGCCTCCGTTGAAGTGCGTTTAAATCAATTAGCAAAAGCTTTGAAAAAAGATATTACTGAAATTACTGTGTTTGTATTGGACAAACCACGTCATGCACAATTACTAAAAGAAATTTATGCCTGCGGTGCAAAAGTTCGCCTTGCTACCGATGGTGATGTTAATGGCGCCATTCAAGCTGTATTAAATATGGGCTCTGATGCTCTATTTGGCATCGGTGGCACACCTGAAGGTATCGTTACAGCATGTGCAGCACGCGCTATGGGCGCTGAAATGTTTGGTCGCATGGCTCCTCAAAAAGATTTTGAAATTGAGTTATGTAAAAAAGAAGGCATTGACACAACAACTTATTTAACCCGTGATGAACTGGTAACTTCTGATGACTGCATGTTTATCGCAACCGGCTTGACCAGTGGTGAGTATGTAAATCATGTGAAAATTGGCACTGATGTTGATGGTAAATATATGACAACGGACACCGTTGTTCTTTCTGGTTCTGTTGGCAACATTCGCCGTGTTCAAACCACACAGCACATTTAAGTTTTTTAATTTTAATATAATCCCAAGGAGTAGTATAAATGAGTAATCGTAGACATTTGGCTAACGCCGTTCGCGCTTTAGCTATGGATTCAGTACAAAAAGCAAACTCTGGTCACCCTGGCGCACCAATGGGCATGGCAGACATCGCTGAAGTGCTTTGGAACGACTATATGAAGCATAACCCGACCAACCCGCAATGGGCTGATCGTGATCGCTTTATTCTTTCTAATGGTCATGGCTCTATGTTGATCTACTCCTTGTTACACCTAACAGGTTATGACTTGGGCATTGAAGATTTGAAACAGTTCCGTCAATTGCATTCACGCACACCAGGTCATCCAGAGTATGGTTATGCGCCAGGCGTTGAAACTACAACTGGCCCATTGGGTCAAGGCATTACCAACGGCGTGGGCATGGCATTGGCTGAAAAAACTTTGGCTGCACAATTTAACAAAGAAGGCCATAACATTGTTGACCATAATACTTATGTATTCTTGGGCGACGGCTGTTTGATGGAAGGTATTTCCCATGAAGCATGCTCTTTGGCTGGCACATTAGGCTTGGGTAAACTGGTTGCATTCTGGGATGACAACGGCATTTCTATTGATGGTGAAGTTGAAGGCTGGTTTACCGATGATACGCCTAGCCGTTTTGAAGCTTATGGCTGGCAAGTAATTCGCAATGTTGATGGTCACAGTGCTGATGAAATCAAAGCTGCTATTGAAACTGCAAAAGCTGAAACTGGTAAGCCAACGATGGTTTGCTGTAAAACAATTATTGGTTTCGGTTCTCCAAACAAAGCTGGCTCTCATGATTGTCATGGTGCTGCTTTGGGTGATGAAGAAATCGCTTTGGTTCGCAAAGAGTTGGGCTGGGAATCTGCGCCATTTGAAATTCCTGCTGATGTTTATGCTGGCTGGGACAACAAAGAAGCTGGTGCTGCTGCTGAATCTGACTGGGATGCTCGTTTTGAAGCTTATGCTGCTGCATACCCAGCAGAAGCTGCTGAATTGAAACGCCGTTTGAACAATGAACTTTCTGCTGATTGGGATGCTGGTGTAGATGCATTTATTGCTGAAGTAGACGCCAAAGGTGAAAGTATCGCTTCACGTCAAGCATCGCAGAAGACAATTGCTGCTCTAGCGAAACTTACCCCTGAATTTTTGGGTGGTTCTGCTGACTTGGCGGGTTCAAACCTAACATTGTGGCCTGAAGCTAAACCTGTATGTGAACATGACGATGGTAACTATGTGAACTACGGTGTACGTGAGTTCGGCATGGCTGCTATGATCAATGGTATTGCATTGCATGGTGGTTTCGTACCTTACGGAGCAACCTTTTTGATGTTCTCTGAGTATGCACGTAATGCATTGCGTATGGCTGCATTGATGAAAGTTCGTCATATTGAAGTATTTACACATGACTCTATTGGCCTTGGTGAAGATGGCCCTACCCATCAACCTGTTGAGCAAACTGCAACATTGCGCATGATCCCTAATATGGATGTATGGCGCCCATGCGATGCAGTTGAGTCAGCTGTATCTTGGAAGTCTGCTGTTAAAAATATGACTGGGCCAACATCGTTGGTATTCTCCCGTCAAGGTTTACCACACCAAGCACGTACTGCTGATCAAATTAAATTGATCGAAAAAGGTGCCTATATCCTTAAAGATTGTGAAGGTACGCCTGATGCCATTATTATTGGTACTGGTTCTGAAGTTTCTTTAGCAATGGAAGCAGCTGCTGCCATCACTGATAAGAAAGTTCGCGTGGTTTCTATGCCATCAACCAACACCTTCGACAAACAAGATGCAGCGTATAAAGAGTCTGTATTGCCTGCATCTGTGACTGCTCGTGTTGCTGTTGAAGCTGGTGTCACTGACTTTTGGGCTAAATATATTGGTTTGAATGGTAAGGCTGTTGGTATTGATACGTTTGGCGAGTCTGCTCCAATCAAAGACTTGTATAAATTATTTGGCATTACCACAGAGGCCGTTGTTGCGGCAGTAAATGAAGTTTCAAAATAACATTAAATTATTAAGGGAGAGTAAATATGACAATTAAAGTTGGTATTAATGGTTTTGGCCGCATTGGCCGTATGGCATTCCGCGCGATTGCTAAAGAATTTAAGGATATGGAAGTTGTTGCTATTAACGATCTTCTAGAGCCTGATTATCAAGCATATATGCTGAAATATGACTCTGTTCATGGCCGTTTCGATGGCGATGTTGCTGTTGACGGTGGCAACCTAGTTGTAAATGGTAAAACCATCCGTTTGACTGCTGAGCGCAATCCTGCTGACCTTAAATGGGATGAAGTTGATGTTGATGTTGTTTTGGAATGTACAGGCTTCTTCCTAACCGAAGAAACCTGCCAGGCTCATATCGATGCCGGTGCTAAGAAAGTATTGCAATCAGCGCCTTCAAAAGATGCTACACCAATGTTCGTTTATGGTGTTAACCATGAAGAGTATGCTGGTCAGGCTATTGTTTCTGCGGCTTCCTGCACAACCAATGGTTTGGCTCCTGTAGCTAAAGTATTGAACGACAACTTTGGTATCAAACGTGGTTTGATGACAACTGTTCATGCTGCAACTGCAACGCAAAAAACTGTTGATGGCCCATCAAACAAAGACTGGCGTGGTGGCCGTGGTATTTTGGAAAACATCATTCCATCATCCACTGGTGCTGCTAAAGCTGTAGGTAAAGTAATCCCATCATTGAATGGTAAACTAACAGGCATGGCTTTCCGTGTTCCTACTTCTGATGTATCTGTTGTTGATTTGACTGTTGAGTTGGAAAAAGAAACTTCATACGACAACATCATCGCAGTCATGAAAGAAGCTTCTGAAGGTTCTTTGAAAGATGTATTGGGCTTCACTGACGAGAAGGTTGTATCTACAGACTTCCGTGGTGATTCTCATCCATCGATCTTTGATGCTACTGCTGGTATCGCCATTGACAGCACCTTTGTCAAAATCGTTGCTTTTTATGACAACGAGTATGGATATACTTGCAACATGCTACGCGTATTGCGTCATATCGCATAAAAAATAAAATGTTAGGAGCTATTTTCGGATGGCTCCTACGTTTTTCATTATTTATTTCGTTTTGTATCACCATCGAAGTAGATAGCGCAAAACGTTTTAAATAAAAAGTAGGGGAGTAGAAATGTCTGTAATTAAAATGGCCGACCTTGAACTAGCTGGCAAACGTGTCTTGATTCGTCAGGATCTGAATGTTCCGATTGCTGATGGTAATGTATCCAGTGACAAGCGTATCCGAGCATCATTGCCAACCATCGAGCATTGTATAAAAGCTGGTGCGAAAGTATTGGTCATGTCTCATTTGGGTCGCCCTACTGAAGGTTCGCCAGAATCAGAATTCTCACTGGCTCCAGTTGCAACACATATGTCCTCTCTATTGGGTCAAGATGTTCGCCTTGTAAGTGACTATTTGGGTGCTGACATTGAAGTCGCCAATGGTGAAGTAGTATTGCTTGAAAATGTGCGTTTTAATGTTGGCGAAAAGAAAAACGATGTATCGTTATCCAAACAATACGCAGCTTTGTGTGATGTCTATGTGATGGATGCCTTCGGTACCGCGCATCGCGCTCAAGCATCAACACACGGTGCTGGTACATACGCTCCTGTAGCATGTGCAGGCCCACTGTTGGCTGGTGAGTTGGACGCACTTGGTAAAGCTTTGGATAACCCAGCACGCCCCATGGTTGCTATCGTTGGTGGTTCTAAAGTTTCAACTAAGTTAACTGTTCTTGAGTCACTCTCAACGATTGTGGATCAGTTGGTTGTTGGTGGCGGTATCGCTAATACGTTTATTGCAGCTGCAGGCAAGCCCGTTGGAAAATCATTATATGAAGCCGATTTGATTGATACCTGTAAAAAATTAACTGCTGATGCAGAAGCGCGCGGCGGCAGCATTCCTGTTCCTACGGACATTGTTTGCGCTAAAGAATTTTCCCCTACTGCGGAAGCAACGCTTAAAAGTGCAGATGAATGCCTTGATGATGATATGATTTTTGATGTAGGGCCTGATTCAGCGGCTAAATTAGCTGAAATCATCAAAAATGCAGGTACTATCGTATGGAATGGCCCTGTTGGCGTATTCGAATTCGATCAATTCGGTGAAGGCACCAAAGCCATTTCCCTAGCTATTGCCGAATCTTCTGCTTTTTCTATTGCTGGCGGTGGCGACACATTGGCGGCTGTAGACAAATACAACATTTCAGACAAAGTATCTTACATTTCAACGGGTGGCGGTGCTTTCCTTGAATTTTTGGAAGGTAAAAAATTGCCCGCAGTGGCAATGCTAGAGGAGCGCGCAACCAAGTGAGCAAACAAATTCGTAGAACAAAAATTGTAGCAACATTAGGTCCTGCCTCAGAATCACCCGAAATGCTTGAAAAAATGATCTCGGCAGGTGTGAACGTGGTTCGCTTGAACTTCTCACACGGAACTCCTGAAGACCATCAAATGCGTGCGGACAATGTTCGTGCTGCAGCAGCCAAACTTGGCGTTGTTGTAGGCATTCTTGCTGATATGCAGGGTCCAAAAATCCGTTGTGGTAAATTCAAGACTGGCAAAACCATGCTTGAAGTCGGTCATAAATTCATTCTTGATGCAGATATGTCTCTTGATGATGGTGACGATGAGCGCGTAGGCCTGACTTACAAAGAGCTTGTTGATGACGTTGAGCCAGGTGCTCGTCTGCTTCTTAATGATGGTCTATTGATCATGGATGTTGATGAAGTGATTGGCCAAGCTATCCACTGTACGGTGGTTGTAGGTGGTGTATTATCTAACAATAAAGGCATCAACCGTGCAGGTGGTGGTTTATCAGCAGACGCCTTGACTGATAAAGATAAAGAGGACATCAAAACGGCTTGTGCCATTGGTATCGATTATGTTGCTATATCTTTTCCTCGTGATGGTAAAGACATGGAATATGCACGTTCTTTGGTTGAAGCTGAAGGCAGCAATGCAGGTATGGTTGCCAAAGTCGAACGCGCCGAAGCTGTGCTTGATCATAACCTGAGATCTATCATGGGAGCATCTGATGCAGTGATGGTTGCACGTGGTGACCTTGGTGTTGAAGTTGGTGATGCTGCTGTACCACCGATTCAGAAGAAAATGCTTCGTATGGCTCCGAAATACAACTGCCCTGTGATTGTTGCAACGCAAATGATGGAATCGATGTGTGAAAATCCAATTCCAACACGTGCGGAAGTCAATGACTGCGCTAATGCAGTATTAGATGGCACAGATGCCGTCATGCTTTCTGGTGAATCTGCAGCAGGCAAATATCCTGTACAAGCAGTGGAAGCTATGCACCGCACTTGTCTTGAAACTGAAAAGCAACGTGTGATGCCTTCATCACAAACACGTGACCCTCGTTTCCCCCCCCTTTCAGTGGATGAATGTATTGCTCATCAGGCAATGGATGTAGCGCGCTCTATGCCAATTAAAGCTATTGCTGCATTTACACACAGTGGTAACACGACATTGTATATGTCTCGTCACTTAGGCGATGTGCCTATTTATGCACTCACGACTGAAGCATCTACATTGGGTCGAGTTACATTATACCGCAATGTCATTCCACTACGTATGCCAAGAAAATACACTGCTTCTGAGGCTCCTCAAGCAACAGTAGACATGAAAAGTAGAATGATTGCAGATGGAATCGCACAAGATGGCGATTTAATCATTATGACCTTTGGCACACCTATGGGTGAGTCAGGCGGCACCAATGCAATGAAAATTATAAGTATTGATTAGAAGTATTTTTAGAAGTTAGTATTAAAATAAAAGGAGAAATATAATGGCATTAATTTCATTACGTCAATTACTGGATCATGCAGCTGAAGAAAGCTATGGCATGCCAGCATTCAATGTAAACAATATGGAGCAGGTTCATGCAATCATGGAAGCTGCTGATGAAGTAAACTCACCTGTTATCATGCAGGGTTCTGCTGGTGCGCGCGGTTATGCTGGCGAACCTTTCTTGCGTCACATGATTTCTGCAGCTGTTGAGCAATACCCACATATTCCTGTAGTAATGCATCAGGATCATGGTTCTGAACCAGCAGTATGCTTGCGTTCTATCCAATCTGGCTTCTCATCAGTTATGATGGACGGTTCTTTGGAAGCAGATTGCAAAACTCCAGGTTCTTTTGAATACAATGTAAATGTAACAAAAACTGTGGTTGATATGGCACATGCAGGTGGCGTATCTGTTGAAGGTGAATTGGGTTGCCTTGGTTCTTTGGAAACTGGTGAAATGGGCGAAGAAGATGGCCATGGTGCTGAAGGTAAGCTTGATCTAGATATGTTGCTTACCGGTGTTGATGAAGCTGTTGATTTCGTTGAACAGACTAATGTTGATGCACTAGCTATCGCAATTGGCACATCTCATGGCGCATACAAATTCACCAAGCCACCTACTGGTGAAGTACTTCGTATTGACCGCATCAAAGAGATTCATGCGGCACTTCCAAACACTCACTTGGTTATGCACGGCTCTTCTTCTGTTCCTCAGGAATGGTTGGCAATCATTAACGAATTCGGTGGCGAAATGGGCGAAACTTATGGTGTTCCTGTTGAAGAGATCGTTAAAGGCATCCAATCTGGTGTTCGCAAAGTAAACATCGATACTGACCTTCGCATGGCTTCTACAGGCGCAGTTCGTCGTCATTTGAAAGAAAATCCATCCAACTTTGACCCACGTAAATTCTACAAAGCAGCTAAAGATGCTATGAAAGATATCTGTAAAGCACGCTTTGAAGCATTTGGTTCTGCTGGACAAGCTTCCAAAATTTCGGTTCGTTCTTTGGAAAGCATGATTTCTTACTATAAGTAAGAACTTTGTTCTTCGTAAAAAAGGCGGCCTTTGGGTCGCCTTTTTTCGTTTTATATTTTCAATAGTCTAATTAAAAAATAAGGTCCTTTGCGTTTGTCGAATGCATCAAAAATCGTTATCATGCAGCTTCTACAAGGAGGACTGTTCATTTGTTCAAACGTATTCTGATTGCTAACCGTGGTGAATGTGCCATTCGTGTGGTTCGTGCCTGTAATGAGTTAGGCATTGAGTCTGTTGCTATCTATTCAGAGCCTGACAGTCATGCCTTGCATGTCAAAAAAGCAGATCAGGCAATTCTTATTGGCCCTGATCCTGTAAAAAGTTACCTAAACATCCATCGTATTGTAGATATTGCTATTAAAACTGGCTGTGATGCTGTCCATCCTGGTTATGGTTTCTTGTCTGAAAACTCCGAATTTGCCCAAGCTATTTTAGATGCTGGCATTACCTACATTGGCCCCTCACCTGACGCCATTGAAAACATGGGTAGCAAAACCAATGCCCGCACAGCAATGTTAGCTGCAAACATTCCTTGTATCCCAGGCACTGAAGCATCGTTGGTTAGCGTAGAAGAAGCCGTTGAAACAGCACAAAAAATGGGTTACCCCGTGATGCTAAAAGCGGCGGCTGGTGGTGGTGGGCGTGGTATTCGTCGCTGCGACACTGATGCCGAAGTTGTTGAAAATTATGATCTTACGACCCGTGAAGCCTCTGCCGCCTTTGGCAATGGCGAGCTATTCATGGAGAAATGCATTGTAGAGCCCCGCCATATTGAATTTCAGATTTTAGCAGACTCGCATGGCAACTGTGTACATTTATATGAACGTGACTGCTCTATTCAACGTCGCAATCAAAAACTGATTGAAATTGCACCTTCCAATTATATTAACGACGATCTACGCCAACGCATGGGGGAAACTGCTGTCAAAGCCGCTCTTGCCGTTGATTATGTTAATGCTGGCACTGTAGAGTTTCTAGTCGATAAAAATCATGATTACTATTTCATGGAAATGAATACCCGCTTGCAAGTAGAGCATACCATCACCGAAGCTATTACAGGCGTAGACATTGTTGCTGAGCAAATTTCCATTGCTGCTGGTAATAAGCTACCCTTCAAACAAGAAGATATTGCAATCCGTGGTCATGCCGTTGAATTCCGTATTAACGCGGAAGATCCACAGAATGAATTCTTTCCCACACCTGGCCGCATCACCCGTTATCACTCCCCTGGTGGACCTGGCGTACGTGTGGATGGTTGTGTTTACCCGGGCTATGAGATACCGCCGCATTATGACTCCATGTGTGCCAAATTAACCCTTTGGGGGCCAACGTGGGAACATACCGTCATGCGCTGTCAGCGTGCACTAAAAGAATATGATATTCGTGGCATAAAAACTACCCTGCCCTTTTATCGTCACATCGCAGCCTCAGATGTTTTCCTTGGCGGCCAATTTGATACTGGTTTTTTAGAAAGCTATTCTGAATTGCTTGATTACAAACCCTTTGAAGCCCGTGAGGACATTGCTATCGCGGTGGCTATCGCCATTGCTGCACATGCAGGCCTGTAAGAATATGAATTGTAGAAAGAGGATTTTAACATGACTCAAAAGAAAAAACTCGCCATTACTGAGCTTGCCCTACGTGATGGTCACCAATCCCTACTCGCAACACGCATGCGCTTGGATGATATGTTGCCCATATGCGAAAAACTTGATGCTATTGGTTATTGGTCCATTGAAGCATGGGGTGGAGCCACCTTTGATACCTGCTTACGTTACCTGAAAGAAGGGCCATGGATTCGTTTACGCGAACTCAAAAAAGCCTTGCCAAACACTCCCATCCAAATGCTTTTGCGCGGTCAGAATTTACTTGGTTACCGTCATTATGCCGATGATGTGGTGAAAAAATTCGTCGACATGTCTGCCGCCAATGGTGTTGATGTTTTCCGTACATTTGATGCAATGAACGATATTCGCAATGTTCGCACAGCTATTTCACAAGTTAAAGCCAATGGTAAAACAGCTGAAGGTACGATTTGTTATACAACCAGCCCTGTACATACCTTAGAATACTTCATTGATCTCGCAAAAGGCTTTGAAGATATGGGTTGTGATACGCTTGCCATCAAAGATATGGCAGGTCTATTGACCCCCAATGCAACACGCGAGCTTGTCACTGAGCTTAAAAAAGCTATTGATATTCCATTGCATCTGCATTGCCATTCTACATCGGGTGTATCTGAAATGGTACAATGGGAAGCAGTACATGCTGGTTGTGATATTATCGATACTGCCATCTCTCCTTTGGCAGGCGGCACATCTCACCCTGCCACAGAATCGATGGTTGCTGCATTTGCAGGAACTGAATTTGATACCGGTTTGAATTTGGAAGCGTTACAAGACGTTGCCGCTTATTTCCGTGAGATTCGTAAAAAATATGCGCGCTTTGAATCAGATGTAACTGGCGTTGATACACGCGTATTTATCAATCAAATCCCTGGCGGCATGATTTCAAATCTTGCCCACCAGCTTAAAGAGCAAGATGCGCTGGATAAAATGGATCAAGTATTGGAAGAAATTCCACGCGTACGTAAAGATTTCGGCTATCCATCATTGGTCACACCAACCAGCCAAATTGTTGGTACACAAGCAGTATTAAATGTTGTTTCTGGTAAAAAATACAAAGTCATTACCAATGAAACCAAAGGCTATTTAAAGGGTATGTACGGCAAAGCATTGGGTGAAATCAATCCCGACGTACGCAAACTTGCACTCGGTGATGAAGAACCTATCACTGTACGCCCTGCTGACCTTATTCCCGATGAATTGGATTCCTTGACTCGTGAAATTGGTGATAAAGCCAAGTCCGTTGAAGATGTGCTTTCATATGCCATGTTCCCTGCCATTGCATTGGAATTCTTCGCCGAACGTGAAACAGGAGAATTCAAACCTGAACCTTTGGAAGCACCTGCCGAAATTTCTGAGCAGCATATTGCTGCACCAAGCTTGGCACCAACAGAATTCAATATCACCATTCATGGTGAAGAATATCATATAAAAATTGATGGTTCTGGCCATAAGAGCGAAGAAATTCGCCCATTTTTCGTTAAAGTAGACAATGTCTTGGAAGAAGTTTTTGTTGAGACTCTTACCGAAGTTGTACCAACCGCAGATGGTCAAATTGATGCCAAACGTGCTTCAAAAGGCTCAAAACGTCCAAAAGCAACCAAAGACAGTGATGTTACATCTCCAATGCCAGGGCGCATTGTAGCCATCAATGTTGCCGTAGGTGATGAAGTAACTGCGGGTGATACCGTGTTAACCGTTGAAGCCATGAAAATGGAAAATCCAGTCCATGCACCTGAATCGGGTACTGTAAAATCGGTTTATATTGCAGAAGGTGATACCGTTAATCCAGATGAGTGTCTCATCGAGATGGAATAAGTTAAAGCCCATTAATTTTTACTAACCACTACTGAAAAAGGGAGCTATATGCTCCTTTTTTTTTATGTCCCAAAAAATACCCATAAAGTAAAGGCTCGTTGATGTGAGCTGCTCCAAACACTTTCGAGTAAGCCATGGTGCGAATGAATTTGCGCATGATGCCTATTCTCACATCAATGGGGTTAAACCACTCTGGGGTTTCACGAAACGTAGACTGGCAAAGTTCAAGAGTCTTACAGTGAACTTTAAACGACTCTTAAAAGAGTCTGAGTAGCGATGACTGAAGGATGCAGGTATTCTTACCAAAGATCCATGGAAATTGTTTAAAAATAAGTAGTCCTGCTAGTCTAGAGCCAAGTGAAATAATTCGAATCTAATTCGATTGATTCCAATCATTTTCGCAACGTAAGATGAGCACACACCCTCGGTTTCAAGATCTAAAAACACTGGTTAATTTAGTATTAATGTTAAGTGATCAATATGTTGCTTTGGATCAACTAAACATTGCATGCGTCAAATGCTTTAAAAGCATCCATTTTGCACGAATGAACAATGACTTTAAGCTAAATGTAAACAACCCCCTCAAGGAGCTAGCGAATGAAAGTACTTATTGTATTAACCTCACACGATAAACTAGGCAATACCGGCGAAAAAACAGGCTTTTGGTTAGAAGAATTTGCCAGCCCTTACTACTATTTAAAAGATGCTGGTGTGCAAGTTACCTTGGCTTCACCCAGTGGCGGTCAACCTCCGCTTGACCCAAAAAGTAACGAGCCTGATTTCCACACCGATGCAACGCGCCGCTTTGAGACTGATCAAGCTGCTCAAGAAGAATTGGCGAACACTGCCGAGCTTGCTGAAATGAAAGTCGGAGGTTTCGATGCCGTATTTTACCCTGGCGGTCATGGTCCATTATGGGATCTGCATAATGACAGCGATTCAATTGCACTGATTGAAGGATTTATTGCTGCCGGAAAACCTGTAGCATCGGTATGCCATGCCCCTGCGGTATTATTAAAAGCCAAAGCACAAAACGGTGATCCCTTGGTCAAAGGTAAAAAGGTCACAGGCTTTACAAACTCCGAAGAAGCGGCTGTTCAACTTGTGGATATCGTACCCTATTTACTCGAAGATGAATTTATCAAAATGGGTGCTATATACCAAAAAGTCGAAGACTGGAATCCACTGGTCGTTGTTGATGGCTTGATTATAACAGGGCAAAACCCTGGCTCATCCCATGTTGTCGCAGAAGCTTTAGTAAAAGCGCTTAACGAGTAACAACGACGACATTATAATAAATAAGGTTAGATCGTGGTCGAAAATAGTCCACGATCTAACCGTTTGCTGGACAGTCCTACCCGTTAGATTCTCAGAGATCAGAACTTTATAGGGTTAGCTAGCTTAAGGACTCTTTTTCTAGATGCTTCATCAATCAATGTATCACCTGCATAATGCTCAAGAATCCCATTAATCTCTTTTAAATGAGGCATCAAAAGCTCTTTGTCTTTTGCTTTCATATCATAGTAATTTATCGTTCTTAGTAATTTTATTGAAGCACTATTTAAACTTTTATTTTGTCTTGGTGTCGGGTTATCATGGGAAGTTTCTAGCCCTAATTTCTGAATGACTTCTTGTACCACATCACCTTCGTATTTAAATACTGAAACGCTATTTTCACCAAACAATCTTTGGCACTCGGTGACAAAGCCTTGATAGTTTAAATGTTGAGAAAACCATTCGATATTTAACATTTCAGCAAAGGATAAGTCTTTGCCATAACACGGGTTGCTTTCAACCTGTGGGTTGCGAATACATTGTTTATAATAGCTTTCAATAAACAGCAGTGGTTCACGAAACCATACCCACACTTCAATATCGAAGCATTTGCTCAACTCCCATAAAATATCTTTCGATTCGTCAGGAAAGTCCCACAAGTAATTATAAATACCTTCAGATGATAGGATAATGGTGTGGGTGTCTTTTTTAACCTGCGAGATTATGTTTTTAAAGTTTTCTAGAAAATTTTCCACATGTGCTGTAACTAAATTTTTCTCAAACCATTGGTGTTTTGGTGCGTTGGTATTTTGTAATTTATCAAGACTATGCGGGTAAAGAACCCCTTTTCTTCTAAGCTTCCCTTGCTTTTTATCGAGGTAAGTTTGTAAGCTTGTCGTACCAGTTTTTGGTGTGCCGGCATGGATGGTTAGCTTTAGTTTCTCTACTTTAAGTTGCTCTAATGATTGCTCAAATGGTTTTAATAGCTCAGCCAATTCGTTAGCAAAATGAATATTTGATTTTTCCATCCCAGTATATAAAAACCTCTAAAAATTCTTTTCCCCACAAAAAATGGACATTTTTTTTGCTTAACAGCTTACAATATCGAGTGACAGTGCCGTATTTTTGCGCTAACGCCAGTAATATAACCGGCATGTCGTAGCAATATGCTGGCAACGGTTATAAGCAGCGGCAATTGAAATTAAACTTCTTTATCATCCATCACCTTTTTCCCGCTAAAATCCCTTCACAACGTTCATTGACCCATGGGTAAATCTTTAGCGCGCGTTCCCTGTAGTTTTGCCCAGTGCTCGTAAAGACAAGGGGACGCACTGAGGCTCCCCCAGTTTAACGGATACAATAAATAGGCGAATATACGGCCTTGGAGTATCTGATGACAAAGAAAAGAGCAGCATACAAAACATTTACGCGCGAGTTTAAACTTGAAGCGGTTCGATT
>Ga0316204_10001930_pt1 | contig 51364 bp, 45 predicted proteins | sample 6monrhotite_MG_2_FD_205661 | JGI IMG/M metagenome (GOLD analysis project Ga0316204, IMG submission 205661) | Microbial mat bacterial communities from mineral coupon in-situ incubated in ocean water Damariscotta River, Maine, United States -... | ecosystem: Environmental > Aquatic > Marine >... | reverse complement strand
GTTCTGAAGGCTTGGAGTTTGCAGCTCACCGATTTCCTTTTTATCCACTATTAGTATCTCTATTTGATTTGGCTCCCAAAGGACTATTGATACTTCAAATGTTGTTGTTTGGAGGCTGTTTACTAGTCTTTAGGAGCTTCCTAAAAGAACTTAGAGCTCCAAAGTATTTCTTAATCTTCTTCGGACTATTTTTTATAGTCACGAATTATTACTGTTTATGGACTGAGAGCCTATTCGGCCTATTGTTTCTTTTACTCTTGTGGTTGGTTGCAAAAGAGAAGAGGCCTAATCCAATTTGGCCAATAGCTCTCTTAGTTGTTTTGTTGTGCTTAACAAGAATGGTAGGTTTTGTGTCAGCCGGCTCATTATTCTTGGCTTATCTCTTTATTAATAGAAAGCCACGTGGAGTTCTTACTTTGATGGTTGGTATTCTCACCATTATAGGATGGACTTTGTTGGGGACATATCAATTAGGAAACACAGCTCGACCTTTCGTTAGTCATCTGCCAGATTTCAGTGATTTCGTTCATTTCCTTGAAAGCTTGGGAGGTTTATTATCAGCAAATATTCATCCATTGCTTTCTATAAGTTTAGGGGTTATACTGTTCGTTTTGCCAGTGATTTATCTGTTTAGAATTTGGAAAGACAAGGTATTAATGTCCTTACTTGATTGGTTCTTGATCATACATTTCTACGCCTACATTGTGTTCTTGTTTTTGAGCGCAGCCTTCATTGATGCCAGTATTCCTTTTGAATTGAGAACGTCATTTCCACTTTATTTAAACCTCATTGCCTTGGCTGCAGTTGCACAATCATCTGTTCTGGTTTCTGATAAATTTAAGGCACGGATGAAGTTCATTTTACCAAAATTATTAATCCTTTGCTTTGGTTTGTCAATCTTTTCTAATTTGAATCTTAGAGCGAATGGCGTAGGTTATAACTCTAAAGATTGGAGAGGGTTTAAGTTCACATCTCAGTTAGCTAATATTTCTGCTGAGCGAATTTACTGCAATGACCAAGGTCCAATTCAATACTTTTCAGAAGTTGAAACTAGCACCTTTTTATTTCCTGAAAAACAAAATCTATATAGCAAACAAAAGAATACAACCTATCAAGAAGAAATGGATGTTTTGTTTCATAATCTAACTTCTGCTGATGCATTAGTTTGGATTAGAAATGGAGTGACGGCTGATGTGTATATTACATACGAAGAGATTAAAGAGCTTGAAGGATTTAATGTTGTGTATGATGACTGGCTTTGTATCATCTTAAAGAAAAAAGATGAACTACATTAAGGGTTTAAATGGCCTAAGGGCAATTTCAATTTTAATGGTGCTCTTGGCTCATTTGGGATTGAAATGGTCTCTTCCTAAAAACGAGTTTTTTCAAGAACGCCTTTGGCCACTTATTTCTGGAAACACTGGTGTGATGATTTTCTTTGTGGTTTCTGGATTCTTAATCACATCCCTACTTTTAGACGAGAAAAATAGGACCGGCACAATTAATCTAAAATTCTTTTTTCTCAGAAGGTTTCTAAGGCTCCTCCCACCCTTTATCCTGATGATGATTTTAGCGGGAATACTGATGGCTTTTAATCAGATTCCTATCTCGGCTGTTGGTTTATTCTACTCCTTCTTTTACATCTATAATTTTATACCAAAGGCGAATTATACGGGAGAACTGGCGCACACTTGGTCATTGGCAGTTGAAGAGCAATTCTATTTTACGTGGCCATTTGTATTGGCATTTATTAAAAACCTTAAAATAATCTTAGGTCTTTCATTTATTATCGTAGGTTCTTGTGTTGCACTTTTCGTATTTAATCAGAGCAATGATTTAGCTAATGATTACCATATCAATAGGTGGTTTTTACCTGCCATTTCTCCCATTATTATGGGGGCAATTATTGCTATTTTGAAAGATAAATCAGTCCGTTTTATTGAAAGCCCAGGTGTTTTTATCATTGGTTTGGTTTTATTCCTTTCTCCTTTATATGTCCCCTTTGATCTACTCACATACGTCTCGTTTTTTCAAGCAGCAGGAGTGGCAAGCATTCTTCTTTGGATTTATCACAACCAATCAAATCTTTTGATAAAAGGACTCGAGTTAAAGCCTGTTTTCTATATCGGTCAAATCTCGTATGGGATCTATATTTTTCAGGGTATATTTTTAACCACAGGTCCTTCGTTAAAATGGTGGTTGCAAAGCTATCCATACAATGTCTTATTGACTTTTGCTGTCGCAGTTTTATCTTATCATTTCTTGGAGCGGCCTATTCACAAATACAAAGAGAAGTTTAAAGTTTAGGGGTTACTATTTATTGGTTTAGACATTTAAATGAAATTCAAATCAATAATTATGAAAAAGAAAATATTTGTGAGTCTTCTCTGTCTTTTAATCGGTATTCCTCTATTTGCTGTTGAAACATTTGATGCCGAAATTCTGGTGACAGATTTTGATGAAGTTCCAGTTTCCGAAATGGACGTCTTGCTGTTTGATGATAAAGGGACTTTAATACATTCGGCAAACACTGGCTCGAAGGGAAGTTTTAATCTAACGCTTTCAGCAGGAGATTATAAGATTCAGTTAAAAGAAGCGGGTGAACTTAAAAAAGAAGCACCTCTTCATATTCCAGAGCTTGAAGGACGCAAAATATATAATCATGTTCGCATTCAAGTGTTGTACGAGGCGAGAGATAAATTTGAAATTGAAAATTTAAATTTTGAAACAAACTCTGCTGCTATAATGACTGAATCTTATGAGGCCTTAAACAAACTGGCGCTCTTTTTAAATAGCGAGTCAGAATCGAAATTTGTAATTGAAGGGCATACCGATTCAGATGGCTCTGAAAAATCTAATGCAGAACTTTCATTGGCACGAGCCCAAGCTGTTAAAGATTATTTGATAGCTCAAGGGGTTAAATCAGTGCAACTTGAAACTAAAGGGTTTGGAGAGTCTATGCCGGTAGAGAGCAATGATACTGATAAAGGTAAAGCTGCAAATAGAAGAACAGAAATTAGGAAGGTTATAGAGTGATGCGTTAAATCATTGGGGTAGGGGAATCAAACTCTTACCCCAATAACCCATAAATCATCAATCTGTTCTAAAGATCCTTTCCACTTTTCAAATACTTTCTATTGTTCTTCGCACATCTCCTTAAAAATAAAAAAAGCCCCTTGATAAATCAAGAGGCTTATAAAAATAGATTTTGATTTATTAAACAATCATTTTAACTGGATTCTCTAATAATTCTTTTAGTGTTTTCAAGAATGCAGAACCAACAGCTCCGTCAACAACTCTGTGGTCGCATGATAAGCTAAGCTTCATAACATTACCAGGAACAATCTCTCCGTTTTTCACAACAGGGGTAGATTTGATTTGTCCAACTGATAAGATGCATCCATTAGGTGGATTGATAATCGAGGTAAAGTCTTCAATACCGTACATTCCTAAGTTAGAAACTGCGAATGTTCCACCTTGCATTTCGTCTGGTTGAATTTTTTTGTCTTTTGCTCTAGATGCTAAATCTTTGATTTCTGCTCCAATTTGAGCCATTCCTTTAGTATCTGTAAATTTCACTACAGGAACAACTAAACCATCTTCAACAGCAACAGCAACTCCCACATGAATGTGGTCATTGTATCTGATTGCATCTCCCATCCAGTCAGCATTCACTTTTGGATTTTTTCTTAGAGCAGCAGCAACTGCTTTAACTACCATATCGTTGAAAGAAATCTTCACAGATCCATCTTCATTAATAGCTTTTCTAGCTGCAATTGCATTATCCATATCAACTTCCATTTTTAAATAGAAGTGAGGAGCAGAAAATTTAGATGCAGAAAGTGCTTTAGCGATTGCTTTTCTCATTTGAGAATTAGGCACGTCTGTAAATGATTCTGTTCCTGTTGGAGCAGCATATATAACTTGAGCACCACCAGATGCAGCAGGTTGATAATTTTCAATATCTCTTTTTACTATTCTGCTATTTTCCCCAGATCCTGAAATTGCACTCAGGCTAATACCCTTCTCAGCAGCCATTTTTTTAGCTAATGGAGAAGCAAATATTCTTTCACCGTTTGATGATCCGTTTGAAATTACAGGTTCAGCTACTACTTCAGCAGCAACAGGAGCTGGAGTAGGAGTAACTGGTGCCGCCTCAACAGGAGCCGGTTCTACTTCAGCTTTCTTTCTTGATGATTCTTCTACAGCTGGTTCAGCAGATGAGCCTGCTTCAGCAATAATAGCTTTAACATCTTCTCCTTTTTCACCAATGATGGCAAGAATATCATTTACAGGAGCCGCATCACCTTTATCTACACCAATGTGTAATAGAACTCCGTCATAAAATGACTCAAATTCCATTGTGGCCTTATCAGTTTCAATTTCAGCTAGTAAATCTCCTTCTGAAACTGCATCTCCAACTTTTTTATGCCATTCTGCAACAACTCCTTCAGTCATTGTATCAGATAATTTCGGCATTCTAACTATTTCCGCCATGTCTTTTGTTTGGTCAATTAATTAGTATAATATCGTTATAGCTTAAGCTAAGTATTCTTTAATGAAAGGATATTCCTCTTTGTAAACATCTTTGTACAACTCATCAGGAGTTGGTAGAGGAGAATCTTCAGCAAATTTGATTGATTCGGCAACTTCTTTTTTCACCCAATCTTGAATTTCAGTGATTTTCTTCTCTGTCAGCCATTTGTTGTCTTTAATTACTTTCAAGCAGTGATCAATTGGATCTTTTGCTTGCCAGTCAGCAACTTCTTCCTTGGTTCTGTATTTTTGAGGATCAGACATTGAATGTCCTTTATATCTATAAGTTCTGATATCTAACAATGTTGGTCCGTTTCCTTTTCTTGCTCTGTCAGCAGCTTCTTCAATTGCTTCATGAACTGCTTCAGGACTCATTCCGTCAACAATAAATGAAGGCATATCATATGATGCTCCAATTTGAGACATATCAGTAACGTTAGTAGTACGCTCAACTGAAGTTCCCATTGCATAATTATTATTCTCAATAATGAATACGCAAGGAAGTTTCCAATTCATTGCCATATTGAATGTCTCGTGCAATGCGCCTTGTCTTGCCGCTCCATCTCCGAACGAGCAAAAACATACATTTTTAGTTCCTTTATACTGCTCTGCAAAAGCGATTCCAGCTCCCATTGGTATTTGAGCACCAACTATTCCGTGTCCTCCCATGAATCCTTTCTCTACGTCAAAGAAGTGCATTGAGCCTCCTTTTCCTTTTGAGCATCCTGTTGATTTACCATAAAGCTCAGCAGCCAATACTCTTGGGTCTGACCCTAATGCAATTGGATGTCCGTGATCTCTATAAGCCGTAATGTGCTTGTCTCCTTTTTTAGAGCCAGATACAGTTCCAACTGCGATAGCTTCTTGTCCGATATATACGTGCAAGAATCCACCAAATTTTTGTTGGATATATAATTGAGAAATTTTCTCTTCAAATTTTCTAATTAACAACATGTCTGTATACCATTTGATATAGGTCGCTTTCGAAAACTTTGAAGCTTTCGTTTTTCTTGTTGTCTTTGTTGCCTTAGCGGGCTTTTTCGCAGCAGTTTTAGTTGCCATAGTTTCCTGTACTAAAATTCAATTGACAAATATATTCATATTCGTTAAAAATCGGTCTTCAATATACGCAGTATTTCATATTGAAGGTTACGTTTTTCGAGTCCAATAATAAACGCTTGTGATTAAGGTTGTTATTCTATTCACAATAATTTTTCAAGATTATTTGTTACCAAATTGATTATCATGCTTATACTTAGGTGATCTGACCAATCATAATGAGGCAATTTTCATTTTTTTGAAGAGCTTCTTAACCAAAACCCATTATGAAAAAACTTGTAATTCTGTCAATTTGGCTCTTCGCCATGACTTTGTCATGGAGTCAATCTATATCGAAGGTGGATTTTGATAAAATCAAAAAGACCATAAAAGACACCTCTTCGGCTTTTTATTATCCTAAGCTAAAAAAGAAAATGCTGAACAAAGACAGTTCATTATCAGCTGAAGAGTATCATCATTTGTATTACGGAAATGTGTTTCAAAGATATTATCAACCTTATGGTATCAGTAATTTAAAGAAATCATTAACTGAAGATTATAAGCTGAAAGATTATGATAAGGTTTTGAAAACTGGAGAAGAGGTATTGGAAGAAAATCCTGTTGATTTAGAGGTCTTATTAAAGATGTCGATAGCAAGCTTGAAGTTGGAGAAAGATGATGAAAAGCACTTTTATGCAAAACATTATTATTCCTTTTTAGAAGCAATTTACAACAGTGGAGATGGGAAAGACTTGATGACGGCTTTTGTTGTTGTCTCGGTTGATCATGAATATCAAATATTAGGTGATCTCGGTTTGAGTCCCGTAGAACAACATTTAATCACGGATTGTGATTTACTAAAATTTAAAAAAGGAGATCAGGAAAAAATTAAGGGCAAAAAGAAAATTAAAGAACTCTTTTTTAATGTAAGAATGCCATTAATGAGTTTGTCAAAAACTTATAAAGATGCTGATTTGCCTGATCCAGATGATGAATGATCAGTTAAAGAGCTTCGCCGTCAAAATAAAGAGGTAATAAATCTGCACTTTTTTCGAAAACGATATAAGTACCGCCTTTACTAACTAAGATTATTTCAATGTCTTGTTTTTGTCGTTTTTCAACTTCTAGTAATGTCTGTCTGCAAACTCCACATGGCGGAACTGGTTCGCTCAAGTCTTTGTCTACATAGATAGCAATTTTCTCAATTTTATTTGAAGGATAGTTTGATACTGTGTGTGACAATAAGGTTCTTTCAGCACAAATGGAGACTGGGTATGAAGCGTTTTCAACATTCGTTCCTCTTACAACCGTATCGTTATCCAAAATGAGACAAGCGCTCACATGAAAATTAGAGTATGGCGCATAGGCGTTTTTAGAGAAAGCGATCGTTTGCTCTATCAAATCTTTCGTTTTTGCATCAAATGCATTTAAGTCATTTCCTTCTTTGTAATTGACTTGAATTGTCTTGTTTTTCATAAGTAGTTAAACCATTTTCAAAAATCCTCGTCTAATGGACTATGGCTTTGTTTATATGTAATATACAAAATTAAGTTACTTTTGATTTATGGAATTCGAGCGTTACGGCGAAAAAAAAATACTTGATGAATTTGAACCAATCACTTTGGAGCAAATGAATGAAGTTGCGCTCATGAACCGTACTGATACTAAGTTTGTAGTTTCAAGAAAGACCTTTAATGAAATATTGCCGATTCTGAAAGAGGGGTATCGTTCACTTGAGATCGCCGGCACAAGAATGAGTGGTTACTCAACTCAATATTTTGATACTGAGAAATTTGATTTTTATTTAGATCACCATAACGAGAGAAGTTTAAGATTCAAAGTGAGAATCAGGAAATATATTGGGTCGGATTTGTTTTTTCTTGAAGTAAAGAGGAAATTTAAAGGAAGAACCGATAAAAAGAGAATTAAAGTTGATGATTTCGAGAAAATTCTTTCATCAGGTTCAAGAGAATATATTGATGCCGTAATAGGTAAGGAGTATGGTTTAGAGTCAAAAATGTGGAACTCTTTTGATCGAATTACATTAGTAAACAAGGTAGAAAAAGAGCGATTAACCTTAGATTTGAACCTTGGCTTTCAAGATGGAGATAACATTAAGGAGTTTCCGCACATTGTGATTGCAGAATTGAAGCAAGAAAACGTTAATCGTAAGAGCTTATTTTACGAATTGATGAAGAAACACCTCGTTAGGCCGAACGGTTTTAGCAAATATTGCGTAGGAACAGCTACACTGAATCCTGATTTAAAGTCAAATAACTTTAAATCGAAATTATTATTGATAGATAAATTAAAAAATTAAGATGCCGGATCAAGATGCTATATACACTTTCATGGGGATTCCTATGATGGATGATGACTTTTACAAGTTGCTGTACAGGTTTTTAATAAACTTCGTCTTTTTGACAATTTTGATAAGATTCATCTATTATCGAAAAACTCAAAGAAAAGATTATCTGTTCACGTACTACATGATTTCAATCATATCTTTCATGATATGTTTTGCCTTAAAAAAGCTGGAGATTGATATGGGAATGGGGCTTGGACTCTTCGCCATCTTTGGTATAATAAGGTATCGTACAGGAACCGTCAGGATTAAAGAGATGACCTACCTGTTTGTGGCAATTGGATTGGCAGTTGTTAACGCCCTCGCAGGAAAACAAATTAGTTTGGCTGAGTTGTTATTTGTTAACGCAGGAACCGTAGGTTTTGTTTACTTGTTAGAATATGTGGTTTTACAGAATCATGAAATGAGTAAGACGATTACCTATGAAAAAATTGATTTGATAAAACCCGAAAATAGAACTGCACTTCAAGCTGATTTAGAACAAAGAACAGGATTGAAGATCACCAAGATATTAATTGGTAAAATTGACTTTTTAAAGGATACAGCTCAAATTAGAATCTTTTATCAATCAGATACACAGCAAGAGTTCTTTGGAGAAGATTAAAGAATTATGAGTTTTTGGGTTACACCATCAACTTCAACAAAATATAAGCCGGTCTCTAAGTGGAGGTCGGCTTTTTTGTTTCCATTCCCTCTTTTGACTAGCCTTCCTTCAATGTCGAAAATTTGGTAATCGAATTCAGTAGCGGCACTAATTGAAACATCTCCATTTGATGGGTTAGGATAAACCTTGAACTCCTTCGATTGTTCTTCTACACCTGTGGTATTCAAGAAAATCCAAAATGTAGTATCGTCTTCTTGACCACAGTTATAAACAGTTAATGTAACTTCAAAATCTCCACTTTGTCCAAAGTCAAAAGTTGGGTTCTCTTCATTAGAGGTATTGCCGTTCCCGAAATCCCATAACCATTCAAAGTCATGTATACTTTCATTGATGAAAGACACCTCAAACATATTTTCGGTATAGCTAAAGTTCGCTTCAGGAGCAGTAAAATCAACTTCAATTGAATCAACTTCGTGAACAACATGATGAGCAGTGGTTTGCAAATAAGCAGCAATAGGAGTAGTGATGCCCGAAGGTAAATGAGTGTTTCCCTGAACATCTTCATCAAAAATTATTTCATAAAAGATGCAGGCCGTTAAAAAAGACCCGTAAATAGATGGGTGACTGCCATCTGTGGCATATAAATCGGCATGTGTAATAGGAGCGCTTAAGTCGTTATGAACATGGTCAAAACCTGATCCTGCAGGCGCTCTCATTCCGGCATTAAAGTCTGCCATGAATTCATATGCATTAAACAACCTTTCATTCATTTTATCGAAAGTATTTATAGAATCCCATTGAGGATCTCCATCCCTTCTACCCCAAGTGTTGTAAAAAAGTGGAATGGCACATTCGTTTGCTGCTCTGATTGAATCACATAGAATTTCAGCATATGGATATACATCTGATTGCACTTGAGAATAGGGAAAAGATGGCATTTGACTTTGATCCTGTAAAATCACAAAATCCCAATTGTCAGAAGCTATTTTAGTTAGAGAAGTAGTGTTTGAAGAATGGCTCAATAAAGTAGTGCCGCCTGGTGTGTTCTGATCTTTTATCAAAGTATTTCCATCAGCTGTTGCAATGCTCGATATTAATCCTGGCAAGTCGTTAACACCTGTATAGCTGTTACCTAAGAAACAGGCTTTCTTTGTTGTTTGTGAAAGAGCAGCTGAACTGATTAAAATTGAAAGGGCAAAAATAAATTTCATAACATGATTTTTAACCCAAACGCCCTTCAGATTCTTAGGTTGCCACCTAAGTTTACCTTAAAACCTCAATTATTGGATTCCAATTTAATAGGGTGGCTTGAATCTGTTGTCCTCTTCAGAGTTTTCTCCCTGACTAGTAGTTATTTGAACATACCCTGAGTGAAATTGAGGTAGTCCTATTCCTTTTCCGAAAACTAGATGCCCCATGATTTTTGATTTGGCTTTCATCATTGGGCCCTTGGCGGTAATCGTGCTCTTATCTTCGTTGATGAAACAAGAGGTTACTTTACCATCAGTATTCACCTTAATGTCAAATACGAGTTTACCTTCTTTGCTGTAATTAACAGTGTAATCAATGTCTTTGACGATTTCTCGCTTATCCATAAAGATTTCTCCGTAAACCTGAGCAACAGCATAATTGGAAACACAAAGCACGAAAAGTAAAATCAAATTTTTCATAAGAGTGATTTTTATAAGACCAAATTATCACAAATCAAGGCAGTATAAATTTCGAGCGCAAAATGTTTAAACCATTGAATTGTTGATTTCTAGCTAATTCGGCTCCAATTAGGTTTTGATTTGATTATCGCTCTCAGCACTCGAGCAATATTTTGATGGTCTCTCTCTTTGAGTTCTGGGTCTTTTTCAACAAGCTCCAAAGCTTTATCTCTCGCAAGTTGAACGATTTGAGAATCTTTGGCTAAATCGGCCAGTTTTAAGTTTAGGATTCCACTTTGCTGAGTCCCCATTATGTCTCCAGGTCCTCTTAATTTTAAGTCAACTTCTGATATTTTGAAACCGTCATTGGTGTCTACCATTGTTGCAAGTCTTTTTTTAGCGTCTTCTCCGAGCTTGTATCCAGTCATTAAAATGCAATATGATTGATCAGCTCCTCTTCCGACTCTTCCTCTTAATTGATGCAACTGTGAGAGTCCAAATTTCTCTGAGCTTTCAATAATCATAACAGATGCATTTGGAACATTAACACCAACTTCTATTACAGTTGTGGCGACCATAATGTGAGTATTTCCTTTTGCAAATTGCTGCATTTCGTAGTCCTTATCTGCAGGTTTCATTTTTCCATGCACAATGCTAACTCGGTATTTGGGTAAAGGAAATCTTCTGGTAATGGATTCAAATCCATCCATGAGGTTCTTATAATCTAGTGTTTCAGATTCTTGAATTAGTGGATAAACGATATAAATTTGACGTCCTTTCTCAATCTCTTTTTCAATGAATCCGAATACATTTAATCTTGCTGATTCCAGTCTATGAGAGGTTTGAATTTCTTTTCTTCCGGGAGGTAATTCATCAATCACACTTACATCTAAATCCCCGTAAAAAGTTAGTGCTAAGGTTCTTGGAATCGGAGTTGCTGTCATTACTAAGATGTGAGGAGGCAAGGTGTTTTTTTTCCAAAGTCTTGATCTTTGAGCAACTCCAAACCTATGCTGCTCATCAATGATTGCCAATCCTAAATCTTTGTATTGAACTACATCTTCAAGTAAAGCATGAGTGCCACATAAAATATCGATCTCACCTGAGAGCAGTTGTTCATGTAATACTTTTCGTTCAGCTTTTTTAGTAGATCCTGTCAATATGGCAACTTTCAAATCCATTTTTTCTAAAAAGGTTGAAATGGTCTCAAAATGTTGACGTGCTAATATTTCTGTTGGGGCCATTATACATGCCTGGTAACCGTTATCTACGGCTAATAGCATTGTCATTAATGCCACCAATGTTTTTCCTGATCCAACATCACCTTGCAGTAATCTGTTCATATGAATCCCTGTGCTGATGTCTGCTCTAATCTCTTTAATTACTTTTTTCTGAGCGCCTGTTAATTCAAAGGGTAAATGTTCGTTAAAGAAGGTGTTGAATGCATCTCCAATCTTATCTAGTTTAATTCCCTTAATCCTTTTTTTGGTAATCTCTTTTCGAAAAACAAGTTCTAACTGCAATAAAAATAGCTCTTCAAATTTTAGCCTTAATTGAGCTTTTTTGGCTTCATCATAATTAGATGGTTGATGTATTTTAATTAAAGCTTCCTCTCGTGAAATCAAATTCAAATCATTGATCAACCATTTGGGTAAAAAGTCATCTACCTCATTCTTCAGTTGAGGGATAAGTGTAGCTATTGTTCTCTCAATGCCTTTTGAGGTAAATCCGAGGTTTTGAAGTTTCTCGCCTGAATGATAGACTGCTTGAAGACCCAATGAGTCTTCTTTCTCGTGCTTCAGAAACTCCATGTCAGGGTGGGCTATATTGTATTTGGCTCCAAATTTTTTGGCTTTTCCATAAACTTTTACCCATCCACCTACTTCAAGTTTTGGAACAATCCATTTTCCTCCTTTGAACCAAATAAGATCAATACGTCCGCTTTCATCCTCAAATACAACCTCAAGTCTTTTACCTTTTCCAAATTTGACTTCCTTGTATCCAATAATTTGACCTTTTAGTTGAACAGCCCCTTCATGATGGGCGACATCTCTCACTAAATTGTAAGATGATTTATCAATATATCTAAATGGAAAATAGTGGATTAGATCTCCAAAAGTAAAGAGGTGAGCCTCTTTTCTGAGTATATCACCACGCTTGGGGCCAACCCCTTTCAGGTATTCAATTGGTGTGGATAATATATTACTCATTCAAACAAAATAATTTCTATATTTCGATATTCAAAGTTAAACATGCTAAAGAAAATTTGTCAAATAGCTCTGCTTTTAATTCCAATTCTTGCTCTTTTTGCCTTCAATTGGAAATCTAATGGAACTTTATCAACTTATTCAAATTCAAGATTGTTTGAAGATAAGTTAGCTGATGTATCAGTTTCTTATGCGCTTGATATGATGAATGAAGAACGACCAATCCATTACATCATGAATGTGAGTGACGATTCGGCTAGAATGGGTGAAGAGCTTGTGAAGTTTGGAAAACTAAAAGATGGATCAACTTCAAGAATTTCAAAATACTTCGTTTGTACTGATTGTCATAATTTGCAGTTAGAAACGGATGATCCTGCAGATGAATCACCAGAAAGAGTTCTTGAATTCAGTAAGAAGAATAATGTCCCATTTTTACCAGCATCAACCTTTTATGGCATGTTCAATAAAGAACATTGGTATAATGGAGATTATGCGAAGAAGTATGGTGATTTGGTGAAGCCTACACGCGATACATTATTTAATGCCATTCAGTTGTGTGCTACACAATGTTCTCAAGGGAGAGAAATGGAAGATTGGGAGATAAGATCTGTGATGCATTATTACAAGTCAATTGAACTGAAAGTATCTGATTTAAAGTTTACTTCAAGAGAATATGGGGAGTTTACGGCATACATGTCTTCTGATAACAAGAAAGCTGTGAACTTGTTGAAATCTAAGTACAACCAAATTAATGATGCACATTTCGGAACTTCTGAAATCCCAAAAATTGAAGGCTACGAGCCAATTGCAGAGAATGGAGAGTTCATTTATAAACAAGGATGTCTGCATTGTCATGCCGTGGGTCGAAACATTACAAATTTTGATTTAGATGACACTAGGTTGACACATAAGTTTTTGTTAGCAAAGAAAAACAAATACAACTCATTTTCTGTGTCTCACATTACAAGATATGGTACTTATGCTATTAGCGGAAGAAAACAATATATGCCTATGTACTCTTTTGAAAATATGAGTGATGAGCAAATGCTTGATTTAATGTTTTACATAGAAAAAAAGGCGACTGAATGAAAAGATTGATAGTAGTTTTAACGGCATTGATATTTAGTTCGGGCTTAATTGCTCAAAACAAAATAAATGAGACTTTTGCTGGGACGAGGGTTATAAATAATCACTCAAGTGAAATGTTACCAAAACAATCTCTAGAGTTTATTGTTGCACACAAGTTTGGTGATATTGCCGGTTCAGCAGGCGGGCTTCAAAATTTTTTCGGTTTCGATAATTTGGCAGATGTGAGAATTGCTTTCGAATATGGTATCATTGACAATCTTGATATCGGTTTGGGAAGATGTAAAGGTGTTGGTGCTAGAACTCAGCTTCTTGACGGTTTTGCAAAGTACAGCATCTTGCAGCAAAAGGATTCAGGAATGCCCATTTCTTTAACTTTTGTGAGTTCAGTTGTGTTGCCCTATGCTAAAGCGAGCACTGATTCAACTTCTGTAACTTCTTATCCTAAGTTCTTAAATAGGTTCATGTTTACCAATCAACTTTTGGTAACAAAGAAATTTGGGGAGCGGATTTCTCTCCAAGTAAATGCAGGATATAATCACAGAAATTTTGTTGATTTTACTGATAAGAACGGATTATTCTTTGCTGGAGCTGCAGGTAGATTTAGGTTTACCAAAACCTTAGGAATCCTATTTGAATACAATCATGTGTTTGGAAGACCAGCAGCAATTGTAGCGCAAGATCCTTTAAGTTTTGGATTTGAAATTTTAACCGGCGGACACACATTTGCCCTCCACTTCTCAAACAGCAGGGGTTTGAATGAAAATATATTCATTCCTGGCACGACATCAAATTGGCTTGATGGTCAATTTAGATTCGGTTTTTCTATCAATAGAAGATTCAAGCTGTAATACATTTTGAACGAATAATACCTTAATTAGGCGGAATTATACCTTTGAAACAGGATTTCAAGAGCCTATCTTTGTCATGAGCCCAAGTTTTAAACTATTGACATGAAAAATTTTACAAAACTACTCTACATTTTACCCTTGATATTCTTCGCCTTTCTGGTGCAATCGCATTTTGATAAAAATAGTCAGCTCAGCACTTACCATAATGATGGCGCAGATATTCAATTGTTCAGCACCAACCCTCCAGGAGGGAAAACAGGAGCCCCTGGTGAAGGGAATTGTACAGATTGTCACATGGGGTCAACTCAGTCGGCAGCAGGTACAGTGACTTATGCTTATTCTGATCTCGCAAATGAATATTTACCTGGCCAATCATATACCATTGATTTATCACTGGCGAGTGGAGTTAAAAATGGCTTTGAATTGACGATACTTGATTCTAATGGTGATGCCGCCGGTGATTTCACAGATGGGGCAAATACGAGCACAATCGTTACGAATTCAAAAAATTATATTCGTCATTCGAGTTCAACAGGAATTACATCATGGAGTTTTACTTGGAATGCGCCTGCTGATGACCTTGGTAATTTAACAGTTTATTATGCCGTCAACGTCAGTAACAATGCCGGGAATAGTGGTGGAGATGATGTTTATTTAGGACAGCAAACTATTAATATTGCGGCTGATGCGAGTGCTACTGCATATAATCAATTAGATCAGTCTTACAATGTGATTGTGGATGAACAAGCAAATCAACTGAAATTAATCTACTCTACCTTAGAATACTCTGATGTGAATTTGAATATCATAGACATGTCAGGGAAGTTAATTTATCGTGAATCATTGGGAGCTAAATCTCCTGGTAATCAAACTGATTTAATTGATTTATCTTCTTTTAATAAAACAGGTGTTTATTTCGTCTCTTTGTTAATCGATAACTATGCGATAAACAGAAAAGTAATCTTGAGATAGATTGTTAAAAAATAATGATGAAAAAGGAGGTTGAATTTTCAGCCTCCTTTTTTTGTGCTGTATATTTGTTGCTATGAAAAACATTGCAGATTTCGATTTCTCGAATAAAAGAGCCTTAATTCGTGTTGACTTTAATGTTCCTCTGAATAAAGAGACCCTTGAAGTAACTGATGATACAAGAATCAGAGCGGCTATTCCGACAATAAAAAGGGTGTTAGAAGGCGGTGGTAGCGTGGTGTTAATGTCACATTTAGGACGACCAAAGAACGTTCCTGAGTCAAAATTTTCACTTAAAAACATTGTTTCAAAAGTAGAAGAGAATTTGGGTTGTGAGGTTCAGTTTGCTTCAGATTGTTTGGGCGAAAAGGCTTTCAAAAAGTCTGCTGAATTAAAAGCAGGTGAAGTTTTGTTGCTTGAAAACTTACGATTTCATGAAGGTGAGAAGAAAGGGAATCCAGGTATGGCTGAGAAGTTGGCTGCCCACGGAGATGTTTACATCAATGACGCTTTCGGAACCGCGCATAGAGCACATGCTTCTACAGCAGTGATTGCTGATTATTTTCCTGAGAACAAGATGTTTGGATTTTTGATTGAGAAAGAAATCAAGAGTGTTGATCAGGTGTTGAACTCTTCAGAAAAACCTTTAACAGCAATTGTTGGTGGAGCTAAAGTGTCTTCGAAAATTACAATCATCACTAAGTTATTGGATAAAGTAGACAATCTAATTATTGGCGGCGGAATGGCATATACATTTGTCAAGGCCATGGGCGGATCGATTGGGAACTCTTTGGTGGAAGATGACTTCATAGATACCGCCAAACAAATAATTGAAGACGCAAAAGCCAAGGGAGTTAATCTAATGATTCCGACAGATACAATTGTGGCAGATGAATTTTCAAATGAGGCGAATACGAAAGAGATAGCGATAGATCAAATAGAAGATGGATGGATGGGGTTAGATGTTGCTGGAGGTTCGATTGACGTCTTCAAAAAAGCAATTCTTGATTCAAAATTAATACTGTGGAATGGCCCAATGGGTGTATTTGAAATGGAAAAATTTCAGAATGGAACAAAAGAGATAGCCCTTACGGTAGCCGAGGCAACACAAAAAGGAGCTTTCTCATTAGTAGGGGGAGGAGATAGCGTGGCTGCTGTCAATAAGTTTAATTTGGCGACTAAAGTCAGTCACGTTTCTACAGGCGGAGGTGCCATGTTGGAATACCTAGAAGGTAAGACTTTACCTGGGATCGCGGCAATTTTAAAATGATGAATATTTCAGAATTACATAAGTTGTTCTTGCAAGGTGATGGTATTTGTACTGACACTAGAGCCCTGAAGTCAAATACACTATTTTTTGCTCTGAAAGGAGAGAATTTTAATGGTAACAACTTCGCAGCACAAGCCTTAGATGCAGGATGTAATTATGCCATTATTGATGAAGAGGAAAATGCAGTTTCTGATAAATGCATATTGGTAAATAGTGTTTTACAAACTTTGCAGGATCTTGCGAATTATCACAGAAAGCAATTCGATATTCCCGTGCTTTGTATCACTGGTAGCAATGGTAAAACAACTTGCAAAGAATTGATTGGTGCCGTTCTAGAGAAAAAATTCAACCTATTAATGACTAAAGGAAATCTCAATAATCATTTAGGTGTACCTTTTACATTGTTAGGAATAAACGAATCACATGAGTTCGCGCTTATTGAAACTGGAGCAAATAAACCAGGGGATATAAAAGAACTAGTTGAAATCGCAGAGCCAACTTATGGAGTGATTACAAATATTGGAGCTGCTCACATTGAAGGTTTCGGTTCTCTTGAAGGTGTGGAGAAGACAAAAACAGAGATGTATGATTTTATCTCGGCAAAAGAAGGGGTTCTTTTTTATAATTCTTCCGATCCTATTCTGCTAAGAAACTTGCCGAAAAACACGACCAACATAGCTTTCGGGCTTGAGAAAGGAACTGTTGTAGGTAAATTGGTGTCACTTGATCCGTATGTGAAGTTCAAATGGAGTAAAGAAGATTATGATTCTGAAGTTGTGGCTACAAACTTAGTGGGCAAGTATAATCTTCTAAATTTTTTAACGGCAACAGTCATTGGTGATCATTTTGGAGTGTCATCACAGGATATTAATGACGCACTCTCGACTTATTCTCCTTCGAACAATCGTTCTCAAGTAACAAAAACTGTTATTAATACTTTAATTGTTGATTGTTATAATGCAAATGCAACTTCAATGAAGGCTGCCTTGGAGAGCTTTTCTGAAATGGAAGGTCAATCCAAACTTGCAATAATTGGAGACATGTTAGAGTTGGGACAAATATCTACAGACGAACATCAAAAAATAGCTGATCAAGCTAAAGACCTAGGAATTGAAGCGTGGCTTGTGGGTGGCGAGTTTGGAAAGGTTAAGTCTGATTTCAAGAAGTTTGATGGCGCTATCGAAGTGATTGAAGAATTAAGAACTAATAGTCAATCTCAAAAACTCATTTTATTAAAAGGGTCAAGAGGCATTCGTTTAGAGAAATTGATTGAACATCTTTAGTTTGTTCACCCTCGATTTTGGTTAGCTCGCCCTTCTTTTTTTGATTTTCGCAAAGATTCTAACTGGCTAGTTTCAAATCTTTTATAAATTGGTTGAAAATTAAAATCAATTATGAAAAAGAAATTATTTGTGATCGGAATGAGTGTCTTCGTTCTTGCATCATGTGGTGATTCTGAAGAGAGCACTGAAACAACAGATTCAGCTGAATCTACAGATACTTCTGCTACTGAAACAGAAGAAGTGGTAGAAGGAGCAATTAACCCTTTCTCTGATTTTCCAACTGTTGGTACGATTGCTGCTGCTGGCGATTATGTGTTGACGCCTTCAGTGAAGTGGCAACAAGATGCTACGACTGGAGATGCCGAAGATCAAACTTTTATATTCTACAATGCGAATATGAGCGCTCCGGGTGGTGAAATGAGTACGGTAGATTTCACTTTTGACGGTGAGGTGGATGTTCCAAATTACATGATTGTTCCTATTAAATCTGGGCAAACTGCTAAGAATGGTGACATCATTTTAACTTGGTGGCAAACTGGTTCTGGCATGCAAAGAGCAATTGTTGTTGATGATGCGAACCCTTCTGAACCAATTGTGAATTATATTGATCTTGATTGGGATAATCCAGCAGAAACGTCTGATGGAGTTGGAATAGGACAAGCGACTTACCAGATTAAACCTAATTCATTCCACGTGTTGACTGCTGAGTGGTCTCCTGGAACGACAGTGGCAGTGAAAGATGGTTCAACTTACAAGGCGGCAACAATCATTTCTGTTAAAGGAGATAAAGTTCTTACTTGTGGATTTGCAGGAAAAATGAAAATGCACAATAAGTCTGATTGTACTGCTTTACCGGTAAATCCTAATGTGAAAGCAGGTGATATGGTTCAAGCTCCTTGGGTTGGAACCTTCAAGAATGTAAAAGTTCAAAAAGTTGACGCAAAAATGGGAAGAGTTTATACTGATGATCCTTTCTCAGATGATCCAATGGTAATTCCATTTGGAGATGTAACAACAGGCTTACCGATTCAATAATTAACAATTACGCAAATGAAAATCCTGATCAAGCAATTGGTCAGGATTTTTTATTTTTAAGAAAAAAAAGAAATGGAGTTCGCTTATACAATTATCTATGTTCAGAATGTTGAAGAGACATTAACCTTTTATGAAAAAGCTTTTGGTTTTAAGAGAAAGTTTATCACGCCTGAAGCCGATTATGGAGAAATGATAAGTGGACAAACAACAATCAGTTTTGCATCTCTTGAAATGTCAAAAGCCAACTTTTCAAAGAGCGTAACGCCTCTAGGTGAAATTAGTGGAGTGATTGGAGTTGAGTTGGCTTTTACAAGCAAGGATATTGAGAATGATTTTGCAAAAGCTATTTCTGCGGGAGCAAAAGAATTTGAAGTTGTGAAAGAAAAGCCATGGGGACAAAAGGTCGGTTATGTCTTAGATAACAATGGTTTTCTTATTGAGATTTGTACTCCAGTTTCTGAAGCATAAAAAAAGGCAAGTAAATTATTACTTGCCCTTTCAATAGTCTTTATTCGAATTAATCTAATCTTTCAAGATACCTCTTGAAATAACGATTTTCTGAATTTCAGAAGTACCTTCATAAATCTGAGTAATCTTAGCGTCTCTCATTAGTCTTTCAACATGGTACTCTCTCACGTATCCGTATCCACCATGAATTTGAACTGCTTCAGTTGTTACGAACTGAGCAATTTCAGATGAGAATAATTTTGCCATTGAAGCCGCTTCAGTGAAGTCTTCACCTTGATCTTTTTTGTCAGCTGCATTTAAACAAAGCATTCTTGCCGCCTCAACTTTTGTTGCCATATCTGCAAGCTTGAAAGCAATTCCTTGATGCTTGTATATTTCTTTTCCGAATGTTTTTCTTTCTTTAGAATAAGCAATGGCTAATTCTAAAGCTCCAGAAGCAATACCCATTGCTTGAGATGCGATACCTATTCTACCACCACCTAAAGTTTGCATTGCGAATTTGAATCCAAATCCTTCTTCACCAATTCTATTTGCCTTAGGAACTTTAACATCATTGAAAATTAAAGTATGAGTATCAGATCCTCTGATACCCATTTTATCTTCTTTTTCTCCAACGATAAATCCTTCAGCTCCACGTTCAACAATTAAACAGTTGATTCCGTGATGTCCTTTTTCTCTATCAGTTTGACACATTACTAAGTAAATTTCAGCAGAGCTACCATTGGTAATCCAATTTTTAGTTCCGTTCAATAAGTAATGATCTCCTTGATCAATTGCAGTTGTTTGTTGCGAAGTGGCGTCCGAACCCGCTTCAGGTTCAGAAAGACAAAAGGCACCAATTTTTTGACCTTCTGCAATTGCCCTTAAATATTTTTCTTTTTGCTCTTCAGTTCCAAATCGTTCTAATCCCCAGCAAACCAAAGAATTGTTAACAGACATACATACAGAGGTAGATGCGTCAACTTTAGAGATTTCCTCCATAGCTAAAACGTAAGAAATGGTATCCATTCCTCCGCCACCATACTTAGGGTCTACCATCATTCCGAAAAATCCAAGTGCTCCTAATTCCTTAATTTCTTTCTCAGGGAATTTGGCTTCAATGTCTCTTTCGATTACGCCTGGCTTAAGTACATTTTGAGCAAAGTCTCTGGCTGCGTCTCTAACGGCAAGTTGTTCTTCTGTAAATTTAAAATCCATCTTTTTATGTGTATTGCTTTGTTTTTTGAAGTAAAGCTGGTCTGTTTGACCGGTTGCAAATTTAAGTATTTATTCACAAATTTCTGTTTCTGATAATCATTATTTGTGCTCATTTTAATAACCTATTGTGCTTATTATTGTTCACTGCAATCTAAAACCAATGGCTAAGTCAAAAAGAATCATAGGGTTAATGTCGGGAACTTCCTTAGATGGACTTGATGTTTGTTGTGCTGATTTTAAGTTTGATGATGGGGCTTATTCTTTTGACCTAGTGGCCACAAATACTTTTAAGTACTCAAATGTTTGGGTCGAGAAATTGAGGTCGGCCATTAATCTGGATGAAATAGGGATTCAAGAATTAGAGAAAGATTTCGCAGTTATGATGGCTAAGTATGTGAAGATTTTTCTCCTCGAAAATGGTCTGTTAGGGTCTATTGATTTTGTGGCTTCACACGGGCATACCGTTTTTCATGAGCCTGAAAAACAAATAACTGTTCAGGTAGGTGATGGGCAGATATTGGCAAATCAATTGGGGATTAAAGTGATTAATGATTTCAGAATAGGTGATGTACTTCTCGGTGGTCAGGGAGCACCATTGGTTCCTATAGGAGACAAGTTGCTATTTTCTGAATATCAAGCATGTTTAAATCTGGGGGGCATCTCAAATATTAGCTTTGAGAAAAATGGTGAACGAATTGCATTTGATATTGGACCTGCCAATATTCCGTTGAACTATATAATCAAAGAAAAGTTTAATGTTAATTACGACAAAGATGGTGAAATGGCCAAAAGTGGTACTTTGATCCCTGATTTGTATAAAGAATTGAATGCCCTAGAATATTATGATCAAGGTCCTCCCAAATCTTTAGGCTTTGAATGGATGGATAAAAATATCTTTCCGCTTGTCAAAAAATTCGAAGATCATTCAACAGCAGGCGTCTTGAATACTCTGGTGAGACATGAAGTGTTTCAGATTCACAAAGTATGTATGCAACATGGAATACAGAGGATGCTTGTAACTGGGGGAGGGGTTTATAATCTCTTTTTTATGAATTGTTTGAATGAGAATAAATCAACCGAATTTGTGGTTCCCGACTTACAACTTGTCGATTTTAAAGAAGCTTTGATATTCGGTTTTCTTGGCTTCTTGAAAGAAATTGGTGAAGATAATATTCTTTCATCTGTAACTGGTGCCTCGTCAGATTCTTGTGGGGGAAAAATCTATAATCCATCTACATAAAACACAACTTGAGCGAATGCTGGTGAATCATTTAAAATCTTTGTTATTTTTGCAGACGTTAAAAACCTGAATTCATGATTAAACTTCTTGAAAAATTTGAGAATAAACGTCCAGAGATTGTATTCGAATGGAAAGATGCAGAGACTGAGGCAGAAGGCTGGGTAGTGATCAACTCTTTGAGAGGTGGAGCTGCCGGAGGTGGAACTCGTATGAGAGTTGGCTTAGATAAAAGAGAAGTAGAATCTTTAGCTAAAACTATGGAGGTGAAGTTCACAGTAGCTGGGCCTCAAATCGGAGGAGCTAAATCAGGAATAAACTTTGATCCTAACGACCCTAGAAAAGAAGGTGTTTTAAGAAGGTGGTATGCTGCGGTAACTCCATTGTTAAAGCATTACTACGGTACAGGTGGCGATTTAAATGTTGACGAAATTCACGAGGTAATTCCAATTACTGAAGATTGTGGAGTTTGGCATCCTCAAGAAGGAGTTTTTAACGGGCACTTTCAGCCCAGAGAAGCACAAAAAATTAATAGAATTGGACAATTACGTCAAGGAGTTCTTAAGGTAATTGAAGAAGAAAAATATACGCCAGCAGTTGATAGAAAATATGTTGTAGCCGATATGATTACTGGCTATGGTGTTTCTGAAGCTGTATTGCATTATTACAATATTTGGGGTGGAGACGTTGAAGGTAAACGTGTTATCATCCAAGGTTGGGGTAATGTTGGTTCGGCAGCAGCTTTTTACCTTGCACAGGCAGGAGCGAAAGTTGTTGGAATCATTGATAGAGTAGGAGGGCTAATCAAAGAAGAGGGATTTTCATTTGAAGAAATCACTGAATTATTCTTGGCCAAAGACGGAAACAAATTGAATGCACCAAACATGCTTTCATTTGATGAGGTGAATGCTAAAATTTGGGATGTTAAGGCTGAGATTTTTGCACCATGTGCCGCTTCAAGATTGATTACAAAAGATCAAGTTGATAGAATGATAGCTTCTGGAATGGAAGTCGTTTCAGCTGGAGCTAATGTTCCTTTTGCCGATAAAGAAATTTTCTTCGGACCTATCGCAGAATATACAGACAATAAGATGGCTGTAATTCCTGATTTCATTTCAAATTGTGGTATGGCAAGAGTGTTTGCTTACCTAATGAGTAATGATTTAGATACATTGACAACTGAAGGAATATTCAGTGATACATCTGATACAATAAAAATTGCCCTAGAGAATACGTATAAAAAAGATTCAAGTAAAAACAATGTAGCTAAAACTGCATTTGAAATTGCTTTAAATAAACTGGTTTAAGAATAGAAATTATGGGAATTGGAATTATAATGGTACTTGTTTTTGTGGTAGGTTATATAGCTATCGCATTAGAACATAATATTAAAGTAGACAAAGCCGCATCAGCCTTATTGATCGGTATGATTTGTTGGGGAATGTATGCAATTTGGCCAGAGGAAAATTTAGGTGTTACAGAAGGCCAAACTGTATTAGATATTTCTCGTGACTCGACTATAAAAGAGAATAATCCTGCTTTTGCTGAGTTTGCTAATCATGAGGTGATTAAAGAAACAGATGAAATCTTGAATCATGGTAACTTTGATATGGAGTTCACTACTAAAGATGCACATGAGACACATCATCATATTCAAGAATATGTTGAGCACGGATTGATGCATCACTTATATGAAATTGCAGGTATCTTATTCTTCTTATTAGGAGCAATGACAATTGTAGAATTGATAGATGCTCACGAAGGGTTCTCCGTCATCACAGATAGAATTAATACGACCTCTAAGGTTAAATTGCTTTGGGTGATTTGTTTGCTGACCTTCTTCATGTCCGCCGCCCTTGATAATTTAACAACCTCTATTGTGATGATATCAGTAATTAGAAAACTGATTGATTCAAAAGAAACAAGATGGCTATTTGGTGGTTTCATCATTATTGCTGCAAATGCAGGTGGTGCTTGGTCTCCAATTGGTGATGTAACTACAACAATGTTATGGAATAACGGACAGCTTCCTGAAACAGGAGTGATCATTGTTAACTTAATTATTCCTTCATTAGTGGCCTTATTAATTCCTTTAGGACTTGCTTCTTTCTTTACGAAAGGAAATGTGAAACGCCCTGAGAAAGTTGGTAATTTACCTGGTCACGCTCATGTTGAGGTAGTGCAATGGGAGAAAACTTTTGTGTTCTTTTTAGGATTAGCGGGATTATTATTTGTACCGGTATTTAAAACAATGACACACTTACCTCCTTTTACTGGAATGATGTTATCATTAGGTGTGCTTTGGTCGGTTACTGAGTTAATGCACGGTAAAAAGAGTGGAGAGCTTAAGAGAAATCTTTCAGTAATCTCTGTACTTCAAAAAGTTGATACTGCTTCAGTACTATTCTTCTTAGGGATTTTGATGGCAGTAGGTGCTTTACAAGAAGTAGGTCACTTAAATACTGTTGCAGGTTTCTTGGATGATTCAATGGGTGGAAACATCTATACGATTAATGTTGCTATCGGATTGCTTTCTGCAATCGTTGATAACGTTCCATTAGTTGCTGCGGCACAAGGTATGTACCCAATTGCAGAAATGGGTGATTTCGGAACTTCAGGTAAATTCTGGCAGTTCTTAACATATTGTGCTGGAACAGGTGGGTCAGCATTAATCATTGGTTCAGCAGCTGGTGTTGCCGTAATGGGATTGGAGAAAATCAGCTTCGGTTGGTATATCAAGAAAATCAGTCTTTACGCGATAATCGGTTATCTAGCGGGTGCAGCTTGCTACTACTTCATGTTTGCAGAAAGCTAGTACTAATATTTCCTAGTTAATAACTTCTAAGTCTTCATTCTTGGAGGATTCATTTATTGAGTACTTTTCCAAAGTATTTGGGATTGGTGTGTCCTTTTGTAACGATTAATTCACCCACCCGTTAATAAATAAAAACCGACAGATCATGAGCACTTTTGCTTTATTATTACAATCAACAGGATTAGATAGCCTGAATGTGGCGCAGCAAGCCGAGAAAGTTACAGACCTTACAAAAGAGATTAAAGTTTGGGATTTAATTATTGGAATTGACCCAAATACTGGAGAGATAAGTATGTCTAACTTAATAGTTATGATTTTGCTTTTTGCTCTTTCAATTATCAGTATCTACATATTTGTTGAGAGATACCTATCAATTACGAAGTCACTGAAAGAAGAGCAGAACTTCATGATTAGAGTGAAAGAATATCTTTTGGATGGTAAAATTGATGCCGCAAGAGATTTATGTGCTCAAACAGATAACCCTGCCGCTAGAATGGTAGAGAAGGGGATTTCAAGAATAGGTAAACCAATGCGAGACATTGTCAGTTCTATTGAGAATGTTGGAAAACTAGAAATTTATCAACTAGAGAAAAGAATGAGTATTCTTGCTACAGCCTCAGGTGCAGCTCCAATGATTGGATTCTTGGGAACAACCTTAGGTATGATCCACGTATTTCATGCAATGAGATTTGAAGCTTCTTTTGATATCTCTACAATATCTGGTGGTATTATGGAAGCCATGATTACAACAGTTGCCGGATTAGTAGTGGGAATTATAGCTTATATGTCATACAATCACTTAGTGGCGAAAGTCGACAAAGTGATACATCACATGGAGAGCTCTTCAATTGAGTTTTTAGATTTATTGAACGAACCAGGTAAATAGTTGTATGAATTTAGGAAGAAGAAATAAAGTTAAGGCTGAGGGCGGAATGTCTTCAATGACTGACTTGGTATTCTTACTACTGATATTCTTCATTATTATCAGTACGCAGACGAATGATCACTTACCGGTAGATTTACCGCAAAACAGTGAGATTCCACCAAGTATCAAACAAGCTCCAATGGAGGTTGGAGTCTCTGAAAACAGCTTGTACTTTTTTGACGCCAATAATCCTGAGAATTACACCTTTGAAGAGGTGATTCCGATTCTTGATAGTAAGATGGCAAATGAAGCTGAAAAGAACTTGAAAATTACAGGAGATAAGTCTTCAAACTATGAAGCCATCTTCAACATTATTGCGTTAGCGAAACAAAGAGGGTGGAAACCCGTATTAACATATAGCAAATAAGGTAAGGTTTTTGTAGTAGAAGAACAGGAAGCCTTAAGTAAAGGCTAAAAAAGGAAGGAGCAAACCATGAAATCGATTAGACAAAGTTTACAGGCATTAAGAGAAGAGGATCACAGAAGAGCATTATATGCAGCTTTAGTTTTCATCATGCTTTTAATTTTATTTTTCTTATTAGTGAGTCTTGAGGTGCCAGATCCACCTCCACAAGAAGAAATTGTTGAAATTACAATGGATGACATTGAGTTTGATTTAGGTTCAGAAGCAGCAGGTGGCGGTCAGAGTTCAAGTGATGAAGCTGTTGTTACACCTTCACCACAAAGTGATCCTGCGCCAGAAGTTGATCAACAAGTTGAGGAGTCAGTGACTGTACCTAGTGGAACAGGAGGGACTGGGACAACTACTACTACCAATAACGAAAACGTAAATAAACCAGATGACGCATTCGCTTTTCCTGGAAGCGGAGGAGGAAATGGCGGTGGAAATGGTCCGGGTTTTGGAGATGGTAATGGAGTTGATGGAAACGGCGGAAGCGGTGGAGGAGAAGGAACAGCAAACCTATCTAGAAAGAGAATCAAAGAACCTTCTTTTAACGGTTCGGCGCAAGAACAAGGTAAAATTGCCTTAGATATCTATGTTGATGCTAGTGGTAAAGTAGTAAAAGTTAAATTCAAAGAGTCGAAATCTACATCAGGTAGTGATTACTTAAAGAAGTTAGCTGAGAAAGCTGCTCGTACTATGAAATATGATGCTAAACCAGGTGCTGGATTAGAGTACGTAGGATATCAAATATTCTCATTCAAGAAATCATAAGTTCACAGTTCAATAATTATTCCAAGGCAATTGATTGGCTTTTTAGTCAGCTGCCAAACTATCAAAAAGATGGAGGTTCGGCATATAAGCCAGGCCTAGATAATATAATTGCCTTATTGGATGACATAGATAATCCGCATCTAAAGTTTAAGTCGATACATATCGCAGGTACCAATGGTAAAGGTTCTGTATCACATATTATGGCCTCAGCATATCAAGCTGGTGGCTATAAGGTTGGCATATTTACTTCACCCCATATATTTGATTTTAGAGAGCGCATAAAGATTAATGGACAGCTCATATCTGAAGATGAAGTATTAAATTTTTTGAACACAACAAGAGCTACAATTGATGAAGTAAAAGCATCATTTTTCGAGATCACAACTGCATTAGCTTTTCATGTTTTCGCAAAAGAATCTGTTGATATTGCCATAATTGAAACTGGTTTGGGTGGACGATTAGATTCAACTAATGTTTTGCAGCCAGAGCTTTCAATCATCACAAATATCGGCCTAGATCATCAAGTATTTTTAGGGGATACAATTGAAGAAATTGCAAGAGAAAAAGCCGGAATAATAAAACCTACTACAGCTGTATTGATTGGGAAGAATCAAAAAGAAACTGAAAAGGTTTTTAAAGAAATTGCCGAGGATAAGAACTCTGGCCTACAATATGCTCAATCGGCAGATATCAGTACTGATTTGCTCGGTAGGTATCAGAATGAAAATGCTTCAACTGCCTTATCAGCTATCAATCTCCTGCAAGAAACTTTTCCAATTGAAATCTCAGTGCTTCACTTAGGTTTCAATCAAATAGCTGAAACAACAAATTTTAAAGGAAGATTTCAAAAGATCAATGATCGACCCTTAACGATAATTGATGCTGCACATAATCCTGATGGAGTAAAAAACTTAATGAGCGAAATTGAGGATCTCAACTTTTCTCAATTACATATTGTGTATGGATCTTCTAATGATAAGGATGTGTCTGAAGTTTTTTCGCAATTACCTAAATCGGCAAATTATTATCTTACAACATTTGATTCAAAACGATCTTTGTCGCCTGAAGAATTGGAAGAATTGGCAATGTCAAATGCTTTGAAAGCAACATTCTTTTCTGGCTCTAAAAATGCACTGAGTGCGGCACAAAAAAATGCTGCCAACGAAGATTTGATTCTCATTTTTGGCAGCTTCTATATAATGGCTGATATTTTATCCCCAGATTAATTCAATTATAAAATCACAATTTTTTTGGATTTCATATCTGGAATTTGGATCACATAGGTACCTTTTCTGAGTTCACTAATATCTATTGTTGTGACCTGATTTCCGTCTCCGATATGACGCAGCACTTCTTTTCCTTGTAAGTCGAATATTTTGATGATTTCATTATTTGCCTCGTTCATAGAAATGTATAAAACGTCTTTTGCAGGGTTAGGGTAAACTTTGTAATCAATCAAGTCGACTTTTGGTTCTTCTTGTCCTGCTAAGGCGTCATTTTGCGTTCCGAAAGTAGGAATCAAGTAATTAAAAGGTCCGTCCCCATTTGGTAATCTGCCATAGGTGATGTCAGCATATTGTTGAGGGAATTCATTGCCGTCTAGTAAGAAGCCTAAGTTATCAGATAAGAAGATACCTTCACCACCTCCATTTAATTTAAAGTTTGCATGAACTCCTGTCTGTGTCATTTGACTATCACACCAAACAATGAAATACTCATCAGGCATTAATGTGTAAGAAGGGAAAGACCATTTTAGTAAGTTCCCGCTCTTGTCAGAAAGAAAATAGCCTGCTAAATCAATTGGGTCAGAAGAGTTATTGTAGATTTCAACCCAATCGTCATAATCTCCTGCCAAGTCTTGAGCAATCGTATTGTTTTTACTCGATATCTCATTAATTACAAGATTCCTTTTCGGAACCAAAATATGATATTCATAAGCAGCTCTAACAGGCGAGAACTTTCCGGCGTCTGCATTGTCAGCATAATAATAGTACTGAACATCAGACCCAAGCACAGTGACATCTACGCCAAATTGTCCATCCCCTGCTGCGCCATCATTATGTGCGCCATCATCAAACATTTCCTCTTTTAAAAAAGCGTCAAACTCATTATGTCTGTAATACAGAAACACTTGGTCAGCATCCGCTACATCACAATTGAACGTTACCATTGTGTATAGATCTGGTTGAACTGGGTTTGTTGTTTCATTCGTTATCGTAGGTTGGTTGGCCTGAAATTCAGGAAGTGAATAGATATATGTTTCTCTTGCCGTCATTAAAGGCTCTAGACCAAGTCTTAATCCCCATCCAGAACCAACATTAGTTGTGATGTTATCTTGAAAATCTTGGTACGTGTATTCATTGTAAAGCTCTGCTTGTCTATCTGTGTCAATCAAGTCTGCCATGAATTGAGCTCTTTGCAGGAAATGATTGTTATTGATATTCTCTTCCATAAAAGTTTTGTAATGGGCAGTGTACATTCTTTTGTAGAGAGGGTTACTTAATAATCTTCCGATTAAAGGTCTGAAATTAACTGCAGCAGCATGAATAAATGGGTCTTGTGTTTGCATGTCTGTTTCTCCCAAAGGGAAGATGTTAGTGCCGTTCCAAAGTAATCCGGCAAACGACATATTCACATCCCAAAGCACGACACTCCATAAACCGTTATCCATTTTGTAGAAATAAAAATTGTGAGCGAATGCCGTGTATCCATCATTGTGAACTACCGCACTGCTCAATGCTAAAAACCACAATGCTTTATCAACATCTAAATACTGATCTATATTAGCTGAATTGAATTCCAGCTGCCAAGTAAAGTCTCTTAATTCTTCAAGTCCGTAAAGAGATTTCATGTCGTAAAGCGTGTCATAGGCCATTGTATCGGCATGATAGGCCAGATTTGAGTTGTCTCCAAATATGTCAAAAGAGACAGGGTCGCATTTAAAAAATGGATTATCACTTGAGCCAAAGTGTTCATCTAAAAATTCATTGTCAACAGATTCGGTATTGGTATAGATACCTCTATATCCATCATTGATTGACAGTCTCACGAAACTCGCTCGAGGGCAATCCATGTATTGATTTGCTAATTCATAAGTCAATGCCTCTCTCACCATACTCGGGTCTGTGAAACAATTGGCTAATTTAATTTTGTCTTTTCCCTGGTATTCTTGTCCTGCTATTACATAGTTAAGGTCAATGTTAAAAGGGTTTTTTTCGCTATTAACATCTTGAGAGCTATTTCCTTTATATCTCACTCCGCAGCTGTCAAAAACAGAACCGTTTATCGTCACTTCAGCTAATATTCTTCCTGTTCCAGAACCTGTACCTGCCGTAAGTGCGGCAAGAGAGTCTAGCTTATGATCCCAATTAGAATCAAAGAAATTAATATTAATATCATGAATTACCGATACGTCAAAAATAGATTGACCAAATGAAAGGGTAGATAATGAGAAAAATATGAGTAGCTGAGTTAATTTCGTTTTCATATAAAGGCAAGTTAAATAATTATTACCTAATTGTTATGATTATGAACGAAATAGAAGAGGTAAACGTTGGTAGAATTAACCAACCAAGAGTTTGAGATTATTACCCTCTCTCAAAAACTCGCAAAAGCTGATCATTGCCCAAGCTTGTGGGTGATAGTTTAAGCTCAATAAAACAGCATTTCTCTTTTCATATGCCGATTTAAATGTGTTTGTCATTTGAAATGAGTCGATAGCAATTTCTCCCCATTTAATGAGTTTGTTTTCTCCTCTTCGAACGTGATGTATACCCTCACGTGAAACTGAAAAATCTTGACATTCAAGACGCTCATTTTTTTGAAATGCAATTAACCAAGATTGAATTTGTTTACGAGTCACTAAATTGAAGAGGGCGTCTAAAATGTTTCCGTAAAACAGTTCGGCTTCTTTTTCACCAACACCAAAGGCTTTTCCGAATACTATTTTGAGCGGTTTTTTTTGGTTTTTGAGGTGAACATGAATTTCATAGTTCATGCTTGTTTTAAAGCCATTGACGTTATTTTGTGTTTTGCTGTATGTAATTGCTGTGGCATTATGTAATTCAAAAGCCTCACCTCCCCAAGAAATTCTATTATCAGTGATTTCTATTCTCTTGGTCTTTCCTAATGCTGCAGTTTTAAACTCTTGTGAGAAATTGACATGATAATCAGCTGGTAAGGCCCAAGCATCAATCAAATATCCAATGTGTTCCTTAATGAGATCTTCTGACCTTTCTTCTTTGAATCGATCGATTTCTATCTCTTTAAAATACTTGGCAATGTCGGTTCCGGCATTAATAAGGAAGTTGAAGATGACATCTTTTTGGTGATGCAAATGTATGTGCAAATAATGGCGATCTTCTTTATATTCCAAAATATCCCATGATTTAATTTTAGAGTAGGGAAGGGCAACCATTGATCCGCTCGCATTCATTCTAATTTCAATTCCTTCAGGATGACCAATGAACGAAATCACGTTTCCTTGTCGGTGGTTCTTAGGGAGCGGGTCGAATCCTGCTATTCCTTCAACATATCTTATTTTCTCATGTAAAGAAGGATAAGATTTAAAAACTCCGTTTTTACCAATTTCAGAGTTGATTTGTTTTCTTTTGACTAGCTGCATTGAATACTAATTTAGCAAAAAAAAAAGCCCGCTCAACAGAAAGCTGAGCGGGCTGAATATCATTTGTAAAATTATCGTTTGACAATTTTCATTGTCCTTTGATTACCTGAGGTATTAACTTTAAGAAAGTACACTCCAGTCTCGTATTTTGTCATGTCAATCAAGATGTTTGTGCTGCCTTGAACAGTTGTAGATTGATCAATGATTACTTTTCCTGCAATGTTTAATAGCGAATATGAAATTGCTCCACTATGTCCATCAACAGTCAAATTAATTTCATTCGAAGTTGGGTTAGGGAAAAGTTTCAGTGTTAATTGCTTCATTTCTTCAACGCCAACTGAAGACACTGTGCTGCAATCAGAAGTATCTGTACATCCACCATCTGTTATTATACATGCATAACTTCCATTTGTTCCCGCAGTGAATGTCTGCGAAGTTTCTCCATCAACATGAGAATCATCACTGCAATCAATCCATTGATACGTAGCACCAGCTAATTGTGCTGTCAAAGTATTCTTGTTTTGCGAAACTGCTACATCTACCGCCGAACCGTTTGCAATATCGAAAGTATCTGCTGTCACACATCCACCATCATCCACCAAAACAGTGTATTCACCTGGAGCTAGTCCAGTCAAATCTTCAGTTGTTTCTGTCATTGGTGTGCCGTCTTTCTTCCAAGCGAAAGTATAAGTCCCTGACCCTGTAATAGTCAAATCGATTTCTCCGTCATCCGAATCTAAACAGCTTAAATCGGTTAATACTTCACTAACCCCTGGTGCCGTGCATGTAGGGTAATCCACTGTGACTCTAAAAAACACATTGGTCGTAGTTGGGAAATTATCAAATTGATTCACCATGGATGCTCCTGAGTAATCAACATTAAATGTATTCACACCCATAGGGTTGTATGAAGTAGGAGAAATTGTCCAGCTTCCAGCAATACTTCCTCCGGTGCAATTTATAGCTGAGCCATTAGCTACGTTTCCACTTGATGTTGTATTCAAAGTTGTAGGATGCGATCCACCACCGTCAGTAATCGTGTTGTAAAAGTCAATTTGAATACTCGTTGGAACAGCAGAATTGGTGCTTGTCCAAGTGAATCCCCAAGAATTCCCGTTACTTTTTTGCTTGAGCTCCTCAATAGAGCCTGAGCAGATATCTCCGGTAGTTAAATTTAAGCCTTCAGTCGGGCTTAAAGGTGTCGTTAAGTCGGCATCAGTTATGTCATATACCACAACTTGTCCGAATGAACCAATAGCCAATGAAGATAATAAGAGTGTAAAGAGTTTTTTCATATCAAATAGTTTTCTATTAATTTACAAAGCATTCTTTAATAAACAAGCAAAAAGTTAATTCTTTAACTAATTAGTTATGAAGTGAATCAAGGCCAATCCCATCTAGCTTTGAACCCTCTACAGTCAAAATGCAAGCTCATTTTCCCTGGGTACAAACCTAAGCCGCCTTCACTACCGACAATATTTTGGAGCATGTCATAAATGATTTTCTTATCTTTCAAAGTAGATTCACCATCCATATCTACATCATCAATGCCGATATCAATTGCTTTTCCGAACATGTGTTGGCTGTAGGATGCTCCGCTTCCATCAGTGTTTAATTTAGGATGCCTATGAGAATTTCTGATGTGAAATCCATATTTATTGTAGCCTTCTTCATCCAATTTCAGAATCAATTCGAGCATCATAAAAAGAACTTCTTTGTCTATTAGCCAATACTGTTCGAATTCGGGAAATGGGTTTTGCTTGTAAGTTTTATAGTACTCATCATGAGCCATGAAATCTGAGGTTGTGTAGTTGCCAATAATCTTTAAGTTCATTTGATTGCCAAATACTTTGTAATAAGTTCTGTTTTCTAGTTCATCTAAAAATTTTTCGTCGGGATGTGAGTAGTGAATATATTGACTGTCTAGCTGGGAGTAGGGGACAACTTCGAGCTGGGCCAAAGCGTTTACAATACCTTCTTCTGTCAAGACGTCTTCTTGAATTTTTGGACTGAGATCAACTTGGTTGGATAATTTTTCTTTGTTGCAGGATAATACCAAGAGGCCAGAAATGGCCATGATTAAATGTTTCATTTGTTTTGATTTAGGTTTATTGAAGCAAATTAGAAATGTCTAGTGTCACATTTTGTTAAGAGATGTTAGAAGCCACATCACTAAAGGTTTTTTAACTTAAAAAATGTGAAGATGAACATTTGCGATTTCCACCAATCAATTTTTTTGTGCGCGCTATTTAGTTAGAGGTCATGCTTCAATCCGCTTAATTTTGGATCCAATGAAATACATCTTTATCATATTTTTTGGCCTGTCTATTCAAAGTTCATTTGCTCAAAAAGATTCTTTAAGAAGGAATACAATTTCACTAGAAAGCGGACTCAATTATAGAGGGCTGCTCGGTTTGTCGTATCATCATGAGTTCTTTTTTTCAAAATTGGTTTCATTTGAAATTGGAGTTGGTGTTGGTTTTGGTACAAATACCATTAAGTATGCGGAGTTGGATTATCTCGAGGAATACAACTTTTTAATTCATGGCGGCGGTCTTTTTAAGTTTGGAAATAAAGAGTTTAAGCCCTTGATTGGTTTTGATTTGAAGGGTATTCAGGGTTTTGATGCTGTACATCAAATGCCAAGTTCAAATGATTATTTAGAGATTCCTGAAAACACTTTAAGTTACAACCTGTATTTGGGAGCAGGATACAAAGGACCATACGGCTTTGTTATTAAAATGACTTCGGGTATCACCACTCTCCCTCATTATTGGAAAGGGCAACAAAACTTCAAATGGGGCACCAAGTTAAGTCTGGGGATTTCTCTTGGCTACTCGTTCTAAAATCTTTGTATGAAATTAGTATTCAGTTATCTTATTATTTTTTCGACTTTTTTTGCTTCAGCTCAAGAAAATAAGCCGTCTTCATATAATGTCTTATTGCTTGAAACAGGTATTAATCATAGAGGTGCTTTTGGATTGTCATATCAGAGGGTGATACCAGCTAATGAACGTTTTGATATTGGTTTGGGAGCTGGTGTAGGTGGTAATCTTGATTGGTATTGGTTTTCAGCTTCTGTTTACCCGCAAGCTTATTTTGACTTCTCAGTCGCTTACGGATTGTCTTCAATGAAAGTAGAATTAGGAATAGAGCCAAGAGTTCTTTTTACTGGATCTAAACTTTTTGCACTCACGCCACATCTAGGATTAAAGTATCAGGGAAGTAAAAAAGTCATCTATAAATTGAAAACTAATGTGAACTTCTTTCCACAATGTGATCCTGGTGATCGATTAGAACCTGGTATTGGAGTTTCAATCGGTTATCCTTTCTAAACTGAGAAATTCCATTTAATAAACACTTCGATTTGTAATTAATCCTAACCTTAACGGCACTTTTTGCGTAAATAAAAATTCAAAAGGCCGAATGGAAAATTTTCACCTAGATAAAACTATAAAGTCTCCTTTAATCAAAGGGGATTGTCGCACGGGTGATATATTGATTCACGGTCGCAGTTATCCTGAGAATGCGGTGGAGTTTTATCATGACTTTTTGCTTTGGTTCAACGAACTCAAATCAGAGAATTTACCTCAAATAAGATTCACAGTTGACATGGAATATTTCAACACCTCTTCAGCAGGAATTCTATTTGATTTCATTGAAAAAATAGCGGAGTATAGTGAGACTGCAGATGTCAAGATTACATGGAGATATGAGGCAGATGACTACGAAATGGCCTCAAAGGGTAAAAGTTTGAAAGAGGCTTTTGGAGACCTTTTTATTCTTGAAGAGAAAGAAGTTTAGACTTTCTCAAATTTCAAGGCATCCAACGATAGTGACCTACAATAGTAGCCGCAAATAAAAAGTCCTCAGTCTGTGGGCCACCACCAATATTATGCACAATTTTAAAACGGTCTGTATCGCTAACCTTTTCATCTATAACAATTCCTACGTGACCAGCTGCAATGTCCCAAAATACAATATCTCCTGGGAGATAATCTAGACCTTTATTAGAAATGGATTGCTTGGCTCCTTGACGATCTAAATAAGTTTGAAGGTTAGGACATCTTCTATGATCAATGTTTCTATCTAACACTTTGGTTCTTCTTCTTTTTTGATATTTAGCGTGGTCTGTGCGCATGTCTTCATGAACCAATTTCTGAAGGTCGACACCAATTGATCGGTAAGCTCTGATTATAACATCTGTACATACACCAATGTTTGCGGGAACATCTCCATTTGGATAATCGATTTTTCTCCAGCTGCCATCATAAGTGACATCTTGAGTTGTTTGCCATTTGGCATGATCGATCACTTTTTGAAGTGAGCTAGTTTCATCACCTGTTCCTGATGTAAAAGAGGAAACAAGAAAGAATAGAGCTATCATTGAAATAGCAGAGATGAAAGGCGATATCTTTTTCATATGGGTTGTTTTGAGCTTTTCGAAAAGCACTCTTTAGAGTGGTAATACAGCTAGATTGAAAAAGTAACAGAAAATAATAGAGCAAAAAAAAACCGACACTTTCGTATCGGTTTTAATTTAGTGGGCCTTACTGGATTCGAACCAGTGACCCCCTGCTTGTAAGGCAGGTGCTCTGAACCAGCTGAGCTAAAAGCCCCCACTGTGCATTGTTTCAATGCGGGTGCAAATATATTGTACTTTTTTACAATGACAAAAGAATTGATAAACTTTTTGATAAAAAAATCAAAATTGCAGCATTGCGGCTGTTGCAGATTCGATAACCAATTTCATTTTATCAAAATCTAAAGTTTCTATTGTATCCGTCTTTTCATGATAATTTGGATTTCTTAAGAATGCTGAGTTATTGATCATCAATGCATTCATTCCAAAATGCCAATAATTTCTGTGGTCGGATAAGCCGGCCAAATTTCTGCCATCATCAAAATGAACCTCTCGAACATCCATTTCATTCACCATGTTCATGTTCTCAAAAAAGCGGTGAGAGAATTCTTGATATTCTTTTATGCCAACCACCAGAATGAAGTCAGCTGTATTTGGAAACATTGAAGCCAAAGCTTCATTTGGAAAAGTTTGAGAATTAGGGGCGTCATTGAAATATCCAATCATATCATAACAGATCATCCCAATTACATTCTCAGAATCATCCGAAATTGATTCGGCGTGAACGTAACTTCCCATGTCAGAAGATCCAAAAAATGGAGGTTCTTCAAGGCTGTAAGCCACGAAATCAATTCCGTAGTCAAGATTAGGTTGGGCTTTAGTTATCATTCTTGCGCTCTCAAGGAGTCCGGCCATACCACTTGCATTGTCGTCAGCACCTGGATTATTCGCATAAACATCATAATGTGCTCCTACAACTAATCGTTTTTTCTTTTCAGGATTATAAGAGGCGATAACATTATGATAATCGTTTCCTCTGACTTCCCAGCTTTGAATTCTTGGTTGCATACTACATTCTGAAAAGAACGATTTTATATAGTCTACACAATCGTTTAAGGCAATTAAGTTCCCAAAATGCCTGTGCGGCTCAAAGTTGACGAAATATTGAATGTGTCGCTCGATTTGGTCTATTGAAGTGTTCAAAATGTAAGTTTTTATTAATGTTTAGTGGTATTCTCTGTAATCAATGAGTAACATCTGCTTTTGAATTCAAATTTTTAAAAACGATTTTGTCAAAATTATTCGCGTCAATCACCAGGTTATCATAGCCCTTTATGGCTTCAATAATTTTGAAATTAGATTCATTGATCTCCTTTTCAAAGTGTTTTAAAGCTTCTATGTGATAGACGCCAATCAAAGGATGTAATTGTTCTTCAAAGGCAGGGATGACAATCTTAGCGTCTTCTGAATGCTTCAATAGTTCTTGTATCAATTCAGATGTCACATAAGGTGTGTCACAGCTTAAAATTACCACTTTAGGTTTTTCACTTCTACTCAATGCTGAATGAATTCCGCCTAATGGACCAACATCTTTAATAATGTCTTTATAAACTTCAAAGCCGAATTTCTTGTAAGAAGGGTTATTCGATATGATGGAAACTTTCGCTTCAAGTTTCTGAACTTCTTCTAGCACATATTTTATCATTGGTTTTCCGAAAAGCGACATCAGGCCTTTGTCTTCGCCCATTCTGCTGCTCTTGCCGCCTGCTAAAATAAAAATTTCGAAATCTGCCATGTCTCAAAATAAGGAATACATTTGAGAATCTATCCTCCAATGGTAGTCATTGATCGGTTTTTAATCTCTGCATCCTGATCAAAAGAACTTATCCCACCTAGCTTTCTGTTCTTCTTCTGAACGGCATTTTCAATCAAAGGAATTATACTTTTATCACTTCTTAAGGCAGATAAAATGTCTGTTTCATTGTTGCTAAATAGACAGTTTTTGATCTTTCCATCTGCGGTTAAGCGGAGTCTGTTGCAGCCATCACAAAAAGGGTTGGTGACTGTAGATATTATTCCGAAGCTACCTTTGAACCCATTAATCTTAAAATTGTGTGAAGTGCTGTTTGCCTCTGATTCTAGTTGTGATAAACTATTAGGGAATTCTTTTTGAACCAATTCTAGGATTGATTTTTCTGATACAGTCCGAGACCTGTCCCAATTGTTACCGTCAAAAGGCATAAACTCAATGAACCTGACATTCAAATCATGATCTTTTGTCAATCGAATGAAATCATTGATCTCGTCATCATTTTCATCTTTAATGAGAACTACATTAAGCTTGACTTTAAATCCTTTTTCAATTGCTATAAAGATGTTTTTATAGATACGGTCGAAATACTTTCTGCGTGATATTTTGTTGAATTTGTCTTCGAGTAAAGAATCTAAACTAATATTCAATGTCTCAACTTTTGCATCCTTGAGATTATCCCAATATTGATCTAAGAGGATCCCATTTGTAGTGATGTTCAAATCAACTTCTTGTTGAGCCAAAAATTTCAATATTTCAGGAAAGTTCTTTTTTATTAATGGTTCTCCACCTGTCAGCCTGATTTTGTTGATTCCAAGTTTGACGAATGTTTGAACAATCTCAAACAATTCTTCTTGACTCATGAATTCTTTTTTGTCCCTCAAGGGTATGCCTTCTGCCGGCATGCAATAGTGACAACGAAGATTACACCTCTCAAGAAGAGAAATGCGCAAGTAGTTGTGATTTCTACCAAACTGATCTGTGAGTATTTGAGTCATGACATAAAAAAACCTTCTTTGAATTATCAAAGAAGGTTTTTAATCTTTTATAATATCCTATCTACCTAAGTAAATCTTTTCAGTAAGATTTGTGTTCTCTCCCTGAACTTGAACTAAGTAAATACCACTTGATGTTTCTGGAATGCTAAAAGTTGCGCTCTCAAGTGAAGCATCAATTCCACTCTCTTGTGCGATTAGTTTACCATTCACGTCTAATACAGAGATTGCGATCAAATCATCACTCAAATCTTTCCACATTACTTTTACTTCAGAAGTATTTGGTTGATATGCGTTGAAATAAGGTTTTGAAACTGGCTTCTCGTCTTCACCTAAAAGTTCCCACATAGCAAAAGAGAATATTCTCGTTCTCGCATTGTTCGTTCCGCCCATGTACTCACCTGTGAACCAGAATGTGGCGTCATCAGTTGGGTCAACAGTCATTTGAGAATAATCTCCATATCTGTTTCCATTGTTAGTTTTTGATCCGCCGCCTTCAACAGCAACTTGCTCTTCTACTGTCATCTCGTTGAGAGGGTCAGAAGCATATCTACCTGTATATCTAATACCAGGATACTCATTAGATCCAGAAATAGAATAGGCCATTCCGATATGTCCATTTATATCCATAGCAGCATTACCCATCCAACGACTGTTACCGTCATTAGGGTCAAATGTAGACTCCTGATAGATATACCATTCACCTGGATTAGAAGCTAAATCTTCTCTTAACTCGTACCATCTAACACCTGCGCGGTTAGCACCATTTGCATCAACAGTCGTAACTAATAACATTGAATTGTAACCAGGGAATCTTCTATACTGTGCTCTATACATGAATATTCCTGCAACTGCATCCAATTTTTGTGTAGTTCCTGGTTGTGTGATGTCATCCCATGATCCTGTAAACACACTATTAAAAGAAGTTGTATTTATTTCTTGATGCACAACAACAGATGAATTGTTAGGAGTGTCCCAATCTAATTCAATTTTTAAAACTTTTATATGGTCATCATTAATGCCAGGCCAAGAATCATCTTGAACTGCGAAGGCCCAACCTGGTTCATTGTCTTCAGGTGCCCATAGACCTTCTGCATAAGCAGGAGCTACAGAATTAAAGAATTGATAGAAGTTTGGGAAAGTCATTGAAATCTTAGAGGCTGTAGGGTCTCCTAAAATCATTTTTTCTCTTTCAAAAGCCACACAGTCGTTAGAACCAGAGTTCGCAGTCATAAAGTATGCATTAGACCAAACAGCAAATTTTGGATAATCAGGAAATCCTGAAAAGCTATATTCGTAAAGATAATATGATCCTAATGGGTCAGATGTTTCTGAAACGGCCATAACCATTGCATAAGGAGGTCCACCATTATTGTGTTGGAATTGAGATATAAACCATCTGTCAGCATATCTGTCATACATTACGATTGGATCTCCGTCACTGTCTGTTCCAGGCCACATTGAACTTAAAGGATACGCAGCACTAGCTGAACTTCCGTCTTTATTATATATTCTATACGAAGAGTTCACGGCTTGCATGTAGTGATCAATTCCTGCAGCTCCTGTTGGGTCAGGTGGATTTGCTCCTCCTTGTCCAATCCAATTCGCTTTAGTTCCTTTACCACCATGTCTACCATACACTTGTTGTCTAGCAGGGTCAATATTGTTATTTTCAGGAATTCCGTGGTCAGAAATTTGAGACCAATCAGAATGCTGAACTCTATCATGAGATTCCCAATTTTCGTAAGCGGTTTCTTCGTCAATTGGTTCTACATTTTTCAGTAAGTTCTTAATTGGAGCGGTTTTCATAAAGAAGGTACACTGCTCGTGTTTCACTTCTTTTTGCATATCCTGATCGTCCTGAGCCATTGAGAGACTCGAGAAACCAACAATTGCGGCTAGAGTTAGTGTTTTTTTCATGGTAATTTGATATTATTTCTATAAAGTTAAAAAAAATAGACGTACGAAATGAAAGATACTTACGTCTTTCTTGCATTCTTAACAGTGTTAGCGACAAAATTGTTCTCAAAATGCAAAGTGATTTTTTATCTTCGCAATAAATTAATTGCTTGCCTTTATTTAAGAAAAACATATTTGGCCAATTCATCTTCGTAAAGAGATGGATAATTCGAACCATTGGTTGGATAACTTATTTGCGTTTTAAGTTTTTATTTAAGCAAGATATTCAGGGTGCTGAGATATTTCAAGAGTTAAGAGATAAGAATGTACTCATTGTGTCAAATCACCAAACTTATTTTGCAGATGTTTCTTATTTTCTAATTGTGATTCATTCTGCACTAAATAATAGACCAAATAAGCTTTCGTCTTGGGGTCCGTTCAATCCTAAAAAACACAATATTTACTATATAGCGGCAGAAGAAACTATGAAAAGTGGATTTTTACCAAAGTTGATGGCCTTATCCGGGGCGGTTACTGTTCAAAGGAGTTGGCGAGCAAATGGAGAAAATGTAAGAAGAAAAGTTTCTAAAAAAGATACCGAAAACATAGATAAAGCCCTTCAAGATGGTTGGGTGATAACATTTCCGCAGGGTACGACATCACCATATGCGCAAGGGAGAATTGGAACCTCAATTATGATTAAGAATCATAAACCTGTAGTGGTGCCAATAGTAATTGATGGATTCAGAAGAAGCTTTGATAAAAAGGGATTGAAAACAAAGAAGAGAAAATCTACTTTAAAGATTAGGGTGAAAGACCCGCTAGATATTAATTACGAAGACTCAGTTGAAGATATTCTTCAACAAATTATGGAGGCAATTGAGCAATCACCCGAACACGACTTTATGGAGAGCGTTAATAAAAAAGAGGTAGTTGAATAACTACCTCTTTTTTTTGTTTTAGGCTTCTAGTATGAAGCGAGATTAACGTTTTGCGTTTTGTCGTACTTGACTGTGTATTTGATGTCTATTTCTTTGGTGGCAGATGGTTTCATTTTGAATTTCCATTCGGATATTCCAGTAATCTCGTCTAAAGAAGCTTTACTTAGATTGTCTAAGGTTACTTCAATTTCCTTATTTCGAGAAATTGGTACTTGATCTTGAACAATTAATTTGATAGTTCGATTCTTGTGATTCTTTATTTGGATTTTATACGAAACCGATTTGACAATTTTGTCTCCGACTACCTTCTGCTTGGAATCATTTTTAAGCATAGTGCGCTTAACAATGAGATTCGGATCTTTCCCTAAACTTAGGTCAAGAGTATCCTGCATTGTACTAGGGTTAATGTAAGTGTTGCCTAAATAGGCGCCGTCATGAAAAAGATTAGCTTTTCCGGGTACAATGTTAAGTTCTCCTAGCTCAGTTATTCTTGCAACCATATAAACTGATAAATCAAGCTTGGGGATTGCGTAGTACATGTATTCGGTCTTTAAGGTCTTAGAGTTAACTAGAACCATATTGGGTTGATTATCTGATTTAATCGAGTAGGGAAGATCTATTTCATATTCAACTGAAATCAAATGTTCAATCATCTTTGTGAACTTATCAGCCGAGAGGGCATCAAAGTCGTCTTCAGCCATTTCCATTTCCGCCATTTTGTCTTTAGACTTTTTTAAATTTACGGCGTCAGCAGATCCTGCGGTAGTTCTGTTTGCTGGAGCATTATTATACCCTAAATATTGGTCATTTCTATAAGTATAATAATCAAGATACCAGGGGTTTAGAGTCGGTTTTGTTTTGTTCGCATAAGGGTTATTTGTAGACAGGTTTAGTTTTACGCCATCCCAATCTACTCCTGAGTTTTGATACACCTGCGCTTTGTATGTAAGATCAATTTTACTGTCTTTTGCTGAACTTCTTAAATCATAAGAAGGTGTCCAACCTGCTTGGTTTACTAGATAGGATAGTTTTACCCTTCCTGTAGCAGATTCTTTGGCAGATACGGTTATTTTCACTTGGTGAACTGGAGGTTTTTGTGGATTAGATACAAAGTTGTTATTCGCATTGTAGTTTTTCAATGCTGTTAACCTGCGGTTCATTCCGTTTTGATCTTTTTGAAGTATGTTTTTACTTCTGTTTAATTTGAGGAGATCTCTATTTATTTCTAACATTTTTCTATGATAGAATTCAATTGCATCTGCAAGTAAAGGAATTGAATCGTTTACCTTTCCTTCACCCTTCATTGTTCCATTGTTTTCAATGATCCTTCTTTCACTATTTAGTACATCAATTTGATATTGCAATTCAGAGATATCATAAGAAATGTCAAATAGAGAATCTTCAAGAACTCCAATTGATTTTAAAATTTTAGGAGGAACCCCGTTTGTAGGATTAACAACAGGAGCTGGGGCAGGATAGAATACATTGTATTTTGTGTCTAAGATGATTATGCTTCCAGTTGCTTGAACTTGTAATGAATTGGCATCAATGTTTGGGCTCACACCTTCAATAACTAGTGTTGTGATTCCTTTACTTACTGAATAAGATGCCTTTCTTTGAATTTGTGCACCTTGTGTGTAGACCGTTACTTTATTTATCTTGGATTTCACAACAGCTTCTTTTTCAGCATTTGCTGTGAACGATATCAAGCAGATCGTGAAAATGGCTAATACAATTTTTTTCATTTTGATTTTTTTAGTTTTCAATTCGTTTCTCAAATCGAACACTAACAACTACATCTCATGAAAAAAAAAGTTCAAAAAAAAAGCGCTTTCAAATTAATGAAAGCGCTTTTGAATATTGTAAATGTTAGACTATCTGTATCTTCCAAGTCCTTTTGGAGATCCTAATCTATCCATTGCACATCTAAATCCAATTGTAGATGTTGAAAGGTCTTCGTCTAAGAATCTTCTGTTTGAACCTACAATCCAGAATGCTCTATCTCTCCATGAACCACCTTTGTAAACTCTAGACTTATCAGATACTAAAGTTGTTGGCCATGCGTCTTGTGCATTTGCATTGATTGGTGCACCAGTTAAATCATATTCTTCATGATCATTTTGGTACATAACTAAAGACTCATCTCTAATTCCTTGATTCACTTTGTCCTTACGAACATCATGTCTTTCCATTGATCTTTCAGTTGTTCCACCATAGTAGATAGAAGACTCAAAGTCACCATCAACGAAATCTCTATAATCAGAGTTCTTGTAGTTTCTTCTGTTGATATTCTCTTCAGCAGTAACTTGTCTCCACTTAAGTTTACCAGGAGTGTTAACAATGTAATCAGACATTCCGATTCTTAAGTCAGAGATGATTTCAAGTGGGTAAGTGTTACCTAAGTTATCTTGAATATCAAACCTTGGATCAACACCATCAAATAAACCATCAAAGATATTAGTTTGAATAATCTCAGAAGCTTCCATGTACCATTGGTTGTTAGCAGCTTGGATTGCCTGGTCAACAACTCTGTTAAGTTCGAATAACAATTCTAACTCAATTGAATCTTTAACCTTGTTTTTAGATAGGTAAACTTGCTCAGGCGGAGCATTGTAATAATCAATGTCATTTCTTGATTTCACATTCATTGACATTCCAGGATAAAGTTTAGAAGAATCATCTACAATAGTTTTCTTTTGTACGTGATCTCCAGCACTAATTCTCTGGTATCTTTTTCTTTCAAATTCGTGTAAGTACTCTTTGATTCCATATACATCATAAATAACTTGAGTAGTTTTTTCGTCAACTACACCGTCATTACCAAGTACTTTAGTTTTGAATACGTTACCTCTAAATGGTCTGAATTCATCAAAGTCTTCATGTGAAAGTGGTCTGTATACATCCATTACCCACTCAGATACGTTACCAGCCATGTGGTATAAACCGTAGTCATTTGGCCAGTATGAATCAACAGGAGCAGTAACATCAGCTGCATCATTCAATGCGCCAGCAGTTCCCATGTAATCACCTCTACCTCTTACAAAGTTAGCTCTGATATCACCTTGAAACTCTTGGTTATCTTGTCTAACCCAGTGACCAGTCCAAGGATAAGTTCTTCTGTTTTCTATTACTCCCGGATCTTCTGCATTTGTCATTGAACCAACAAGTCCAAAGTATGCAAATTCCCATTCAGCCTCAGTTGGTAGACGGTAACGTGGTAATAAGATACCATCTTCCATTCTAACGATACGTTGACCTAAATCTTTTCTTTTACCACTCCATCCTTGCATTGGGTCAAGATCAATTAATTGTTGTTCTTTATCCTCTGCTGGTTGCGGGTGATATTGATTAGCTAAGTAAGCATCAGTTGTAAACGGCTCTCCAGCTTGATCTGGATTCCAAGTTAAAACACCTTCTCTAATTAGGATAAACTCGTTTACACGATCAGTTCTCCATTTACAGAAATCATTTGCTTGGTTCCAGCTAACTCCAACTACAGGGTAGTTTTGGTAAGCAGGGTGACGTAGATAATACTCAACGTACGGCTCATTATAAGCTAAAGGAGATCTCCAAGCGTTCGTATCAGGTAACGCGTTATGATAAATCATTGGAAACTCTTCGTAAGTTCTTCTTGTCCAGTATAAGTATTCTAACCAGTTAAAGTTAGTTACCTCAAATTGATCCATATAGAATGAAGAAACTGTTACACGTCTTGGAATGTTATTCCATTCGTAAGTAACATCTTGTTCAGCTCTACCCATAGTAAAGGTTCCACCTTCTACTAAAATAAGACCCGGACCAGTTTCTTGATCGAAGTAAGGTACTTTTTGGAAACCACCATTTCTTGGTTGGTTATATTCCCATCCTGTCGTATTAGATCTCTCTCTTCCACATCCAATCAACATAAGACTGGCAGCTACGAATACGATTAATTTTCTCCCTTGCATTTTCATGATTCAGCTAATAATTTATTTATCAATTGTACAGCTATAACAATACGGTAATTAAAGGTTACATCAAAATTAGAAAGAAGGACAAGAAATTGTTCTAAATTTCTTTGGCTTCTGTCTACAACTAAAGTTAAAGCCCATTGAAAGTTCGTGAGAACCACCAGAGGCATTAGTTAATTTTGATATTGTCACATCATAACTATATCCGAATTTGAATGAACCAGCATCCAATCCTATAGTTAAGATAAAGGCATCTCTTGCTCTCCACCAAGCACCTGCAGTAAATACGCCATACTTAACGTATGTACCTACATTCAATTGCATGAATCCGTCTTGGTAAGTGTAAATAATATTTGGTGAGATAGAAGTTTGATTTCTGTATTGAGATTTTCCTCCGAATACAATATTAGCTCCCATATGACCTGTAAATCTCATTGGCATTCTTGAATCACCAATAATTAAAGTCTCTTGTGGTTTGTTTAAGTGATTAGCTGCGAAACCAAAGTAGAAGTTCTCAGAGAATCCTACAATTCCTGCAGACACATCAAAGAACCCTCTAGTTCCCCAACCATTGTCAAGTAAATTACCTCTTGGTAAATCTCCTGTTTGATAAATGAAACCTCTTCTTGGATCAATTTGATCTCCGAACGTCAATTTACTCCAATCTAAAAACTTCTGATTCCATGTAGCTTTTGCGCCAAATAAGAATGAGAATTCTCTAGTTGCTTGTAAGTGATAAGAGTAAGATAAGTTCACAGTAGACCAGTTGATGGTGTTTTTACCAGCCATGTCATTTGTTACCGAAACGGCAACTCCACCTTGTAATACATTTACAAACTGATCGTAAGAAACAGAGTTTGTAATGAATGCACCAGATAATGATGGCCACTGATTTCTGTGGTTTAAGTTAATTCTAGGACATCCATGTGATCCAGCCAAAGCAGGATTCAAATAAATTGGATTCGCATAGAATTGTGTGAACTCAGGGTCTTGTGCAAAACTCTGCATAGATGCCAAAACTGCTAAAATTGTAAAAATTCTCTTCATAACCTCTCGTTTTTGTCCTTAGCTAAATCTGTTATTTTTTAATTGCACCATTAAATCTGATACCAATGTTGTGTGAACCAACTTGGCTGCCTATAAGGGTACTATATGTGTGATCGTATTGATAAATTAATTTAAAGTTCTCGAATTTCAATCCAGCAGAAGCTGTGTAATCAAGTTTGTGTGAAACTGAACCTCCGATTGTAAAGAATCCGAATCTTAAATTGGCGCCTCCCCAAATTTCTTGTCTACCTGCATATTGGTGATATGCAGCAAAAGGACTTGCTGAAATAGTTCGTTTACCATTCACTCTTTCGTTTTCGAAGTCAATCCCAACAATACCATTAACAAGCAATGGAGTTGCCGTTGGTGTCGCGAATCCTTCTTCGTTATAGACGTTCTCGAAATGCCTGTTCAGATTGTCTACTGAGAATCCTGCGTAAAACTTATTGGCGTTGATCATGAAGCCAGCACCATAATCTTTATACCAATGACTCTGCATCCCATTCATTTGAGGCTCAGCAGGCGTTCCGATTATTCTTCCTCTTTCAATTTCTAATTGACTTTCAGGAGCTAATTTTTGACCGTTTGCATTTTGCATTCCCATGGTCACTTTGATAGCAGGTTCAAAAACTACATTCTCACCGAATAAGATCTTAGGTGAATAAATTAAGCTCATATTGAAATCATTGTACTGTCCGTACTGGTAGTCTTTAACGTTTGCTACAACTCCAACTCCACCTTTCATTTTCTTCACATAGCTATCGAATGACATTGTCATAGATTGAGAATTCTGATCAGAACCTAACCATTGATTTCTATAATTCAATTCAAATCTAGGAGTACCTAAACCTCCTGCAAAGGCCGGGTTGAACGACAAGACCGGAGAGTTTGGAATAAAAATATCCGGATCCCTAAGGTTTGTTAAGTTAGTAGGCGGTACATCAAAAGCATTCTCTACTTTATTCCAGAAACGTTTCACTTTATTTTGCCAAGAGCTAAAATCATAGCTTACATTTTTTGCTACATCAAAAGGAAGTTCAGTTAACTCAGGATTATCTGCGTACTGTGCATTCAATCCGCCATTCTCGTATTTGCTTAATTCGTCATTGAAAGCATTCTTATTGTCAGCATTCGGATTAGCCACAAAACCATCAGTTAAGTCAGCTTCAAAGGTTGAGGTCTGATTACCATTTTGATCAATTGGATTTCCATTTGCGTCAAAACGAACATTTGAATTCGTTCCGTTCAAATTAGCATTTCCAAATTGGCTATTCATATTTGAATTTGGATTATTCTGTCCAAAACCATTAAGGCTTAATTGACTTGCTTGTATTCCGTCATTAAAACTATGATAGTTATAATCATTATCTACATCAGTCGTGTTTTTAGTTTCAGCTAAAAGTCGATTTGAATTCTGTAAAAGTGAGTTGTTATCATTCTCTGAGAATTGAGAAGAATCAGTATTTAGCTCTGTAGTTCCAGAACCATTGTAAATAAGATAAGTTGAACCTAACAATAAGAAAACAACTGCAGCTGCAGCTGACCAACCGATCCATCCTGCTGCGAATCTATTATCTTTCTGAAGTGAATCAGCATTTGGGTATGTGAATGCTTCGTTTTGAACGAAGGCATTGTTCCAAGCATCAGCTTCAACTTCAAACTCAGGGTGTTGAACAAGGAAATTCTCAAAGGCATCCATCTCTGATCCAGAGAGGTTCCCTTCCTTGTAGTCAAACATCCACCTGTCAAAATTTTCAGGAATATTCATACGAGTATTGTTAGATCTTTTAACTGTTTTTTAATCTTATTTCGGGCTCTAAACAAGTACACTTTAACCTGAGCTTCACTCAAGTCTAAGATTTCTCCTATTTCTTTGTAATTGTATCCTTCTAAATCTCTTAAAAGAATAATTGATTTTTGAACTGGTGGTAACTGACTTAGTGTTTTTTGAATCACCTCTTGCATTTCGTAAGATTTTTCATGTGATTCTTGCACCTGCGTTGAAGTAATTTCATCTGAATAAGTCATTCGACTTTTCTTCTTCATAAAATTAATCATTGCATTATGCGCACAAGTAAATAACCAAGGTTTAACTTTGTCAGTTTCTACCTTTTTTCTGTTCTTCCATAATTTCTCAAAAACGTCTTGTACAATATCGCTTGCATCTTCTTTATGCTGAAGATACTTTAGCGCATAGCCATAAAGCCTACCGGAGTATTCTTTAACTGCTATATTGTATTCTCGTCTATTCAAAAAATCTGGTTTTAATCAATCTAGGTTTCCCTTTCAAACAGCTAAAACAATCTAACTACTCTAAAAGTTACACTGATTTATATTTTTTTTAACGTGGTATTAACTACAAGTTACGAAATTTATACCTAAAGTGTTCTATTCATTGGTTTTTTACTACTTTAGTGAAGCAATAAAAAACCCAAAAAAAAAATTAATTCATGGAAGTAAAACGATTATTTGACATCCCTTATTATCAAAACGAAAAATTTCCTCAAGAAGATGCATTCGCAGACAAAGTTGTAGGAGACTGGGTAAAAGTTTCAACACAACAGTATATTGACTATGCTAATAATGTGAGTCGAGCATTAATAAAATTGGGGGTTCAACCTGGTGATAAGATTGCAATGATTTCTAATAATCGTTCTGAATGGAACATCTGTGATATTGGAATTCAGCAGGTTGGCGCCATTAGCGTTCCTGTTTATCCAACTATCGACTCTGCTTCTTACGCGTACATTTTCAATGATGCAAGTGTTAAGCTATGTATTGTATCGGACCAAGAGTTGGCTGATAAGGTAGCTTCGATTAGACCAGAAGTAGCGACTTTAACTGAAGTTTATTCATTTGTTGACTGTAAAGGAACTATCAACTGGAAGGAATTAAGTGAAGAACCTAATGCAGAGTTAGATGCTGAATTAGAAAAAAGAAAGGCAGCTATAAAAGGTGATGATCTTGTGACACTTATTTACACTTCAGGAACAACAGGAAATCCGAAAGGAGTAATGTTATCTCATAACAATTTACTCAGTAATGTAAAAGCATGTGAACCAAGACTACCTGTAGGAAGTGACGCTAAGTCGCTAAGCTTTTTACCGGTATGTCACGTATTTGAAAGAATGCTTTTGTATTTGTACCAATATACTGGTGTATCTATTTATTTTGCAGAAAGCATTGATACTATTGGTGATAACTTAAAAGAAATTAAACCTAACGTATTTACTGCGGTTCCGAGATTATTGGAAAAAGTTTTTGATAAGATTGTTGCCAAAGGAGACGCCTTAACTGGCATCAAAAGAAAACTTTTCTTTTGGGCCTTAGCCTTGGGTGAAGAGTATGACGTTAGAGGAAAATCTGGCTGGTATAAATTCAAATTAAAAATTGCCAGAAAACTGATTTTTAGCAAATGGCAAGAAGCTTTAGGTGGAAATGTTGAAGCAATTGCTTGTGGATCTGCCGCACTACAACCAAGATTGGCAAGGGTATTCTTTGCAGCTGGAATTCCTGTTATGGAAGGCTACGGTTTAACCGAAACTTCACCAGTTTGCTCTGTAAACATGGAGAAAGACAATAAAGTTAAATTTGGTACAACCGGAACACCAATTGATGGCGTTACTGTTAAGATTGCAGAATCAGATGGTGAAATCTTGATAAAAGGACCAAATGTGATGTTAGGATATTATAATCAGCCAGAAAAAACGGCTGAGGTAATTGACAAAGACGGTTGGTTCCATACTGGAGACATAGGGATTTTAGAAGACGGAGAGTATGTAAAAATCACTGACCGTAAAAAAGAAATGTTCAAGACTTCGGGTGGTAAATATATCGCTCCGCAAGTGATGGAGAATAAATTCAAAGAATCAAGATTCATTGAGCAAATAATGGTAATTGGTGAAAACCAGAAGATGCCTGCAGCTCTTGTTGTTCCTGATATTGAATTCGTTATAGAATGGGGTAAACGTAAGAATATTGATTTTGGGTCAACTTATGAAGGGATGGCAAATAACGAAGCTTTAAAAGATCGAATTGCAAAAGAGATAGAGCAATACAATGAAAACTTTGGTAAGTGGGAGCAAATTAAAGTATTTGAATTAGCTGCAAGCGCTTGGACGGTAGAAGGTGGTGAATTGACACCAACAATGAAACCGAAAAGAAAAGTGATCATGGCCAAATATGATCATCTCGTTCAAAAGATTTACGCTAAGAAATAATGAAATCGAAGGGAGGCTAAAAGCTTCCCTTTTTTTTTTTTAAATATCAAATTCAGCTTTCAAGCTGAGATCAAGACTTTGATAAGAATGTGTCAATGCCCCGGAAGAGATAAAGTCAACTCCTGTTTCAGCATAAGCTCTAAGAGTATTTTCATTAATACCACCTGAAGCTTCTGTTTCATAGTGAGCCGAATCAATAATCTTCAAAGCCTCAACAATTTCTTCTGGAGAAAAATTATCTAACATGATTCTATCTACATCTCCGACAGCAAGCACCTGCTTAACTTCATCTATGTTTCTAGTTTCAATCTCGACTCTTAAATCTTTACCGTTTTTTGATAGGTATTGATTGGTTCTTGTAATGGCATTTTTAATTCCACCTGCATAATCAACATGATTATCTTTAATCATGATCATATCATATAGGGCAAACCTGTGGTTATTTCCACCCCCTATTAAAACAGCCCACTTTTCCATCAATCGAACACAAGGTGTTGTCTTTCTAGTATCTAAAAGCTGTGTTGGTAGATCCTCAATTAAATGCGCTAACTCGTAGGTTTTAGTTGCAATGCCAGACATTCTCTGCATAAAATTTAGCACTAAACGCTCTGAACTTAATATTGATCTTGAAGAGCCCGACACATGAAATGCAATATCTCCAAATTTGACCTTTGCACCATCTTCAATAAGAACCTCAACCACTAAATCTGGATCAACCCTATTAAAGATCATTTTAGCTAATTCAACTCCGGCAAGAATTCCATCATCCTTAACTAAGAGTCTTGCTTTTCCAGTTGCATCAT
>Ga0316204_10001928_pt1 | contig 51404 bp, 44 predicted proteins | sample 6monrhotite_MG_2_FD_205661 | JGI IMG/M metagenome (GOLD analysis project Ga0316204, IMG submission 205661) | Microbial mat bacterial communities from mineral coupon in-situ incubated in ocean water Damariscotta River, Maine, United States -... | ecosystem: Environmental > Aquatic > Marine >... | reverse complement strand
CTCCGGGCCGTGATCGATCAGGCGGTCGAGTTCCTGATCCGCCTCGCTCAGGCTCAACCCTTCACCCTCGTGCTGGAGGACGTGCGCCGGGCCAACGAGGTCACGGTCTCGGTCCTGGCGATGTTCCTCCGGGCCATGATCGGCGAGCAGGCGCGCGGCGGAGACCTCCCCTGCTTGGTGATCCTGACCGACCGCCTGGGCCAGGTCAGCGCCGAGACCACGGCCCTGACCGAGGGGATCCCAGAGGAGTTCCAGGCCGAGATCTCGGAGGACCTGAGCGAGGTCCGCGTGCTGCTGAGCGCCGCGCGGCTCCTGGTCTCGGTCCCCCTCTTCCGCCTGAGCAAGCTCGGCACGGCCGAGCTGGTCGGCTCCATGCTGGGCCTCAGCGACCCTCCTCCGCGCCTGGCGGCCAAGATCCACTCCGCAGCCGGCGGGAACCCCCTCTTCGTCGAGGAGGTGGTTCGGAGCCTCATGGACGACGGCCTCTTGGCGCTGCGTCAGGCTGAGCTCTCGGACGAGGACCTAGACAAGATCGAGCCCCCTCGCTCGCTGGCGGAGCTCTTTGGCCAGCGCTTGGGCCGCTTGGACGAGAGCGCCCGCGGCGTCTTGGTCGCCTTGGCCGTGTTGGCTGCCCCTTCGACCCTGCGCTTGATCGCGGGCGCCGCGGGGCTGGATCCCGACGAGACCCTCGACGGCCTGGACACCCTGATCGCCCAGCAAATGGTCCTCAGGACTGACGACGAAGGGCGCGGGCCGCCGAGCTACTCGCTCTCGCACGCCCAGGTCCAGCGAACCGTGATCGGCTCCTTGAACCGGACCCAACAAGACCAGGCTCACCGCGCGGCCCTGAGCGCCCTCGAGACGCTCTATCAGGGAGCCGAACGAGAGGACGTCCTCGGGCGACTCGCTCGCCACGCCCACGAGAGCGGCGAGTCGACCCAGGCCCTCGAATACGCGACTCGCGCTGGGATTCAGGCCCAGCTCCGCGGTAACCCCCAGGCGGCCATCGACCTCCTGGACCGGGCTCTGGAGATGTTGCGTTGGAACGACGTGCTCGAGGACCCCGCCGAGCGTCAGGCCCAAGAGGTCATTGTCCTGACACGACTCAGCGAGGTCCTGGCGACGGTCGGTCGCTACGCCGACGCGACCCGGGCCCTCGAGGAGCTCCTGGGCGTGCCAGCGGAGGCGCTAGGCGAGGCAGCGGTCTGGGGGCGCCGGCGCTTGGGCGACCTCGCGCTTCGCCAGGGGAAGGTCGCCGAGGCGCGCCGCTGGCTGCAGGAGGCCCTGGAGGGGAGCGGCCAGAGCACCGCCCTGCGCGGCGAGAGGGCGCGAGTCCTCGAGGTCATGAGCCGAATCTCGCTCTGGCGCGGTGACTACCTCAAGGTGATCTCGCTGGCCGGGGAAGCCGTCGAGCTCTTCCGCGCCCTGGGCCGCGAGCAGGACACGCTCTGGGCGCTCAACATTCTCTGCACGACCGAGTATTACCGCGGCGAGCTGCGGCGCTCGGCGGAGCACCTCCGAGGGTGCCTGCGCCTGGTCCGAGGCGATCGCCCCGACCTCCGAGCGCCGCTCCTCCGGATCGGGTTGAGCGAGCCGCTCTTGGGCGAGCTGGAGGGGCGCCTGGAGCGCTTCGCCAGCGACCCCGCCGCCCAGCCCTTGGTTCGCCCAGCCGGAGACGCCTTCGGGCTCGTGATCTCCTACTCGGTCCTCTCGACCTTCATTGACCTGGAGTGTCACTTGGGGACGGCGGTCCCCTTCTATTCAGCGTCCATTGAGGCCTATCGCCGGCGCGGCGACGCTCACCGGACCGCCCTCGCCCACAACAACCTCGGCGTCTGCCTGCGCCACCTGGGGCAGCTCAGCCAAGCTCGCGAGGAGCTGGAGTCAGCCCTCGCGATCCACGAGACCAGCCAGGACCGCCAGGGCGGAGCGGTCACGCTCATGAACCTCGGGATGCTCCTCTTGACCCTAGGGGACGGGAGGGGAGCCAAGGAGCGGGCCTCGCGCGCCCTCGCCATTGCGCGCGACATTGGGATCGTGTGGCTGACGGGCCACTGCCACCGCGTCCTCGGGCGAGTCCAGGCTCAGGGCGGCAACCTCCGTGAGGCCGACCGCGAGCTCTCGCGCGCGGCCGGCGTGTTCCGCATGGTCGGAAACCAGCGCTCCCTCGCAGACCTGCTCTTGGACCGGGCCGAGGTCGCCTTGGCCGCGGGCCAGGTGGACCAGGCCCGGACGCACCTCGAGCGAGCCTCGCAGACGCACCCAGGCGAGGCCCCCTCGGACCACCGCTGTCGCGTCGCGCTGGCGACGGGAGGTCTGGCTTTGGCGGGTCGCGACCCGAGCCGCGCCGTGGAGGCCATGGAGCGCGCTCTCGGCTACGCAGAGCGGAGCGGCGTCGCCGAGCTTCGGCTGACCGCCCACCGCAGCTTGGGTCGAGCCAACGCCGAGTTGGGCGCCCTTCGCCTCGCGCAGCAGCAGCTGGATCGGGCCGAGGTCCTCGTCGACTCCTTGAGCGTGGGGCTGGGCGGCCGGGCCAAGCGGGCTTTCGATCAGACCCTCGAAGCTCGGCAGGCTCGTGACACGGCTCGTCTTGTGAGCGAGCGCTCGCTGGATCTCTAGGAGTCGGCTCGGGAGACGTGCCCTTCGGCCGTCGCAGAGCGGTCATGTTGGCGAGTCGGACCCTGGGAGGAAGGGAAGCTCCGCCCAGGGAGCGGGCCGAGGAGGCTGATCCCTTCGTCTCCCCCGTGCCTGTGCCCGCCACCGGTGTCTCAGGAAGGGTCCCCTCGAGGCTCCCTTTGGCGGGGTGTCGGGAAGGGGGAGCTTTCTTTGGCAAGACGCCGCTGCAATTCGAGTTATGCTGATGGCCGAAGCCTCAGAGGGGACCCAGAAATCGCCTATGACCCCGGCCCGCGTCTTGCTCGCGCTCTCCTTTACTTTGATCCTCGGGATGGGATCGGGCGGCCCTTTGCATGCCCAATCCGCCGGGCCCCAGGAGATCGAAGAGTGGTGGGAGGACTTGGTCCTCGAGGGCGGCGACGAGAGTAAGCGCGCGGCCTTCGAGCTCTTCTATCGCCAGATCGAGCCTGAGCGCCTGCTGGCGGTCATGGCCGGCAAGAACAAGAAGGCGCGGCTCGGGATCTTGGCCGCCCTCAAAATGGCGGGGCGGACCCACCCCAAGGCAGCCTTTCGTCTCGCGGAGACAGCGCTCGGAGATCCGGACCCCGAGGTCCACACCATGGCGGTCCGCGCGATCGGGCTCTTGGAGACGGCTTACACCTACGACGAGATCGGGCGCGAGCTCTTTCGTCTTCGCGACGCTCGGGCCGAGTCCCGCGAGGGCAAGACGGCCCTAGGGCTCGTGGACGCCATGGGTCGCCTGCGCCGGCAAATGCGCGCGACTGGAGTCTTGGTGGGCGCCCTCAGCCACCGCATGTCGCCGACCCTCGAGCAGAAGATTCGCCAGGTCCTCGAGGTCCTGACCGCGCACACCTTCACGACGCCTGGCCGCTGGCGGGCCTGGTGGGAGGAGGTCCTCAAGCGGGACCTCGAGCCGAGCGAGTGGCGCGTAGAAGTCGTCCAGCGACGAGCCGAGGCGGTGCGGGAGGTCCGCGACGTGGCCCTCGACTACTACTCGCGAACCCTGACTGCGCTCCAGGACAAGCCGCAAGCGCTCCTCAAGGAGCTGGCTCGAGGGCTCAACGAAGAGCGAATCCCCGGGCTGCCGAAGCGCGCCATCGTCGAGCTCGGCAAGCTCGGTCGGCTCCGCGAGGGCGCGAGCCCCGAGCAGCAAGAGGTTCGGAACGAGGCCGTCCGGATCCTGGTCACGCGTCTCCGGCAGGCTGGTGGCGCAGAGTTCGACCCGCTCAAGGCGGACCTCCTCCGCTCTCTGGGGCGGACCGGCGACAAGGCCCTCCTCGAGGACCTGAGCCGCTTCCTCAATCACGACAGCCCCAAAATGCGGATCGCCGCCGTCGGAGCTCTGGCGGATCTCCGCTCGCCGGAGTCGATCAAGGACCTCTTGGGACAGATCGGTGCGGAGCAAGACGACGAGCTGGTGTTGGCGGCGATCGACGCCCTGGGCCAGATCGGCGTGGACGCTCAGATCCGACCGGGCCCGCCTCCTTTCCGTGTCTCGAATCGCCTGACGGAGTTCTGCGAGGGAGTGCTGGCAGCCAACGGGGAAGCCGGGCCGGCTGCTCCGGGGCACCTCGCGGCGGCTGCCTGGTCGCTGGGCGCCCTCGAGCGGAGCGAGCCTCCCAGCGCCAAGGAGGTCGATCTCTTGGGTCGCCTGGCGGCTTACAAGGACCCCAACGTCCGCTTCAAGGCGGTCGGCGCCTTGGGCGCGCTGCCCACCGAGGGCGCCTTCCTGCTCCTCGAGGCGCGGATCCAGGCCGAGCCTGTGGTCCACGTCCGCAAGGCGATCCTGAACGCCATCGGGCGCCAGGCTCTCAACGACGTCAAGGTCACCGAGCGGGCCGTGGCGCAGCTCGTTCCCTTCCTCTTCGAAGCTCGTGAAGAGCTGAGCGCTCTCCGCCAGGCCGCGAGTGATCGCTTGATCCAGATCGCCCAGGCCGACGCGGGCTTGGTCGGGCTGAGCGCGATCGTCGAGGGGATCGAGACGGACCGCGACTCCAAGACCGCCAGCCAGGCCAGCCTGCCCTTCCTGAGCCTCCTCCCGGGGCGCGAGGGAGCCAAGCTGCTCCAGGGTGAGGCTCGCGAGCGTTACCTCCAGCTCCTGACCAAGCGCGCCCTCGCCCACCTCGAGGCGGACCCCCAGCGTGCGCTCCTGCAGCTAGACGAAGTCCTCACGGGACGCGGCTGGCTGATCGTGAGCAAGGTCAGCAAGGAGTCCTTCCCGGTCTTCTTCGGCCAGGGGCGCGCGCTCCTAGGCGTCGACCCCAAGCGCCCCAAGAAGGCCTTCGAGGTGGCAGAGGCCTGCCTGAAGTTCCAAGCGACTCAGGAGACCTGGACCCTAGCGCTGGACGCTGTCGAGGCTCTGCCCAAGGCCGAGGCGGCGGCGGCGGGCGAACTCCTGGATCGCTTGGCGGCCGCTGTCGAGCAGGCCCCGGACTCCGTTAAGGAGCGCTACGCGCGCATCAAGACGGAGCTGGATCCAAACAAGACCAAGGAACCTGAAACCTCAGACCCCAAGTCGCCGGACCCCACGCCTGCTCAACCCGACGCCAAGCCGCCGGCGGAGCGGCCGAGCGACGCCGCGGTCCCGGAGGAGAAGACCCCGTGAGGCGGAGGATCTTGGCGGCGTCCTTTTGGGACTTGATCGACGCGTTCTTCTCGGCTCAGCGCGAATACGACGAGACGCACTACCTCTATGAGCTGCGGGTCCTGACCCACGCCGAGGAGCAAGGCGTCGACCGCGAGTGGCTGCGTCTCGAGGCGGCCGAGGTCAGCAAGCTCCTCGACTTCACCAAGCTCGGCGGTCTGCGCAACGGCGCCCTCTATCGGACCAAGGAGATCAGTCACTCCCTGTTCCGCTCGCGGGGCACGACCCACCGCTTCGACCGCTACATAAGCGAGGTCTTCCACGACCTCTCGATCCTGCGCGAGGAGCAATACAAGGTCTCGACCTTCGCCGAGGAGTATCGGCGCGCCAACGACCTAGCTCGCTACGAGAGCATTCTGGACGAGGTCCACGAGGACTTCCCGCGCCGCGTGCACGGGATCCGGACCCTCTTCGCCAAGGCTCAGGCCGAGCTAGAGGGGATCCTGCGCGCCAACCACCGCGACCCCCTCTACCTGCGCTCGCTCTACCTCTTCGGCGAGGAGACCTTCCGCAACATTGACGCCTACCCCCAAGGTCGCCTCAGCCACTGCTGGCAGGTGTTCCCCCAGGGGCCGGCCGAGGCTTCGCTCCTCGCGGCGCGGAGCTTCGCCCAAGGCGGGTTCAAGGAGCAGGCGCTCCACGTCCTCGGCGACGCGATTAAGGAGGCCGAGCGCGAGCCCCCCTACGGCATGGGCGACAAGGACAAGCTCGTCGAGCTGCACGCGGACGCCCTAGCTCTCAAGCGCATGATCGAAGCCAAGACCTCGGTCGAGCTGACCAAGCTCAAGCTCGTCGAGGAGCTGCCTCGCCGCGGGAACGACGCCGCCCCGGACATTGGGGACGACCTGAGGGACGACGACGTCGTCCCTCATGCCCATGAGGACCTCAGCGACGAGTTGACCTCCTGGGTCGGGAGCCCGCTGACCTGAGCTGAGGCTCGGCTCTTCCCCTCTCCGTCTCTCCTCCCCATGACCGGGTTGTGGGCAGGCCCCTCTCGAGTCGCAAGGGTCGCTAAGGGCCGCCAAGGCCTGGCGGGTCGAAGACGCAGGGGATTGGAGCTTTGCTCGGTGGGGGCGAGTCGATTCAGGTGTCGCGGGAGCCAGGCTGGCATTTAGCAGAGCTAAAGATTAGGGCTTCAAGCATGAAGCGGTCGGTGCGCCTAAGGCGCTGGGGTCTTGGGGCTTAGGCCCTCGCTGGGATTCCCTCGTTGCTGGTGAATCGCCCCTTGGCGTCCACTTGACGCGTGCCGCACACAGCCCCTGAACCCGCTCTCTCCTCGCCCTCCCCCGTCACAGCTTCGGCTGCCTTGGCGGCTGGAGGAGTGGACCTGGCTCCCTCGAATCGGGTCGGACTGCTCCACTTCGGGCTGACGCTGGGGCTCAGCGCGGGCGGGCTCGCGGCGCCGCACGCTGGGGGGTGGGCGTCGTGGGGACTCGGGCAGGTCCTCTTGGCCCTGGCCGGGCTGCGCTGGTTCCTGGTCTTGCACGAGGCGGGGCACCGGACGCTCTTTCGGACTCGATCCTGGAACCGCGGAGCGGCGCTCTTGGCTGGGACTTGGAGCTGGATCCCGGCTGCCGCTTGGCGAAAAGTCCATGCGGGACACCACCGCTGGGCTGGCTGGGAGGACCGCGACCCGACGCGGGCGGGGCTGGCCCGCGCTGCCCCCCGAGGGGTTCTGGCTGGAGTCTTGGCCCTGGCTTGGCGCGCCCAGCTGCCGCTGATCGCGCTCCTCTATCGGCGCGCGTTTTGGCGTGGCCTCGAGGGGCGAGCCAGGCTCGAGGCGCTCGCTCAGCTCGCGCTCTGGGCGGCGCTCGTCGCTCTCTGGGGCCCGACCTGGTGCGTCCTAAACCTCGCTCCGGGTGTAGCCCTGGGGCTCGTCCTTCAAGAGTGGTTGATCCTGAGCCAGCACACTCACCTCCCTCAGGCTCGGGCCGGGAGCGAGCGAGTGCGGCCCTTCTCGGCGGCTGACCAGGGGCGCTTCACGCGCAGCCTGAAGGTCCCGGTCTGGCTCTCTTGGCTCCTTCTGGGCGCCGAGGCTCACAGCCTGCACCACCGCTTCCCTCAGATCCCTGGCTATCGGCTGAGCCGGGTCGCAGCCAGGGCGGAGCACGAGCCCTCCTGGGGCGACTGGCTGGTCTCTGCCCGCCGGCACTCGGGCCAGCGCTACCTCTTCAGCACGCACGAGGACTGTCCCGAGTGCACTTCACCGCCCCCTTCGAGGAGAACCTCATGACGCACGCCGCACTTTCCCTCGGGTCGCCCACTGAGACCCGCAACCCAGGAGCTCTCACCGCCCAGCACCCGCTCGGCGGCGTGCTCGAGCCCTTGGGCGTCTCGGGGAGCCCCAGTGGAGGAAAGGCCGAGGGCCTGGCGGTCCTGCAGCGCTTCGGGCTCCCGGTCCCGGCTGGAGTCGTGGTCCCGAACGCTTGCTTCGAAGAGCACTGCCGCCGGGCGGAAGTGCCGAACGTGGCTGGGCTGGCGGAGGGGCTCGACCCGCGAGATCACGCCAGCGCGAGCCAACGCTCTGCGGCCTTCGCGCGCGCGCTCGGGGCCACGCACCTGGAGCCCGAGCTGCTGAGGGCCCTGGCTCAACTCGGGCCTGGGCCCTGGATCGTCCGCAGCTCTGCGCTGGGCGAGGACTCCGAGTCCGCGTCCTTCGCGGGTCTCCTCGTGAGTCGCCGCGTCGACTGCGGCGCCGAGCTGGCGGGGGCGGTCTTGGAGGTCTGGACCTCTCTGGCCAGCGTTCCTGCCCTCCTCTACCAAGCAGCTCGCGGGGAGCGGCTCCGGGGCTGCGGCGTCGTGATCCAGCGCTACGTCGAGGGCCAGGCCGCCGGCGTGGTGTTCACGCGCTCGCCGGACCCCCGCCACGGAGGAGCCCCGCTCCTGGAATACGTGTGGGGGCCGGGTCAGGACCTCGTCGACGGGAGTGTCACACCGGGACGATACTTGCTGCGCGCGGGCTCGCCTCCTGAGCAGCTGCGCTCGGCGCCAGGCGAGGCGGCCGCGGGTCTCAAGGCTCTTCAGCGCGCGCTGGGCGAGCTGGCGGTCGCGGGCTGGACCCTGGAGGAGGGGCTCGGCGTGGCCCAGGACCTGGAGTGGGTCTTGGATCGCGCGGGAGCGCTGCACTTCGTCCAGGCCCGGCCGATCACGACGTCGGTGGCACCCGCTGGAGCGCAGCTCCGCTGGTCCAACAGCAACGTCAACGAGAACTACCCCGACCCCCTCTCGCCCTTCCTCTACTCCGTCGCTCGCGAGGGCTACGAGCACTACTTCCGCAACCTGGGGCGAGCCTTCGGGGTGAGTCCCGAGCGCTTGGAGGCAGCGGCTCCCGCCCTGGAGTCGATCGTGGGGGCCCACGGAGGGCGCCTCTACTACAACCTGACCAGCATTCACGAGGTCCTGCGCCTGCTCCCCAAGGGAGAGGCCCTCGCGGCGGCCTTCAACCGCTTCACCGGCGCTGAGGGGGTCAGCGAGGCCCGCCCAGGGGCGCCGCGCTGGGGACGAGGCGGGGCGTTCGGCGAGGGCCTCTTGGCCCTCCGAGCGGGCCTGCGGGCCAGCTGGAGCCTGCTGCGGGTTCCGCGCGGTCTGCGCGCCTTCGAGCGCCGAGTCGACGCCTTCGCGGCCCGGACGCGCCCCGCGCTGCTCGCGGCCCGCAGCACAGGAGCCCTTCGGGCAGACCTGCGATCCTTCCTCGCGATTCGCTTCCAGGGCTGGACTCCGGCAGGTCTCTGCGACGCGGCGGCCCTCCTGAGCTACGCCGCGACTCGCTTCGCCCTCCAGCGGGCCTTCGGGGAGGGGCCCGAGAGCACTCGGATCAACGACCTCTTGAGCGGGCTCAAGGAGGTCGTAAGCGGACACTCTGTCGACGCGCTCTGGGACCTGGGTCGCGCCGTGAGGGGTGACGCTCGGCTCGAGGGGCACCTCGCAGCTCCCGACGCCCTCCAGCGCCTCCGCGACGATCCTGCTTGCGCTCCCTTCTGCGATCAGCTCGAGGCTTGGCTCGAAGACTGGGGCTTTCGTCACTCGGGCGAGCTGCTCTTGACCCGCCCCAGCTTTCAGGAGGAGCCGGAGGGCTTGATCCCCTTGATTCGGGCCTACGCGGCTCTAGACGAGGAGGGGCCCCGCGTGATCCAAGCTCGCCAGGAGGCGGCGCGGAGGGCGGGCAGCGCCGAGGCCTTCGCGAGCTTGACGGGGGCTCGAGGGCGGGCCTGGGCCCTTGGGTTGCGGGTCCTCCTGCGCTGGGCTCGCGCCGCGATCGGGTGGCGCGAGCGGGCTCGGCTCAAGCAGGCGCTCCTCTACACGCGCTTGCGCCGGGTCGTGTTGGCCCTCGGCGAGCGCCTGGCAGAGGCTGGGCTCCTCGAAGGGCGCCAGGACGCGTTCTTCCTCACGCACCAGGAGCTCGACGCCCTGGCCGGAGGGAGCGCGCTCCTCCCGCAGGCCGCCCGGCAGCTGGTCGAGGTCCGCCGGAGGGAGCTGGCGGCCTTGGGTCGAACGGCACCTCCCGACGCCTTCGAGCTCCCCGAGGGGGTCTACCGCGACGACCCCGAGGAGCAAGGCCGAGAAGGAGGGGGCTCGAGCGCTGGTCGCGTCACGACGAGACGCTGGCGCGGGACGCCTGCAGCCGCGGGTCGCGTCGAAGGGCGGGCCGTCGTCCTGAGCGAGGTCAGTCAAGCAGGGCGGCTGGAGCCTGGTGACGTGCTGATCGTGCGCCAGACCGATCCTGGCTGGGCTCCCGTGTTCTTCCTCTTGGGAGGGCTGGTCCTCGAGCGCGGCGGCATGCTGAGTCACGGCGCGATCCTGGCTCGCGAGTATGGGATCCCGACCGTGGTCGAGGTCCCGCAGGCGACGGCGCAGATTCCAGACGGGGCGAGGGTCCGCCTCGACGGGTCCCGCGGGACCGTCGAGGTCCTCGCCGAGGATCCAGCTGACGAGTCGGCCGAGGACAGTGTTGCCGCAGGCTCGCTGGAGAGGGAGGTCCGGAAGTGAGCGCTCCGAGCACGCGGCCCTGCGCCTCGGGCGCCTCGCAGCCGCCCACCTCGACCTCTGAGCGCTGGTCCCTCGCGACCTACCTCTGCGAGCGTTTCCCGCCGTGGCCCTTCTTCGCGGTGGCGGCTCTCTTGGCCGCGCCTGGGATCCTGGCGGACGCCACCAGCGCCTCCTTCGGCGTCGGGAGTTGGTTGCGGCTGGGCTTGGCTCTGGTCCTCTTGCTCGCCCTCCGCTTGGCCGACGATCTCGCGGACCGCGAGTGGGACCTGCGGGGCCCGCGGCGAAGGTCCACGATCATGGCGGCTGAGCCGAGCCGCGCCTGGCGCGCGCTTCAGGCCTTGGCGCTGGCGGGGATCGCCGGCCTCGCCGTGCTCCCCTGGGGCTGGGGTCGGATCGTGGGGGCCTTGGCTCTCTGCGCCGTCTTGGGGGCTTGGTATCGCTGGCGCCCGCGCCCTGAGCAGGGCTCCCGCTTCGTGAACGCCCTGGTGGTCCTCGTCAAGTATCCCGTCCTCGTGGCCCTCCTCTGGCCAGCCCCTGCAGAGGGCCCTTGGCTGGCGGTCTTGACCCTGAGCTATGGCGGAGCCCTCGTCTACGAGCTCGCGCACGATCCGAGCACCCGGCCGCGGGACGCGCGCTGGAGACCCTTCGCGCTGGGGGCGGTCCTCGGGCTGGCCGCGGCGGGTCTCGTCATGGGTGTCGCATGAAGACTCTAAGACGCGTCGAGCGAGACGAGGCCGCGCTGCCCCGGCGGGCGCCCAGGCCGAGCGAGCTCGAGGAGGTGGACTGCCCCGCCTGCGAGGAAGGAGCGCGGGACCCCTTCGTCTCGGCTCGCGACGACCTCCACGGGACGCCGGGCGAGTTCAGCTTCGTGCGCTGCCGGGCCTGCGCGTTGGTCTATCAGTCCCCGCGGATCCGAGCGGACCTGATCGAGCGCTACTACGACGAGACCTACCTCGCCCACAGCAACACCCGGGGCCCCATCACCTGGGGCCCGCTCAAGCCTCTCGTCGAGCGGGCCTTCGGGCGTCACGACCAACGCAAGCTGGCGCTCGTCCGGCGCGCGGTCTCGCTAGAGGCGGGCCAGCGCGTGCTGGATATCGGGAGCGGCGCTGGGTCCTTCCTGTCCCGTCTGGTCCGCGAAGAAGGGGTCTCTGGGACCGCTGTCGACTTCAAGGACCTGAGCCACTTGCCCGACTACCCCGGCCTCGACTTTCGCCACGGGAGCGCCGGCGAGGCGTCCCTCGAAGACGAAAGCTATCGCCTCGCGACCCTGTGGCACGTCCTCGAGCACGACTACGAGCCGCGGCGAACCTTGGCCGCGGTCCGCGCTGCCCTCGAGCCTGAGGGGCGCTGCCTGATCGAGGTCCCGCGCCTCGACAGCCTCAGCTATCGCCTCTACGGCCAACGCTGGCCCGGCCTCCAGGCACCCCAGCACACGATCCTGTTCAGCAAGGAGACCCTCCTGCGCTTCGTCGAGGCCTCGGGCTTCGAGGTCCTCGAATACCTCCCCTATGGGGCCTTCCCCGCCTACTTCTACCTCTTCGCCGGAGCCGCCTTTCAGGTCCGCGTCGGTCAGGGCCTAGACTTCGGGCGCGCAGCGCTCCCCTACTTCCTGGGGCGAGCCTTGGCGGCGCCGCTCCTCCTCGGGGAGCGACGCTTGAACCTCGCCATGCAGACCGTGATCTGCCGGCCGCGCTCGTGATCGCGACCTACGCCCGGGGCTTGGTCGCCCTGGCCTTGGCCGGCGTCGGCGGCGTCACGGTCCTCGCGATCCGGCCCTTGGTGTCGTGCGGGGTCGCGAGCGAGCTCAGGGCCCGGGCCCTAGCTCGCGCCCTGGCGCAGCTCTGGGCGCGAGCGATCCTGGCGGTCTTGGGGGTCCGTCTCTGTGTCCGAGGACGGCTCCCGAGGCGTCCCGTCGTCTACGTCGCGAATCACAGCTCTGCCCTAGACGTGCTCTTGGTGCTGGCCCTGGGCCTCCCGCGCACCCGCTCCTTCCTCAGCGAGTGGGCCGGGCGGGTCTGGCCCCTGAGGCACCTCGGCGACTGCCTGGGCGTGTTCTGGACGGTTCCCCAGGGGCAGCAGGCCGAGCGTCGCCGGCGCTTCGCTTCGGCTGCGAGAGCGCTTCGCGAGACAGGGGAGTCCGTGTTCCTCTCGCCCGAGGGGGTTCGGGTTCGCGGACGAGGAGTCGGTCCCTTCAACCGCGGGGCCTTTCACTTGGCCCTCGACCTGGGGCGCGACCTGATCCCCCTCCACGTCAGGATTCCCGAGTGCTCAGACCCCGACGCTGGCGGCTGGATCGCGCCAGGCTGCGTGAGCGTCGAGGTCCTGCCCCGGGTCTCGACCGAGGGGTGGAACCTAGAGCGCCTCCAGGAGCACGTCGCGGAGGTGCGAGGGCTCTTCCTGCGGGTCGCTGCCACCGAGCCTCTAGCGCTCGTAGAATCCCGCCCATGCTTCGCTCCGAGTCGATCACAGCGGGCCTCGTGCCCCTCCCGCCGCAACCCTCAGGGACCCCCTGGCCGACCCAAGCCTGGGATCGCGCCGAGGCCAGCCCGAGCGACGCTGTGGCCTTCGCTCACCACACCGACGCGCTCTTCGATCTCCCAGAGCCTCAGGGCCTGACCTACGCTCTGCTCGTCGTCCACAAGGGACAGCTCGTGTTCGAGCGCTACGCGAGCGGCGCGAGCCCGATCTACGCTCAGGTCTCGTGGTCGATCGCCAAGAGCGTGACTCAGGCCCTGGTCGGGATCGCGGTTCAAGACGGGCTCTTGGATCTCTATGCGCCCGCGCCGGTGCCCGAGTGGGCCGACGACGAGCGGAGTCAGATCACCCTCGACCAGCTCCTGCGCATGTCGAGCGGGCTCCAGTTCCGCGAGGAATACGCAGACCCCAGCCAGTCCGACGTGATCCCCATGCTGGCTGGGCCAGCGCGCCACGACATGGGCGGCTTCGCGGCCAGCTTGCCCCTCGAGCACCCCCCTGGGAGCGTGTTCTCCTACTCGAGCGGCACGAGCAATATCGTGGCGCGCCTGCTGCGCGAGGTGATCGGCGGTCCGACCGAAATGCTCCGCTTCATGCGCGAGCGCCTCTTCGAGCCGATCGGCGTCCGCTCAGCGGTCCCGAGCTTCGACACGACGGGGACCTTCATTGGCTCGTCTTGGCTCTACGCGATCCCCGAGGACTTCGCCCGCTTCGGGCTCCTCTACCTCCGGGACGGCGTGTGGGAGGGCCAACGGATCCTCCCCGAGGGCTGGGTCGATTACGCCCGCTCCAAGACCCACGACGACGGTGAGGACGCCTACGGCGCGCACTGGTGGCTCAAGCCCGGCGACACGAGCGTGTTCTACGCCAGCGGCTTCGACGGCCAACGGATCGTGATCGCGCCGGAGAAGGACCTCTTGGTCGTCCGCGTGGGACGAACGCCCAAGGCCGAGGCCCCGCCCATGTGGGCCCACGTCGACGGCTTGCTGGAGCTCTTCGCCTAGGCTCTAGAGCCGCTCGCCCCGCGGGAGTCCGTGGGGGATGTCCTTGGTCTTGGCGATCAGCTCCAGGTAGCGCGCCAGGCCGACGCCGGGCTTCTCTAGGGGCTCGTAGAAGAGCTGACGGATCGTGTCCTTGGTGACCATGCCTCGCACGAGGCCGGCGTAGAGCTTGTCGCCCAGCATGTGACCGAGCATGTGCGTCAGGAGGAGGTGGACCTCCGTCGGCTGCGTCAGGCAGCGACCGGCGCCGGCCCATTCGCCGTCGTCGAGGTAGCGCTGCTCGAGCTCCTTGTGGCGGAGCAGGAGCCGCGAGGTTCGGAGCGTCAGGCGTTGGTTGGCCAGGATCTTGACCCGCTCCTCGGGCACCACCTGGAGGATCCCAGTGTCCTTGGGGTTGGGTTCGCTCGCTCCTGAGTCTTCGCGGTTGCGCCGCCGCTCGCGCTCCTTGGCGCGGTGGCGCTCGACGTAGAGCTCGCAGTCCTTCTCCCGCCAGCACTCGCGGGTCGGAATGATCACCTTGGAGCCGAAGAAGCCGAGGGCCTCGGTCAGGACCCGGAAGTAGAAGTCGACGGCCAGCGAGCGCGGCTTCTCCCAGGCGTATTGGGAGCAGCGGTGGTGGAGGAAGTGGGTCGCCTCCTCGGCGGCGTTGACGACCGAGAAGTCGGCCAGGTAGATCACGTCGCCCTTGGGAATGAAGTAGCTCTCGTTGCTGAGGATCTGGCGCTTTATGTCCTCGAGCTCACGCTCGGTAAAGGCCGGCCCCTTGTCGCCGTCGACGAAGCCGAGGAAGTCGAGGTCGTTGACCGTGAAGAGCTCGAAGTCCGAGAGGTCGTCGCGCTCGATATCGAGGAAGCGCGCCACCGTCGTCACGAGCTGGAACACCTGCTCGGTGTATTCGACGACTCGCTCCTCCTCGCGATCCTCCGCGGTCTCTCGATCGTCGTCGTCGTCGCTGTCAGGATCCCCGAGGTCGAGGTCTACGTCGGAGGGGAAGTCCCAGGCGGAGGTCATGAGGGGTGGCTCGAGGACCTCCTGCTCGCTGACCCAGTTCAGGTAGCTGTGGAGCTTCTCGATCGGCGAGGCGTTGAACACACAGAACGCGTCGTCGGCGAGGGCCACCACGTTCACGTCCTCGTTGCGCTCGCGGGCCAGCTGCCACCAGATCTCCTCGGCGTTCTGGTGCACGATCACGCGCTTGCGCTTTCGGAGCCCGGCCCGCTGAATGTCGTTGTCGATCAGGAGCGGGAGGTGATCGCGGGCGACGTGGAGGTCGCCGTCGAAGATCACGATCAGGGCCTCGGGGTTGCGCTTGATCTCTTGGACCACGACTTGGGAGGTTCGGAAGTCGCGCTCGAGGAGGTGGTCCTGGGAGTGATCGCTGGGGTCGGAGTTGATCCCCAGGACCCGGATCCCGCGCCGCTGTGCGACCTCGAACACCTCGCGATAGGGGGGCCAGTCGAAGTCCCAGGTCCGCCGGTAGTCGATGGCGCGGAGGAACTCGGCTTCGCTGGCCGGGTTCATGTCCTCCAGGTAGCGGTCGAGGTGGGCCTGGTCCTTGATATGGACCATTTCCATGCCGAGCACGACCTCGCGGTTGAGCCGGCTCAGAGCCAGGAGGAGCTTGACCAGCGTCTTTTGGGCCTGGGGGAGGGTGTGGTAATCGCCCAGGTAGACGAGGTCCGCCTCGGCGCAGGCTCGCACGAGCTCGCGCTTGGAGGAGTGGCGCTCGTAGCGCTGGAGGTCGCGCTCGTACTCCTCTTGGTAGATCTCGACGTTGGCCGGGTTCTCGGCGATCGTCGCGGTGATCTCACGCTTCAGGCGTCGCCAGAGCCGGCGTTGGATCGCCAGCAGGTCTCGCCTGGGGTCATGCTGCGCTGCGCTAGGCATTGCTCCTCTAAAGGGTTCGGGCGCTCTTGAGCCCGAGCCAACCCCGAATGATAGCGGGGGCGAGAGGGGGTGAGAATGCGTCTCTTGAGACCCGCTTCGTTGGGCCTCTGGGGGGGGCGCGGAGAAACTTTCCGAGGCGCCGACGTCTAGCCAGCCTCCTGCTGCACGGCTCGCTCTCGTCAGCTAGAACGACCTTCGAATCAAAGACTGGACTCTGTCGCCCCTGGTCTGGTCAGAGGAGTAACCCCATGCAGGTTCGATCGGTCGTTTCTATGGTCTTGGTCCTCGGCGCGGCCGCGCCGGCCCTCGCGGGTGGAGGGCGCTGGAGCGCGGAGGAATACGCCAAGCAGCCTCCGGCCACGGTGGTCTACGCGACGGGTGCCACCTCGAGCAGCCAAGGCAGCAAGAGCTTTGCGACGGCGAACGCGACCGGAGACCCCGACGTGTTCCCCAAGTTCGACGTCTCGGCGCGGATCTGGAGCCCCAAGTCGACCTCGAAGGACACCGAGTGGCTTGAGTTGAGCTTTCCCGAGACCATGGCAAGCCAGATCCGGATCTTTGAGACGACGCGTCCCGGGTGCGTGAGCGAGGTCCGCTGCGCCGTGACTGGGACCGTGCTCCACACGGAGAAGGTCATCAACGCTCTTCACCGCTTCCAGGGCGCTCGCGTGCTCTACGTGAACGTGGATCCGCCCCAGAAGCTGAGCAAGGTCCGGATCACCTTTCGGCCCAAGGACGCTGGCTACAGCAAGCCTGGGATCGACGCCGTCGGCCTCGTGGTCGGCTCGGGTTCGAGCGAGCCTGCAGCAGCGCCGGCACCTTCAGGCGACCTGACCTGCACCACCGGGCGCTACGACGTCGACACCTACGCCAAGAAGAAGCTCGACCTCAAGAAGAGCTACGTGTTCGCCAAGGCTGCCAAGGCCTCGAGCAGCATGGGCGGCAAGTCCGTCGGACCTGAGGGTGCCTGCGGCAAGCCTCAGGTCTATCCCAAGCACGGCCCAGGACGCGGCCTGGCGAAGGCCGCTCGCTTCTGGGCGCCCAAGAGCATGGGCAGCAAGTCGGACTGGATCGAGTTCAGCTTCGCGCCGACCAAGACGAAGACGCTGCACCTCTTCGAGAACATTGCTCCAGGCTGCGTCGTGAAGGTCGCGATCAACGGCCAGGTCGTGTTTTCGCAGAAGCCCAAGAAGGACTTCTACAAGTCCTTCAACCAGAAGGCCCAGGTCCTCTGGCTCGAGCTCTCGCGCGAGGTCGAGGTCAAGTCGGTCAAGGTCTGGGTCAGTCCCCAGGGCTCGGGCAGCGTTCGCCCCGGGATCGACGCCCTCGGGCTTCGGCGCTAGAGGAACGCGAGCATGATCTCCAAGACCTCCCTCGTGACCCTGGGAGCGCTCCTCCTCAGCGGAGGCGCTGTCAGCGCCCACGAAGCGCAGACTGCGCACTACTCCGTCGTCTCCGACACCTCCCAGCGCGAGGCGAAGCTGATCGCCGAGCACATGGAGCACGCCTTTGCAGCCTACGGCCGCTTCTTGGGGCCCCTCGAGCTGAAGGGCGAGCGCCTCCGGGTCCGGATCTTCGCGAGCCAGGCCGCCTTCACCGCCGAGGGCGCGAGGCAGGGCTTTAAGGGCGACAACTTCCAATACCTCCACTCCATGGGGAAGTTCAAGCGGGTCGTCGTCGGCTGGAGCCTCCCCGAGCCTGCGCTCCTAATGCGGATTCGGCACGAGGCCTTCCACCAGTATTTTCGTCGCTTGGTCAACTACCCGCCGCACTGGCTCAACGAGGGGCTGGCCGAGGTCTTCGAAGCGTCCTTGATCGACAATTCAGGGAGGATCTCGGTGCGGATCAGCGCTCCCATGCACCGGCGCCTTCGTGAAGGGATCCTGAAGGTCGATCGAGGCTCCCTGAACAAGAAGGGCTATCGCCGGATCGAGATCGCGACCCTCGTGGGCATGACCAAGCCCCAGTGGAAGGCCCAGCTCAACTCGGCCTACAGCCAGTCCTGGGCCTTCGCTCACTTCCTCTTGCTTGGAGACGAGGGCGCCCACGTCAAGACCCTGGGCGCTGTGCTCGCGGCGCTGCGCGGAGACGCCGACGAGGCCACGAACCTGGCGGCGGCGCAGAAGGCCCTGGGCGATATCCCCGGGTTGGCGCAGGCCTACGAGAGCTGGGCCAAGCGGACGAAGGTCCCAGGCAGCGAGAGCTATGCGCGCGGCACCGCCGCCTTCCGCAAGCAAGACCACAAGACCACTGAGCGCGAGTTGACCAAGGCCCTCGAGGCCGACCCCCTCAACCCCCGCTACAGCTACCTTCGGGCGCAGGCCTTCTATAGCCAGAGCAAGCTCGACTTGGCGCGGGCGGACATTGAGAACGCCATTGCCTACGCCCCCGAAGAGGGCAACTACTACTTCTCCCTGGGCAAGATCTCGACCTTCCGCAAGGCCTGGCCCGAGGCCAAGTGGGCCTTCGAGAAGGCCAAGTCCCTAGGGAAGGGCAAGGGCGCGTCCAAATACCTCGCCAAGATCCCGGCCGGGACGCGGGCTCGCGCGCCGAAGCTGCGCGGAACGGCCACGGCCACGGGCGTGGCGGCGCCCTCCTTCGCTGGAGGTCCCAAGCCGACTCGGCCCAAGCCCAGGCCGACTCGGCCCAAGCCCAAGCCCCGTCAGCCCAAGCCTCGCGCGACGCCGGGTCCGGCGCCGGCGCAGCCCAAGGCCACGGGCTTCAGCGTCGGCCAGGCCGTGGCGGCCAAGTGGCGGAGCGGGAAGTGGTATTCGGCCGCGATCACGGGGCCGGGCGTGAAGCCTGGGACCTTCCGGATCCTCTACGACGACGGCTCCAAGGACAAAAGCCTGCCGCCTTCCCGCCTGCGCCACCTGGCCCAGCCCGGAGAAGTCGCCGTCGGCGACTCGGTGCTGGCGGTCTGGAAGACCGCTCAAATGTGGGCAGGCACGGTCGAGGACGTCAACGACCAGGGGGTCGTGGTCCGCTGGGACGACGGCTCGAAGCCCAAGCGCGTCGTCTGGGGCAAGTTCTTCAAGCCCTAAGCGAGAGGGGTCAGGTGGAGCGGTGCAGAGCGAAGAGGGCGACGCCGGCCATCACCAGACCCACACTGAAGGCGATCGCGATAAACCCAAGGTGAGCCGAGAGGAACGAGGGCTCAGGAGCGGGACTGGAGGCGTAGAACTGGTAGCAGGCGAGGGTCATGAGAACTCCTTCTTTCGTTACCAGCCTCTGAGCATGGGCGACGCCAGTCCTAAGTCTCGATTCCTGGGTGGGCCACGACGCACTGCGTCGAGAGCCTGACAGGGCTGTCAGGAAGCCTTTGACGGACGGGGAGGCGTCCCGCCATAAGCCCGAGGGCGATAGACTCGCTGGCATGTCTCCTCGACTCCGCCTCCGAGCTCCTGACCACCCTCGCGGCGGGATCTCGTGAGAGAAGGAACCTCAGGGCGCCGACCTTGGGCTCGGCCACTTCTGGCGCTGGCGGCTGTTCTAGCCGTGGTCTTGATCCTGCCCGGCCTCGCGAGCGATCCCCCAGCCGACCTCGAGCAAGCCAGGGCCTATGAGGCCCGCGTCCAGGCCGTGATCGCGCGGGTCCGCTCGAGCGTGGTCACGATCTCGCTCCCCGGCGAGGAGCGCGAGATCCCGGGCGCCCGCGCGCGCATGATTCGGAGCGGCGGGACTGGCGTCGTGATCGGCGCCGAGGGCTTCGTCCTGACCTGCGATCACGTCGTGGACGAGGGCGACGAGGTCTTGGTCGGGCTGGCTGACGGGCGGACCCTGACCGGACGCGTGATCGGGCGCGACGCCGTCGGCGACATTGCCCTCGTCCAAGTCCAGACTCGGACGCCGCTCACGGCGGCTCCTCTCGGCGACTCGCGCAAGCTCCAGGCAGGCGACCCCGTCCTGGCCATGGGCAACCCCTTCGGCCTCGCGCGAGACGACCACGCACCGGCCGTCAGCATGGGGATCGTGAGCGCGCTTCACAGAGCTCACGGCGGCGGACCCGAGAAGGTCTACGGCGACGCGATCCAAGTCGACGCCTCGGTCAACCCGGGTAACTCCGGCGGGCCTCTCTTCGACCTCGAGGGACGTTTGGTCGGGATCAACGGGCGGATCTCGATCCGGGGCGGGCTCCGCCACAACGTCGGGGTCGGGTTCGCGATCCCGATCCACCAAGTCGTGGCCGTTCTCCCAGACCTCCGCGCGGGCAAAGACGTTCAGCGTGGCTGGCTGGGCCTGCGCTTTCAGACCGCCAGCAACGAGGCCGGCGGGGCGGTCGTGGACTCGGTGACTCCCGGCGGGCCGGCGGCTCGCGCGGGGCTGCGTCCCTTGGACCGAATCGTGAGCGTCGACGGCGAGGCGATCGAGCTGCCCCTCCGCTTCAAGAACGCGATCTCGCTCTTGCCCGCGGGGTCGGTCGTGAAGCTCGGGATCGTCCGCGACGAAGCCCGCCTGACCCTCGAGGCGACCCTCGCTCCGCGCCCGCTCCAGGTCCCGCCCAAGTAGCCATGCCCCAGCCGCTCGCGATTCGAGGTCAAGGCCTGCGCACTGCGGCGGGGATCGGCTTGGCCGCGCTCCGCCAAGCTGTCAGCGAGGGACGAACCGCCCTGGCCGAGCTGCCGGACGAGGTCGGGCGCGGGCTGCCGCACACTCTGGGTGGCCGGGCTCCGGACTTGCCTGAGAGCGCTGAGCGCGGACTCCTCTTGGCGGCGGAGGTCGTCGAGGCGGCGCTGGAGGGGGTCAGCCCCGAGCGGCGGGCTCAGATTCCGCTCCTGGTCGGGACGGGGCTCGGTCCGCAGGAGCCGCGGGAGGCGGGGTTGCCTGCTAGCGCCCAGGCCTTCACCGAGGCCCTGGCCGAGGGCGCGGGCCTCGACGTGGCTCGGAGCCTGACCTACTCGGTGACCTGCGTCTCTGGGCTCTGCGCCCTGGAGCGCGCTCGAAGCGCGATCGCAGGAGGGGCCCCTGCGGCGCTGGTCTTGGGCACCGAGACGCTGAGCCGCACGATCCAGGGCGGGTTCTGCGCCTTGGAGGCCCTCTCGGCCAGCGCGAGCCCCGGGAATCCGTCTCCGCAGGACGGAATCGTGCTCGGGGAGGCGGCCTGTGCGCTGCTGCTCGAGCCGGCTGAGCCGGGCCAGGTCTCCCTCCTGGGGCAAGGGCTGGTCGCGGACGCTTGCCACGCCACCTCGCCGGACAGCTCGGGTCGCGGGATGCGCGAGGCGATCGAGGTGGCGCTCTCTGAGGCGGGCTTGGAGGTCCGCGACTTGGGCTGGATCGCGCTCACGGCGGCTGGCTCGCCGGTCTACGCAGCGACCTACGCCGGCGCCCTCGACGCTCTCTTTGGGGGCGGGTCCTGGCGCGAGCGCGTAGTCGACTGGGAGGGGAGCGTCGGTCACTTGCTCGCGGCTTCGGGCCCCGTGGGCCTCGTCTATGAGCAGGAGCTAGCGCAGAGCGTCCCGGGCTTGGCGCTGACGGTCGGCTTCGGCGGGCTGAACGGAGCGAGCGTGGTCGGACCCGCCCGCGCGTTCGAGGTGACTCCGGCGCGAGAGGTTCAGGTCAGCGCTTTGGCTACGGCGAGCGAGGGGGCAGCAGACCTCGAGGACGCGTTCCCTGGGCGCTGGGACCCTCGGCGCCGAATCCCGGCGGAGGTGGCGCCCTTGGCTGAGGCGGCGCGGCAGGTCCTGGCGGGCTTGGGACGCTGGGAGCCCGGCCAGGCCTTGCCTGAGCTGGGCCTCGTGATCGCCGTCGACAACCACGGCGAGCGCGCCGCGGCTCGCTTTGGGAGCGCTCTCGAGCGTGAGCGACCTTGCTCGCCGGCGGTGTTCCTCAACTCGCTGCCCTCGACGCCGGCTACGACCCTGAGCCTCCTGTTCGGGGCCCGCGGCTATCAGGCGACCCTGAACGCGGGTCGAGGCGGGGGGGCGGCGGCCCTGGAGGAGGCTCGTTGGCTGGTCTCACAAGGGATTGCGCCCTGTGTCCTGGCGGGCGCGCTCTCCCTTTCAGGAGACGGGAACCAAAGCCTGGCGGCGCTCGTGGTGGTTGAGGAGGCCGGCTCCGACTCGGGCTCGAGGTCTGTCAACGCCCCGCTCGAGGTCCAAGCAGCGCTCCAAGGGCTAGCCGTCGCGAGCTTCCTCGAGTCGTTGGCAGACTAGGGCTGGCGTCACCCGAGGACGGAGATTCTCGCGTGAGAGATCTCGCGGAGGTGAGTCGAAGGGGAGACGGAGGAGGGACGCGCGCACCGCTCTCTTCGTCGGAGTCGATCCCCATGGCCGGAACCCCTGCCGAGTTCCTCCTGCACCACTTCGAGAAGCTGATCCTGAGCGGGCTCTGCATAGGCGTCGCCGCCGCCTGGGGCTTCGCGCCGAAAGACACTACGGCGAGCGTGGACGCTCTCGAACAGAAGCGCCGCCAGGTGGCGGTTCACATGCAGAACACCCAGCCGGGGCAGGATCTCCTCCTGAACCGGCCTCTCCACCTCGAGCAACGTCTAAATGCGACCGTGTCGGCCGAGCCTCTGCCGCCTTGGCTGATGCACCGACGCCCAGGTCTCCTGACCGAAGAGCGACCCTGGCAGGACCTCCACGGTGAGCTCGGGCAGCCCACCCTCAGCGCCGAGCTCCTGACGCGGAGCGTTCGCCTCCGTTGGAAGGCGCCCAAGCACAGTGACTTCCTCGTCGTCAGCTACCGCCTCGAGCGCGAGCTCGACGGGGGCGAGTGGAAGCTCCTGGCCGAGCCAGACTCAGAGGTCCGGACCTTCGAGGACACGACCCTCGAGGCCCGCGTCTCGGCGCGCTACCGGCTCTCGGTCACGGCGGCGATCGACTCTAGCCTCGTCGCTCGTCACAAGCGCCAACGCCGTCGCCTCAAGCTCGCCGAGAGCGAGCGCAGCGCCAGCGCGGGTCCGACGGCGGCCCTGACCCTCCAGCAGGACGTGTTCTTGGTCCCACGCACGATCTGGCTCCCCAACGACCTGGCGGGCACGCCCGGCCGAGCCTACGTGACCGTCTACGTGCGGAGCGCCGACGGCAAGTTCCGCAAGAAGGGCTTCCCTGTCGAGGTCGGCGCCGCGATCGGAGAGGAGATCTCGGTGGGCCGTAGGAAGCTCGACTACCAAAGCCACGCGACGCTGGTCGAGGTCCGCCAAGAGGTCACCGAGGGACCCAATGGCCGCAAGCTCCGCAAGGGCGTGATCAAGGTCCGCTGGCCCGAGGGCAAGCTGGAGGAGATCACGACGGAGGTCGGGCCGCCGGAGTAGGTGCTGGGGCTGGAGCGGTGCTCTGGTTGTGGGCTACGCCTTCCTGAGTCGCGGAGGCGCTCGCAGCAGCCACGAAGAGCGCCCTACGCGAAGGGCTCTGCTTCGTCGTTCCAAGCGCTGAGGTAACCCTCGCCCGCCTCGACGACCTCCATGAAGTCAGCTAGGTAGCCGAGTCGCGTGAAGGTCGCGCTGTCTCCGATTACGAGCAGGAGGCGCTTGGCGCGGGTCAAGGCGACGTTGAGCCGGCGGGTGTCGCTGAGGAACCCGACCTGGCCTTCGAAGTTGCTTCGGACCAAGTCGACGACAACGGCCTCGCGCTCTTGGCCTTGGAAGCCGTCGATAGAGCGCACGGCCAGGCCTTCGGCGCGCTCGGCGTCGAGGAGCTGGCGCAGGAGTCGGACCTGGGCGTCGTAGGGCGCGATCACGGCTACGTCGCGCGGCGAGAGGCCGCGGCCGATCAGGCGTCGGACCTCGCGCGCAGTGCGCTCGGCTTGCTGCGGGTTGCGGGTGCTGGGGTCGTCGGGTCCCTTCTCGTCGTCCCAGCCCTTGCCGGCGGTGTCGACCAGGACCAGGGGGCCGGGGCGCAAGGGGTCGTCTGCGACCTCGAGGTCCGCCAGGGTGTGTCCGGCGACCGAGGGGTGATTGACGAGGCGGCCTTCGTAGTGAGCCAGGTTGGGGTGCTCGGCGATCCGAGCGTGCATGCGGTGTTGGACCTCGAGGAGGCGGCAGCTCTCGGGCCAGCGCTCGGCCAGGCGCTCGAAGAGGGTCGTGCCCAAGCCCTCGCGCTCGGCGCCCGGATCGATCACGGTCGGCGGGAGCTGGCAGGGGTCGCCGGCCAGGACCGCTACGTCACCGCGGGAGAGCGCGGCCAAGGCGATCGGGTCAGCGGCCTGGGTGGCTTCGTCGAGGACGACGACCTCCCAGCGCAGGTTGCCGAGGAGCTTGGCGTCGGCGCCAGCCGCCGTCGAGCACACAACCGAGGCGCTCTCGATCAGGGCCCGTCGCGTTCGGCTGAACTGGTGGCGGGCGTCCTTGTGGAGGCGACCGATCTCACGCCGAGCTTCGCGGCGCTCCTCGCGGCGTTCCTTGTAGTCCACCGAGCCGCGGCGGGTCCGGTTCATGTTCCGACGGAGCTCGTTGGCCTCACGGAGCCAGTCTCGCGCGAGGCGAGTCTCCTCGGAGGCGGCCAGGCGGGTGCTCAGGAGGTGGGGCTCTAGAGCCTCTGAGACCCGAGTCGGGTGCCCGATGCGGAGCACGTCCACGCCGGCCAGGACGAGGCGCTCGCCGAGGTTGTCGACGGCTTGGTTGCTGGCCGCGGTCGCCAGGACGCGACGTCCTGCGGCGACGTGGCGGCGGATCACTTCGACCAGGGTGCGGGTCTTACCTGTTCCAGGTGGTCCGTGGATCAAGGCCACCGACTCGGCCCTCAGGGCGTGAGCCGCGGCTTCGACCTGGGGCGGATTCAGTTCGGCGTCGATCACGGGCGAGGCGTCAGGCTTCCCGAAGGTCGGCTGGCTGTCGCCGAAGAGGACCGCTCGCAGGAGGCCGGTCGGCTCCTTGCCTGGCGCCTCTTGGAAGAAGCGGAGCGCCCGCGCGCCGCGGGTGAAGGTCGCGTCCGAGTCGTCGCGGTCGAGGTTGAGCGCCTTCTCCTCAGCCCAGCGGGTGTCGCCGTGGACCATGACGCTCAGCTTGCCGCCGCGTCGACGAGCCAAGGTCCCGGTCAGGGCCTCGGGCTCGTCCGGGCGGTCGCGCCAGAGGACGACGGGCTGACCGGGGCCGAGGCGGAACTCGGCCAGTTCGTCAGGGACCCCGCACTCGAGGATCAGGACGCTCATGTCCCCGGCGCCGGGTGAGACCTCGTCGACCTCGAGGGCACGTAGGGCCTGGCCTCGACGGATCCGATCCGCGAAGGGCAGGAGGTCGCGCTCTTCGCGGAAGCGATCCCGGCTGGCGATTCGTTCGCGCTCCCAGAGGTCTGAGAGCTTGGCGAGGGCGGCTTGGTCCTCGGTGAGTCGCTCCACCTAGCCCTTGAGGGCTGCGAGGGAGGCTCGGAACAGATCGCTGGCGGTCACGATCCCGAGGAGTTGTCCGCCCTCGACGATCGGGAGGCAGCCGATCCGATCCTCGACGAAGCGCTCGAGGGCTTCTACGAGGCTCGTGTCACCTGTGGCCGTGACCGGGTCGCGGCTCATGACCTTGGAGAGGTCGGTCTCTTGAACTACCTTCGTCCACACGTCGCGCTGACCGGGTGCCAGGGCGCTGGGGGTCGCGCGCTTGATGTCCCGGTCCGTCAGGATCCCTGCCAGAACCCCGTCGCCGTCGAGGACCGGAATGTGGCGGACCTGGTGCTCGTGGAGGAATTGGATCGCATCGATCAGCTTCTGATCGGAGCGAAGGGTCTGAACCTCGCTCGTCATGATCTCGCGCAGAACACTCACAGAACTCTCCTGCCTAGGGCCCAGTGGGGCCCAACCCGAGGGGCACTGAAGGTAGCGCCTCAGTTGAAGATGTCATCGATCGCGGAGGCGAAAACGAAGATCATTACGACCTGGAAGGGGAAGGTCACGACGTCGACGGCGAAGGTGACCGGGGTCAGGAGGCCAGCGCCGACGTAGACGAAGGGCGCCGCTGCCGACCCGCCGAGGCCCCGAACTTCAGCGTAGAGCGGCTCTAGCCCGGGTCTTCGGAGGCAGAGGATCAAGGAGCCTTCGGCCTCGGGGTGGGCGTTCCAGTAGAGCTTGGGCGGCGGCGGCGGCGGGGCCCCAGGTGCTGGGGCGCCTTCCTCGGGGGCGGTCAGGGCTGGGGGCTCGTCGATCAGGCTCTCGCCGAGGAGTCCGCCTTGGCTGAGCTCGAGGTGGACCGGCTCTAGGTCCTCCTCGCGGAATCCGAGGACTTCCCCGCGCAGGGTGGGCTTGCCGTCGTAGAACCCGCGCGTGGCGGCGCCGAGGTGGACGCGCACGAGGTGCGGGCCTTCGCCCTCGAAGTCCACGATCAACTCGAGGACGTCGCCGATCAGGCGAGCGCGCTGGACGCGCTCGGCCTCTCGGTTGTCGCCGACGCCGCTGGCAGACTCCCAGAGCCCGATCGTGATACAGCCGGGAGCCCAGGCCAAGAAGAGGACCAGGAAGGCCAGGCGCGCCAGGGACCGAAGCGGTCGTCTCATGAGAGCTCCGAGCTAGAAGAGGAGCAGGAGGAGGCCAGGGCTTGGCTGAGGTCGGCTTGGAGGAGGGCGGGGTCTTCGAGGCCTATGGCCAAGCGGACGAGGCCCGGCGCGATCCCAGCCGCGGCGCGCTCCTCGAGGCTGAGGTGGTAGTGGGTCGTGGTCGAGGGCAGGGTCACGAGGGTCTCGGTTCCGCCCAGGCTGGCGGCGAGGGAGACCTCATGGAGGGCTTCGCTGAAGCGGCGAGCGCCTTCCTCCCCGCCCGCGTGGACGAAAGAGAGCACACCGCCGTAGCCGCTCATTTGTCCTTGGGCGATCAAGTGGCCGGGGTGGGCCGCGAGCCCAGGGTAGAGGACCTCGGCCACGCCGGGGCGCCCCGCGAGCCACTCGGCGAGGACGAGGGCCGTGGCGGCTTGGCGCTCGACGCGCAGGGCGACGGTCTTGAGGCCGCGCTGAAGGAGGAAGGCTTGGAAGGGGTCCAAGATCCCGCCCAGGAGGGTTCGGTGCTTGAACACGGCGTCTAGGAGCTCGCTGCGTCCAGCGACGACACCAGCCAGGAGGTCGTGGTGTCCGCCGAGGTATTTGGTCGCGGAGTGGAGCTCGACGTCTGCCCCCAACTCGAGGGGACGCTGGAGGACGGGGCTCGCGAAGGTGTTGTCGACGACGAAGAGCGCGCCGAGGTCATGGGCGGCGCGGCTGAGCTGGCGGAGGTCAGCGATCTCGAGGCCGGGGTTCGTCGGCGACTCGGCGTAGACCACGCCCACCTCACGGCCAGCGAGGGCTGCGAGGGCCTCCTCGAAGCCTTGACTGGGGAAGGTCACGACCTCGACCCCGAGGCGGGGGAGGACCTCGCGGGTCAGCTGCCAGGTCGCGCCGTAGACCTGCTCTTGGATCGCGAGCAGGGGGCGCTCCTCGAGGAGCGCGATCAGGGCCGTGGAGATCGCGGCCATGCCTGAGCCGAAGAGGAGGGTCCGCTCGGCGCCGATCAAGGCGGCCAGCTCCTGCTCGACGCCGAGGACCGTGGGATTGTGGAGGCGCGAGTAGAGGAAGTCCTCGCCCTCCATGGCGCGGAGGACCTCAGCCGTGTCGCGGAAGCGAAAGGAGGCGCAGGGAACGATCGGTGGGACCAGGGGCTCTGACACGTCAGCTCCGCAGGAGCACGAGGGCTAGGACGAGGGCGGCTAGGAAGAGCGCGACCTCGACCCAGACCCGCAGCCAGGGGGAGCCGGCGCTGGGCGCGAAGGGACGTCTCGCGAGCCAGGCCTCGAGGAGCGGAGGCGAGCGGAAGCAGGCGCGCAGGGCGCCAGCCAGCGCGCCCGCCGCGCGGCTGCCCTCGAACCAGCGGACCTCGCGGGCGGCGCTCTTGCGGGCCTGCCCCAAGATCGGCTGGACGAGCCGCCGCTGGGGCGAGTAGGGCTCAGCGACGCGCTCCAGGCGCTCGCGGGCGGCCTCGACTTGGGCCAGGGGGAGCTTGTCGAGGACGAGGGCCAGGGCGATTGCACCCAAGGCGCAGAGGGAGCTGAGGAGATCGAGCCCGGCCGCGTCGGGGCCGCTGGGGGTCCAGAGCGGCCGTCCGTTGGGGAGGAACTGGAGCGCTAGGCCCGCGGCGAAGAGGGCCGGGACGTAGGCCAAGTGGAGCCGCGGTCCGCGCTGGGGTCGCGCCGCTGCGCCGCGGATCGCCCGCGGGAGGACCCGGAGGGGCCCCGCCAGCAGGAGGAGAGCCGCCAGGCCCAGGGCCCAGCTCGAGGCTGTGCCCTCGAGGACCAGCTCGCGCTGCCAGAGTCCTCCAGGGACAAAAGTGGCGGCCAGGGCCAGGGCGGCGGCGCCGCTGGCGCCCGGGGCCGAGCGTCGCAGGCCGCGCCAGTTGGCGGGCTCCCAGCTCCCGCTCACGGTGGCGGCGCTCTCGCAGCTCAGGCTGAGGGCCGCCAAGATCAAGCTCCCGCCGGCCAGGGTCTGGCCCCCACCGCCCCAGCAGAGGCTAGCCCAGCCGAGGCCGAGGGCAGCCAGCCACCAGCCGCGCAGGGAGCGGTCCAAGGCCCGGCTCGAGATCGCGTCCACCGAGGACAAGATCGCGAGGACCCAGCCGAGCCAGCCCCAGCCAGGCGAGAGGGGCGCGCCGCGAGTTTGGAGCCAAGTCAGGATCGTGAGGGCGAGGGCGCCCGCCAGGAGGAACCCGGGGGCGCGCTGGCCGGCTCCAGAGGAGCGCGTCAGGACGTAGACCGGGATCAAGAGGAGGACGCCTGCCAGGAGCGGCCAGGCGCCGCGGCTGCCGCTCAGCCCCTCAGGGCCGAGGGTGGCTAGCGCCAGGGCCAGGGTGCCCGCGCCAGCCACGAGGAGGTGGCTGCCAACGCCGAGCTCGCACTCGTTCCCTCCTAGGGCGCCGCGCTGTTGGGCGCAGAGGGCGAGGACGCCGCCGCCGACGAGGGCCCCCACGCTGACCAAGACCGAGGAGGTGCAGAGCGCCAGGAGGCAGGCCGCAGCCACCAGGCCCGCCCAGGCGCTGGCGCCTGCGTCGAGGCGCTCTCGGGCGCCGGCGGCCGCCGCCAGGAGGCAGAGCAGGAGCGGGACCCAGGACACCAGGGGTGGGGCCTCGAGGACCAGCCAGGCGCTGGGATCGGAGAGGGGCGGTTGGGCTCCTGCGGCGAGGGCGGGGCAGAGCACCAACAGGTGGAGCGCGAGGGCGGTCAGGAGGGCCCCGGTCACGACCCGGGCGCTGGGGAGGAAGAGCCCCACTCCTCCCGCGCAGAGCGGAAGCGCCAGTATCCAAGCGATCGAGTCCATAGCGCTGGGCACGATACCTCGGACAGGGTCTGGAGACGGCGCGTCGGTGACTCGCTGGCGTCCTCGGGCTAGCCAGCGGCGGAGCGAGGGAGCGTCCTGACGAGACGAGGGGGCGTTGGGGCCTAGCGCTCGCCGCGGGTTTGGGGCGCGGGGCCTAGGGCGCGAGACTTAAGGCGCTGGGCTGCGCGAGCTGAGTCGCTTGGCTACGGTCCTAGTGGCCTGTCCGGCCTGAGAGGTAGTGCCGATGCGCGTCGTTCCCCCCATGCTTCTGCCTGCTCTGGGCCTTTCCTTGGGCCTCGCGTTGGGGTCTGTCGCCGCTGCGGATGAGGTCACCGCTAAGGAGGCTGAGACCTTCGCTCGCGGGCTTCAGAAGCAACTCGAGGAAGGGAAGGTTCGCGCCTTCGCGAGCTCCTTCGACAACCGCGCCCTAGTCAAGAGCGCCGTCCAGCGCGTCGACGCTCCGCAGGAGCTAAAGAAGGGCTTCGTGGCGGGCGCCACTCGGAAGCTCGACTTCGGCCAGCAGATCGCGGCGGCGATCAAGGAAGAGGGCTCCTATACCTTCCTCCGCGTCCAGGCCGAGCCACTCCGGGCGCGGTTTCGGCTCCTGCTGCCCGGCGGCGGGGTCAACTACCACGACCTGACCTTGACCAAGAGGGGCAAGCGGATCTCGATCGTGGACGTCTACGTCTACATCAGCGGCGAGGCCCTCACGGTCACGCTGCGGCGCGCCTTCCGCATGGCCGTGGCCAGCCAGACCAAGGGCGACGGCGTCTTCTTGCGCACGGCCAAGCAGTTCCAGCAGGCGCAGCGCCTTCATGCCCAGGGGGAACACCGCCGGGCCTACGACCTCATGTGCAGCCTGAAGGGGGAGTGGGCTCGGACGCCGAGCTTCCTCACGGTCAAGGTCATGGTCGCGACGGAGATCGACGAAGAGACCTTGGTCAAGGCGGTGGAGGAATACGAGCGCCTCCTGCCGGACTCGCCCTCGCTGCACCTCGTCATGATCGACAAGCTGATCGTTCAGGAGAAGTGGAAGGAGGTCTTCATGCGCCTCGACGCTCTGGACGCCGTGGTCGGAGGCGATCCCTACCTCAAGGTCCTCCGCGCCAACTGCCACACTCTGGCGGGCCAGCCGCAGAAGGCCAAGGCCCTGCTCAAGAAGGCCGCCGAGGAGGAGCCGACCCTCGCGGACGCGCACTACACCCTGATTGACGCTGCCTTGGCGCTCGAGGACTGGAACCTCGTCAGCGCTGAGCTGAGCCTGCTCGAGCGCGACTTTGGCGTCGAGTGGGGCGACCTCTCTCAGGTCGAGGGCTTCCAGGCCTACACCAAGAGCGACTCCTACAAGAAGTGGCTCCGTCGTGGCCGCGCCAAGGAAGGCGGGACGCCTCCTGGAGGTGTCCCGGACGGACGCTAGCGCGGGTCTATGAAGAGGCGCTGAGCGTCGAGGAAGGGGCCGACGAGCTGCGACTGGAGCGCCTCCCAGGGGCCTGGCTTGGCCTTGATCTCCTCATGGAGGGCTCGCGGCGTGCCGTAGGTGTCGCCGGTGCTCTCGGTCAGGGGCCAGACCAGCGAGATCACGAGGTTCTCGCCCTCCTCACCGATCAGGCGCAGCTCCTGGCCTGCCTCGGGGACGATCTCTTGGTTGCGCATTAGCGCCAGCTTCATGCACTCCAAGACGACCTCGTCGAGGCCGAGGTCGCGGGCATAGATCTTCTCGCGCAGGGCCGGCCAGCCGAACACGACCCTCGGGGACATGCCCTGACCGATCTCCTGGGCGACCCCAGGCGCGTCCGCCCCGAGGGCCTGGTCGAAGAGGGCTTGGGCGGCGTCCTCCTGGTTCTTCCAGTCGCCGAGGTCTGGGTAGGGCCGGGCCACGATCCAGAGCTTGTTCTCGGGGTCGAGGTAGCTCAGGGTCGGCTCGAGGCGGACCGAAGCGCCGCAGTTGCAAGGCGCGCGCTGGAGCGAGTGGTCCATGATCGCCGCCTTGAGCTCAGGGCGCCGGGACGGATTCATGCTGGAGACGGCCTCGAACTCGAGGGGAGCCTCGCAGTTCGGGCAGGGGTTGGTCACGGTCTGGGTAGGCACAGGGCCTCCTCGGAAGGGTCGGTGTCGACTAGGGGCGGAGCAGGAGGCCGTGCTCGACGGCCTCGTCGATCACGGTCCGGATCTCGGCGGGGTCTACGCCGCCAGCGGCGGCCGCCTCCTCGAGCGGGATCGACTCCAGGACGATCTTGAGCGCGAGGAGGGTTCGGGGCTTGGCTGCCCAGTAGTTCGAGAGCAATGTCTCTGGGTGACGCCAGAGGAGGACCAGCTCCTCGCCGACTTGAGGGGCCGCCGGGAGGGCTGCGTTCTCGTCGGCCTCGGAGCGGAGCTTCTCCCAGAAGCTGACCTTGTGGCCGAGCTGGAGGGTCGTCAGGCTCGGGTTGACCGAGAGGGCCTCGACCGCGCGAGGGACCTCTTGGCGATTGGTGAAGACCTGGTGACGAGTCATTTCGAAGAGTGCCACGTCGGCTGCCATGGCCGAGCCCTCAGGTTGAGCTCGGAGCCAATCGGGGAACTCGTGGGCGAGGTGGTTGATCTCGTAGTGCTTAGAGGTCTGGAGCGCGTAGTAGCGCTTCATGAGCGCCTCCCAGGCTTCGCCTGAGATCAGGCACTTGGTCGCAGAGAAGAGCGCGCCCAAGGTGTCCTCGACGTAGCTGGGAATGAACTCGCCATAGATCCCGAGGCGCTCGAGGTTCACGTCCCACTCGGGGTGAGCGGCTTGCATGACGCTCGGGTCGTCGGGCGAGCCCCACACGTAGGCCTCGAGGCTCGCGTAGAAGCGGGTCATGAACTCGCTCACGAGTGGGCCTCCAGGGCTCGGGGCTCGACAGGGCGAGCTCCAAACTCCGCCAGGATCGCGCGGGCGGTGTCCGCCTCGTCGAGGACCCGGTCGAGGTCGGGCAGGTTCGAGTCCCACTCCACGAGGGTCGAGATCGGACCGGTGCGCTCGAGGACGAAGCGGTAGAGGTCCCAGACTGGATCAGGAACGGCGGTGCCGTGGTCGTCGATCAGGGCGCGCGCTTCGACGCGGTGCCCCGCGAGGTGCATGTAGCCCACGCTCTCGAGGGGGAGGCCCTCGAGGAAGGCCTGAGCGTCGAAGCCGTGGTTGACGCTGTTGACGTAGGTGTTGTTGACGTCGAGCAAGAGGCCGCAGCCCGACTCGCCAGCGATTCGAGTCAGGAACTCCGCTTCGCTCATTTCAGCGCCAGGCATGTTGACGTAGTAGGTCGCGTTCTCGAGCAGGAGCGGTCGCCCGAGCTCCTCCTGAATCGTCCGCGCCCGACGAGCTACGAGCTTCACGAGCTCATGGCGGTAGGGGATCGGGATCAGCTCGTGGGTGTAGACCCCGCCGACGCGGCTCAAGCAGAGGTGATCGGAGACGAAGGGGGCGTCGAGCTCGTCAGCGAGGGCCTTGAGGTCGGCGAGGTATTCCTCGTTCGGCTCCTCCTGGCCGCCAATGTCTAAGGAGACCCCGTGGGGAATCAGAGGCCAGCGCGCGTTGGCCAGGGCCAGCATTCGGCGGTGGTGTCCGCCGTGGTGCATGTAGTTCTCGCTAATGAACTCGAGCCAATCGAGGTCGCGCTCGGTCACCTTGAGTTCCGCGTAGTGGTCCCGTCGGAGGCCGATTCCTGCGCCGAGGTATGGATAGGTCGTCACGCGTTCCTCCGTACACGAAAATGCCTGGGCCGAGGCCCAGGCATCTTCGCTTATTTGGTCGCTGAGTCGGAGAGTCCGACTCGCCGGACTACTCCGACTTGGCCGTCTTGGTGCAAGCCGACCCGGTCTTCGTGCACTCCGACTTACCGCTGGCGTTGCAGCCATCGGCGCCTTCGGCGGACTTCGCCTCGGCGGGTTGGTCGCCACCACCGTCGCTTGCGCAGCCGGTTAGCGCGAGCGCGCCGATCGAGAGAGCCCCAACGACTTTGATCAGATCAAGCTTCATATTGATCCACCTTTCCGTTTTTCTGACGCCCCAAAAGGAGGACGCCTCGCGGCCAACGTTCACCCCTCGAGGGGGTCTGCCCGAACGCGACCACGCACCATAGCAATGCGAATTGAGCCGTGCATGGAACAATCTTCGCATTGGCCTCAACGGGCTGTTCCTGGGCGTTATTCCCTTACTGCGAAGAACTTTACGAACCGAGTTCGAGGCGCTTTCGCCACACGGAACCCGTCGCCTCAGGATCAAGGCCGTCAGGGCCGATTCCGAGGCTTCGTAGGAGGGGTCGGCCCCGCTCGAGGGCCTGCCCGTTGAGGTGCGCGTCGCGGACCGCGGCCCAGATCGGGACTCCTGCTCGGGCGTCTATGGCCGCCCCGAGGGCTCTCAGGCTGACCTGACGCTCAGAGCGGAGGTCCGCGAGGACCTGCTCCAGGCCGACCTTCCCCTCGGTCGCCCGGCGCAGCTCCAAGTCGAGCTCGAGGGCCAGGAGCGCGCCGCCCCAATACACAGCGCCGTAGGCCTGGAGCCGGTGCATGACGCGGGTTACCTCCCGGAGAGAGCGCCCATGGGCCTCGGCTCGACCCCGCGTGACCCCCCGAGCCAAGGTCCCCCAGAGCGTCGCTGGCTCCTCGCGCCCGACGCGGATCGGGGCCAGGCATTGGTAGTAGGAGGCGATCCCCTCGCTCAGGAAGCGAGCCTGGCCCGAGAAGCGCGGGTGGAGGGTGTGCATCAGCTCGTGGGTCGCGAGCCAGTCGCCTGCGAAGGATCGGGCCGGAGCGCGCTGTCCGACGTAGATCGCGGCGCTCCGGGGGTCGCTGTAGAGGACGCGGCCGAAGGGCGCTGGGTCTGCGCTCGAGACGGGCGCGAGCACGATCGCGACCCGCTCGCGGGGGGCCCCGGCGGCCATGGCGACGGCGTCGCTCGCGGCGCGCTGGATCCAGGTCTTGAGGACTTCGTCCGTGGCCAGGAGCTCGCCTTCGAGGACCGCGACCTCCCACTTGGCCTGGGGGAGGTCGAGCTGGAAGCGGCGGCGGGCGCCGAAGGCGTGGAACCCGAGCTGGCGCAGATCGCTCGGGCGAAGGTGGACGACCCACTCTTGACCTTGGCGCTCAGCAGGCCAGGGGAGGAAGGGCTCCAGGCCCCGGAAGCGGAGCTCGATCGCCACCCCGTCGGGGAGGAGAGCGTCGGGCGGGACGAGCAGGTAACGATCTCCCCGCAGGAGATAAGAGCCGGGCGAGCCAGCGCCGTGCTCGAGGTCCGGGTCGGCGCGGAGGTGTCCCTTGAGCGAATAGGTGTAGCGCAGCCGCCGGGCCGGGAGGTCGAGGAAGCCCTTCGCGACCCGAGCGTTCGTCTTCTCTTGACCTTGGTCGTCGAGGCTCTGGACCTCGAGGCCTCGGGGTCGCAGGCCCTGGCCTCCGTCGCGCTCGCCCTCGAGCCGGGGCCCTTGTCCGAGGAGGATCCAGCGCTCGGGCTTGTCCCCGCGGGACTCGATCTGAACCTCGATCCGGTTGCGGCCAGCCTCGATCCGATAGACCAGGCTCTCGAGGGCTGGTGGCGGGCTGCTGGCGCAGCCGCTGGCGAGGCAGGAGGCTCCGAGGAGGACCCAGAGCGCAGCGCGGGAGGTGATCCTTGGCCGTCCTCGGCGCCGCGCGGAGCGACGGAAGCCGACCCAGCGAATCACATTTGGACTTCTTGAGCCGGGAGCGGACCGCCGGTCATGAAGAGCTTGAAGAACAAGTCCTCAGCTGCGTTCCCGGCAGGAATCGCTTGGAGTGCGTTGGCGCCGCCACCACCACCTCCGCCGCCGCCGGTCGTTCCCGCGGGAGCGATCCCGCTCGCGGCGAGCTTCTGGTAGTAGTCGTCCACGATCGACTCGAAGCCCTCGGGTGCGCACTGGATTGGCGTGAGGAGGTGCCCTGTCTGGCGGCGGATCTCCTCGATCCCCTCGAAGTTCGAGAGATCAGGGGTCACGACGACCAAGATCTTGCCGAGCTGATCGATGGCGAGGCAGCGGTGCTTCTTGGCCAGGGCCTCGGGGATCAGGTTGACCGTCTCGAGGGGGACTCGAGTGTTGCGAGCGTTGATCTTGGGGATTCGGAGTCGCTGCAGGAGCTGGACGATCAGGGTTTCTTCGCTCGGGAAACCGGACTGGAGCAGGGCCTTGCCTAAAACGCTCTCGGTTTTTCCGCTCGATTGGAGCTCTCGTTGGAGCATCTCCTGCGTAATCGGGCCGCCAGCAATAAGGCTGCGGCCGATTTTCAACTTGTCCACAGGGATCGGCATGAAACCTCGCGCGTGAGGGATTGGTCCGGGAGAGTCTAATGCGATAGCAGAACAAAAGGGAGCGAGCAAGGCGGGAGACCGACCACTTCGGTCGAGGCTCTACGTGAGGTATGCGTGGATCCGATTGGCGGGCGCCGAAGGGCGCTGCTATTATCCGCGCCTTGTCGCTGCTCTGGTGGGGGTGTTATGGCCGCAGGACTGGACATCAAACTAAAGACGATCGACGGCGACGACGTTTCGGCGCTCGCCGAGATGACCGGTGCCATCGACGGCAACACGGTCCCGAGCTTCCAAGAGACGCTCGAGGAGATCAAGACGAAGGGGATCCAGCGCTTGGTCCTCGACATGTCGAAGATCAAGTACGTCAACTCGACAGGGCTTGGTTCGCTCGTCAAGTACGCCGACGCCTTCAAGTCGAGCGGCGGCGGCATGGCCCTGATCAAGGTCCCGGCCAAGGTCAAGATCGTGATCGAGATGCTCGGTCTGAACGCCTTCTTCGACATCTGCGCCGACCTCGACACGGCCCTGACCGCGCTCAAGGCCAGCGGCGCTGGCGGCGCGGCTCCCGCCCAGGCTTCGGCCGCTACGAGCGGCAAGTCGAGCAAGCCCCCTCGCCTCAACGCCAAGCCTCCCCGCGTCGACCGCACGGGGCCGCCCAGCGGCTCCCACGCTCAGCAGAGCTCCGCCGGCGGCGGCGCCTTCCCCAAGATGGCCTCCTGCCAGGGCTGCAAGGTCCAGGTCGAGATCACCGGCGCCGGGAACTGGAAGTGCCCGCGCTGCTACACCCTGATCTCGGCTGGTGGCGACGGCAGCATTAGCTTCGGTCGCAACGACGGCAAGGCGCCCCTGAACCTCTCGCTCGTCGCGAGCAAGGAGTGCAGCGAGGGTCTGGTCCACCTCGTGACCTCGGTCTGCGGCACCAGCGTCGGCGGCCCCCGCCTCGAGGCGCTCCGCAACGCGGTCTACGAGGTCGCCCAGGTCATGCAGACCACGGTCTACCAGACCAACCCGAACGGGGTCTACCACGTCAGCATTGAGCGCGATCAGGGCCGAGTCCAGATCCGCTTCGCCGACTCGGGCGCCACGATCGAGTCCAGCATGGCGACCCAGTATTTCCCCCACGCGAGCAGCCAGCTGGCCGAGTTCGAGTGCCGCCCGCACCCCAGCGGCGGCAACACGATTCGCCTCCTCCAAGTCGGCTAGTTCCGCGAGAGCTGAAACCCAAACGCAGCAGAGCCCAGGCCTTGGCCTGGGCTCTTGGCGTTGGTTCACACCCGCACCTCGCTAGCCCGAATACTCACTACTTCCAAGCTAGCCAAGGGCGCTGGCCTTGAAAGTCCGGGCTAGCGCAGCTCGGGCGGGGTCTTTGACTTGAACTCATAGACCGTGGAGACCTCGAAGTCTGTCCAGCCCTTGTCCCCTCGGACGTTGGCGGCGATCTGGTAGGCGAGGTCGGTCGCGCTGCCCTTGGCACGCAGAGTGAGGACCTGGTCCCCGCTCGCTCCCACCAGGCGTGTCTCGCAGCCAGTCAGAGCCTCGAACTGTGCCAGTCCCTCCGAGAGCTTTCCTTGGGCCTGGAAGCGGAACACCTCGGCCCGCGGCCGGGTTCGATCCAAGAGGCGCTCGAGACGTTGCCGGTGGTTCGACTCAGCCCGAGCGCTCTCCACTTGAGCGTGCAGGAGAGCGCGAGTCTTGGTGGTCGCGACGAGCTTGCGCTGGAGGGCTTCGATCTGGCCAGCGGCTGAACGGGTCGCGACCTCGTGCGCGCGCGCCTGCACGAGCAGGCGATCTTCCAAGTCAACGATCCTCTGCCGGAGGCGCGTCTTCTCGGGGTCCTTCTTCGGAGCCTCGGCGTGGAGGGTCGAGGCGAGGGCGACGAAGGTCGCTGTGAACAAGAGGACAATTGGAAGGCGGGACTTCATGCACAGACTCCGGAGCGGCGCTTCCTCTAGACACGCCCGAAGAGAGGCTCGGTTCCCCGTGGTTTCGAGCGAATCTGCCAACCGAAGCTGGGGTCAGGGGAGGCGTATGAAGTCCCGCCTTCTTCTGCTCTGTGCTGTCTCGATCAGCCCCATGGGTCTGGCGTCGGCCTCAGCGCAGGGCGCTTGGCCTCGCTCACTCGCCAAAGATAGGGGGGTCTGGGGGCCCCAGCGTACCCGTACACGCAACAAGCGGGCACCCGAAGGCACCCGCTCGCTGTGTTAATCCAAGGACCCGAGCCCGAAGGCTCAGACCTAAGACCTAGGAGTAGAGAACTACTACTTGGTCCGCTTGGGCATGGGGACAGCGTCCTTCAGGGCCTTGCCAGCCTTGAAACCGACGGTCTTGCTCGCCTTGATCTTGATCGGCTCGCCCGTCTGCGGGTTGCGGCCCATACGGCCCTCGCGACGCTTGACCGAGAAGCTACCGAAGCCGACGAGGCTGACGGTGTTCTTCTCGTCCTTCTTGAGGCCATAACGAACACCGTTGAGAACGGCGTTCAGGGCGCGCTCGGCGCTCGCCTTGGTCTCGAAGTTCTCGTTCTTGTGCATCCACTCAATGAGCTCAGCTTTGTTCATCGTTCATCCCTTTCGGATTTGCGCCCTGCTCTTGGAAGGCAACCAATGGGGTCCTACGGGACCCCCTGTTTACCCCCCGCCTGCAAAAGGCTCTGCTATGCGGGTTTCAGCGCCTGTGTGCCAGGCGCGCCGCATAGTAGCGGCGTTCCCCGACAACTCTCGTCATTTCTGGAGATTTTCTCGCGACTTTATGGGGGTTAGCGGGCGCCCTGTCGTAAGTGCTTTCATAGCAAGGCCCCGAGACGTGCCTCGCGAGGCTTGACGGAGTAGAATCACCCTCAGCGGAACCGTTTTTCTCGTCGAGGAGGGGCCTGAAGCCCCTTTGAAACCTGCCCTAAAGCCCCTCTGCCCCCTCTCGGGGCCCTGAGTTGACCCCAGACATGGTCGATCTCGACAGCCTGCGCCACAAAATGCTCTTCCTAGGGCTCTCCGACGCCCAGCTTCAGCGGGTGGCCTCGGTCGTGCGCACGCGGACCTTCCGTCAGGGGGAGGCTGTCGTCCGCAAGGGACAAATGGACGACACCCTCTACGTGATCGAGCGCGGTGCTGTCGAGCTGAGGGTGCCTGAGGAGGGACGAGAGCGCGTGGTCTCGGTGTTCGAGAAAGGGTCCTACGTGGACGAAGGCTACGCGGGCGACTTCTTCGGGGAGTTCTCGCTGGTCGGGCTCGAAGCCTGGAGCGGCTCGATTCGGGCCCGCGAGCGGACGGTCCTCCTCGAACTCAAGCGGGACGACCTCTACGAGCTCTTCTCTCGCGACGTAGACCTCCAGATCGGGGTCGTCCTCAACATCGCGCGCGTCCTGAGTCGGCGCCTGCGCCTCCGAAACCGCCAGGCCTGAGCGCCTTGGCACCAACGAAGAGCCCCCTCTACAGTCCAAGGAACGGGACAGTCCCAAGGAAGAACCCATGAGCGACGAGACGACCGAGACCCCCGAGACCGACGCGGCCGAGGCCGAGGCCACCGTAGGAGCTCCCGTGGAGGAGGGGAGCGCTGACGCTGCCCCCGAGGCCCCCGAGGCTGACGCGGCGGCCGCGGGCGAAAAGGGGAAGGACGTCCTCGACTCCCTCGACCTCTCGCGCGGCGTGGTCGACGAACAAGACCTCAACGGGCTCCTCGACGCCGTGGATGCCCTCGACTTCGCCACCCGCCGCGCCAGCGAAGAGCACCTGACTCAGCTGCGCTCGCTGCACGCGCGACTAGGGAACGTCATCGAGCAGATCTCGCGGGGTGAGCGCGCCTCGCTCCCCGATCAGGAGCCCCTGACCGCGGAGCAAGAGGCTCGCTACGAGACGCTCGTCGACCAAGGGCTGGACGCGGGTCGCGCTCGCAACTTGGACGCGGCACTCAAGGCGCTCCAGGAGGCGGTTCGCGTCAACCCCGAGGGGATCGACGGGCTCTTCAACCTGGGCGTGGTCTATGGCCTCGTGGCCCACAAGAACATCACGACGGCTGAGTTCTACGACGACTACACCCGCGACGAGATCTACGTCGAGAAGGCGCGGATCTGCTACGACCACGTCCTCGACATAGAGCCGAACCACCTCCCCTCGCTGAACAACCTCGCGACCCTTTACTCCATGCGCGACGACAGCGAGGCCGCCAAGGGCTACCTGAACCGGATCTTGGAGGTCGAGCCGAGCACCGACGTCGAGCGCCACATCCTGGCGGAGGCTCGTGAGCAGCTCAAGGAGCTCAGCTAGGGTCCGAAATGGACCGCGGAGCCTATCTCGCCAGCCTTCCCGACGAGCCCCACGAGCGCTTGCGCGCTCACCTCGCGACCTATCCCGCGCCGAGCAAGCAGACGGATCGACTGATCCGCGCCTTCGAAGGCGACGAGGACATGGACGACGGGCTCTACGAGAGGCTGGCCGATCTCGTGGACGAGCTGGTGGACCTCGACCTCTCCGGGGCTGGCGGGGAGGCCCGCGAGCTCTGGTCTGCTCAGGTGTCGGACGCTTTCGCGGAGCTCAGCGCCTGAGGGGCTCGCGGCAACTCTGGGGGATCCGCTCATGACGCTGGTCCAGGCCTTGGGCCCGCTCTTGGGCCTCCCCTGCCTCGCCCTCCTGCTCTATGGGGTGTATCGCGAGCAGAAGGGGCTGCGCTACGTCTGCAAGCCCCTCTGCTCGGCTGCCTTTATCTTGACGGCGCTCCTGGCGGCGCCGCCAGCGACGACACACGCCTGGGCCTATGCAGGCCTTGGGCTCTCGCTCCTTGGGGACGTGTTCCTTCTGGGCGAGGACCGCCGAGCTCTGGGCGCAGGGATCGCGGCCTTCCTCGCGGCGCATCTCTGCTACCTGGTCTGGGTCCTCCCGACCGTGGAGTGGGCAGCGCTGCCGCTCTGGACGGGGCTCCTGAGCCTCCCCTTCCTCGCTGGAGGGGCTTGGATCGTGCACGCCTCCTGGCCGCGCCTGGGCGCCCTCAAGGCGCCGGGGATCGTCTATTTCCTAGCCCTGAGCACCCTGAGCTGGGCCGCCCTGGCGGCTTGGCTCGGACAAGACCCGAGCAGTGTGCCGGCCGCTCTCCGAGGGATCGGGTTGACCTTGTTCTTCGCCTCCGACTTGGCTGTCGCTCGGCAACGCGTCGTTTCGCCTGGGTTCGTCAACCGAGCCTGGGGCTTGCCGGCTTATTACGCAGCGCAGCATCTCTTGGCGCTTTCGCTCGCAGGATGAGCGTCGCGCCGCAGCCTTTGATTGGCCGGCGTGAGTGAGATAGAGTCTCAATACGCCCCCTATCCACGGGATTCCTATGAAGTACGCCCTCGTCTCTGACATCCACGCCAACCTCGAGGCCTTTACGGCCTGCTTGGAAGAGATCGAGAAGGAAGGTTGCGACAGGATCGTGTGCCTCGGGGACATCGTCGGCTACGGCGCGAACCCCCGCGAGTGCATCAAGCTCGTCCAGGATTACGACATGGCGACCATCGCCGGTAATCACGACTTCGCCTGTATCGGCAAGACGAACATCAACTACTTCAACAGCTACGCCAAGGAGTCGACCCTCTGGACGCGGAAGGTCACGACCGAGTCGGACAAGGAGTTCCTCAACGGTTTGCCCTTGGTGGACTACCACGAAGACTTCACCGTGGTCCACGGCACGCTCTACTCGCCTGAGCTCTTCGACTACATCCAGACGACCTACGACGCCTACCTCTCGCTCCAGCTCCTCGAGAACCAGGTCTGCTTCCTCGGCCACAGCCACGTCCCGATCACCTTCTTCCAGGGTGAAATGATCAGCTACACGCTCCACCCCGAGATCACCCTCGAGGACGGCGTCCGGGCCCTGGTCAACATCGGCTCCATCGGTCAACCCCGCGACGACAACCCCAAGGCCTCCTTCGCGACCTACGACACCGAGGCGCGCAAGATCAAGATCCACCGGATCGACTACGACGTCGAGACGGCGGCCGACAAGATCCGCAAGGCGGGCCTCCCTGAGCCCCTCGCCGAGCGTCTGAAGTTCGGTCGCTAGGTCGCTAGTCTCGAACCCGAGATCAGCAGGAGCCCTCGCCTCGGCGAGGGCTTCTTTCGTGTGGGCTCGTCGAGGGAGAGGTCAGCCACGGAAGCGCCGCCAAATCCGCCGCAGGAGTCCCTCCTGCGGAGAGGCGGGCTGGGGAAGTTCCACCCCCAGCAAGACTTGGATCGTGTGTTGGATCTGCCAGGAGCGCTCCTGCTCCTCGAGCTCATGAGACGTGTAGCCTCCAGCCTGATTCCCGATCGCGAGGGAGGCCTGGCTGGCAGCCTCTGCGGCGGACTCTCCGGGGCTCGGCTTGGTCAGGGCTTCTCCAGCGTGGACAACAGCGCCAAGACACTGCGAGGCGCAAAGCGTCCACTCTTGACGATCAGCGAAGGCCTCCTCCAGCGAGGCCAAGACCTTCTCCTCTGACTCCTGGCCCAATGCGCAGAGGCGGATCCTCTGGGTCGCCCAGAGGAGAGGCGCGGGCCTCTCCAGGCGGTGCTCGACCTGAGCCAGAGCGTGCTCCGCATAGTCACAGGAGAGTTCGACGAGGAGGGTACGCTTCAAGTTGCCCGTGCAGAGGGCTGCCCTGAGGGTCGTCGCGGGGGAATCCTCTTCGAGGCGTGCTTGAATGGGCTCGACCCCTGCAATGGTCCCGCGGCGCAGAAGAGCGGCGACAGCGACTCGCTCAGGGTCTAGGGCGCCAGCGCGGATTCGCGCCCGGACGAGCTGTTCCCATTCGCCAGGGTCTTGGCAGCGCTCGAGTCCTCGAAGCGACTGATCGCTCATTCAGCGAGGTCCAGCATGCCTACACCCGCGCGAGAGCTCGCGCCTCTACCGATTGGAGCAGCACTTCTTGTACTTCTTCCCGCTGCCGCAGGGGCAGGGGTCGTTGCGACCGAGCTTGGTGCCGGGGTTCGTGATGGGCTTGGGCTTCCCGCTCGCGACCTCGGCGTAGGTCGGCGCGAGGGCCTTGAGGTAGGCGCCCAAGGCGCGCCCACCTCCCAGGCGTCCCTCAGCCTCGAGGTGAGCGAAGAAGGCCCCGCAGATCGCGGGGATCCGCGCGTGGACTTCGGGCTTGAGGGGGAGCGGGGCTATGGACTCTAGGAGCGCGCGCGCGAGGTCCTCTTGGGTGAGCTCGCTCAGCTCGCGGCCGGCTCGCTCGGAGGCCGAGCTCAAGAGCTCCGTCAGGGCGTAGGAGGAGGCGGCCCGCAGGGTCGAGGAGGCCTCGGGCACCACGTCGCTCAGGGCGTCGGTGTCGCAGAAGTCGGCCACCCAGTTCTCGGTCTGTTCGCGCTGGTAGCTCACGGGGCGAACTTCAGAGCAGCTCTTCGGTGTCGTCGTCGCTCTCGGCGCCGTCTCCCACGACCTCGACGAGTCCCACGGTGACGTTATCCGGCCCGCCGCGCTTGTTGGCGAGGCTGATCAGGCTCCGGACGGCAGATCGGTATTCGGGGGCCTTCTTCTTGAGGACCTTGCGGATCTCGTCGTCGGTCACGACGTCGGTCAGGCCGTCGCTGCAGAGGAGGAAGAGGTCGCCGGGGAAGATATCGACGAGGTGGACGTCGGGCTCGACCTCGGCCTTGGTTCCCAGGGCGCGGGTCACGTATTTCCGCATTCGCGGCGGGCGAGGGTCGGCGGGGTGGCGCTTCTTCTCGGCCATGATCACGTGGTCTTCGCTGACCTGCTCGATCTGCCAGTCGCGGATCCGGTAGATCCGAGAGTCGCCGACGTTGGCGACCACGGCGAACTCAGGGAGGACGAGGGCCATGGCGAGGGTCGTGCCCATGCGGGACTTGAAGTCACCGTTGGGAGAGCGGCGGCGGCCCTCCTCGAAGATCGCCTCGTTGGCGTCAGTCGTGCACTCGATCACCAGCTCCTGCGCCAGCGCTCGCCGGAGGGAGAGCTTGCGGCCCTTGGCGCTCAGCTTGGGGTAGGCCTCGGTGACGCGGTCAGCGAAGAGGTCGACGGCGATCCGCGAGGCGATCTCGCCCGATTCGTGACCACCCATGCCGTCGCAGACGACACAGAGCCCCTCCTCTTCGCAGAGGACGAAGGAGTCTTCGTTGCTCTTGCGGCGGCGGCCGACGTCGGAGCGTCCGTAGAGGCGAACGTGAATCAGAGGCTCCGGGGCGGAGGGCGAGCCTGGAGCTCTACTCGGAGAGGGCAGCCTTGGCGGCGTCGACGGAGTCGAAGAACTTGAAGAACACGAGGAGCCCGAGCATTTCGAACACGAGCTTCACGCGCTGGTTGACTTGGACGAGCGCGATCCCGCCCTCGTGCTCACGGAAGCGTTCCGCGAACTTGACCAAGACCGCGAGGGCGGAGGAGTTCACGTAGCTGGTCTCAGTGAAGTCGAGGATCAGGCGGTGAATCCCGCGGCCCTCGACCTCTTCGAGTCGGCTCCGGAGGCTGTTGACGGTGTCCAAGTCGATCTCGCCAGAGACGTTGAGTTGGACCCAGGTCTTGTCCGAGGCGACTTCGTCAATGTTCAGGATGGCCACGCGGTACCTCGCGGTGGGCGCTCCAGGTGTTGAGCGCTCAGGACCCTATCGGATCTTGATGTGCCGCCCATGTCAACTCGGCCTGGACGGGTTTCGCGATCAGGTCGCGAGGGAGGCCTCGGGGATGGAGACGCCCAAGCGGCGTTCGATCTCGCCTAGGGCCTGTTCGGCCTCGCTTACGCGCGCATGTCCCGCTCCTGCGGGTTGGAGCTGACGGAAGGCGTAGAAGGCCTCGCCCGCGCTCCGGAGGGTCTCGCGGCCCTGCTCGACGCTGCCGCTTCGGAAGGTGACTTGGGCCAGCTTACGGAGCGCGACGCCGAGGTTGTAATAGCTCGTCGTCCACTCTTCGGTGCGACGGGAGGGCTCCTGCTCGTTGAGCGCGATGGCGGCCCGATACTCGGCCGCGGCCTCTTGGGTCTTTCCGAGGAGGCTCAAGACGACGCCCAGGTCATTGCGGAGAACCGCTCGGCGGGGGTCGATCCGAATCGCGCGGCGGAGCGCCTTGGCGGCCTTGGGGAAGTCCTCGTTAGCGATATGAGCGCGCGCCTCGCTCTCGAGGGCGGAGCACTCTTCGCCGAGGGCCTGAACTCGAGCCTGGACCTCCTCGAGGCGGGCCTCGTCGCGGAGGCGCTGCTCGAGGCGGGGATCGATCTCCGTGATCTCACCGTAGCCCAGGAGGCCACGCTGGCTCTGGAGGAGCCCAGCCAAGCGGAGGTGAAGGATCGCGACTCGGTCCTGGAGGTCAGCGAGGAGCTCGGGGGACTCGAAGCCGGCTCCGAGAGCGGCCTCGAGGCGCTCGAGTTCGCGGGCTACCTCGCGATCGAGGAAGGCCAGGTTGCCGCGCAGGACGCGGCGGAGCGCACTCAGGACCTGAGTCACGCCGCCGGGGTGCCGGTTCAGGGCGTCGCGGCGGAGTCCCTCTTCGCGGAACAGGTCCTCGAAGTCGGAGATCAAGTTGGCGGCTTGGGTGTAGATCGCGCAGCGACGCTCGAACACCACGGCGTTCAGCGGTCGGAGGGAGCCCTGGAAATGCTGGGGCACGGTCGCCTCCGCGGGTTGGTACCAGGACTGCGCGCGGCCCGGATCTCCCGCATTGATGCTATCGAGAATAGCGGCGTCGAGGTCTGAGTGTCAAGCCGCTGAGTCGGAGGAGGAGTCGGAGGTCTCGTCGCTGGCCTCCTCCTTCTGGCGATAGAAGACGTAGAGGAGGCCGCCTAGGACCGCCAACACGTAGAACACGACCCGGTGGCAGATCATGATCATGGCGCCCTGGGCCTTGAGCGCCTCGGGGTCAGGGGCGCCGAGGCTGGCCGCTGAGGACTCGAAGAGGAGCCCGATCACCATTTCGCCGACCCCGATTCCCCCGCCCGGCGAGATCGGAACCGCGTTGGAGAAGAGCGCTACGGGGAACATGGCCGCGTAGTGGGTGAAGGGGATGAGCTCCTCGCCGAGGGCTCGCCCAAGGAGGAAGGCGTTGAACACGCTGATTCCGTGGGCGAAGAATGAGATCAGGAAGGCAACTAGGACTGTCCCCGGACGACGACTGATCCGGTGCAGCGAGCCGTAGACGCGCACGACCAGGTCGCGGAGGCGCTCGGGGAGCTTGTGGCCGAGGGCGTGGACCCAGGCCCACTCGCGGCCGAGGCCGCTCGCGACGACGACGGCTCCGATCAAGAGCGCGACCAAACCCGAGACCATGGCGACCACGATCAGGCGGAGCTTGGGGTCCGACCACAGGAGCTCGAGCCGCGAGAGCGAGGCCACTGCGGCCAGGGAGACCAAGGCGCTGAGCCCAATCACGCGGTCGGCGAAGACCGTGGACCAGGCCTCCTCGCGGCGCTCGGGGGCGACCTGGCCTATGTAATACATCTTGACGGCGTCGCCGGAGACCGCGCCTGGGATCACCATGTTCCAGAAGTGGCCGATCCAGGTCAGGCGGAACGCGACCCAGAAGGGAACGTGGATCGCTTCGGTCCGCATCAGGATCAGCCAGCGGACGCCGCTCAGCGTGATTCCGACAAAGCCGAGGGCCAAGATCGCGAGCGAGCCAGGGCTCAGGAGCGCGTTCCCGATCTTCTTCCACTCGAAGGCAGGGTTCCTCAGGATCAGGCTCAAGAGGACGCCAGCGATGGAGAGCTTGATCGCGGTCATGAGCCAGCCGCGCCAAGCAGGCTTCTCGCTGGCTTCTAGAGCCTCGCCCGTGCCCGGTCCGGGCGGGGGGTCCGCTCCCGCCGCCACGGTCTCTACTGCGGGGATCTCAGCCGCGGGGGTCTCGGCCGGGGTGGCAGGTGCCTGGCCGTTGGCTTCCGACTCCGACACCTACTGGCGGTCCTCAGGGCCTTCGGGCATAGGCGGGCCGCTCGGCTCGCCTCCCTCGGGCCCCTCAGGCATGGGCGGGCCGCTCGGCTCCTCCGGGCTCTCGTCCCCGGGGGACTCGTCGGCGGGGAAGTCGAACTCGTCTGGGGGCGTGACGCGATCCCCCCCCTCCTCGAGGAACTCGCTCTCGTCGAGGGGTGGAAGCTCAGGCCCTTCGGGCAGGGGGGGGCCGTCGCCGGGCTCTTGGGGACCTGCCTCAGTGGCTGCTCGAAGCTCGAAGTAGCGCCGCCAGGCTGCAGCGCTCAGGCCCTGGTCCGTCTCGTAGAGCGCGGTCAGGCTCCGGCGGGCGTTGTGGCGAACCGAGACGTCGAAGTCGCTGAGGGCCTTGAGGAGCGCGAGCTGGGTTTCGGAGGAGGTGTCCTTCCAAGCCGAGAGCTCCCGAGCGCAGGCCAGTCGGACCTCGCGGTCGCTGTCCGTGGTCAGGCGCGCGCGAACGACCGCCAAGCCGGGCTCGGCTTTGAGGCCGCCCAAATACTCGACCGCGGCCCGACGCACGATGGGGTCGGTCTCGGCGTCTAGGGAGCTGATTACGCTCGCGACTCCGTCCCGCACCTTGAGGTGGGCGAGGGTCCGGATCGCGGCGCTTCGCACCGCAGGGTCGGGTTCGACGCTCGGCTCCTTGAGCTGCAGCGCGGCAGCCACGACGGACTTGCGCAGGCTCGGATCGTCCTCGACTTGCTCGGTCAAGCAGGCGAGAGACTCTCGCCGTTCGACGGGGTTCTCCGACTCGAGCTGCGGCAGCTCGGCCGAGCAGCAGCCAGCACAAGCGATAGCTGAAAGCAGGAGCAGGGTCGGGCGGATCACGCGCAGAACCTACCCTGTTTAGAACCAGAGGCCAGCCCCTATCTCTCTCTCTGGGAGCTGTGCTGGCCCAGGAGCGCAGTAGCTCGCCCCCTCGCGAGAACAATCGCCACTTCAGAGCCTCCGACCTGACCTGCGCCACCGAGTCCCATCGGGCAGACCCGCCTGAACCCCGCTTAGTAGAGGGGATTGCTCCCTCAAAAAAGGCGAGTTCCGCGTGGCTTGACAGCCCTCGTGAGGCTGCCTATCATTCCGCGCAGAACAAGGAGCCGTAGCACAACTGGTTAGTGTACCGGACTGTCGATCCGGAGGTTGCGGGTTCGAATCCCGTCGGCTTCGAAGCGGGGCACCCCCTAAAAAGGGTGCCCCGCTGTTCATTCCGGAGCCTGGCCTCCTTCGCTCTCCTCGCAGTCAGGCAGGGCTCGAGGGAGACTCACCCTCCCTCCGTCAGGAATACCAGGGAGCCTGAGCCTCGATTAGAGTCGGGGCATGTCCGTCCAAGTTCCCACCAGCCTCTCGATCCTGATCCCCGTCTACGACGAGGAGGCGACCATTTACGAGCTCCTGCGTCGGGTCGCGACGGCGGAGGTGGACCTGGATCTGGAGGTCCTCGTCGTCGACGACGGCTCCTCCGACGGGACGGTGGCAGAGATCGAGCGCTTTCAGAGGGATCACCCTGATCTCAAGCTCGTCTTGGATCGACACCAGAAGAATCAAGGCAAGGGGGCTGCGGTTCGAACCGCCCTAGGCTTGGCGACCAAGGACCTCGTCCTGATCCAAGACGGAGACCTCGAATACCACCCCCGGGACTATCCAGGGCTCCTCGAGCCCCTCCTCGACGGGCGGGCCGACGCCGTGTTCGGGAGCCGCTTCCTCGGCGGCCCTCACCGCGTGATGTATTTCTGGCACATGGTCGCCAACAAGAGCCTGACCCTGATCTCGAACATGCTGACCAACTTCAACCTCACGGATATGGAGGTCTGCTACAAGGCCATGTGGCGCCACGTCGCGCTCTCTCTCGACCTCCAATCGGATCGCTTTGGGATCGAGCCTGAGATCACAGCGAAGCTGGCCCGGGGCGGCTGGCGCCTCTATGAGGTCCCCGTCAGCTACGCCGGGCGCTCCTACGAAGAGGGCAAGAAGATCACCTGGCAAGACGGCGCGGCAGCCCTCGGCCATATCCTTCGGCATCGCTTCCTTCCCTGAGCGCGCAGCCCACGCCCACTCGCCTCGCTGAGGTGATAGCGTGTTTCGCGGAGATTCTTCAGGACCCGTGGGCACCACTTTCCTCGATTTGTTGCGCGCCAAAGTCGCGATTCAGCTCTCCCTGATCGACCCTTCAGGAGCCCAGGACGCGCTCCGTGAAGTCGACGGGGGCAAGCAGTTCCTTGCGCTCCTGCAAAAGGACGCTCGCGAGCGCGTCGAGGAATACGCCCGTCGCTGCCACACCCTCAAGGGCGAGAGCTTCTACCTTCGCTTCTTGCGCGAGAAGGGGGCCGTTCCTGAGGAGACCCTCCACCCGATCCTGTGGGAGGTTCGCCAGAGCAAGAGCGGTGACACCCTCGGCCAGACCCTCGTCGCCCGCGGCATGATCGACCTCGCCGTTCACCAAGACCTCAGCCAGCGCGCCAACCAGCAGCTCGACAACGACGACGTCCAGATCACTCAGCGCTACCGCGAGCGAGGCTACGTCGGCGTCGAGCGCTCGAGCCAGACCGTGGTCCAGGTGATCTCGGAGGGTGAGGCTCGGCGAAACAAGAACAGCGGCAACGGCGACCAAACCGTCGTCGCCCCGGCGCCGCTCCCCACGCCTGCGCCGCTCCCCGCGAGCCCGCACTTCCCGCCGCCAGCCCCTCTCCCGACGCCGACCCCCGTCTCAGCCGGCGGCGGCGAAATGACGGCCGCCCTCGCGCCTCCTTCGTCCGTCCCGGACGAGTTGGTGAAGACGGGGCTCGCCGAAAAATACGACATCATTCGCAAGGCAGGCGAGGGCGGAATGGGCGCCGTCTACCTGGCCTTCTCGAAGGACGACCCCGAGCACGAGCAGCCGCTGGCGCTGAAGGTCGTCCTCGACGTCGCCAAGAGCAAGGACGCCGCGGCCCGCTTCAAGCGCGAGATCCTGGCCACGAGCTTCTGCGCTCACGAGACGATCATCGAGATCCATGACGCCGCCCCGACCGACGACGGCTCCTACTACATGGCTATGGAGTACATCGAGGGCGAGGAGCTGGCCGACATCATCAAGGCCGAGGGGCCCCTCGCTATCCCGCGGATGGTGCGCCTCCTCGACCAGGCGCTCCAAGGCCTCCAGGCTGCTCACGAAGCGAACATCGTCCACCGCGATATCAAGCCGCAGAACTTCCGAATCGCCAAGCGGGCGGACGGGTCCGAGCAGCTCAAGCTCGTGGACTTCGGGATCGCGCGCGTCCTAGACGCGGCCGACTCGGGCGCCGGCGACCAGTTCTTCAAGACCATGGGCGGCAAGATCACGGGCAGCCCGGCCTACATAGCACCCGAGAGCATCACCGAGCCTGAGATCGACCAGCGCGCCGACCTCTACTCGCTCGGGATCACGATCTTCCGTGTCGTCACGGGACGTCTTCCCTTCGTCGCCAAGGCGCCGACGGAATACCTCCCGATGCACCTCTATCAGAAGCCGCCCAAGCTCCGAGAGGTCCTCCCCACGGCCCCTGAGGCGCTCGAGTTCATGGTGGACAAGCTCCTGGCTAAGGTCGCGGACCAGCGCTATCAGAGCGCGGCTGAGGCCTTGGCCTTCCTCCGCGAGCACGTGTGGCCGGCCGTGATTCCAGACGAGCCTGTCCCCGGCTCACCCCAGGCTGAAGCCGCGGCCGCTGCAGCGGCTGCCGGTCCCCCGCCTGCCGCGCCGCCCCCCCCGGACCTCCCTGCTCCCCCGCCGCTCCCAGGAGTGCCTGCGCCTTTGCCCCTGCCTGGGGCGCCTCCGCCTCCGCCGAGCTACGACCCCCTGGCGCCTCCGCCCGCGCCGCCGCCGAGCCTCTCGGCTGACAACCTGGGGTTCACGGCTCCCGAAATGGCGGTCCCGAGCCAGGCCGAGATAGACGGGCTGCCAGAGCCCGCTCCTCCGCCTCCGCCGAACGCAGCTCCTGCGCCTGGACCTCCACCTGGACCGCCTCCTGAGGCCGAGCCGGAGAAGAAGCCTGGCTTCTTCGCGCGGCTCTGGGCCTCGATCTTCGGGAGCAAGAAGGCCTAGCTAGCTGGGCCTCGGGGCCCGCGGACACAGGCTCTGCCGGGCGAGGAAGTAGGCTGCCCAGCATGACCTCACCCCTCGTGTGCTCTCGCAACCTCAAGGCGCTGGGCTTCTCTTCGCTGATCGCGACGCTCTTGCTCTGCTCTGAGCCGCCCCAGGCCAGGGCCAGGCCGGAGCCCAAAGTAGAGCTCCGCGACGGGCGGGTATACGCCGGCAGCCCGACCAAGAAGGGCAAGCGAACCCGAATCGACGCCCCCAAGCGCTGGATCGACGTTCCCACGGCGCGCGTCGGCAGCGCCGAGGCCCGACCTGCGAGAGCCGCCGCGGATCCCAAGCCTTGGGCGCGCCGACTCGAGAAGCTCGGGGCGGCGGCGAGGCTCGCCAAGGACGAACTCAGCGTCCAGCTCAGCGCCTCTGAGCGGGAGCTCCTGACCGCGAGGGTCGCTGGGCGCCTCGAGCGCGCCTTCGCGGCGGAGCCTACCGCGCCGATCCCGGCTCAGCTCGGAGAGGTCCGATCCGAGCTGCTCCGCGTCCGCGCAGCTCGCCTCTACGGGGCCTGGCTGACCACGAAGGCGCTTCGCGCGCTGGACCTCGAGAAGCTCGCTGAGGCAGAGAAGCTCCTGACGAAGCTCCTGGCGGCCGCTCCCAAGAGCCCTGCCAGCGAGGCCGCCCTCGACGCCATAGACGGAGCAGGCCTCCCCTACGCGGTCTGGGAAGCTCTGATTCGAGGAGGCGCCGGCCTGCCTGCCAAGCTCCCTGCAGCACCTCAGGGGCCGATCCCCCTCGAACTCGAGGGGGGGACCCGCAGCCGCTATCTGCTTCATGTCCCGAAAGGACTAAAGGCCGGGGTCCCGGCGCCCGTGATCGTGGCTCTCCACGGCCAGGGCGACAGCCTCCAGCTCATGATTCGCTGCTGGAGCCGCTTCGCAGACGCCCAAGGGGCGCTCCTGATCAGCGTGGAATACGCGGTCACCGGGCAAGAGGGCTATCACCACTCCTACCTCGAGCAGAGCGCGACCCTCGCGGCCCTGCGCGACCTCTCGCGGCGCTACCGCGTGGACATGAATCGCGTCTACGTCACGGGCCATTCCATGGGGGGCCACGCTGCCTGGGACGTCGCCTTCAGCCACCCGGATCGCTTCGCCGGGGTGATCCCTCTGATCAGCAGCCACTTCGCCTTCGACACCCACTACCGACGGAACTCGCGCCGAGTCCCGGTGTATTGCATTCAAGGTGAGAAGGACGTGTGGACCGAGCGCTGCCGCGAGCAGACCGCGGACATGATCGACCTCGGGGCGGACGTGACCTACGTCGAATACAAGGGCCGCGGACACGAGGGCTTCTACGAGGAGCAGCCCTGGATCGCCCCTTGGATCAGGGCCCGCGAG
>Ga0316204_10001926_pt1 | contig 51472 bp, 39 predicted proteins | sample 6monrhotite_MG_2_FD_205661 | JGI IMG/M metagenome (GOLD analysis project Ga0316204, IMG submission 205661) | Microbial mat bacterial communities from mineral coupon in-situ incubated in ocean water Damariscotta River, Maine, United States -... | ecosystem: Environmental > Aquatic > Marine >... | reverse complement strand
AGATTTACATGACTGAATCCTGTTAAAAAAGTATTCTCATGCACATATGGAGTGGATAACCAACGACTGTCCTTTTCCAAAGGAAGATTTTGAGAGCCTGCAACATTAAAAGGAGATACATTGGCCATTCCCCTAACGGCAATAGGCCCAGGGTTTGTAGTCCCAAAATTGGAAGTTCCTATGAATGGGTTTACATATTCAACTGGGGTTTTCTGAGAAAAAGTTGCTCCGAACAACAAGCAAAAAAGGAATGTAATCTTAAATCTCATGTTTAGACGATTGTTTTTGTGTTAACCAATTAATCATTCAACTCTACGGCATTGCCATGGCCTCGATACAGCTCCAATTCATCTTCTAAAGAAATCTCAATAATTGATACGTATTTATCAAGACTTTCACCTTTTGGGACAGCAATACGCAAAATACCTGGTATGTTGTTCCAAGCTGCCCCCCCATTTCTTTTAAAGGTCAATTTTTCATTGCTCCCTAAGATTTTTATGGAAGTGACTTTGTTCTGAATTCCTTTCAGTTGGATATAGTTCTTTGGGTCATCAAATAAACAGAGGTATATTTTTTTTCGGTCTTTAGATACTAATGTAGGTCCATAAAAATGTCCATATGGAAGTCCTGCAGTCGTTTCAAAGACTGCCGGTTGGTGTTTATTGATCCACAGACCTAAACTTTCTAAGCGTTCTTTCTGTTCTTTCGCAATAGTGCCATCTGGCTTAGGTCCAATATTTAGCAATAAATTACCACCATTGGAAATGACCTCAACAAAAGTTCTTATAATCTGGGAAATAGGTTTGTAATTGGTGTCAGAAGGATAGTAGCCCCAATTATCATTCATGGTCATGCAAAACTCCCAAGGACCATCTGGCCTAACAACAGGAATACCCTGTTCAGGGGTTTTGTAATCACCATATTGATTCAACCTTGAGTTCACGATAATATTTGGATTCCAATTTAAAAGGGAATCCTTTAAAGCTTTTGAACGCCACTGTTCTTCAGACTTTTCCCAATCACCATCAAACCAGTATAAATCTGGATTAAATTGTGAACTTAGCTCCCTCAATTGTCCTTGATAGAAGAGAACAAATCTTTCCCAAGAAGCCATTTTCTTTTGCCCCTTCTGAGGATAATCTTTCTTAGTATTTGGTCTTGGGAATACTACGTCGTAATCTGGATGGGACCAATCGCAAAGTGAGTAGTACAACCCCACTTTAAGGCCATTTTCCCTTAGAGCCTTTACGTAAGGTGTTACCAAATCTCTTTTGGCCGGAGTTTTGTCAACCACATTAAGATGACTTAGCTTGGTATCCCATAACGCTACACCGTCATGATGCTTTGTGGTCATTACTACATATTGAGCCCCTATTTTTTTGAATAGTTCTGCCCATTCCTCTGGATTGTACTTATTGGCGGCGAACTTTTCACCTTGTTGCATATAATCTTGATAGGATACTTTTTTATGATACATGGACCAAGATTCGGTAATGCCATTTACACCATAATAGCCCCAATGAATGAAGATGCCCAATTTGGCATTTTTGAACCAATCCAAACGATTATCCGATTCAATATTTTTAGTCTGTGCGGAGGCAATTCCACTAAAAATAAGAATTATGAATATGAAGAATTTGAATTTCAATTTGTTAATCAATATCGTTGGTTAATGAGTAGGGTAAAGAATCATCTGAAATAGCCCAATTTTTATTTGGTTCGGCAGCCATCTCAAAATGTAACCCACCTCCTTTTTGAATAGTTTCTGTAGCAATCCAAGTGTTATCGAAGCTTTTGTTATTTAAACGTGCACTTTGGATAAACGAATTGTCTTTTCCATTACCATCTGCCGTAATTGTAAATGTATTTCCGTTTTGAAGATGCAATTTAGCTTCATCAAAAAGCGGGCTTCCAATTACATATTGGTTTGTGGCCGGGGCAACAGGATAAAAACCCAGAGCGCTGAACACATACCAAGCGGATGTTTGTCCGTTATCCTCATCACCACAATAGCCATCTGGGGCTGGGGTATAGAGTTTGGTCAATACTTCGCGTACTTTGCTCTGGGTTTTCCAAGGCTGCTTGGCATAATTATACAGATAGATCATGTGTTGGATAGGCTGGTTGCCGTGGGCGTAGTTCCCCATATTCATAATCTGCATTTCTCGTATTTCGTGAATGGTAAATCCATAATAAGAATCATCATATTCAGGAGGCATATTAAAAACGCCATCAAGCATTCCTACAAATTCTTTGCCACCACCCATTAAGTCCATAAGACCTTTTACATCATGAAAAACACTCCAAGTATAATGTAGACTGTTTCCTTCTGTAAAAGCATCTCCCCACTTTAATGGATTGAAAGGCGTTTGAAATTGTCCATCCTTGTTCTTTCCTCTCATCAATTTTGAAGAGGGGTCGAACAATTTTTTATAGTTCAAGGATTTCTTGTAATATGTATCGGCCAGTTCATTTTTCCCAAGGGATTTGGCCATTTGAGCAATGGTAAAATCAGCATAAGCATATTCCAAAGTTCTTGCGGCATTTTCATTGATGCCAACGTCATAGGGAACATAGCCCAATTCATTGTAGTAATCCACTCCCGCTCTCCCAACACTGTTTACGGGTCTTCCTTCAGATATAGTTGCATTTTTAATTACGGCTTCTAAAAGCAAATCTGTATCAAAACCAGTAACTCCTGTTAAATGTGCATCAGCAATAATTGGAGCTGAATTGGAACCAATCATACAGTCCCTGTGACCAGGACTGGCCCATTCCGGAAGCCATCCAGATTCTTTGTACGTATTTGCCAATCCTTCCATAATGTTACTGTTCAATTCTGGATACATCATGTTAAAAAATGGAAACACTGCGCGGAAGGTATCCCAAAAACCATTGTCAGTAAACATGTAGCCAGGCAATACCTGACCGTTGTAAGGACTATAATGCACCACTTGCTCATTGGCATCAAACTCATAGAACTTTCTTGGGAACAACAACACACGATACAAGCAGGAGTAAAAAGTGCGCAGGTGATCTATATTTTTGGTGCTTACTTCTATTCGTCCCAATTCTTTTTCCCAGGCTTGGGTTGCTTCATTTCTGGTTTCTTTGAAGCTTTTATTTCCAATTTCTCTATCCAAGTTCAATTGTGCTTGTTCTGGACTTATAAAGGATGAGGCGACCTTTACGTGTACTGCTTCACCTCTTTTTGTTTTAAAACCTATGATGGCCCCAACATGGTCCCCTTTGTTTTCGGTTGTGTTTTCTTCTAATTTCCAATCATCACCCCAAGTGTTGGTGAGTTCAAAATCTTTATCAAATTCCGCTACAAAATAATTGTGGAAATTTTCTGGAACACCACCGCTATTGTTTCTGCAATACCCAATAATTTTTCGTTGTTCCGGCAGAATTTTCACCATAGAACCTTTAAAAAAAGCATCAAGCATGATATAGGCCTTATTAGTTTCAGGAAAAGTAAATCTAAAATGTGCTGCGCGTTCTGTAGGAGTCACTTCGGCAACCACATCATAATCTGCCAGGTAAACACTGTAATAATCTGGTTTTACGGTCTCGGCTTTATGCGAAAAATGCGATGCTCGCTCATCTTCCTTATATTTTAAATCTCCCGTTACGGCCATTAAAGAGAATGCCGCATAATCATTGATCCAAGGACTGGGTTGATGCGTTTGCTTGATTCCACGAATGGTTTTCTCATCATATTTATAGGTCCATCCATCTCCCATTTTTGAGGTCATGGGTGTCCAAAAATTCATACCCCAAGGTGTTGCAATGGCTGGATATGTATTTCCGTTGGACAGGCTGAAATCTGAATCAGTTCCCATTAATGGATTTACATATTGAAGTAGGGACTCTTCTTCCTGGTTTTTTTCCAATGCCGCAGTTTTATCCTCTGCTTTTTGACACGAAAGTAAAACGGTAATTGCTGTTAAAAACAAAAAATGTTTTCTCAAATAATATGTTCCCATGACTTACTGATTGTTAGTAGATTTTATTTACTTCGGGTGATGTTGTTCGATTTTTGTCTGCGATTTTTGAGTCTGGAGTCATTACAAAAATTAATTCTCCACCGCTGATGATTTCTTTATGGGTGATATAGCTTCTTTCCAATTTTTTTCCATTCAGAACAACGGACTCTACAAACATATCTTCGCTATTACCCTTTTTCTGTATGGTAAATGTTTTATTATCTCCAACTTTTATCTCTGCTTTTTCAAATAATGGTAGTCCAATATCATAAACACCTTGCGCGGGATTTATAGGATAGAATCCCAGCGAACTAAGAATGTACCAAGAAGACATTTGTCCACAGTCTTCATTACCGCAATGCCCATTAGGTTCATTTTTATATTGATTTTCTAAAATCTCCCGAACCAATTTTTGCGCTTTGGAAGGTTGGTTTAAATAATTGTATAAGTAAGCAACATGATGACTGGGTTCATTACCATGCGCATATTGACCAATCATTCCTGTGCTAAATACAGGCAATTTGTCCTCTGGGCTTGGCGCATAACTGAACATGGAATCCAGTTTCTGTTCAAAACGTTCTTCTCCACCTGTTTTTTCAATAAGTCCTGCAATGTCTTGTGGAACGTACCAATAGTAATGCCATGCATTGCTTTCACAGAAATAGGGAGAATATTCCTTGGGAATAAATGGTTCAATGAAATTACCATCGGGATCTTTGGGTTGCAACCATGACCTTTTAGAATTGTACAGGTTTTTCCAATTTTCAGAACGCTTCAAAAAGTATTCATGATCTTCTTGTTTACCCAAGTCTTTCGCAAACATTGCAATACACCAATCATCATAGGCATATTCCATGGTTTTGGAAACTGACCAATTTTCATGACCTTCATCAACAGGAATAAAACCTCTTTCCTTGTACACATCAATCTGACGCTCATTTACCATTGCACTTTCTTTGCAAGCGTTATAGGCCAAATCAAAATCAAACGGAAAACCTTTAAAATAAGCATCCACAATTACTGGAACGGCATGGTAGCCAATCATCATGTTTGTCTCACTTCCTTGCATAGACCAAACAGGTAGAACACCCGTTTCAGTGTAATGGGCCAACAATGATTTAATCATGTCCGGCACTTTTTCGGGCTGAATCAATGTGTACAATGGATGGGCTGCCCTGAAGGTATCCCATAACGAAAAGGTGTCATATCTATTGAAGCCATCAGCTTTTGCTATTGAATCTGTTCCATCCTTTAGCTTTCCATTGGCATCATTGGCAGCCTTGTATTCACCATTGCTATCACTGTATAAAGTTGGGGCTAACATGGACTGATATAGCATCGTATAAAAAATGGATTTTTTATCAGAATCCTCAGATACAATGCTGATTTTTTGAAGTTCTTTTTCCCATATTTCCTGTGTTTTTGTCTTGATAGTGTCAAAATCTTCCTGGGCTTCAACTCGAATGGCTTTTCCCGCAGCTTCTGAGCTTACTGAAGACAAGCCGGTCTTTACTATGATTTGTTCCCCATCACTAGTCGCATAGTTCAAAACTATTTTTGAATCATTCTGCTTGTTACTGTCATTAATTTTGTATGAATCAAAAGGTTTTGAAAATTGCATTTCAAAAAATAGACGTTGGTTTCTGGCCCATCCAGTCGATATTCGATGTCCTTGTAAGGTAGAATCATTAACCACTTTGATGAAGGTGTCCGTTGGTTTGTCCCAGTTGAGAGAGTATCCTAAATCGACATGGATTTGGGTGTCCTTATCTTCTGGGAATGTGTATCTGTGGATTCCAACCCTACTTGTAGCAGTTAATTCTGCTTTAATACCATAATTCAATAAATCTACCCAATAATAACCAGGAGATGCACCTTCCTTTTGGTGATCAAATTTTGAATATGGTTTGAAGTTGTTCTCTGGAATGCTATCAGAGAACCTGCTGTTGGTAGGCATGACCAAAATGTCATAGAGGTCACCGGCTCCAGTCCCGGTAAGATGGGTATGGGAAAATCCGGATATAATAGAATCCTGATAATAGTACCCTGCAATTCTGTCCCAACCAGGAATCCCAATATCAGGACTCAATTGTACCATTCCGAATGGGGTAGTGGCTCCAGGATAGGTGTTTCCGGGGCCATCGGTTCCAATAAACGGATTAACAAAGTCCGTAAGGTTTTCGGATGGGGCTTCTTTTGGAGAGTGGGTAGAACAACCAAAAGCCAAAATTAATAAACCTATATATGCGAAATCCAACTTCATTTTTAATCGTTCTTCTATAGTTTTATCAAATTGATTTCAATATTTATTGGTAAATGAAAGTGTTCAAGAAACTAATCTTCATAGGTTTCAAACTTGCCCTCTTTGGTTACGGTCAAGAGTTTTTGCGTAAACGGACTTTTTGCTGAAAGGATAAAACCTTTGGTATACCTTTCCAGTACTGGGACTATGTTTTCCCCAAAAAGCTGTTTTGAAGGACCATGGAAGGCATTTTCTGTTTTTTCCCATCTTATTTCTTGTTTATTTTCAGAAATTAAATCCCGGTATAATTCATACAAATACCATTTGATATGTTCATCCTTGGGAATCTCAAAATTGACAGACTTGGTTCCAACTATATTTTCTGAAAAATAGACATAACCCCACTTTTCCGGTTCATGCATATTGATTACATACTGGGGAGACCAAACCCAATTGTTTTCATGTAAGAATTCGCCAGTTTTTGGGTCTTTCTTGCGTCCATATTTTCCATTGGTAATGTCAAAATCCCAATTAACCCTGGAAAAACCTACTCTCCAAAATTGATTTTGAGGCACATTGTTCTGATAGTATCCCGTTCGCAAATCTCTTAATGGGATGGCAATTTCAATAGACCAACCCTTATCAATATCAGAAGGGTCGTTCAAAGTGCCTTGCACCGATATTGCAGATTTAAGCCCTAAGGCTTCCCATCCGTTAATGGTTTCGTTGCCCGCTCTATACGGAGCGGTTATATATTGGTCCCAAACTGTATTTAGAACATTCCACTCCAATTCGTAATAACCATGTACATCTGCTTCTGGGTCAAGAAAAATTTCGAAATCATTATTATGAAAAATCACAGCATCATGTTCAATAATATCGCCCCACAGATGAGGTTCTTCCAATTGAGTGAAGAAGTACACATTGTTTTCGTCCCAGAGCATTTTCATTCTGGTGTCATACGTTGGTTTTTTGATTCCTTCGATGTCGATAAACAAATCGGACCAAGGTGCTTTTGTCCATGAAGATTCATCCGCTTTTCCATCAATCAATATGGAATCCATGGCCTTATACGCCACATAAGTTCTCGGCTTTTCTTGGGCGCACAACACTATACAGCCCACATAAACCAAAAAAAGCACAAGGCTTATTAATTTTTTATGTTTCCCAACATTATCCATCATACATTTTATAAACTGTTTTCTTTTGTAAATTTTACAATTTCGGAAATATGTCCGAAAGCTAATCCGACCACGGTATCGGCAGCGCCATAGTAGATGGCGATTTTGTCTTCTTCAATGGAATGCAAAGTGGCGCATGGGAACACCACGTTGGGTACATCTCCCATACATTCATATGAAGTTTGGGGAGACAGGAGATAGGGTTGTGTTCTATACCTTACCTGATCTGGATTATTCTTGTCCAAAATGGCCGCACCCATAGAATATCTAAATCCATTACAAGTATTAATTACGCCATGATAAATCATGAGCCATCCTTTATCTACCAAAATGGGAACGGAACCGGCACCGATCTTTGCGCACTGCCATGCACTGTCTTCAAAGGGTGAAGCTTTCATTACACAACGATGCTCGCCCCAATATTTCATATCTGGACTGTAACTGATATAAATATCACCAAAAGGGGTATGGCCGTTATCACTGGGCCTGCTCAACATGGCATATTTGCCATTGACTTTCTCAGGGAAGAGCACTCCGTTTCGATTGAAGGGTAAAAAAGCATTTTCGCATTGAAAAAACTCCTTGAAATCGAAAGTATATCCAATACCTATGGTTGGACCGTGGTATCCGTTGCACCAAGTGATCCAATATCTATCTTCCAAGAAAGTGACACGAGGGTCATATTTGTAATCGGAGTCGATCATTTCAGTATTCCCGGCACTAAATGCTATAGGTTCATGGTTGATATCCCAGTTGATTCCATCTTCACTAAAACCGGCAAAAATGTTCATTTGCACTGCCTTGTTGTCACATCTAAAAACTCCGGCATAACCATCTTTAAAGGGTACAACGGCACTGTTGAACACACTATTGGAACTTGGAATGGCATCTCTTTGGATAATAGGATTTTTGGAATACCTCCAAACAACATCCGATATGTTAGGTGGTTTTTCCTGCCACGGAATCGCATTTGTTTTTGTTGAAACTTGATTGCTCATAGTCTATAAACTTTGGTTGTGAGTTAATTCGGTATTTTTTGAACCTTGTTCAACCAAGTGTACTTTAAAATTATGGAAGTTATTATAAATACCATCAAGGAAACTAGGGTTTTTGGGTAATCCCTAATCACCAAATAAATGGGCAATAAAATCATACTGGATTGCCAAATGATTCCAATGGCACAGTTCATCATATCCCACCAAAAATCATTGTTCTTCTCAAAAGAGGCATCTTCATTTTTTAACAGGGTATGGATAGGTTTCCACCAACCCCACGGCTTTACTTCTTTGTAGAAAGATTTTAAGACTTCAGTTTCTGTAGGTTTGGATAGGTAAGTTCCTAAAAAGGATCCTAATAGAGAAAACCCAAAAATCAGCGGAAAAAGATAGATGACATGAATGTGCGATAGGTCATACCAAAAAGTACCTTCTATAAAACTTTCTTTATTCTGATCAAGGATAAACTGAATGCTGGCGATTAGCAATCCTGCAACCATGCCCCAAAAATAACCCCAGCCATTAAAGCGCCACCAAACCCATTTTAAAAAGTTGGATGCGACGTATCCTCCATATAATGCGCTGCTAATCCATAAGGTAAGTGAGTTGATGGAATCCGCGAAAAAGCCCATGCATACACCCAAGCCAACCACAAAGAATGAAGCAATATAACTAGCCTTTATGTAATGTTTATTAGATGCTTTTGGCTTAAAATACTTTTTATAGATATCATTAACAATATAAGCTGGACTGGAATTTACGAAGGCCGAAAACGTAGACATAAAAGCAGCCAAAAGCCCAGCCAGCAGCAATCCTTTCACACCAACTGGAATATGATGGTTGATGACTTTTGGTAAAATAACTTCTAAATCACTACCGACTAACCCAGGATTAGCATTCATTTCTGGAGCCAAAACTACTAGGGCAATAACGACAATTCCTGTGACCAATAAATATCTGGGGATATACAAAACTAAATTGGTGAATCCACTCATATAAGCAGCTTCTTTAACTGTTCTAGTGGATAGGATACGTTGAAAATCATAACTTGGTACTGGCCCTGCAATACTTGCAAAGAAGCCTTTGAAAAGTGACATTCCAATAAAAGCTCCAAACATTTTATATCCTTCAGTATCTATTAAATCATTAAATGCTTGGAATTTGGTGCTCCAATGTGTTTCCAATTCGCCACCAAAGAAAATGCTTCGCCATTCATCAGAAATTACCATGCCAATTTCTACATCGCTAATGGCAAAAAATGTATACCCTGCAACAAGTATACCTGCTATAACCATAATAATGTATTGTAAAACTTCAGTTGCCACAACGGAAAACATACCCCCTTTAACCGTATAAATGGTAGTTAGGAAAATAATAATTAAGGCATAGGATTGTTCTGAAGTCAATAAAAGAACATCCCCTAATTCCAGAGGAATGTCCCATGGTAAAATAATGGTCAAAAACTTGCCAGTACCTTCAAAGAAATATGCTATGAATCCAACTGCCGAAACAACCGCGAATATGGCTACGATACTATGAGAGGCTCTCCCGGACCTTCCATCTCCAAATCGTGTTAAAATCCATTCAGAGCCAGTCATTATGTTGGAGCGTCTTATCCAAACGGCTAGGAACATCATAAGAAAAACTTGGTTCCACACGGGCCACAACCACATGAACATAAAGCTCTTGGCACCATATAGAAACAATATGCCAACCATCCATGCAGTTCCGGAGACATCAAACATGCCAGATCCGTTACTAAGGCCTAAATAGTACCATTTAATATTGTTTCCGCCCAGAAAATAGGATTCAAGGCCATTAGAAGCTTTTTTGGAAACCCAAATTCCAATAAAAAGGGTTAACAATACATAGATAACTATGATCGAAATGTCTATTACATCCATATAATTGTACTGGTCATATTTAAATACCCCAATTTTTATTGGGATCAGGACCCATTTCAAATTCCAAAGTGCCACCTGCCATTAATTCCGTATGTGTGATGTAGGTGCGTTGCAACGATTCTCCATTTAGTTTAACCGCTTGAATGTATTTGTTGACTGGAGAGGTATTCTCTGCTAAAATGATAAAATTCTTTGTGTCGGATATTGAGATGGTAGCCTTTTCAAAAAGAGGGCTGCCAAACTCGTATTGTGCAGAGGCCGGATTCATGGGATAAAGCCCTAATGAGCTGAAAACATACCATGCCGACATTTGTCCACAATCTTCATTTCCACTTAATCCCTCAGGTTGTGCGGTATATTGCGTATCTAATATTTGTCTTACCCAATATTGAGTTTTCCAAGGCTCTTTTGCACTATTGAACATGTAGGCAATATGGTGGCTTGGTTCATTACCATGCGCATACTGACCAATTAACCCCGAAATATCTGCGGAAACATTTTCTCCTGAAATCTCTGAACTCTCTGTGAAAAGTTGTTCCAATTTTTTAGTGAAAGCTTGATTCCCCCCATGCAATTCTATAAAACCGGGAACATCATGCAAAACAAACCAACTGTGCTGCCAAGCATTACCTTCTGTATAATCCGTATGTTCCCTATGACTTGAAAATTTAGGGTCAAATGGCTCGTTCCAACTTTTCCCATCTACTGATTTACCTCTCATAAATCCAGTGTTTGTATCAAAAAGATATTTATATGCATTAGAACGATTGCTGAAATATTGATAATCCTCCTCTTTTCCTAAATCCTTGGCCATTTGGGCGACACACCAATCATTATAGGCAAATTCAAGACTTATTGTAACTGACTCATCCAGCTCTGTATAAGGAATATATCCGTATTCTTTATAAGGGGCTAGCCCTCGAATCTCTCCCATCATTGTGTTACGAACAGCCTCGTATGCTTTATCAACATCGTACCCTCGTATTCCTTTCAGATACGTATCTACTATAACTGATACTCCATGGTTTCCAGTCATAGTGTTCGTTTCGTTTCCATATAATGTCCATACAGGTAATCTACCCTGCTCATTATAATAGACAAGCATAGACTGTACTATATCATTTGCCCTTTCTGGTTGCAAAATATTCAGCAATGGATTCTCTGCCCTAAACGTGTCCCATAATGAGAGGGTTGAATAGGCATTCCAATTTTGGGTATAATCAATACTGTCATTTTGCAATCGGAATTCACCATTAACATCACTAAAGAGTACCGGAGCTATCTGAGTGTGATATAAGGCAGTATAAAAAATGGTCTTTAAAGAATCTTGAGGCGTCTCTATCTTAATTTTGGATAATAATTCTTCCCATTTGTTATTTGTTTGACTTTTTACTTCATCAAAAGAAATGGCATTACCATGACGGGTCAGATTTTCCTTTGCATTTGCAATACTTACAGAAGATACCGCGACTTTTAGCTCAACAATCTTTGTTGAATCTTTGCTGAAAAAGAACTGCCCTCCTGTTTTTATTCCTTTTGCTTCAGTTCTACTATCCAGGGTTTCACTATTGGACATAAAATGAGCGTTTATAATTGGCTCAGAGGTTTCTACTACAAAGAATACTTTTTGGTTTTTTGCCCAACCTGTGCTGTGCCTGTATCCCACAATTTGGGTTTCACTTTCCAATGCAATGGAGCTTTCCGTTGGAGTATCCCAATTTACAGCATAGCCTAGGTCAAGAACAAAAGAAGGAACGTTATCGTTTTGATAGGTATACTTATGGAAAGACACGTATTCATTGGCGGTAAGTTCTACTTGAATATTATTGTTTTCCAAATCAACCTTATAATATCCTGGAGAAGCAATTTCACTGGAATGGGAAAAGCGAGAGGTATATGGCAAACTATCTCTTCTGGTACCAAATAAGGATACGTCCAGAGTTTTGTTTGTTGGCATTAACAACAAATCTGCCAAATCACCTATTCCTGTACCACTAAGGTGTAATTGTCCAAAGCCAGAAATAATAGAGTCTGTAATATGGTAGCCTGAACACCAATCCCAACCTGTAGTGCCATTATCTGGACTGGGTTGCACCATTCCAAAAGGGGCGGTGGCACCAGGAAAAGTATGGCCATGGGCACCGGTGCCGATAAAAGGATTTACAAATTCAGTAAAATTTTCAGCAGTGTCATTTTGTCTTTCTTCTTTGCATGATGAGCCTATAAGGAGTGCTATCAAAAAGAAAGGAAAAGAGAATTTGCTCATCTGCTAATTATATTAATATTGATATTTTTTATACTTTTCCTCAAAATATATTTGGTTTTCTTATGGTAATAAGGGAGTAGTGTAGATAAAGTCAATGGTCGTATTTGGTTGTGCAATTGTATTCCTAAATATTTGCAATTTTATTTTGAGGAAGAATAAAATTAGACCAACAACCTGCGCCAAAAGCTAAACAGCAGAAATACCGTACAAACAAAATACATCGAAATCCATGTACATAAATGATAAATTGGATGAGCTATTAAAAGCTGAATCTCCACAACCGTATCGCATTACTTATATGCACCATATCATTTTTTGGGCAATTTATTTTGGGCTCAATACATTGCGTTGGGGAAGTATGCATGATGATTTTGAATATTCCATTAAAACTAACTTGATAGGTTTCCCAATTCATATAGCGCTTTCTTATTTCAATGTTTATTTTTTAATGCCCAAGTATGTTTACAGAAGAAAGTACATTACCTATACTACCATTGTATTACTGTCTCTATTTATAATGTTGCTTGTAAAATACAACCTTACTTATTATTTGGTGAGCACAAATGTATGGCCAGAAGGACCGGCCGAAATAGCAGGAGAAGGCTTAACCTTAAATTATGCCATTCAGACCATGCTTGGGGAACTATACGTGGTATCTTTTGCTACTGCCATAAAAATTACAGTGGATTGGTTGCGAGAAAACAGTAAGTTTCATGATCTTGAAAAAAGACAGTTGACAACCGAGCTTAAATTTTTAAGGTCACAAGTTTCTCCGCATTTCTTCTTTAATACCTTAAACAATATTTATTCGCTTACGCTTGAAAAGTCGGATAAAGCACCAGAAGTCATTTTAAAACTTTCTGGACTGATGCGTTATTTACTCTACGCTACAAGAAAAAGAAAGCAAGATTTAAAAAGTGAAATAGACTGTATTCAAAATTATATAGACTTAGAGCGAATACGTTTTAATGACTCATTGCAGATTGACATTGGAATTTCGGGAGATCTGGAAAATAAGATGATTGCACCAATGCTACTTGTTCCGCTAATTGAAAACTGCTTTAAACATGGGGCAAGTAAAAATATTGGCGACATGCATATTACCATAGATATTAATGTTGCAGATGATTTTTTGTATTTTAATGTATCCAACACAATTCCTAAAAATGACATGGATAGCAAAGTGGCAACCAGAGGTGGGGGCATAGGATTGTCCAATGTAAAGAAACGTTTGGAATTAGGTTATGATCCAAAGGATTATGACCTTTCTATTTTTGAGAAGGAGAATATGTTTCATGTAGACTTAAAACTAAAAGTATGACGGCCTTAAGAGTTATTATTATTGATGATGAGCCATTGGCAATTAATGTATTGAAGAATTATGCTGAACAGATAAAACAACTGCAACTTGTCAATACTTTTTCAAACGCTATAGACGCTACATCGTTTCTACAAGAAAATGAGGTTGACATTATTTTCTTGGATATCAACATGCCCATTTTAGATGGACTCAATTTTTTGGAATCGTTACACGTATCTCCAATGATTGTTATTACAACTGCACATGAGGAATATGCATTAAAGAGCTTTGAACTTGAAGTTATAGATTATCTCGTAAAACCTATTCCTTTCCCAAGATTTCTGAAAACTGTAAACCGTATTATAAGTTTAAAACAAGGAGCATCCAATACTGGTAGCCAGTCAACAAACGAAAAGCCAAGTATTTTCGTCAAAGTAGACAAAAAGAAATTACAAAAGATTTTTCTGGATGAAATTGTTGTTGTGGAAAGTCTTAAAGACTACATTCGGATTAAAACCACATCGGCAAAATATATCATCCACAAGACCTTAGGTAGTTTTACGGATGAGTTGCCCTCTGATAAATTTTTAAGAATCCACAGATCTTACACTATTGCCATAGACAAAGTTGAGGCTATTGAAGGCAATAGTCTCGAAGTTGATGGTATCAGATATACCATTGGGAGAAGCTACTTAAACGATGCTAAAAGTCGTATTTTAAACGATTCAATTACATAGGGGTAAGGTTAATGTAAGAGTGGTTCGGGCTTTTCTTTTTTTATGTTTTTTGTCAAACTTGTTTTTCAATTGAATCTCTTAATCTAATAAACTTGGGTTTTTTGCAGTTTTTCAATTATCCAATGAATTCTAATTTAAATATATTAATACAACTTCATTAGTCCTTTCTGCTTTGCCATTGGTCGAATTTTTTAAGTGCATTTCCAGTTATCTAATTAGCTTCAAAAGCAACAATCAAAATCATAATTATATGCCTTCCATCAGGACATTAAGAAAGAAGATGCTCCTAGCTGCATATTTCGTTATCCTATCTTTTTTTGTAATAAGTTGTCAGAGTAAAAAAGGAGAGTATGCAACCATATCCCAAGAGCAGTCCGTAGGGCAAATTCCAGATAGTATTGATTTCTCATTTCATATAAAACCAATTCTTTCTGATAGATGCTTTGCATGTCATGGGCCAGATAAAAATGCTGTTGAGGGAGGTCTTTCCTTAAATAAGCCTGAAGATGCTTATGCTGCAATTGGTGAGGATAAGGATAGATATGCAATTGTTCCTGGCGATTTGGAGAAAAGTGAATTGATAAAACGGATTTTTCAAGAAGATCCAGCTCTTAAAATGCCTCCACCGGAGTCAAACCTTTCATTATCTGATTATGAAAAGGAATTACTTAAAAAATGGGTAGAACAAGGTGCAGAATACAAGAAACATTGGGCATTTGTGCCACCAGTTAGTCCAGCAGTACCAATAATTGAGAATGATGAATGGAGTCAAAACGAGATAGATAAGTTTGTTCAAGAAAAATTGAATCTCAAAGGATTTATGCCTTCAAAAAAAGCAGCTAAAGAACAACTCATTCGTCGCGCATTTTTTAGTATTGCGGGATTACCTCCAAGTGTGGATCAGGTCAATGCTTTCTTGAAAGATAACGCTCAAAACGCTTATGAGAAAGTTGTGGATTCCTTGCTAAATACTACAGCTTATGCGGAATATATGGCAGCAGACTGGATGGATGTTGCAAGGTATGCGGATACTCATGGCTATCAAGATGATTTTGAACGTACTATGTGGCCTTGGCGAGATTGGGTCATCCATGCTTTTGAAAAGAATATGCCTTATGACGAATTCGTGACCTACCAGTTGGCGGGAGACATGCTTTCCAATGCGACTAAAGAATCCATTTTGGCTACGGGCTTTAACAGAAACCATAAAATAACGGCGGAAGGTGGGGTCATCCCAGAGGAATATCGCATAGAATATGTAGAAGACAGAACCAATACGTTTAGCACTGCCTTTTTAGGTATGACGATGGAATGTGCTCGCTGCCATGATCATAAATATGACCCTTTGAGCCAAAAGGAACATTTTCAGCTTTTCGGATTTTTTAATAATATAGATGAGAAGGGGCTTATGGCAAATGCCCAAGAAATACCAAAACCATATATAACGGTTTCAAAAGAAGATATGGAAGGGGTATTGAATTTCGTGAACATGACTAAGAGCCCAGAGGCAAAGGTGGAAGTAATGGTTATGAAAGATATGCCTGGGCAGAGAGAAACTTTTGTTTTGAATAGAGGGGTCTACGATCAACCTTCAGAACAAGTCTTTCCTTCAACACCAGAAGCAATTTTGCCGTTTCCCGAAGAATTTCCAAAGAATAGACTTGGACTTTCCAAATGGCTGTTTCATGAAGAAAACCCATTAACAGCACGCGTTGCTGTAAATCGAATATGGCAAAGAATATTTGGAAAAGGTTTGGTGGAAAGTTCTTATGATTTCGGAAATCAAGGAGCATTGCCCTCCCATCCAGAATTATTAGATTTTTTGGCGGTTAAATTCATGAAAGAAGGATGGGATGTTAAGCAAATTATTAAATATATGGTACTCTCTTCTACCTATCAACAGAGTAGTCATATTACAGAAGAAATGCAAGAATTAGATCCCGAAAACACCTATTTGGCAAGAGCTTCTAGGTTAAGATTGAGTGCTGAGATGATTAGGGACCAAGCATTAAAAATTAGTGGATTACTGAATGCGGAGGTTGGTGGACCAAGCGTAAAACCTTATCAGCCAGATGGTATTTGGGAAGAGACCACTGGAGGAGGGGGAGGAAGTACTTCAACTTATGTTCAGAGTGAAGGCAAAGATTTGTACAGAAAAAGTTTATATACCTTTTGGAAGCGAACAGTTCCGCCGCCCAGTATGATGACGTTTGATGCCTCTTCAAGAGATCTTTGTACCGTTCAGCGCCAAGAAACGAACACTCCTTTACAGGCCCTTGTACTTTTAAATGACCCACAGCTTATTGAGGCAGCCAGAGCATTGGCTTATAAAGCCATAGACACAAGTGGCAAGGAACCAATGAATCAAATACAATATGTTTTTCAAAATGCTACTTCTAGAAAACCAAATGAGGAAGAATTGAAAATCTTATATGACCTTTATTTGGATGCACTTGAAAAGATAGAGACTGGCGAAGTTATTACAGATGAATATTTATCTATAGGGGAATTTTCTATGGATACGGACACTGCTCCAAACCATCTTGCAGCATTGGCCTTAACAGCGCATACAATATTAAACTTAGACGAAACCATTTCAAGAGGATAATATGAGTGAAAAGAAAATAATAGCAGATAATGCCATTAATATGAACAGGAGATCTTTCCTTGGAAAGTCTGCCTTGGGAGTTGGTGGAATGGCATTAGGTTCTCTTCTTGGTTGTAATTTTTATCAAAAAGAAGGTAGCCTGATTACGAAAACGGATAATCCAATGGGAATAAAAGGGATTCTTAATTCCCCTCATCATCCCGCAAAAATAAAACGTGTCATATATCTATTTCAAAGTGGAGGACCTTCACAATTAGAGCTTTTTGATTACAAACCACTGCTTAACCAAAGAAGAGGTGAGGATTTGCCTGAATCGATTCGTAACGGGCAACGTTTGACTGGAATGACATCAGGGCAAGACAAGTTTCCTTTGGTAGGTTCAAATTTTGGCTTTCAGCAGCATGGTAAGAATGGAACATGGATTAGTGATTTATTGCCCTACACCGCCAAAATGGTGGATGAGCTATGCATTGTAAAATCGATGTATACCGAAGCAATTAACCATGATCCCGCTGTTACTTTTTTTCAAACTGGTTCACAGCAACCTGGTAGGCCCAGTATCGGTTCCTGGTTAAGCTACGGACTAGGAAGTGAAAATGAAAACCTACCTTCATTCACAGTATTATTATCAAGGGGTACGGGAAGACCAAATGGGCAGCCATTGTACACCCGATTGTGGGGCAATGGTTTTCTTCATTCATTACATCAAGGGGTGCAGTTCAGGGCAGCAAAAGATCCAGTTCTTTATTTGAATGACCCAAAAGGCATATCCAAAGAAACCAAACGCTCCATACTGGATAATTTAGCTGCCCTAAATGAAAAACAGTATCAGGAATTTGGGGATGATGAAATACAGAGTAGGATAGCCCAATATGAAATGGCCTATAGAATGCAAACGTCTGTTCCAGAAGTAATGAATACGGAAAACGAACCAGATTACATTTATAAAATGTATGGAGCTGATGCCAAAATACCGGGCACTTATGCCGCCAATTGTTTGCTGGCAAGAAGATTGGCAGAGCAAGATGTTCGTTTTATACAATTGTACCATATGGGTTGGGATCAGCATGATAATTTGCCTTCTGCTATTGAAAAACAAGCAAAAGATGTAGATCAAGCTTCTGCGGCACTTGTGGCTGACCTTAAACAAAGGGGAATGCTAGAAGACACATTGGTCGTATGGGGAGGTGAATTTGGAAGGACCAATTACTCACAAGGCTTATTGACCGATACCAATTATGGAAGGGATCATCATCCAAGATGTTTTACCATGTGGATGGCAGGCGGCGGCATTAAGCCAGGATTTGTATACGGTGAAACAGATGAGTTTGGTTATAATATAGTTAACAATCCTGTTCATGTTCATGATTTTCAGGCAACATTACTCCATTTGTTAGGGATTGACCATGAAAGACTTACCTATAAATATCAAGGGCGAAGATTTAGACTTACTGATGTTGAAGGACACCTGGTAAAGGATATATTAGCATGATGAATAGGAGAGGGTTTATTGAAAAAGGAGGCTTGGCCTCTTTAGGTTTAGCATCCATAGGGACTATGTCATTTTCGGAAAACACTTTAAAAGAAGCAATTATTGGTCATGGAAGTCACCAATATAAGATAGATCTAAACTGGGGAAAACTTAATAGTAAGAACTTTCCAGTGAAGGACTGTCATGAGATGGTGCAAGATGCTAAGGGAAGAATCATCCTGTTGACCAATCACACCAAAAACAATGTTCTCATCTATGATAAGTCTGGAAAATTATTGGATACCTGGGGAAATGAATATCCTGGTGCACATGGATTAACCATTCATGATGAAAATGGAACAGAGTTTCTATACATCTCTGATAATGATAGGCACGAGGTTATTAAAACGACATTGGATGGGAAAGTAATTCAGGTTTTTCCATTCCCAAAAGAAAGTGGAAAGTATCAAAAAAAGGAAGCGTATATTCCAACTGAAACTGCCATTACGGAAAATGGGGATATCTATGTTGCAGATGGGTATGGTGCTCAATTCATAACGCACTATGATTCCAAAGGAAACATAAAAAACATATTCGGTGGTAGAGGTGATGAAGACCACCTTTTCAATAATGCACATGGTATTTGTATTGACAATCGTGACGCAAAAAACCCAACCTTGTTGATCACCGCACGCCAACAGAACAAATTAAAGCGTTTCTCATTGGATGGAACCTATCTCAATTCAATTGATTTGCCTGGAGCATATATATGCAGGCCGGTAATACACAATAAGCATATTTATCTGGCTACCATATGGTCTGGAGATGGGTCTGAGAACACTGGCTTTATTTCAATATTGGATGAAAACAATAAATTGATTTCTGCTCCTGGAGGAAGTATTCCCGAATATGAAAATGATATCCTGAATCCCATGCATCAAGCTTTAAAGATTTTTAGGCACCCGCATGATGTCTGTATTGATGAAGATGAGAACATTTATGTTGCCCAATGGAACTCCTCGGCTACCTATCCTATAAAACTATATCGAGTATGACGGTTTTCGTTTTCAACTTAACGAGAGCAATTGGTGCTTTTAGTAAGATTGTGAAAGGAGCAACTTTGATGTTCGTTTTCAGTTGCACAATAGCATCTTGCCAATCTAAAAAGCCTGTTTTTTTAAATGAATCTGCTATTCAGTTGGCACCTCCAATGGTGCATGTGGATTCTTTACTTTTTAGAAACTCAGCATTGATGAACATAGATTTGGCTTATGACAATACAATTCTTCGATATACAACGGATAGAAGCGGTGTCACAGAAAATTCTCCCCGTTACAAATCGCCTTTAAAATTAAAGGCTACAACCCATTTAAAGGTAAAGGCTTTTCATGAGGATTTTAAACCAAGCGATGAACAAGAGTTGGTTGTCCGAAAAATGAGCAAAGATATTTCAAAGGCTAAAGTAAATATTAGCCCAGAACCGAATGAAAATTATAAGGGAAGCGGGGCAAATTCCTTGATTGATGGCCTTAAAGGAACCGTCAACTTCAGAAATGGAGGAAAATGGTTAGGTTTTCAGGAAAATGAAATTGTTGTTGACCTTAATTTCCCAGAACCCACGTTCGTGGAAAATGTAATTGTAAGTGTGCTACAAGATCAAGGGTCATGGATTTTTTCACCAGCATCCATCAGTATTAAATCTGCAAAGGGAGACATTGGAGCTATTGAATTGGAGAGTAGTGCTGAAGCGAACAGCAAGACAATGGATTTTATTGAGATCCCCGTCCAAAAAGAGAAATATAACGAATTGACCATAACCATTTCATCTTTAAAGGAAATCCCTGATTGGCATCAAGGTAAAGGAACGCTGCCCTGGGTATTTGTAGATGAGATTATTGTTGAATAAATAAAAGCTAATAATGCAGTTAGGAAATTTACATCCCTTATTTGTCCATTTGCCCATAGGGATTTTGGTCTTGGCATTCTTAATGGAGCTCTATTACTATAAAAAACCGGCTCCAAAAGATAATGGGACCATTCTATTTGCTTTGGGCATTGGTGCTTTGAGCGCATTATTTTCTATAGGGTCTGGCTGGCTGTTGGGTGATAATGGAGGATATGATGAAGAGCTACTTTTTAGACACAGGTGGATTGCTGTAGCTTTTTCTGTAGGAGCTTTGTTACTGTTTTTCCTCAAAAAATCTGTTAGTAGCTTAGCTAAAAAATCATATTTTCCAGTTTTTGTTTTAGTGTTGATTCTTTTGACGTTGACAGGGCATTTTGGCGGAAGTCTTACTCATGGCGAAGACTTTTTATTTGAGGAAGCTTATGAGGAACCTGTAATAGAAGATATAGAACAAGCGGCCGTGTTCTCCGAGGTTATTCAACCTATTTTTCAACAAAAATGCGTTAGTTGCCATAATAGTGGAAAGGCAAAAGGAGGATTGTTGCTTACCTCAAAAAAGGAACTATTGGCAGGTGGAGATTCAGGATCACTTCTCGATTCGTTAGAACAAGAAAAGATGTCTTTGCTAATGCATCGTCTTCATCTTCCTATTGCTGATAAAGAACATATGCCACCAAAAGGGAAAGTACAACTTACTGCTGAAGAAGTGCTTTTATTGAATTGGTGGATGAAGAACGAGAATTGTTTTGATTGTGTGGTAAAGAATTTACCTGCTGATGAAAAGTTGGATGCCGTATTGGCTTCATTGGAAAAGGATACCTCTGTAAAAGCATTAATTGCTGAAAAAGTGGATAATGTGCCTTTGGAGTTCATCAGCACCTTATCTCAAAATAATATTTCTGCACAATTGGCTTCAGAGGAAGTTCCCCTATTATCCGTTAATTTTTTAAAACGGAAAAATCTTAGCGAGGAGGACTTTGATCTGCTTAAACCATATAGGGATAATATTGTCGAAATCAATTTAGGGCATACCAATTTAACCGATGAATTGGCCAAGAAACTAAAACAGTTTAAACACCTTACCAAGCTTCAGTTGCAGAATACGGAAATAACCAATGCAATTGTGCCCATGCTCAGTGGTTTCGAATTTCTAGAATCGCTAAATCTTTATGGTTCGGAGCTAGATGATTCAGCTCTTAGCGCATTTACAGCTTTGCCCAATTTAAAAAGCCTTTATGTATGGCAAACCAAGATGACCAAAGATGGGCTTTCTGAGTTTCAGAAACAGAATGAAGCAATTTTGGTACAAAGTCAGGTAGCAGATAGTGTTTTTGCATCAAGTACTTTGACTCCGCCCACCATCCTTGCGGATCAAGAAATTTTTAAGGACTCTGTAAAAGTATCCATTGAGCAATATTTTGAAGGAGCCAAGGTGTATTACATAACAGAAAATTCAAAAAACGACACTATACCAAAGGAATATTCAGAGCCATTTTATCTTACAGAAACTTCTACTTTAAAAACATATGCCACTTCTGACAATTGGGAGCCTAGTTTGGTAAGTACGGCACATTTCTTAAAAAACCAGGTGGAAGTCAGTAATATCACATTAGCTGGAACCCCACATCCAAAATATAAAGCTCAAGGTGGTAAAACACTTATGAATCTAAAACGAGGGACAACTAATTTTGTTGACGGTAATTGGGTGGGATATGAAAGTCAGCATATTACTGCAACCATAGAATTTAAAGAACAGACCACAGTATCGAATATCTCCGTAGGGAGTCTTTCCATACCAACTAGTTGGATTTTCTTTCCTGTAGGCTATACCGTTTGGGGTTCAACAGATGGGAATAATTTTAGAAAAATAAAGACCATAAAACTGCCAAAGCCAGAACCTAGCATTGATATTGAACGCATGGCTTACAATATTGCCTTTGATCCTATTTCACTAAAAAAGATGAAGCTTTTTGTTGAAAGTCCATTGAAGAATCCTGATTGGCATATTGAACCTGGAGGCAATAGTTTTATTTTCTTGGATGAATTAGTCTTTAATTAGCTTGGTTACATGTAAACTTTATAAATAGAAAACGGCCCAATAGGGCCGTTTTGTTTTTTATATCAGATATGATATAAGAGATGTTATAAAACAACTATGAATTGTCCTCAACCGAAGCATCGGGAGCATTACTTTTTACGGAAGCAACCCCATTCTCCATGGCAGATACGCTGGAGTACATTTCACTTGCTCCAATAACTTGTCCGTTAGAAGCTTTTAAATTAAAATAAGGGCTACCGTCTTTTGCTGTTTTTTTGTCAAACCTATTGTCGTCTTGAGAATTGGTTCTTACAGACGCAATACCATTCTCGCAAGCAGGCTTGGTAGTATATGCCTCGCTACTTAAAATAACTTGACCATTGTTGGCCTTTAAATTAAATCTGAACTGTCCAGATTTGTCTTTCTTTATTTCAAATTTACCCATGGGATTATGTTTTAATTGCACTAAAACTAAGTTTTTTATTAAAAATATGCTAATCATGCATAGTAAATAATAAGAAACAACGGTAAATAAAAAGGCACTCAATACTTTTGAGAACTCTTCCATAATCTAAGTAGGCCAAACGTTTTACAAAATTATTCTGGTTTCCAACGCCTGTAAAATTGACGCATGTTACATATACGAAAGCTTATGTTACATATCAAATAAAGACCCAAAACACCTCAGACTACTTTTACCCTGTTCTGTGATTGTTCTATTTCCGAGTAGAACAATAAATAGTAGGAAACTCCCCCATTAATCTATAATTGTTAATGTTAAAACACTAATTATGAAAAAATTGAATGGAATTTCAAAATTGTTATTACTCGCTTTATTGATTGGGTTGGGAGGATGCTCCGCAGAGGATGGCGCTGTTGGGCCACAAGGACCCCAAGGTGCTTCAGGTGAAAATGGGTCTCAAGGAATTCAGGGAGAACAAGGGGTTCAAGGAGAGCAAGGAATACAAGGTGCAGATGGAGAGGATGGCAATGCCAATGTAATCTATTCCGATTGGTTCTTTCCTGATTGGAATGAATTTGATGCTCCAAGAGCTAAGCGAATGATAGTTACGGATCCTGAATTTGGGCAGAATTATGATGATGGTGTAATTCTCTTTTATTGGATTACCAATAACGGATCTACATTTCTTGTTCCTTGGAATTCATATAGTACAATTACTGGAGCTTTAAATATTTCACGATCAATGAATGTTAGAGGTACATCTGGCGATGTATGGATAACCATTAGAAGATATGATCGAGATTTTGAAACCAGGGATACGTTTGGGCAGTTTGAGGGCATTATCTATAATCGACTCCGCTATGTCATAATCCCGGGCAATATAAATGTAAGTGGAAAATCAGCATTGGACTACAACGATTATGAAGCTGTAAAAGCATTTTACAACCTTCCAGATTAATAACCAAAACCAAAAAAATAGATCAGATGAAAAATCTCATTATAATATTTGGATCAATTGTATTTGGATTCCAGGGCATAGGTCAAACTAAAAAGATGACCTCGTTTAAACCTGAACAGCATGGATTCAAATTCAACAATACTTTTAAAAACATTTTTGTAGACGCTCTAGATTGGAGAACGGGAGGGTTATGTGGAGGTATGGTATACTCAGCTTTGGATTATTACAATACTCGGGGTAGATCAATTCCTAAAACTAGTTACAGGCCTACAGAAGGAAGTCCCTTGCAACGCTACTTGTATGATCGCCAAGTGACATCGCTTACTTCTAACCTAGATAAATGGGGCGAACTTGGTTTTAATCCTGACGGCGCTCGCAACAGTGAGTTTTTCAATTGGGGCATTGAGAATAAAAGAGGCAGTAGAATTAATGAATTACGCTCTTATATAGACCGCGGTATTCCTGTGCCTTTAGGAATGCAAAGTGTGGGAGAGGAGGAGTCAGATCCGGGCAATCATCAGATATTGGCCATTGGTTACGATTTTGGCTCAGCGCAAGATATTGCCAATGGCAGTTATAAACGTAAAATGAAAATTTATGTTTATGATCCAAACTTTAAAGGGAGCATAAAAACCATGGTTCCCAACTTTGAAGAGGAAACATTTTATTACCTAGAAAACCCCAAAAAGAGATGGCGAACTTATTTTGTCGATAGAAATTATCGTGCTAAATCTCCAGCACGAATCTCACTTACAGATTATCCAAACGACAGAAAAATACATGAGCTTGTAATTGAATTTGGCGTGGGAGGAGATGATTTACGAGGGGGCAATGACAATCTGAACCTTACTATTAATTATCACGGTGCTTCACCCCAAAGGATATACAATGTCAACAAAGGGAATAAATGGATAGATAATTATTCCCAGTATATCACAATTCCTCTTAAAACCCCTGTTGCTTCAAATAAGATAAAATCGGTACAGTTGAATACCATATCCGGGAGCGATAATTTCAATCTAAATGGTTTAAAAGTAAATGCCAGAGGATATAATGTGAACAAACGAATCTATGAAAAGTTAGGTGCTCCACTAAAACGCTTTACAGGGAAAGACAAAGTTTTTAGAGCAATTATCAATCCTAACCCTCCCACAATTGCGCGTACTGCATCTAACCCTAGAACTGGTGGAACCGGAGGTAAACTTCCCCCTATTAGTAGAAAGAAAATCGATAAACTAAGATTGTGGCTACGAACAGGTGATGACGATTTAAGAGGGGGTAATGACAATCTGAATATTGTGGTTCATTATAGGAATGGAAGAAAGCAAGTTGTGAACAATGTAAATAAAGGAACGCGATGGCCAGACAAAAGTTTAAACTCGGTAGATGTTACCCTTAATAATAACATCTTCAATTTATCGGAAATCTCGCAAGTAGTGCTGCAAACTACATTTAGGGGAGGTTCTGGAGGGGATAATTGGAATCTCAACGCCATACGAATAGAAGCACGTAAAGGAGGAGAAGCCATAGGAGATTACTATAAAAGAGGGAATGATAAGACCACATTGCACAGGTTTACAGACAAGAAAAGAACCTTTACCGCAAGGAGATAATTCAAAACATAACCATTAAGAAATATATTATGAAAACAATAAAAACAATTAGTATTCTAGGCCTTTTATTTTTGTCGTTCGCCTGCAGCGATAATAATGATGATGACGATTTATCGGAAATGCAGAAAACAGAAAATTTACTGACTTCGGGCAAATGGTATCTAGAATCAAAAACACCTGATGATTTTTCAGCCTGTGAAAAAAATGGCTCCCTTCAATTTAATGATGATGGTTCAATAGTACAGGAAAACTTTGAAGAAAATTCGGGGACTTGTGAGTTAGAAGAAACTGCCACAGCTACTTATACCTTAAGTGGCTCGTCTTTGGAAATTACGTTTGGTTCTGATGTTATTTCAGCAACTATTAATAGTATTACTGCAAGTGAGTTATCACTAACAGACTCAAGTGGAGATATCATTATACTTGATAAAACACAGGGTTGATTTATTGGCAACGTTAAAATTTGCAGTATACCTGTTTAGAGGGATATAAAAACAAATTGGATTTTTAAGATGTTTCTATTTACGTGATGAAAAATCAAATTTTGTATCTTTTTGGAGTAACCTCACTAAGCAGTATGAAAACCAACCTTTGCTTTTTAATTACCTTCTTGTTGTATTCCTTGAGTTGGGGTCAGGAAACTCCTCAAATAGATTCGTTAAAGAGACTTCTAAAACAAAAGATAGGGCCGGCAGAAACCGTTGAGATTACAAATGAACTCTTTGAGTTGTATTTGTATACTTCTTTGGATTCTGCCGACTTTTATCGCAAGCGTATTGGAGAGGTTTCCATAAAAAATTCTTATCAAGAGGGGAGCTATTTTTATAATTCCCAAAGCGGAAGGTTCTATTTTGCAAAGTCAGATTTAGATAGTGCTTTTTTTTACATCAAAGCAGCTGCTAGCATAGCAGAAAAATTGGGAAATAAAGCCTACATGGCTGATAATTATAAAAAAATATCTATTATTTATGATGTTTGGCGAAATGATTCCCTTTCTCTAAAATTCATCAATAAAGCTTTGGCAAGTGCTAAGGAGACAGACGATTGGCGTCTGCTATCCTCTATATACGTAGCACTTGGAAATAGAAGTTTTCAATTCACACAATACCCTGAAGCACTATCCTATTACCTAAAATTGGATTCTATCTACACTGCCCAAAATAGCTTAGATAAATCCTTGGCTGCGGCATACTCTAATATTGGTCTCATTTATTCAGAACTTAAAGACTCACGTGCAGTAAGGTACATGAAAAAGAGTATTGAGGTGTACCAAAAATTAGGACATGAAGAAGGAGTACATTATGGAGAAGCGGCTTTGGGCATTCATTATGAACTTCAGGGTAATTGTAAAACATCAATACAACATTTGTTAAGGGCAAAAGACTTTTATGAGGAATATGAGGATGCCAACATGCTTGCAGAAATATACATGAGACTGGGCAGCTGTTATTTGGAGGAAGATATAGAGAAAGCTGAAGAATATCTTTTAAAAAGTAATGTGCTTTCAGAAGACGCGCAACGGATTACATTTTTGGCTACCAATAATACGGCGTTGGGCGACCTTTATAGTGCCAGAAAAGAATATCGTAAAGCAATATCGCACTATAATAAAACAATTGAAATAGGAAGTGGTTTAGAGAATAACAAATCAGAGGGACTTAATGTTTTGGCGGCGTATAAAGGTTTGATAGCTACTTATACGAAAATGAAGGATTTTGAGGCAGCCGTTGTAGCCTATGAAAAAAGAGCCGTTTTAGAGGATAGTATCAGAAGGTATCAAAATCATTTGGTGGTTGAAGAACTAGAGAAGAAATACCAAACAGAAAAAAAGGAACAGGAAATAGAGTTGCTTACTTCACAAGCGGAATTGGAAAATCAAAAATCTAAAAATGAGAAAAGTCTTTTTATTGCGGGCATATTAATATTGGGGCTCGCGGTTATTGCTTTATTTATTCTTTTTCGGAACAAGAAGCGTACAAATGATAAGCTTAGGCAGTTGGAGGCTGCCAAATCTAGGTTTTTTGCAAATATTTCCCATGAATTTCGTACCCCTCTTACCCTTATCTCTGGGCCGGTAGCACATCAATTGTCAAAAGAACGATTATCATCTGATGATAAAACAGACTTGGGTTTAATTCAACGAAATGCAAATAGATTGTTGAGTTTGGTCGATCAGCTTTTGGATTTGTCCAAGATTGAGGCTGGACGTAGAAAACTAAAATTATCAAAAGGAAATCTGGATTTATTTCTTAAACATCTTGTTGAGCCTTTCAGTTACCAATCTGCTCGTAAAAACCTAACCTTTAATACTGACATTAATCTTCCTGATCAAGCTTGGTTTGATCGAGATTTAGTAGAAAAAATAGTGGGAAACCTCCTGTCAAACGCACTTAAATACAGCGATAAAAATGGTAACATTGATTTTAAAGCAGAGGTTGTTAACGATGAGGTGCGAATCAGTGTTATCAACGAAAATGAAAACTTGACCGAAAAAGAATTACCTAAGTTGTTTGATCGTTTCTATCAGAATAGCTCGATCAATCAAGGTTTCGGCATAGGGTTATCTTTGGTAAAGGAGTTGTCCCATTTATCTCATGGAGAAGTTAAGGCAGATAAACCTAGTCCGGGAACTTTAAGGTTTAGTGTGACTTTACCCATATCCAAGAATGCATTTACCAAAGAAGAATTAGCCTCGGCAAGTGATCTTTTAGAAAAGTCTAGAACCGAAATCAATACAGAAATCATTCCCCAACCTGAAGAAGAAGTACAATCTAATGATGAATCCCTGCCGTTGCTACTAATAGTTGATGATAATGAAGAGATTAGACTTTTTATACAATCATTATTGAAAAACGATTATCGTGTACTGCAGGCAGAAAATGGAAAAGAAGGAGTGGATGTGGCATTTGAGACAATACCAGATTTGATAGTTTCTGATATTATGATGCCTGTAGAAGATGGAATTTATTTAAGTAACAGTCTAAAATCGGATGAGCGAACCTCTCATATCCCAATTGTTCTACTAACAGCCAAATCAGCTGAAGAAGATGAACTGGCAGGACTTAAAACTGGTGCAGATGCTTATATGATAAAACCCTTCAAGGAAGAAAAATTAAGAGTAGTCATTGAAAAATTGATTGCTTCCAGAACAGCCATTCAGGAAAAATTCAGTCAGCAAGTGTTTCTTAAACCACACGAAATTGAACTAACGTCTATAGATGCTCAATTGCTTAAAAGAATTCAAACCATACTTGATGACCAATTGACAGATCCAGATTTTAGCGCGAAAGTGTTTTCTGATCAGATAGGGTTAAGTCGAATGCATTTGCATAGGAAATTAAAAGCTCTAACAGGATTTTCCACCACAGAATTTATTAGAGCCCAACGGCTGAAACTTGCAGCTCAACTTCTAAAAGATGGAGGTGTAAATATCTCAGAAATTGGATACACTGTTGGGTTTAATCAACCAGCATATTTCTCCACTTGTTTTAAACAGTATTTTGGGTGCTCACCTTCAGAGTATACCGAGGCCAAGTAATAAAACCATTAAAGACGCTTTTTTCGGTTTGGGCGGAATAAGGTCTTGTTTTTTAAAGCTTATGATATAGACTTTTAGCTAATTTTATTAATCGGTTGATGTTTTGTAAACGCTGAAAACTGATATTTTATGGTAACATCACAATATTCGCCTTTTTTGATAGTAATCCGCGTTAGATTATTGGTGGTTTTTTGCTCCTGAATCCTTACATTTATAATCGACCAATAACCAAAATTTATGCCCATTGTTTTTGTTGTATTAGGAATACTTCTATTATTTCTACTCATTGCAAAATTTAAACTCAACGCTTTTCTTTCCTTTATAATTGTATCCTTATTTGTAGGAATATCCCAAAATATGGACTTGGAAGGTCTTGTTAAATCCATCCAGACGGGCATTGGGAATACGCTTGGTTTTTTGGTGTTGATTTTAGGTCTAGGTGCTATGTTAGGGAAACTGGTGGCGGATAGTGGCGCAGCCCAGCAAATTACCACAAAATTAGTAGAAGCTTTCGGGGTTAAATATGTACAATGGGCGGTAGTCTTAACTGGATTTATTGTGGGTATTCCCATGTTTTATTCTGTTGGCTTTGTAATATTGATTCCTTTGGTATTTACCATTGCAATGTCAACAGGTCTTCCATTATTATATGTTGGGTTACCTATGCTCACATCTTTGTCTGTAACCCATGGATATCTGCCACCGCATCCAGCTCCATCGGCTATTGCTGCAATGTTTAATGCCAGTATCGGGAAAACCATGATTTATGGTATTATTATAGCAATTCCCGCAATTGTAATAGCAGGCCCTCTTTTTGCTCGAACAATAAAAAAAATAGAGGCTAAACCTTTGAAAGAATTTTACAATCCTGTTATCATAAAAGATGAGTATTTACCAAGTGTAGCGGTTAGTATAATGACTGCTTTATTACCTATAATATTAATTGGTTTCTCCATTGCGGTAGATCAATTTATGCAAGAAAGTATCATTAAGACTATTCTTGTCTTCTTGGGGAACCCGGTCATTGCGATGTTAATCTCCGTGTTGGTAGCGATTTATACATTGGGCTTGGCAAGAGGTAAAAAGATGATAGCGGTGATGGATTCTCTATCCAGCTCAGTATCCAGTATCACTATGATTCTGTTGATTATTGCAGGGGCAGGTGCTCTTAAAGAAGTACTGGTAGATAGTGGCGTGAGCGATTACATTGCGGATTTATTAAAAGGATCTAGTGTATCTCCTTTGATTTTAGCTTGGCTGATTACAACAGCCATACGGGTTTGTGTTGGTTCTGCAACAGTTGCTGGATTGACAGCGGCCGGCATTGTACTTCCATTGGCATCAGGAACAGGTGTAAATACAGAACTTATGGTATTGGCCATTGGCTCGGGAAGTCTAATGTTATCCCATGTGAACGATACTGGTTTTTGGTTGTTCAAAGAATATTTCAACCTAACGGTCAAAGAAACACTATCTACGTGGACGGTAATGGAAACTTTGGTTGGTGTAATTGGGCTATTGGGAGTATTAACACTGAATATGTTTATTTAATTTTTAAAATAATGGATAATTTACCTTCAGAAAGAATAAAAGAATTAGGACTTCAATTTCCGCCTGCTCCTAAACCCCTTGGAGTTTATAAGCCACTGTTGGTAGTGGACAACTTTCTATACATTTCTGGACAAGGCCCCATTAATCTAGATGGTACTTTAATGGTGGGTCGCGCTGGAGATGACCTAAACGAAGATGAAGCTAAATTGGCAGCTCGCCAAGTTGGACTAACCATGTTATCTACCATTCAAACACATTTTGGCAGTTTGGATAAAATAAAACGGGTGGTCAAAGTTTTAGGAATGGTTAATTCTACTCCAAATTTTGGAAGGCAACCCTATGTTGTAAATGGGTTCAGTGAACTTATGGCTGATGTGTTCGGAAAAGAAAACGGCATTGGAGTCAGAAGTGCAGTTGGCATGATGTTGCCAGACAATATTCCCGTTGAAGTAGAGGCTATGTTCCAGTTGCATTAAAGCAACAAAAGAAGGGCTGCGTAATATTTTTACTATAAATACCCAACTATGTTCGTATTCGATGCTCATTTAGATTTGGCCATGAACGCTTTGGAGTGGAACAGGGATTTGACCTGGACTGTTGAAGACATTAGAAAGAGCGAAGCAGGAATGATCGATAAACCCGATAGAGGAAAAAACACGGTCTCCTTGCCGGCAATGCGAAAAAGCAATGTTGGTCTCTGCGTAGCAACACAAATTGCTCGTTACGTAAAAAGAGGAAGTCCATTACCAGGTTGGAACTCACCGCACCAAGCTTGGGCACAAACCCAGGGTCAATTTGCCTGGTACAAGGCTATGGAAGAAATTGGTGAGATGGTGCAAATTACCAATATAAAAGAGTTAAAAACGCATATGGCACTTTGGGAACGTGGTGCTAGTGACTCCAAAAAACCAATTGGATACATACTTAGCTTGGAAGGCGCAGATTCAATTGTTACCATAGACCATCTAGAAAAATCCCATGAAATGGGGTTAAGGGCTATTGGTCCTGCGCATTATGGGCCAGGGACATATGCACATGGCACTGACTCCATCGGAGGAATTGGCACTAAAGGGAAAGAACTTCTCAAAAAAATTGAAGAACTCAATCTTATTTTAGATGCTACCCACCTATGTGATATGAGTTTTTGGGAAACGATGAAAATTTACAATGGGCCAGTTTGGGCAAGCCATAACAATTGCCGAAAATTTGTGAACCACAATAGGCAGTTTTCAGATGAGCAAATCAATGAACTTATTCGTAGAAAAGCGGTCATAGGCATTGCTCTTGATGCATGGATGATGGTTCCAAATTGGATAAGGGGAAAATCTACCCCAAAAGATATGGGGGTTACTTTGAACCAAATGGTAGATAATATTGATCACATATGCCAATTGGCCGGGAATTCGTTGCATGTAGGCATCGGAACCGATCTTGATGGAGCATTTGGCAAAGAACAAACTCCAGATGACCTTAATACTATAGCTGATTTGCAGAAAATTCCTGTTTTACTATCCAAAAGAGGTTATTCAGATGGTGATGTCAAAAATATAATGCACCTCAATTTCATAAAATTCCTTGAAAGAGCTTGGAATTAATCCATCACAAGATATTCGAACTGGTTTAATGGAGGCACATGAAAACAATTAGTCATTTTGCTATGCTTTAGGTTTTTCTGTTATTTTAAGCATCATTTTTGATTAAAGAAAACAAATATGGATAGCTTAGACCTGAAAATATTAAGTAATTGCTAAATGATCAAATTCCATGTAAACATTATACAGCTTCTTAGTTTTACAGCAATAATCACTGGCTTAGTTTTTTCCTTTTTATTACTTGTAAAGAAAGATAATAGAACAGCCAATAAATTTCTTTTGTTACTCCTCATTTCTTTGAGCAGTACATTGCTGACTAGTCTATTTCTGGAATTTAATCTTTATAGAACTAATGAATGGCTTCATTACCTACCTTTTACAATGACATATTGGATAGGCCCTGCCTTTTATTTTTACATTAGATGTCTTATTCAACCAGACTCAAGATTTCATCCTAAACATCTATGGCATTTTGCACCACTCTTCCTAAATTATATGCATGGATTTTACCACATTTCATTCGAAAATGTAGACTACAGCCAAAAACTACACAACTTTACAGAATCAATAGGGTTTTATGCCATACCGGTAATTTTTATCTATTTAGCAATAGCGTATAAGAGTCTTGGAAAATACAACTCATCCTTGCTGAATCATGTGTCCACTATAGATAATCTAACCCTTAGCTGGATAAAACAGCTCATTAGAGTTTTGTCATTTTCTTTTTTGGCAATAATACTATTTCAGTTGGTGGACTATGAAGTGCTCATAGATTATACAGTGGAATACAATCAAGGACGTTTATTTTCCTATCGCTGGGTTACCCAGCTCATTTTGATATTTACAATCTATTGGTTAAGCATAAGGGGTTTTGGGCAAGCTCAAATTTATAATCCGCTTATAAAAGCTGATTTTATTGTTGATGATAAAGACTATTCCAAACCCGTAGCCGTTTTGAAAAGTCTAATGAAAAACGAAAAACTTTTTTTGAACCCTGAATTAAACTTAGCAATGTTGAGCTCCCAATCTGGACTTACCGAAAAAGAGATATCACTTGCCTTAAATAGAAAGTTGAAAAAGAACTTTTATTACTTTGTAAATGAATATAGGGTAGATGAGGTAAAAAAACGTCTTGGAAATTCTAAGTATGAGAATCTTAAAATCATGAGCATTGCCTATGATTGCGGATTTAATTCTAAGGCAACTTTTAATAGGATTTTTAAGAAATTTACAAAAGAATCTCCCAAAGCCTTTCGAAACAGCTATCAAAATTTTATTCCGCTTCAAGATTAAGTCTCAATAAGTTTTGTGAGACGTTTTTGCTGTTGATCTTTTTTACTTTGGATCATTTGAAATACTGAAATGTCATAGAACTCTTTTGTATTCCCGAAACATTTTCTAACAAAAAAATAAAGATGAACCTGAAATAGGTCGATATAACAAGTACTCACTATTTAGATTTTGAAGATGAGGTGATTATTAAAATGATAACGGAAAAATTAAAGAATTGACTAAAGAAATTTAAAATGAAAAAACTGAAAAAAATTGGGATTGGCACTATTTTGATAATCACCATCTTTTTGTCGACACTTTTAATATATCAATATGATCTCTTCAAAAGGTTATTGGAGAGAGGTCCCGACTATACTTATGCCGAAGCTTCAAATTGTAATGGACAGGACTCTGGAATTATTGCCAATGGCCTTTATTCCAAATCTGTGTCCATGGCTAAAGATAGTTTGAGAATTCTAAAAAGAAAATATAGGATTCCTGGATTGGCTATTTGTGTTGCCGTCAACAATGAAATTATTTGGAATGAGGGATTTGGATGTGAAAACGTGGAATATAACTTTCCTGTGACAACTTCCTCTTTATTCAGAATCGGAAGTATATCCAAAAGTATGACAGGAATTGCGTTGGGAAAATTATTGGATGATCAAAAGCTAGACCTAAATGAAACTTTAAGTAATGTTTTGCCTTCTTTTCCCAAGAAAAAATATGAAATAAGAATTAAGGATTTAGCCTCGCACCAAAGTGGTGTTCGCGGATATAAAGGTTTGGAGATGTTGTCCAATAAGTCTTACAAAAATGTATATGAAGCAATGAATATATTCAAAGAGGATGATTTACTTTTTGAGCCAAGAACCAAATATGAATACAGTACCTATAATTATTCGATTCTAAGCGGAGTTGTAGAAAAAATTGCGGGCAAAGAGTATTTAGAATTTATGGAGGAAGAAATTTTTACGCCGTTGGGTATGAAAGATACTAAACCTGATAAAAAATATCTCAATAGTATAGGTTATAGTTCTTCAATTACAAAAAATGAAATAAGGAAAGCCATAGGGGTAGATTTAAGTAATAAATGGGCAGGTGGTGGTTTCTTGTCTACTCCTAGAGATTTGACCTTGATGTTTACGAAATTGGACTCTCTGTTAACACGGTCATCTCAAAATATACTTTTTGAGTCGCAAAAGTTAAAGAATGGGAAAGACACAGGATATGGATTAGGTTATAGAAAAACATACTTTACCAAATCAAAAAAAACAGTAATTCATCATGGCGGAAGTTCAGTTGGTGGTCGCTCTTTTGTATTAAAGGTACTTGAGGATAATATTGTTGTTGCAATTTGCGCCAATAGTGATACTGGTTTATTGCGCCCAAATAATTATGGGTTGATAGAGGTATTTAACATTGCAAAACTTTTTCATAGCGATTAGACATTATTTCATATTTAAAAAAGAGATTAACTTTTCTTTATACTTTTTCCCAATAGGTATTTTTTCTCCCTTTATAAGGAGATGATTTGACTCTATTGATTCTATGCTGTTTAGTGAAATGATAAAAGATCTGTGTATTTGTATAAAATAGTGAGGAAGTTTGTTAAGAGCATCAGAGATACTTTCTCTTACCATGATTCTTTTTCCTTCATTTATATTGTAAAACATGTAGTTGCCCTGTTTTTCTAGATATAGAATATTTCCAGGATTAACCCTGTGCATTATATGTCCACTCTTAAGATTAATGCTTTTATTTTCGAAAAGTGACAAAGGTTCTTTGTTATCGGTATTTTTTATTTTTACAATGGCCTTTAAGAATCTTTCAAAGGATATTGGCTTGAGTAAATAATCTACAGCATTTAACTCATAACTTTCTACTGCATACTCCGAATAGGCAGTGGTGAATATTATCTTAGTGCTTGGTTTTATTGTCTTAGCTAGCGATATGCCCGATAATTTTGGCATGTTTATGTCCAATAATAAAAGGTCTACTTGGTTATATTGTATAAAACCTAATCCGTCAAGTGGATTTCTGAATGATTCAAGGCAATTAAGAAAGGGCAGTCTTTCAATATAATTTTTTAATAATTCAATCGCCTTAGGCTCATCGTCAATGATAACAACTTGTAACATAATTATAAAATAATCTCAAGATTTATTGCAAACATTTCTTTTGGTTCATATATTTTTAAGATGTGCATTTTTGGGTAAAGCATTTCCAATCTCCTGCAAACATTTGTTAATCCGATTCCAGAACTGTTAGTTTCAAATTCATTCAAGGAATCATTTACATGTAAAGAATTTTCAACTCGGAAATAGAGGGTTTTGTTTTCAATTTCAAGCTTGATTTTGACATATGACTTTTCGTAAATATTGATTCCATGCTTAAATGCATTTTCAACAAAGGGAATTAGCAGTGCAGGGTAAATTTTGATGTTTTCAACATCACCCTTTACTTCAAATCTTATTTCAATTGAATCAGTGTGGTCAAATCTAAGTTTGTTCAAACTTATATAATTATGAATGAACTCAATTTCTTTACTAAGTAAAATAGTTTCTGAACTGCTATCATATAGCATAAATCTTAATAACTCCGATAACTGAGATATTCCATTTGAAACATCTTTTTGATTTTCCCTTTCGGCTATGGAGAGAAGATTGTTTAAAGAATTGAAAAGGAAATGGGGATTTATTTGAGAACGCAATAGATTGAGCTCCGCTGTTTTTTTTTGTTCTAACAAATCTATTTTGATGTTTTGGTCCTTTTTCCATTGAGCCAAAAAACTATATATGATGGATGCAACGGCAAAGAATAGGTAAAGACCTATTCCAATTTTTAAATATCTTGAAAAGCATAATTTATCACAGAATATTAATAATATCAATTTCTCCAATAACAGAAATAGAACAATTAAGAATAGTGTAAGTCCAAAGAACTTAAAATACTTTTTTTCGAAAATCAATCCTGAGAAAAAGAAAGAAATAAGATAGAAGTAAAGTGCTTTAAAAATTATAGTTGCTAGTAGTCCATATTGCAACTTATAATTATAAACCTTGGTAACGGATTGAATTCCGCCTCGGTATTCAACAATGCTATCTGTTTCTAAGCTAAATGTACGAGCAATAAAATAGGTGGCAAAAATCCATACGACGATATGAACAAGTATGTGCATTGCTCTTTTGACCAATAATGTTTGCATTGAGGTAATATAGTTAAAATTGGCACTAGGTTTAAGATAGTTGTTATGAACGTATGGTATCATGTTACCAAAGCTCAGAAGTTGCAATAAACGTTTATGCAATCAGATTTTGGTGATCTACACCTATTATCAATTAATTAATAACAATAAGTTGCAAGCGGAAAACTTCAATTATACATTCATTTAAATATTTAGAATTAAAGATGACTTAAGTTTTTATAAAATGAAAAATGTCAAAAGAATAGCTTATGTATTTGTTTTTTTAGCCTCACAATGGGTAACTGGTCAAAAAATGACAGTGGTCGATTATGAAAAGGCGTGGGACAATATGTCTAAAATATTAATAGATACAGCCGAGAGAATGCCCGAATCTTTATATGATCAGAAACCAAATGAAAAAATCAGAAGTTTTGGCGAACAAATCAACCATTTGACAAGATCAAATATTGGATTAGGAATGATGGTCTTTGGAAAAAGACCTGAATTTTCTTTTGACAAAAATAATCCTCCGAATGATAAAAATGATATAATCGATCTTTTCAAAAAATCATCTGACTATTTCAAGCAAAACTTACAATCGTTAAATGATGGCACACTTGGCAATATAATCGAATGGGGAAGACCTGGGAGTGGAAGAAAAATTACTAAACATCAAGGACTTTTAATGATATATAGTCACTTTCAACTTGAGTATGGTAAAATAACAATATATGCAAGACTAAATAATATAGAACCGGCGCCGTCTTCTGGATGGAGTTTCTAAATTTTGTATATGTTTTTGGTCTTAAAGGTTTTTTTCCACAAAGAAGTCAATTGTAGGTGGGTTTGGTTACTAGCGCTTACTGTTTTGTATTCATGTTCCAAGAATAAACAGAGTGAAAACATTCCTTTATATCAGAAGGTTTTGCCTGGAAGTGAAGAACTAGAAATTTCTAAAAATGATTTACACTCGCATAAATATTCCAAACCTTGGGGAACAATGGTTTATGACATAGAAGAAATTCTTATTGACAATAATAAGTATTGGCAGCTAAACATTGATTTCATGGTTAATGGCAAAGCTTCCCCAGATACAATTTATTTTGATGCTAAAACCTTGGCTTTTTTTAAAAAATCCTTTAAAAATGCCTTTTCAGAATATACTGGTAACTTAAAGTTTGAGAACAATAAACTTATAGGAAAGCTTGCGCCATATACAGAGGATTCCCAATTAAAAACTCCTTTGCTGTACGATAAGGTATTTCCACATGAAGTGTTTGAGCCGGCCATGCTAAATTATTTATTGGAAGTTCTTCCTTTAAAAAAAGGATACAAAGTATCGTTGCCTATGTTAGATTTAAATAATGGATCCTCAATAATTTGGGCAAATGTTGAAGTCATCGGAAAGGAGAATGTCCGTATTAGAGGAAAAACATATGAAACATGGAAGGTTTTGTCCAAGGGCAGTAGGGAAAAAACATTTTGGATTGATATCGAAAAAAAAGCTATGGTAAAAATGGAAAACAAAGGGGTTTGGTTTCAATGGAAGCTAAATGAACCCTGAATAGAAGGAGAGGTTATTAGGTTGAAAGTTAATGAGTAAGTCAGGTCTATAACCGTTTATGAATCTTTTTTCTGAGCCTATTTCTAAATAATATATGACTTTCATAGTAATTAATTATTGAAAAAAAATGGGAATTGATTGTATAGTATAATTATGTAAAAATGAGTGAGAAAAATAAATAACGATATGAGGAGGGCGTTTGTTTTAATTTGTATTCTAATTGCTTTGATGGGATGCAATCGAATTGATAATAAGAAAATTGAGCTAACAACAAATTTTGAGAGCTACGGTAAAATAAACCCAAATGCCCCAAAAGAAACAGGGCAATGGGGTCAATTAGCAGGTGAATGGGACTGCATTTCAATGGACTTGGATACAAGAAACAAAACTGAAGCTAAGTGGTATTCCAACAGAGCCACTTGGAAATGGGAATATGTACTTGGAGGTCATGCGGTACTTAATCAATGGTGGCAAGAGGATACTTCACCAAACCCAATTACTAAAGAGTATTTTGCTACTGGCATGTTTATTTTTAATCCAAAGACTACAAAGTGGGAAGCTGTTGTTATGAATTCAAGGCCCCATAAAATCTCACCAAAGTTTGAGGCTGAATATAGAGATGGGACAATTCAAATGCATGATGGAACAGGGAAATGGCTAGTTACTTTTTACGATATACAAGAAAATTCTTTTCAATGGAAATATGAAATTCTTTCAGACAATGGTGAATGGGAACCAATTAGCAAAATAAGCGCAAAACGAAAGAAAATATAAGCTTTGCTAAAAGTTTTGTTAAAACAATAGATATGGAAATGCGGAATAAATGTGAAAAGTGTGGTGCCATATTAAATCATAAGTCGGAGGCATACATATGTAGTTATGAATGTACATTTTGTAGCACTTGTTCTATTGGTATGGAGTACAACTGTATTAATTGTAATGGAGAATTGGTTATTCGTCCAAAAAGAAAAGTGAAATGAAGTTCAGAAAAGCTATATTAAGAGATATACCCAACTTAGCTAAACTATTTGAAGAATATAGGGTCTTTTATGGAGAAGAATCCAACTTGGAACTTGCCGCCAGTTTTATTGGACAACGCATTAAGAATGGTGAATCAATAGTATTTATTGGTGAAAATGCTGACAATCAAATTGTTGGTTTTGCTCAATTATATCCTCTTTTTTCTTCCACACGGCTAAAGAAAATATGGTTGTTGAATGATTTATTTGTTGATAGCAATTTTAGAGGTCGTGGAATTTCAAAAAACCTGCTGGATTGTGCTAAAGATCTATGTAGGGAAACGGGTGCTTGTGAACTTACTCTAGAAACACAAAGGAATAATATTATTGCCAATCGACTGTATAAAAAAACAGGCTTTTTATTGGACATTGAGCATAACTTTTATGCATGGTCTGGATAGAACCATATTCTTAATACGCCTATAAAATGCTTTTTGATTGGAAAAGTGCGCTGCTATTCGTTGGTGCTGGACAGGGTTTAATAGTAGGGCTAATTTTACTATTTGAAAAAACGGAAAATTACAAGCGGATTTTTGGCCTAACTACTATTTTGTTCGCAATACATTTAATTGAATATAGCATTTTTAGATCACCCAACAGTTTCGATAAATTAGTAGAATTCTTTGGTTATAGGTTTCCAATCAGGTTATGTGTTGGCCCACTTTTTTTATTCTATACAATAAGATTGACCCAGATAAAAAAATTAAGTTTTTTTGCTATTACTTTCCATTTTGTCCCTGCTCTTGTTTCATTATTATTATTGATTCCTTTTTTTATTTTGCCACATTATACAAAGATTTTACTTCTTAACAGTTTTGTCCCTTTCGGAAATCAATATTATGATAAACTGATATCACTCCTATGGATAGTGTCTATTTTTTCAATGTTTATTTATCTCTTTTTTAGTTTAATCAAGATTATAAAATATCGCAGCAGAAGTGCTGAACATCATAGTAATGAAGAAAAATTTTGGGTTTTATCCTTTTATAGGTTCACTTTCTTATGTGTAATGGTGCTGGTCGGATATTTATTTGCGGTGGCACTTCGCTTGTTTGAAGCCCTAGACACTTCTATGCTTTATTCGATAATGTCATTCATACTTATGACAAATCTTGTCATTTTATCAATAGCGGTTATGAAACAAAAAAGGATCATTCCAGTTGAGGCAATGGGGCCAAAAAAAGGCTTTGATGTTATAAGAAAGGTTAATAAGGTAACAGAGGAGGAGCTATTTGAAATGGATGCGGTGGTTTTAGGCAATAGTCTTTTTCTAAACCCTAACTTAACAATTAATGATTTAGCATCTGTATTACGGATACCTTCACATATAGTCTCACACAGAATAAATAAAGGTCATAGGAAATCGTTCTTTACTTATATAAATGAATACAGGATTGAACACTCTAAGAACCTTCTTTCCCAAACAGATGCGAAAATACTAGCAGTTGCTCTTGATTCTGGTTTTTCAAATAAAACCAGTTTTCATAGAACTTTTAAACGAATAGAGGGCATAACACCAGAAGCTTTTCGTTTTAAAAATAGAATGTTACAATAACACTTTTCAAAAATGTTACCCTATTTGGCAAAAATTTGGATATGGCATCCTCAATTTTTGATTTGTTTTATGTCAACTAATTTAATTTGTAAATGATGAAAACTACTAAATTATTGACAATACTTTTATTAAGTATTTGTGTTTTAAACGCCCAAAGTGAAAATTTTTCAGAAGAGATGCAAAAAGGCTTTGATACGTACTCCAATGGAGAAACTTTTTTAGATTGGAAAAAAGGAGCCGAAATTTTGGAAAAAGTAAGTGAGAGCTACAAAGACCAATGGCTTCCAAACTATTGGGCCAGTTATTTCTATACGCAACTTGTAAGAAACATACCAAAAGATAATCGACCAGAAGGAGTAACTGAAGAGCTTCTGCTCAAAAAATCACAAGAAAATATTGATAAGGCATATGGTAGAATCAAAAAGATGAACAAGGAAATAAAATCCGACTTCCATGCATTACAATCATTAATTTACAATTTCAGTGAATGGACCTCGGGTAATGAGGCATTGAAAAAAGAATTTCGCGAAAAAGCTGAAACAGAATTGAAAAAAGCGATTAGCGCCAATTCCAATAATCCTTTAGCAGATGTTATTGTAGCAACAAATCTTGTAAAAAAGGGAGATTATCAATCTGTTTATGCCGGAAGAGTACTTTTATTAACTGCTAAAAGGAAGTATGACATGAGAATTGAGCCTAGATATATGTCTTCTCATTGGAATGAGCAATGGATTGGTTATTGGCTCGGCTCGGCTAATAAGGGAGTAGAATTTTTGACAAAAACCGAATAACAACAATTTGGTAGAATCGTTTTTTGGTTTTAACTTTCTGTTTCTGCATATTAGAAAAAGAGAGTTCAATGGGAGCCCAATAAACAACACCAGACGTGTAGAGAGGGTTCTTAAACTCATAAAGTTCCTCTCCGAGTTCAGAACCATCAGGGAGATAAACAAACACCTCAGCATTCACGAAAAGAGCGTACAGCGATATTTGAACTTAATGGTGCAGTTAGGCTTTGATGTTGAGGTAAGGATGGGCAAGTACCATTCATATCGTATTACCAACACTCAGGAGTATTTTGAGGTAGCGTAATGGAAGACTTTTTGATGGTCACTACGCGCGGGTATTAATGAGTCTTTGATTTTGAAAAAGTTTGATTAATTAATTATTTGAAATCAATGAATTCTTTTCCTTTCAGTTCTCCAATAGAGTACATGGGTTCTTCATAATACTTCACCGGATGGCTAAATGGTTTGAAATGATGTCCAATGGCAAACCCAATCTGAACACAGAAATTTTCTTCTGTGGTCAAATAAACGTTATCATATTCATCATCGGATTTTGGTATGAACAACATTACCTTTTTATTGTCAATGGGCCTTTGAACCCACTCCTCTGTTTCCTTGGTAGTGGTCCAACCTCTTATAACAGGACTATATTCAATGTTATTGGGGTAGTGCAAATAGTTCACAAACACACAAAAAGTAGCGAAATCAATGTCATAAGGAAAGGTGACAACAAACTCATCCTCTCCAATCGTAAATAGCCTGGGCAGTGCCCTAAAACCTTCCTGATTGTACATATTACAGAACTGCTCAATTGCTTTCTCCAAATCCTTTTTCTTTAAACTCTTAATACTGATAAGTTTATCATTAATGACTTCCTCAACAGGTAACAAATTTTGATTGGGCCTACTAGATTTAACAGATGGGAGGCAAGATTTGATTAAAAGAGCCACTGCTGCAACTGCAATAATTATAATTAAGGTTCTGTTCATGGAAACAATATTTAAATGAGATAAACTTATGAATTTACCTATTTCCATCCTACTGGAACTTTTTAGCGACGGCTTAAATTTTACCGGCAATTAATATATTGGAGTTACATAATGGAAGAATAATTTGGGGTCACTACGCGCGCGCGTATTGCTTACTTTTTGATTTTTAAAGAATATTTGGGTATCTGTCGCGCATGTATTGAATTAGACTTCGTGACTATCTGTTCGTGTATTAGGAACTTAGCAAAACCCAACATTCAAAACAACGATGTAGCAACGAGGGAAGGACTTAAAAACGACGAGGATAATTTCAATTGATATTGATTAATCAATTTTTTTCAAACGGGTGTGTAATGGTATTTGCAATTAATTAACTGATTTAAACTGAATTATTAATAATCTTTTTTAATTTGTGAGTTGCCAATAAAAATTCATCTTTGAACAGTAAATATCATAATATGAAAAAAACACTTGCCCTATTTTTACTATTACTACCATTTCAATTAACTTATTCTCAAATACATGGAGGAAGTGAGCGAACTTTATTTTTCAGAAATGGCGACAGCCTTATTTGCAAAGGTTATTACAATTTAAAAAAGCAGCAATTTGTTATCCCAGATAGCATAACAAAAAAAAAGGTTAAGTATGATTATAGAACTATTTCTCATGTTAAGTGGATAGATGGAAGTATAGGGTATTTTAAAATTATTTCTGGGAAAAACATCCCACAGTTAATGGGATTAGAAAAAAAAGGCAAACTCAATTTATATGGTATTACTTATAGTACTTATGGGTCTGTTCATGGAGGTGCCTCCGGTGGAGGTATAATTTACTATATCGGCAAAGACGAAAGTAGTAATGCGACAAATTTAAGAGATAAACCAAATGGCTTTAGATTACCTTTTAAAAAATATGCCTCAGAATATTTTTCCGATTGTCCTGAGTTAGTTGAAAAAATTTCAAATGGTGAATTTAAACACAAACATCTTCCAGAAATAGTGGATTTTTATAATGCTCATTGCAACTAATGATATGGAAAGAATATTTTCCTGACTAACTACTCACTTGATTATAGACAACTTTACTGGGTTTGGGGCAAAAAATGGGATAAAAAAACTTTCATAAAACAAAAAACCCAGGAAGAATAGTACTTACTGGGTTATTACTGCTCCCCCTCTTGGAGAAATATTAAAGTTAAATGAATAAAATTGGTACTATATCTGCTGCCTTTCGAACGATGAGGTATTTAGTCTACATCTTTTGCTTAACCTTTGTGTCTGGATGTGAAGACCACATTAACAATACATCAGATGATATAGCCAAGTTCGAGGCACAATTCTATTCAAAAGACTTCCTTGAGCATAAATTAGAAAAGGACTTTGAAATATTGAAACTTGACTCCTTTGAGAACTTCGGAGAACTTCTAGCATCAATGGAGTTGCTTTCGTGTGAAGATAAATGGATTGGGCTTGAATTCAATCATGAAAATATTTACTACCATATAACAGGATATACTGAATGCCCAACAAGTGGAATAATATCTTGCCATTTCAATCAAAACATGATCTTTGTTAAAAATGATTCATTGCGTCTTTCTGGGTTTGGAGAAGGAAAGTTTCATATTAATGAATTGAAGACCCAAATAATCAAATTCAATGATTATTCAGAATACCACGGTATTTTTGGAAAAAGAAGGTTGAAGCCTGCACTTGTGTTTCTAAACGTCCAAAACAACTTACCAATAGTAAAGACAAAGGAAGTAATTAAGGAAATAGCAGAACAGTTCAAAAAAATCAATGAAGAGTTAGGGACAGAAAAATATTTCTACCAACTGAATTTTGAAAGGTATTCCTACTTGGATATTCCCCCTCCGCCACCGCCACCCATGGTGGAAGAATAGATGTTTAAAAAACACTGGGATAAAATTTAACGTACATAAATCGTACATTATTTTAATGAAAAAATCCCAAAACATTGATAAACAATGAATTGGGATTTAACTCTGCGGTCTGGACGGGACTCGAACCTTGCTTTGCCAGCCCTGTCGCTGTGGCACTTCTGCCAAATATCTTTTTTATTGTTGACGATTTGTGACCTAATTCCCGTGGGTTATAGTTCATTTTGATTCGTCCGATGCAAAAATAGTAATTCTTTTCAATTAATAACATTTAAAATGAATAAAATTTAAAAGTTTTAGGTCATAAAAAGTGGTAATTCATTTGAAATTTTAACTGCCCGTTAGTAGTGAAATATTCTATTGATTTACAATAACTTTCGTGGTATCAAAATCTAGTAAGGAGAGTTTATTATCATACAATATTACCGCAATTTAAACTCGTAAAATACATCCATCAAAAGACTACGGCATAAATCCAACGCTCTTTCCTTTGCTTATTTATTCCGTTTCCTTTTGAGCCAAGATTTTATCTTCCGTTTGGTTCCTGCTTAAATATTGTTTAATCTAAAATTTAAGTATTATGACAACAAAAGCAAGTATCACAAGTAGAAACGGTAAATCAAGTACAGCCGTTAAAAAGGAAGTCAAAGAAAAATTGACACAAAGAGCAATTGGACTTCAAATTCAAAACCTGAGTATTGATAAGGTCATTCCAGACCCAATGCAACCAAGAAAGACATTCAACGAAGCATTATTACAACAGCTTTCCGAGAGTATCAAAAAGCACGGTGTACTTCAACCTATTACTGTACGTAAATCTGGAAAAGAGTATGTCATTGTAATGGGCGAACGCAGGTTTCGCGCTAGTAAATTGGCCAGTAAGAAAACGATACCCTGTATCGTGAGAATGTATAAGAATAATGATGTTTTGGAAGTTCAAATCATCGAAAATCTACAAAGACAAGATGTCGAACCTACCGAAGAAGCAGAAGCAATTGCCTTTCTGAGTGAGAAATATGCACCTTCTGAAATAGCAAAACGATTGGGACGAAGTGATAATTTTATAAGACAGCGTTTGAAATTAGCTGGACTTATAGAAGGGTTTAAGCATTTTGTTCGCAAAGGGGATATGACCATTTCATTAGGGATTGGCGTTGCACTATTTGGACCAGAAGAACAGCAAATGATGCTTGAAACTATGGGCGAAGATTTCAATGCCCATCAAGTTAACAGAATGATTAAAGACCAGACCTTTGATTTAGAAAAAGCATCTTTTGATGTCGCTGACAAGAAATTGATTGCAAAAGCTGGAGCTTGTATCGAGTGTCCGTTCAATGCGGCAAATCAGGGTAATTTGTTCGGGGATGGTAAAATGGTATGTACTAAATCAGCTTGTTATGAATCGAAGAAAAGCAAGTCGTTCTTGAACCTGATTGATAAATCGAAGAAAGAAAAAATCATTCTTATTCCGGAGATACAGAAGTACTGGGCAGACGAAGAACGAAATCAGCATATTATCGCGCAACTAGAAAATAGCGGATTGAAAGTCTATCTTCTTGATGATGTGGAAATAATTGAATGTCCAATTGAACCAACCAAAGAGGCAATCAAAAAAGAGTACCAGCATTACGATTACTCTGAAGCAGAACTAAAGGAGGAATATGACAATGTCTTTGAAAACTACACAGAGGAATTGGTAACGTACAATTCTGCAAAAGAAAATGGATTTGCAAATGGTATCGTTTTCCATCCTGAAACATACAGACACAAAGAAGTCTTTGTAAAGATTATTGAGAAATCTCAAAATGAATCGACAATGCATTCAGCACCATTGGCTATCAGAAAAATGGCAGATTGCTCGCCAGAAGAACAAATCATTAAAATCAACGAACGGGAAGTCCGAAAAAAGCAGATTGAGAACAACAAACAGTTTGAAGAAGTTGTACAGATGATTAGAGAGACCAAATACATTGATACGAAGAAGACACTTTCGACAGATGAAATGGTCGCCTTTTCAATATCACTTTTTGAAAATAATGTGGACTATATGAGCCAACAAAAGTACTTCTCAAAGTTTTTGGGAACTACTTCCAAAATGACTAAGGTTGAAATGGTTCAGCACTTTAAGAAGAATTTCAAAAAGGAAATTTTCCACAAGCTAATACGGTATATACTTACCAAGCAAGTCCATTTTGGAGACAGCAATCACGTCAATAACCTAACGAACATTTCATTCTATGCTGCAATGCAAGGGTATTACAAATCTAAGATTGCCGGCATAGAAAAAGAATATGCCGAGAAGCGAAACAAGCGTGAAGAACGTTTGAAAGAGCGTATCACAGTTCTTGAAAAGCAAATTCAGGAACTTAAAGATTAGCTTTTGTTGTTTGAAGAAGGGTTGGCATTCGTGCTGGCTCTTCTTCTTTTTTTTGATAATACTTTAATAAAAATGGTTATGAAGTAGAATAATAATCAATCAATAGTAGCGCAAAGGTAAACTCGTAAAATACACCCATCAAAAGACTACGGCATAAAGCCAACGCACCATCCTTTACTTATTTATTCCGTTTCCTTTTGAGCTGAGATTTTAGCTTCCGTTAGGGTTACCGCCCAAATATTGTTTAATCTAAATTCAAAAGCTATGTATTTACAAAATTTACAGCAGGATGAAATCTTTGTTCCATCAGAAATGAAATCCTTAAAAACACTTACGCAGATGGAATCTCGACGTGGGCTTGAAAACGTCATTATTTCCAATGGAAAAATTGTCAATGTAGTATCAAACAGCTACGGACACATTCCAAATCAATTGTTCTTCAAGAAAGCTGAAGAAATGCTATCCGATGCACAACTGAACTATCACAAACGTACCATCAATAAAAATGATAGGTCTTTCATTACAGACTTCATTATTGACGATAAAAGTCAATTCTCTGTGAAAAATAAAGAGGATTTGATACTGCCGATGCTTCGGTTTAAAAACTCTTATGATGGTAGCGAAAAGACCTCTGGCCACTTTGGTTTTTACAGAAAAGTATGTTCCAATGGTTTGCACGTTTCTCAGGCAGAAATCGAGTTTTCAATTAAGCACAGTAAGAATAATACACACCTTATTATGCCAAGGTTGAACAACTTATTTGACAAGTTTTTGAATAATGAGTTCTATACCATTACCAAGAAATTTGATAAGATGAAAGAATTTAAAATCATCGATACACAAGAGTTCGTAAAGGCCATTCTTGACAAAACTAAACTGTTTAGATACGAGTGTAGTGATAAGAATAGTGACCCTTCAAAAAAGTCTCGTGAGGTCATTGAGATTTTGAATTACGAAGTCTTGTTACTTAATGAAGAACCGAATCTATGGTTAGGCTACAATGCTTTTAACTCGGTACTGCATAATACATTGAAGAAAAGTTTTGGCCAACAAGAACGATGGGATAAGAAATTATTCGATGAAGTCTATGAAATGGCTTAGAGATATTTAAAGGTTTATCCAGTACCTATCTAAACTGGATTTTTTCTTACATCTACATCTACATTCAATATTCGATTTAAGAAATAGTTCCTAACAAAAAATTGAGAACATTTAGTTCATTAGCGGTGCTTCTAGAACCAACAAGCCCGCAAATAAATTGCGGGCTAAAATACCTTCGTATCTGCGGATAGAGAGAGATTCGAACTCTCGGTACAGTTTCCCGTACGCCTGAGCTTCAATCAGGAGCCTTAGACCACTCAGCCATCTATATTTTGACCCGTAATTTATCCTTTCTTTGAATAAACTGGCTTGAGATAACTAGTTCTAAAGCCATTGGGCGTTAAGTTATGTATTCCTAATAAATCTGCAATTTCCTTAGTTGTAGCCGCCGTAAATCCTGAATTATTGATTCCATCAACAAATCTTCTTAAATTATCCTTCAATAAATTTAAAGATTCTTCATCAATGACACGGGTGTTTTCGCTGGTATTTACATTCCAACCTTTAATGTTCGGCGGTTGTAATGTAACCAAATTATGATTAGCTGCTGGTCCATATAAATTCTTAAACCATTCACCAGAGCCTAAAAGTTGATTGATATTGTCCCTTGTTATAACATCGTGGATGGCTCTCGATTTTGCTTCGAGCACTAAGTAATGCTGGTCGGTCATCACCCATAGAACATCTGGTCCATTTCCAAATTCAGCTTCTGGTTCTTGTGTATAAAAACCAATTAAACTTCCAATTTCTGCCAATGCATTTTCAAACTTTGTATGCGGTATGTCTTGACTAAAACTAAGATTTTCAAAGAGACTTTCAATATACATTTTAAAGTCTTGGGATGTTTCAAAGCGCTTAACAAAAGTAAGTGCCTGAATCGCTTGTTCTTCATTAGCAGTAATCTTAGTATAACTGTGCCCATTTTTAGACTGAAGCATATGAGAAGTCGTTTGGGCAGCTTTTAATTGTAAATCATTCGATTTCGGAGCATTATCAAGGAATAAATAATTTGCAGACTTTTCAAAGTACCATCCGCGCTGCTTGGAAGTTAAATCAACAGAGTCAACAATATCCTTTAAAATAAGGTTACTCGCACCTTCATAATCCCTTCTTCTGAATTGGTCTATAGCTTTCGACTCTACGTCTGCAATTTCCAAATTTTTCAAAATACGGTCATCTGTTTTATCGACTTCGATTTTTGATAAAATATCTGAGTGGTATTCTCGCCAACTCATATCTTGTACTAAGCATAGGCTTGCTGTTTCTTTAATTGTTTCTAGAGCATTGTCTTTCGATTCTTCATCTAATAGGGAAAGCCCCAATTTAAGTTGTTCCCTAGTAACAGGCGTGAAGTATTGAAGATTAGATTTGTTACCTACAAATTGTAGTAGGTCTTTACCCATTAGAAATACCGTACAGTAATCACTTCCAGACCGTACAGCTCTACCTAATCCTTGCTCTATTATCTGTGCTTTGAGGGAGGCTTTGACAGATTCTAAACGGAGTTCTGCATATAGCTGTTCGTAAGAGCTAAAAGATGGGTAACCGTCAAGAATGAGTACTCTACACATATCCCCATTTAAGTCAACCCCATCATATCTGTTGACTAACACATAAAACAACCCTTTTTTTTCTTTTAATTTCCCAATGTCTGTATTAATACTATCATTTTTTAAAATTTCAGCCCCAATATCTTCCCACTTAGCAGCTCTTTCTGAGGAAGGTGTCAATACCATTACATTAATTCCAGATTTAGAATAATCTCTTGCTAAGGTCATTATCTGCTCATCGACTATTCTGGAATCAAAACGTTGTGGAGCAAGTATTAACCGCTGACCAACATCTTTACGGTCTTTTGGTATCAAAGCATTTTTGATGCTGTTTTTGTCAATTCCCAAGTCTTTAATCAAATCTATTTGGTCTTCAAATGTGGCAGATAAAATATATCTATGTTTGGCCTCATTGAAGGCTCTTACATTATGGAATGGAACATAAGCTGGTGCTATTTCAATCCCTCTGGGACCGACATAACAATCATATGATTTAAGGTCGTCGGCAATTAATCCCCATTTGAAAAATAACTCGTCGTCATCACTAAACTCACCTATGAGTTCTATTAATTCATCATTACGTGAAAGCCAAGACCAATAAGGTACTTTCAATATTTTAGCATACGGGTCGCCCTGTATCAATCTGTGATAAGTACCTGGTGCTTGATATTTCAAATCGCCTTTGAATAATTTCAATAATCTCTTTGCTAAATCGTGACCAAATGGAATTAGTAATGTAGTTGCATCTCTAGCTATATCCAAACAGACGTGTGCATCATCGAGAACAATAGAACCAACATCAATATTGTCCCTCTCAAAAATTGAACGGGAATTGAATAATTTTTGGAATGTACATAGAAGTATTGCTTTTGAGTTTAGAAAGTCATCAGGAAATACACTTCTTTGTCCTGCGTATTCTACTTCACAAACAGGTATTCCATATAAATTTGCTTGAATCTTTGCTTGTTCTAATAGTTGCTTATCAGGGCATAAATATAAACTAGGTCCAACACCTTCAACCATTTTCGAATACAACATTAAAAGGCTAACCAAAGTTTTTCCAGAACCCGTATTCATTTTGCAAAGTACATCACGTTGTTCACGTATTTTATGCCAAGAGTTTAATACCTCTTCCTGTATTCCACGTAAATAAGCGTATCCTTCCTTATGGAACAAAGTTTGGAAAAGTTCAATTGGTTCAAAGTTGAGTTCCTTTGGGGTAGTATCTTCTAGTTTTTTCTTAAAAATATTCATTAATAATCAGATTCTATTAGCTTGATAATGTAATAAAATTTAACATATAACTATAAGGAATATTTATTTTGTTTTGAGAAAATTTTATCTAAACTGAACTGACCAATAAATAGATTCAGAAATTTCATAATCCACTCAGCACATTCCCCTTCATTTCGCGAAAAGCTACATTTCGGAAAAAGAGCTTCGGTACATAAGTCTTGGACACAATCCCCAATTTCAGCTTTCCATTCCGTTAACCCTTCCCGATGCTCTGGGAAGGAACACTACATTCCATAGCCAAAATTGTGAATTAAGTCCGCTTGCCAAAGCGGAAAGCCATCACTTCGGTTTTCTTAACAGAATTTGCGGTAAGCCCTTCTTGAGTGCTTCCTAGAAAATTCTTAAAAACCGAACCGCTGTCTTACACATTTTAAGGGGTTTATAATGGATAAAGCCTTTATTGTTTTTCGGGTCGTCGAAAAACAGGCACGACATAACCAATTCTAATTTAACCACAGCTACTTATTTCGCTTAACTGTCGGTACGCTCAAACGCAACTGCGTTTAAAAGAATTGCTAATGCCCT
>Ga0316204_10001925_pt1 | contig 51485 bp, 39 predicted proteins | sample 6monrhotite_MG_2_FD_205661 | JGI IMG/M metagenome (GOLD analysis project Ga0316204, IMG submission 205661) | Microbial mat bacterial communities from mineral coupon in-situ incubated in ocean water Damariscotta River, Maine, United States -... | ecosystem: Environmental > Aquatic > Marine >... | reverse complement strand
TTCGGGCGTGTGTGACGCAAGCTGCACGTCACCGGCCACCCAACCTTGTCGACTTGACGCTGACGGATCGTCCGGGGATTCGTTAGCGCAGCGAGCACACGTCGAATCTACCCAGGGGCACCGCGCCGCCCACGACGACCGGGAAGTCCAACAACACAACAGGCAGCACGACGGCGCCTCGACGTGACGCTCAAACTACGAGCCCGCGACTGCCGAGACCGCTCTCGCCAGTCCCATCAACCTTCGTCAAACAAAGCCGAACCCCGACCCGAATCGACAAAGCCAATCGACAAAGCCAATCGACAAAGCCAACCGACAAAGCCAACCGACAAAGCCGAGCCGACCCGAACAGCAGATCAGACCCAACACTCAAAACAAAGCGGGTACCAGAACCAAAACAAGCAGAGTAGCCAAGACAGCGCAGAGCAGATTCAAGAGGAGCCCGGCGAAAGCCATATCGCCAGGAGACACCCCACCAGCCTCCGCCGCGATCGCGTTAGGCGCGGTCGCGACCGGCATCATGAAGGCGCAGCTCGCGGACAGAGTCGCTGGAATCATCCACATCAGCGGCTCGATCCCGGCCGCCGTCGCTCCGGCCGCGAGCAGCGGCAGGCAGATCTGCGAAGTCGCCGTGTTGCTCGTCAGCTCGGTCATGAACGTCATCCCCAGGCAGATCACCCCCACCTGTGCCCACGTCGGCAGGCTGCCCAGCCCCGCCAGCGGGCCCGCCAGCCAGGCCGTGAGCCCTGAGCTGCCGATGGCGCTGGCGAGGGAGAAGCCGCCGCCCAGCAACACCAGCACGGACCAGGGGATGGCCTTCTCGGCCTTGCGGAAGCTCAGCAGGAAGCGGGCCTCCGCGTCGTCGCCTTTGGGGCCGCCTGGGATCAGGAAGAGCGTCAGGCCCGCGAGGATGGCGACCCAGGCGTCATCGACCACTACCCCCTGCGGCAGCATCGTGGACCAGCCGAAGAACGAGGCGTCGCCGATGGTGATCGGCTTGCGCGTCAGCCAGAGGACCAGGGCGGCGCCGACGACCATCAGCACCGGGCGCTCCCCCGGGGTCCAGGGGGGAATCTCCGGGGCCTTCAGGGACCAGGTGCGGTTCGGCAGCGGCAGGGCGATCTTGGTGATGACGAGCCAGGCCAGCGGGACGGCGAGGATGGCGAAGGGCACGCCCAGGAAGGTCCACTCGGCGAAGCCGATCTCCCGGCCGGCGACCTCGGGGGCGAGGCCGGCGAGGACCGCGTTGGGTGGGGTGCCCACGAGGGTCGTGACGCCGCCGATGGAGCAGGCGTAGGCCAGGCCGAGGATGAAGCCGCTGCGGGTGCGCGGGTTGTCCGTGCACAGCGCCGCCAGGCTCGCCGCGATGGGCAGCATCATCAGCGTGGTCGCGGTGTTGGAGACCAGCCCCGAGAGGCCGGCGCCGGCCACCATCAGGGCCAGCAGGACCCGCTCGGGCTTCGCCCGGACCCACGCCGGTCGGAGGAGGAGGGCGGTCACCCGGCGGTGCAGGCCCACCTGCTCCATGGCGTGGCTCAGCAGGAAGCCGCCGAGCATCAGGTAGATCAGCGGGTGGGCGAAGGGGGCGGCCGCCTCCTTCATGGTGGCGATGCCGAGGATGGGCAGGGCCACCAGCGGGACCATGGCCGTCACCGCGATCGGCAGCACCCCGCCGAGCCACCAGATGCCCATGAGGGCGGCGATGGCCGCGGTGCGCTGGCCCTCGACCGGCAGCCCCTCGGGGGTGGGCACGGCCAGGACGGTGAGGCAGGCCAGCGCGCCGACGAGCACCCCGCCGAGCCGATAGCTGGGCTTGGAGCGCGCGGCGTCCCAGCGGGCGACGCCGTCCGACAGCGATGTGAGCAGGCTCCTCACGGCGTCAGGGATACCACAGCGGCGCGGGCCGGTGGCGCTACTGGACCTCGTCGGTCTGGGCGGTGATCTCCCGGTCGCGGCGCATGTTCTCCTCGCCGATGGTGCTCAGCAGCTCGGCGCGGGCGTCCTCGGGGAGGGAGCCGTTGTCCTTCAGGATGATGTCGCCGCGCACGGTGTTCAGGCCGCGCAGGCCGGAGATGTCCTTGAGCTTCTGATTGATCTCGACGGTGATGTCGCCGTTGACGGTGCGGAGGGCGCGCAGGCCGTTCAGGGTCTTCAGGCCGCTGTTGCGGCCGATGTAGATCTCCTTGCCGACCGCCGAGAGGCTGGGCAGGGCGAGCGACTTCAGGCCGTTGTTGTTCTCCACGTGGAGATCGCTGGTGATGATGGTCAGCTCATCGAGGGCGGAGAAGTCGGTCAGGGCGTGGTTGCCCTTCAGGACCAGCTCGCCGGTGATGATCTCCAGCTTGTTCAGGCCGTCGAGGCTCTCGAGCGCCGGGTTGCGGGTCAGCTCGATGCGGCCGTCCATGCGCTCCAGCCCGCGCAGCCCGGAGAGATCCTTCAGCTTCGGGTTGTCCTCCAGGTGCAGCGGCCCGGCGAGGGCGGTCACGCCCGTGAGGTTGAGCCGCGACAGGGACTCCGCCCGGATCACCGTCAGATCGCCCAGCTCCTTCAGCGCGTCCAGCCGCGCCCGCTCAAGCGACGGCAGATCCGCGAGCTTCAGCGTGCCGCCGACGCTGCGGAGGGCGCGCAGCTCGTCCAGGTTGCTCACCGGCGCGCCCTTCAGGGTGATGTCGCCGCCGACCTCCACCAGCTCGTGCAGGCCGTTGAGCGACGTCAGGCCGCTCAGGCCGTCGATGGTGAGGTCGCCCTCCACGACGCAGATGCACCAGAGGCGCTCCAGCGAGGTCACGCCGGGATCGATGGTGAGATCGCCGCGCACGCCGCGCCGCTGATCCCCCGCCTCGGCGCAGAGGGTGTCTCCCTCCGTCCAGCGCAGGTCGCCCACATAGAAGGCGACGCCGCCGGGGGCGGCCTGGTGATCCTCCTCGATCTCGATGGTGAGCGTATCCACCAGCGCCACCGATTCTCCGCCCTTGGTCTCGGGCGGCGGGGCTTCTATACACCCCGTGACAATGAGTGATCCCATCAGGGGAATCGTCAGCAACATCCAGCACCAACCGCGCATCAAGCTCCCTCCCGCGTACGGCAGCCCATTATAAGATCTGCGCTTATCGGTCGATGCGCTGCCCACTGGAGTCTCAATGAACGCGGTCCTTCTCCCACTGACTCTCCTCGCCCTGTCCGCTGGCTGTGGTGTAGATGCTGAGATCGAGGCCGCCGCCGAGCCCTCGGGCGTCGACGCCGCGCTGGCCGAGGTGCGCGCGACCGTCGACGGGGCGATCGACCCCTGCGATGACTTCTACCAGTACGCCTGCGGCAGCTGGTTCGCGGAGACCGAGCTGCCCGCGGACAAGACCCGCTGGGGCCGGGGCTTCTCCGCCATCAACGAGGCCAACCGCGTCGTCCTCCGGGACATCGTGGAGACCGCCGCCGCCGACCCCACCGCCGGCGACGAGGACTGGGCGCGCATGGGGAACTACTACGCCTCCTGCATGAACGAGGCGGCCATCGAGGACGCCGGGGTGACCCCGATCGCGCCGCACCTGGAGGCCATCGCCGCCGCGGCGGATCTGGAGGGCGTCATCGCCGCCAACGCCGGCCTGACCGCAGTGGGCGCCTCGGGCTTCTGGGGCTGGGGCGTCGACCCGGACTTCAAGAACCCCGACGTCAACATCGCCTTCATGGGGCAGGGCGGGCTCGGTCTGCCCGAGCGGGACTACTACTTCAAGGACGACGAGCGCTCGGTGGGGCTGCGGGAGGCCTACGTGGCGCATGTCGCCCGCATGCTGACCTTCATCGACGAGGCGGAGCCCGAGGCGGCCGCCGAGCGGGTGATGGCCTTCGAGACCAGGCTGGCGGAGATCTCCCTCCCCCGGGTGGCGCTCCAGGATCCCGAGAAGACCTACAACAAGATCGACCGCGCCGGCCTCGAGGAGCTGTCCCCGGGCATCCCCTGGGCGATCCACTTCGACGCCGTCGGCGCCTCGGCCGTCGTCGACATCTCCGTGTCCCACCCCCCGTACTTCAGCGATCTGGACGCGCTCCTCGCCGAGACGGAGCTGGAGGATCTGAAGCTCTACCTCCGCTGGAACCTGATCAACCGCACCGCCGGCTGGCTCACGGATGCGATCAGCGAGGCCGACTTCGACTTCTACAGCCGCACCATGCGCGGTCAGCAGGAGCAGGAGGACCGCTGGAAGCGCTGCGTCTCCGCGACCGGCTGGAGCCTGGGGGAGATCCTCGGGCGCTACTTCGTGGAGCGCACCTTCGCTGACGGCGCCAAGAAGCAGTCGGTGGACATGATCGAGGCCATCGAGGCCTCGCTGGAGGGCTTCCTCCCCGGGCTGGCCTGGATGGACGAGCCCACCCGCGTGGCGGCGATCGCCAAGCTCGGCGCCATCACCAACAAGATCGGCTACCCCGACGAGTGGCGGGACTACTCGGCGCTGGGCGAGCTGTCGCCGGCCGACCGCTTCGGCAACGCCGCGGCCATCAGCGCCTGGTCCCGGAAGCGCGCCGTCGACAAGATCGGCCAGCCGGTGGACCGGGCGGAGTGGTACATGCCGCCGCAGGTGGTCAACGCCTACTACAACCCGCTGGGCAACGAGATCGTCTTCCCCGCGGGCATCCTGCAGCCGCCGTTCTTCTCCGCGGACTTCCCCATGGCCATGAACTTCGGCGGCATCGGGGTGATCATGGGCCACGAGGTGACCCACGGCTTCGATGACTCGGGCCGCAAGTTCGACCTGAAGGGCCAGATGGTCGAGTGGTGGGCGCCCGAGGTGGTCGAGCGCTTCGAGGAGGCCGCCCAGTGCGTGGTGGACCAGTACGCCGCGATCGAGGTGCAGCCGGGCTTCAACATCAACGGCGAGCTGACGCTGGGCGAGAACATCGCGGACATCGGCGGCATCAAGGAGGCCCACGCGGCCTACCAGGCGTGGCAGGCGGCAGGCGGCGACGACGGGCTGCCCGAGGGCACGAGCGCGGATCAGCTCTTCTTCCTCGGCTTCGCCCAGAGCTGGTGCAGCATCCAGACGCCCGAGATCGAGCAGATGCTGCTCAACGTGGACTCGCACTCGCCCTCAAAGTACCGGGTGAACACCGCGCTCTCCAACGTGCCGGCCTTCGCCGAGGCCTTCTCCTGCGAGGCGGGCTCCCCCATGGCGCCGGAGCAGATCTGCGAGGTCTGGTAGGCGCGATCAGGGCGGGGTGAGCTGGCCCTCGTCGTCGTTGCCCCAGCAGAGAATCTCGCCGTCCTCGCGGGCGGCGCAGGTGTGGTAGAGGCCGCTGGCGATGGTGACGAAGGGGCCGGTCGGGGTGCCGGTCACCTGGCCGTAGTCGTACTCGCTGCCGTCGTCGATTCCCCAGCAGACGGGGGTGCCGACGGTGGAGAGGGCGCAGGCGTGGAGCGCGCCCGCGGCGACCTGGGCGTAGGCGCCGTTCGGGGGGCTCGTGAGGGCGTGATCGCCGGGTGAGCCCCAGCACTCCACGGCGCCGCTGGTGAGGGCGGCGCAGGTGTAGTAGGTGCCGGCGCTGACGGACTGGAAGGTGCCGCCGGGAGGGTTGCTGATGCCCTTCCAGTCGGAGCCCCAGCAGGCGATGGAGCCGTCGTCCCGGATGGCGCAGCCGTGGAAGCCGCCGAGGGCCGCCGCCCGGAAGGCGCCGCTCGGGGCGGCGGTGCGGCTGTCGAGGTTCTCACCCCAGCAGGTGAGGGCGCCGTCGTCGGCCTGGACGCCGCAGGCGAAGCCGTTGCCGACCGCGACGGCCGCCATGGCGTCGGCGGGCGGGGTGAGGTCGGGGGAGCCCCAGCAGCGGGTGACGCCGGAGAGGTCGACCCCGCAGGTGTTGTCCCAGCCGGCGGCGACGGCGAGGTGGGGGCTGTCGGGGGCGTCGATCTGGCCCGCGTCGTCGCCGCCCCAGCAGGTGATGCGCTCGTCCTGGAGGGCGCAGCTGTGGCGGATGCCGGCGGTGAGCTGGAGCGCCGGAGGCGGCGCGGTGTCGTCGGGGGCGGTGTCGCCGCTGGTGTCGGTGGCCTCGGTGTCGGCGGTGTCATCGCCTGGGGTGGGCTGGGTGTCGACCGGCGGGGCGGTGTCGGTGGTGTCGGTGGTGTCGGTGGTGTCGGTGGTGTCGGTGGTGTCGGTGGTGGATGTGTCGCTGGTGTACTTGTAGTCAGGGACCAGCTCACAGCCAGCGGCGATGAGCAGCAGCAGCGCGGGGAGGGGAGTTCGCAAAGACAGCCCTACTTGCAGTTGGTGAACACCGCGTTGCAGCGCAGCGCCAGTGACTGCCCGGCCGACAAGGTGACCGCGCCGGCCCCCATCGGCGCCTGCCCCGGGAAGGTGGCCATGACCTGATATCGACCCGGCGGCACAGACGCCGGCAGCGTCCACGCGCCGGCCTCCGACACGAGCTGCACCCGCTCGGCGCCGCCGCCGAGCGTCACCGAGGCCGGCGCCGCCGCCGGGGGCTCGGGCGGCGCCTCCCCGACATCATTCGCTGCCTCGACCGTGGTGCCCTCAGTGGCGCCCTCCGCGATATCTCCCGCGATGTCTCCAGTGATGCCGTCGACGGCTCCCCGGACGTCTCCAGTGGCGCCGTCCGCGACGTCTCTGACGACCTCGCCAGAGGTGCTGCTCGCGGCGTCCACGGCCTCCGCGCCGCCGACGTCGATCACCTCCACCGGCCCATCCGAGCGCAGCTCAAAGTCATCCAGCAGCCCCCGGGGTTCCTCGAGAGAGCGCAGCAGCTTGGCCCCCGCGACCGCGAGCAGGAGCACCAGCCCCGAGAGCCCGATCAGCCGCAGCCAGCCGGGCACCAGCGGCTTCGGCGGCGAGGCCGTCAGCGCGGCCGTCGGCGCGGGGGCGGGGAGGGGCGCCGGCGCCGGCAGCACCGGCAGCACCGGCCCGCTCAGGGTGCGGGAGAACGCCAGCGTGCCCAGCTCCGCCTCCTCCGGCATCACCTGACCCACCAGGCTGAACGCCCCGGAGGTCGGCGGGGGCGCGGGGGCCTTCGCGGCCTGCGTGATGTGGGGGATCCAGGCAGCCGAGAACTCCTCCAGCTCGATCCCGCCCACCGCGCGCCCCAGCGCGGCCAGCCGCTCAGCGAACGCCATGGCGCTCGGACGCCGGGCCGGCTCCCAGGAGACCATCTCCCGGATGAGCGCCTTCACCGCCGCCCCGTGCGCCCCGAACAGGTCGCCCCGGAGGCGGTCCATGCGGGAGTCCACGTGGCTCTCGAAGGACTGCCGCTCCAGCGGCGCCTTGCCGAAGGGGCGCCCCCGCAGCACCTCGTAGAGGGACACCCCCAGCGCGTAGACGTCCACGGCCGGGGTGTCCGGGGCCTCCGTCAGGATGCGCTCGGGGGCCATGTAGGGCCGGGAGCCGAAGGTCATGGAGCGGGTCTCGGTCTCCCGGGCGTCGAACTCCGCGCGGGCCGTGCCGAAGTCCAGCAGCTTCACCACCGCGTCCGCCGTCAGCATGATGTTCGACGGCTTCACGTCCCGGTGGATCAGCCGCAGGGGCTCGGTGGCCCCGATGGGCACGAAGCCCCAGGCCGCGTCCAGGGCCCGGGCGACCTGGGCCATCACCTGGAAGCCCGCCCGGGCCGGCATCCGCTGGCGGTTCTTCACCAGGGCGTTCACGACCCGCATCAGATCCGCGCCCTCGAGGTACTCCATCACGATGGCGCACTGGCCGTTGATCACCGTGAGGTCGTCCACCCGGACGATGTTCCGGTGCCGCAGGTGGCCCAGCAGTCGGGCCTCGTCGCGGACCCGGGCGAGCACCTCCTTGTTCTGTGCCCAGGGCCCGTGCAGCAGCTTCACGGCGACCACCGACGAGAACGCCTCGCCGGAGTTCATGCGCGCGAGGTAGACCTTGCCGAAGCTCCCCTCAGCCAGCTCCCGCAGGAACTCGAAGGTGCGCCCTGAGCCCATCGCCTACCACCGCCAGGTGATGAGCGCGCCCGCGCCCAGCCCCGCCGCCACGATGGCGGTGGCCTGGGCGGCGTAGCCCACGGTGTTGATGGTCGCGCGGTTCCCCTCGACCGCCTCGCGGTGGCGCTCCGGGAGGGTCACCTCCGTGGGGGCGCCGCGGGTCGCGTAGAGATCGCCGCGGCTGCTGAGGGCCAGCGCCCAGAGGCCGCCGCTGATGGCCGCCGCGCCCGCCGCGCTCACCGCCAGCGGCAGCGCGCCTCGATCCGTCCGGTCCGTCTGATTCGTCCGATCCGTCCGATCGGCGCCGGGCGTCGCGGCGCTCGAGACGAGCGGGGCCTCCTGAGTCGGGATGGACCACGCCGGCGAGAGGGCCGTGGGCGGCAGGTAGAGGGTCTCGGTGACCTCCCCGCCGGTGACGAGCTGCACGATGACCGGCCGGTTCACCGCTCGCACCGTGCCCGCCTTCCCGTCCATGTAGAGGCGGTGTCCGCGGGGGGGGTAGAGCGGCACCCGATCGTCGATCCGCTCACGGGACAGCTCCCACTGCTCCCGCAGCAGGTTGCCCTCGGGGGCGAGCGCTTCGCTGGGCGCGAAGGCGGCCGAGGCCATCCGGGCCGCGTGGAAGGACTGCACCGCGCGCTCCAGGTTGCGCGGGGGCAGGTAGGCGTCGAGGGCCTCCAGCTGATGCAGCGCCGCGACCGACTCGCCCGGCAGCTGCTCGTCCACACAGGCCAGCGTCCGCCGCGCGGCGTCCCGGCCGCTCACGAAGCCGTCGAGGTCCGCCTCCGCGTAAGCGTCGAAGGATGCGTCCAGCGCCAGCGTCAGCGCCTCCAGGCCGCAGGCCCCCGCTCGGGCTGTGCCCGACAGCGTCAGCGCGAAGAGGCTGATCAGCGTTGTTCGTGCGGAACTCGGCGCCATGGAACGGAATCGTACATCACGCTACCCGACCCGGCGCTCTTTCCGGCTATTCTGGTTCACCATCGAGGACCGCGCATGTTGCTCACCACCCTCCTCCTCGGCTGCTCGCCCGTCGCTACCCTGAAGGGGGGATGGGATGAGACAGACGATCTGGACATCACCCTCGACGAGGCCGGCGCCGGCGATACGGACACCGCGCTGATCGCCGACGACACCGGCGGCGGCGGGGTGGACACCGAGCCGCCCCCGCCCGTGCCGCCGACGCTGACCGTGAGCGCGCCCCCGGCCTGGGATCCCATCGCCGGCGGGGAGCTGTCCGTCAGCATCGGCGCGGACGTCGACGGCGAGATGTCCCTGACCCTCTACGACCCGGGCGGCGCCAAGCTCTGGAGCCTGGACGGCGCGCTGCTGGCGGGCGTGCCGGCGGATCTGAGCTGGGACGGCGAGGCGGTCTACGGGGTCGGCGCTCACCGCCTGGAGGTGACCTACCTGGACACCGAGACCGGCCTCGACGCCAGCGCCGAGCGTGAGGTGCAGGTGGTGCGCTGCGGCGTCAGCGACGTCTGGGCCGAGGACGACGGCGGCGAGACCGCGCTGCGGGTGCCGCTCTACTGGCACATCTCCCGCACGCTCCAGGACGTGAGCTACCCCATCTCCAGCCTGTCCGCGCTGGAGGACGCCGACGGCGCGCCGCTGGACCTGCCGGCGGTCAGCGATGACCTGGACGTGCACGCGGGCGAGGGCATGATCGAGCCCACCGCCTGGCGCTGGGACAGCCGCCCCATCCTGAGCCTTGAGCTGGGCGGAGACACGGTGCTCGGCGGGCACAACCTCGATGACGGCGGGATCGCCCTGTCGATCGAGGGCTGGACCGTGCTGAACCCCGGCCCGCTGGTCGCCGGTGAGTACCTGCTGCTCCAGCGGGACGCGCCGCTCGCGGACTTCCTCGGCGTCATCGAGGAGCAGCTCACGCTCTCCTTCACCGCGATGGACCTGGACGGCGAGGAGTGGCTCGTCGCCGAGCAGGCTCTGCCGATGCGCATGTACGCCCTGCACGACGCGCCCACCTTTGTGGAGGAGGGCGAGGTCTATCACCCCTGGGTGGCGGCCATCGACGCGGCGCTCCGGGCCATCGACGGCGTGGACCCCGACGCGGAGGCCGTACTGGATGCCCTGGTTGAGTGGGTCTTCAACGACCTGGGCCTCACCTACGACACCCGCTCCGGCGCGAGCGCCTACACGACCTACCGGCGGGGCTGGGACAGCGGGCACTTCTACTTCACCGACTTCCTCGAGCGGCGCTTCGGCGAGGTGGTCAACTGCTCGGACTGCGCGAGCATCCTGACGGGCTACGCCAACATGCTGGGCGCCCGGCTCTCCTACCTGATCATCCTCCAGAACTTCAGCCTGAACGAGATCCTGGCGATCGGACAGGACGACTACACGAGCTGCCCCTTCGGCCCCAACAGCTGCGGCTTCAGCTACCACGCGGTCACCACCATGGACGGCGGCGAGCGCATCTGGGACGCCACCCTCGCCCTCGACGGCGACGAGGATCCGGGCGCGTCTCCCTACGATGTTCTGCCGGTCACCGGCGTGGACGGCGAGGAGTACCTCGACCGGCTGGTGCGCTCCGGCAACGCCTCCTACAACTACGAGACCAACGGGACAATCCAGTGAAGACACCGCTGACCGCGCTGATCGCTCTGCTCCTCACCGCGGGCTCCCTCGGCCTCGCCGGGACCGCTGACGCCGGGGAGCCCCTCTGGGCCGGCGTCCCGCTGGATGAGCTCGCACAGATGGGGATCCAGGCCCCCACCCTGAACGATCTGGACAGCGGCTGGCGGGCCCCCATCGAGGGCGGCGGCTTCATCCAGGTGGACATCTTCGAGTCGGTGGAGGCCGCCCGCGAGGTCTTCGACTTCCGGCGGGTCGCCGCCTTCCAGGCCCAGCTCCCGGAGCTGGACATCGGCGGCGACGTGCCCGCGGTGGGGGACGGCCACGTCGCGGTGCTCTTCGTGGACCGCAACGTCGTGGTCACCATCCGCGACCCCAGCGAGCAGGCGACGGTGCGCGCCGGGCTGATCCGCGAGGCGCTGGATATCGATCATGCCGCTCAGCCCTACGATACGCGCGAGGTTGACGGCGAGCGCGTCAGCTGGGACAACTACGGGAGGCGTACGATCACGCCTGTCTCGGAGTAGCCCATGCCTGGCAGGACCCGACAGAATCCCCGACGACCCGGCGGCGGCGGGGGTGGGAGCGGCTGGGAGCGTGAGCGTCAGACGGCGACCACCACGACCACCACGGATGAGACCACCACGTCCGCGCAGGACACGATCGGCAATCAGGCCGTGGTGGCGATGCTCACGGGCAGCCCGGCGATGGAGCGGGGCGATCGGGAGGGCGAGGTGCCGGTCCTCCAGGAGCACCTGAACGCGCTGGGCCTGGACGTCGGCGCCCCGGACGGCATCTTCGGCGGCGGCACCGAGGGGGCCGTGCTGCGCTACCAATCCGCTCGAAACCTGACTGAAGATGGCGTCGTGGGCTCGGGGGCCGCCGCGGCGATGAGCACCGACGTCGAGAACGGCGTCACCATCGACCAGCTGGAGGCGTCGATCTCGGCGGACCTCCAGGCGCAGCTCGACGCGACGTCAGCCGCCGCCGCCGACACCGACACCCTGGCCTACATCACGACGCTGGTGCTGGAGGTGGTGCCTGAGTCCCTGCACACCGTCGCCGCCAGCGCCATCCCCCTCATCCTCCAGCAGTGCGTAGCCGCGGGGGTTCAGAACGCGGATCAGGTCGCCTACATCCTGGCGACCACCGAGCACGAGTCGGACTTCGGCGAGACGAAGTACTCCCGCAGCACATCGCTGGTGGAGGACCGAAACGGGTTCAGCCAGCAGGCCGACGGCACCTGGAGCGCCAAGGTCCACACCAACGGCAAGACCGTCACCGCCGCCAGCAAGGAGGCGCTGGAGACCGCCTACTGGGACAGCGCCTACGGCGGCCGGCTGGGCAACGAGTCCGGCACCACGGACGGTCGGGACTACCGGGGGCGGGGCTTCGTGCAGATCACCGGCGAGGCGAACTACGAGAAGATGAGCGACCTGCTCAACGAGCAGGGCTTCAGCTACACCCACGACGGCGTCACCTACGGCGGTCAGGGCCAGCTCATCGATCTGAAGGCGCACCCGGAGCACGTCAACGAGGTGCCCTCGGTGGCCGCGCGCATCCTGGTGGAGGGCTCGATGGCGGGCAGCTTCACCAACAAGGCGCTGGGCGATTACGTCAACGACGACAACACCGACTTCAGCAGCGCCAGAAAGGTCGTCAACAGCGACGGGGCCACCAACGGCGACAAGATCGCGGAGATGGCCCGCGACTACGCCGCCGCCCTGAAGCACCAGAGCGCCTGGAAGAAGCTGTTTCAGACCTCGTAGGACGGCTGCGGGGCTCCAGGACTCAGTGGATGTAGCCCAGGGCTTCGAGCTGTTCCCGGGTCGCCCCGTCCAGCGCGCCTCCTTGAGTCGGGGTGTAGCTCGCCCGCTGCCGATCGAACTCGGTCAACAGCCGGGCTCGCATCTCCGCCAGGCGCTCGGGTTCCCCGGCGGCCCGATCGTTCAGCTCGTGGGGGTCGTCCATCAGGTTGAACAGCTGGACCCGATCGGTGTCCGGCTCGACGACCACCTTCCACCCCTCTTCGACCATGGACCACGCCCAGGTGGCTCCGAAGGGGTGCTCGGTGCGCTGGGCGTAGACGGGCCCCTGGATCGCCGCTGAGAGCACGTCCCTCCCTCGCCCGGATGCCAGAAAGCCCGACCAGTCACCCGCCACCTGCGGGAGGGTCATCGCGGCGACGTCCACCAGCGAGACGGCCTCCGCCACCCGCCTGGGCGCCGCGCCTGGGATCGCCACCATCAGCGGTACCCGCAGCTGCTCGCCGTGGATATCACCGTGGCTGAGGGCCCTGTGCTGTCCCAGGCTCTCGCCGTGATCCCCCGCGATCACCACGGCGGTGTCGTGCCACAGCCCCTGCTTCTGGAGCCCGGAGAAGAGGCGCGCAAGCTGTGAGTCCATCAGGCGGATCTCGGCGTCATAGGCATCGATCAGGTCCACGGTGCGCGCCTGGGTGGTCTCCCCACCGCCAGCGCCGACCTGATGGATCTGCGAGATGGACAGCACGGCGCCGCGCGACTGGAGCATCGCCTCGACGGAGGCGTCCGCGTGAAACATCGCGCTGAAGTGCTCGGGCGGCGCGTAGGGCCAGTGGGGGTCGATAAAGTGAACCCAGAGGAGGAAGGGCGCCTGCGCTCCCTCCAGCCACGACAGCGCGCGCTCGACCGTCTCGGGAGCGACGCGGGTGGTCCCAGCGGGTTCATCAAAGGTCTGAAATCCACGGTCCACGCCGGTGTGACGCTTCAGCGCCACGGAGCTGACGAAGGCGGCGGTCTGAAACCCCTGCGCCTGCGCCACCTCGACCAGCGAAGAGACCTCCGGGTTCGCGATGAAGACCTGTCCGTCATCGACTACCCCCATGTTGTCCAAGAGGCCGTGCTCAAAGGGGTAGACGCCCGTGAACAGTGACCAGTGCGCCGGCAGGGTCGTGGAGGTAGGAGCGTACGCGGCGTCAAACACAATGGATTGCTGCCCGAAGAGCGCCAGCGCCGGACTGGTCGGTCTGGGGTAGCCGTAGATCTCCAGATGATCGGCCCGCGTGGTGTCCAGCGTCACGATGACCAGGTTGCGCGCCGTCCGAGGCGCGGGTGTCGCCGCCGCTGCAGGTGCCGCAGTCGGCGGCGCATCCGCTGACGTCTCAGGCGCCGGAGCGCCGGAGCAGGCCATCAAGAACAGGATCATGTGGGGCCCTTCAGGATGCAGGTTCGCATGGTACCGGTATCGCATCTCATTTGGAGAGGTTTACGCGGCCCGCGTCGCCTGGGAGGGTGAGGCCCGCGAGGGCGCGTTCATATCTCCGGCAGCCCCTCCAGCCCGCTGATGTCAGCGAGTCGCTCGTTGTGGATGTTGCTCGGTACGTCCGCTGGCGGCAGCGCCTGGTTGCGGCAGCCGAGCCCCAGCAGGCTGATGAGCAGGAACCTGTGCCTCATTGTGATCCCCCACACGAGCCGACCTCACTCCAGCAGTGTACCCGGCGGTATGCTGGCTGCCGAGGTGGGGGGAGCATGTTCGCGCTGTGGTTGGTGCTCGGGTGCGCGCCGCTGGACATCCAGGCGACCGTGGACGCCTGTGGCCCCGAGGGCCTCATCCCCGAAGGCGGTGAGTACATCGAGCAGACCGCCGCGCTGGAGCAGCGCTGCGTGGAGCAGCTCGCTGGCGATCTCGGCATCGACTGGGAGAGCTTCGGCGCCGACGGCCCCGAGGCCTTCGAGGGCGAGGACACCAACCTCAAGCGCCTCCTCGTCGCGGCGGAGCACCTGCTCCGGCTGGAGGCGGGCTCAGTCGCCGAGACACTGGAGACACGAGGACTCCCGAGAGCGATGCATCGGCGCCTCTCCCGCATCGCCGACGCGCAGGGGCTCACCGAGGACGACCCCGCTGGTCGACTCTTCTACGCGCTGCTGGCACACAACACCCGGGTGACACGTAGCGGCGTGCTGTCGGAGACAGCGCTGATGAGCTTCACCCGACGCCGGCGGTTGCTGCGCGTCGGCGAGCTGGGCAAGCTGACTCAGCTGGAGCGCGTCGGCCTGCTCGTCCACGAGCCCTACCACCGCTGGAGCCGCCACGATCGCCGCTGCACTATCAACGGCGTCGAGCACGAGTACGACAGCACCCCGGACAGCGCCCACGGCGCGGCGTCTCTCTACTACTATCGCCTGCTGCGCGGTGCCTGGCTCACGGTCCTCACACCAGAGGACTCTGCGGCGGGCCTGCACCGCATCCTCTCAGCGCCGCTGCAGGAGAGCTGCAGCCAGATCAGCGACATCGAGGGCTTTGAGCCCTGCGAGTACTGAGGAGAGCTCAGATGACGAGCCCGCCGTCGACCTCGATGACCCGGCCGGTGAAGTAGTCACACTCCACGATGAAGCGCACCGCCTGCCAGATCTCCACAGGCTGCCCGAGCCGCTTCAGGGGCACGGGCGCCAGCACCTTCTCCAGCACCTCCGGCCGCATGCTGGCGACCATCGGGGTGCCGATGAACCCCGGCGCGATGGCCCCGGTGCGGATGCCGTAGCGGGCCAGCTCACCGGCCCACAGCTTCGTATCAGCCACGATGCCGGCCTTGGCCGCGGAGTAGTTGGACTGCCCCATGTTCCCGGAGCGGCTGATGCTGGACATGTTGACCATCACCGCCGGGCTGGTGCCGCTCTCGATGCAGCGGGCGGCGAACTCCCGGGCGCAGAGGAAGGGCCCGGTCAGGTTCACGGCGATGACCGCGTCCCACCTGGCCTTGGAGAAGCGCTTGAGCTCCCCGGTCTTGCGATCCTTCTTCACCAGCAGCCCGTCGCGCAGGATGCCCGCGTTGTTGACCAGCACGTTCACCGGCCCACCGAGCGCCTCGGCGGCCTCGTCGAACAGCCGGGCCACGTCGGCCTCATTGGAGACATCGGCGGTGACTCCGGGCGCGTCCATGGCGGCGGCGGCCTCGTCGACCCCGTTGACGTCACAGAAGGCGACCTTCGCGCCGGCGCGAGCGAACTCCTCAGTGAAGCAGCGCCCCATCCCCTGAGTTCCACCGGTGACGAGGGCGCGGACATCTTCGAGCTTCATGGCGAGCTTCCTTTCAGTTGAGTGAGCTGGTTGAGAGCTGGTAGTCAGCGGCGCTCTTCGCGTTTGCTGCGCTGCGGTATGCCCCGACGAAGGCGACGGGGAGGCCGGCCATCAGCGCGGCGGTCGCGGCGACGCCGGGGTTGGGCGTGAGCCCGCCCAGCGAGAGGCCGAAGTGTATGGCGAGCGCGACGAGCGCGCTGGCGATGGCCCAGCGGCCGTCCAGCTCGCCGGGCACGAACATGCCCGCCAGCAGGGGCCCGGCGCTGGCGGCGACGAGCCCGTAGACGCCGAGCTGTCCCAGGATGAGCACCAGCGTGGGCGGGGTCAGCGACAGGCCGATGGTGGCCAGGGCGAGCAGGGCCAGCACGACGCGGTTCAGGCGGGTGCTGCCTCTCCCGGGGAAGAGGTCGCCGGCGACCGAGGCGGAGATGGCGACCAGCAGGCCGTCGAGGGTGGACATCGAGGCCGCGAGGATGGCCACGCTGGCGAGCGCGCCGAGGACCTTCCACTCGAAGGCGATCTGGAGGTACTGCGCCATCACCTGATCCTGGGGCAGCCCCGCGGGCAGGGTGAGCTCGGCGTACACGCCGGCGAAGAGCACCAGGCAGAACACGGAGAAGGCGAAGAGCCCGATGCCGACCGTCTTGGCGAGCGCGCGCCGGCCGTCCACGTAGAGGGCCTTGGTCAGCAGGTGGGGCTGGGTGGTGAGCGCGAAGCCCATCACGCCCTGGACGAGCCAGATCTCCGCGCCGGTCGAGAAGAGCACCGAGCCCTCGACGGGCCAGGGATCGGCGGACAGCGCGGCGGTCACCGAGCCGTCGGCCCAGAGGTCCAGCCCCGAGGCGAAGATGAGCGAGGCGATGACCAGCATCACCGCGCCCTGCATGGCGTTGGTGAAGGCGTGGGCCATGGCCCCGCCGAAGCCGGTGTAGCCGAAGACGAAGATCACGATGCCGATGACCGCGGCCTCGTAGGGCACGCCGAGCGCTGCCTGCATCACGTAGCCGCAGCCCACGGTGATGAGCACGAGGTAGGCCACGTTGAGCACGTTCAGGCCCGCGAACAGCCGCCGCAGGGCGTCGGAGTTGTAGCGCTCGCCGAGCCAGTGCGGCACGGTCAGCGCCTTCACCTCCTTGCCGACCCGCTGGAAGGCGGGGGAGAGGAAGAGGAGCCCGGCGGTGATGCCCGCGATGAAGGGCAGGGTGAAGCCGACCAGCGCCGGCAGGCCCTCCCGGTAGACGAAGCCCGGCACGATCACGAAGGTCGAGCTGCTGGCGAGGCAGGCGCCCAGGGTCAGCCCGGCCATCCAGGGGCTCATCTTGCCGTCGCCGATGGCGTAGGCCGAGTCGTCGTCGCCGACCTGCTTGCCCCCACGCCACGCGAGCCACGCGGTGACGACCGCGTAGAGGCTGAAGAGCGCGATGGCCCAGGGGGATCCGTCCATGATCGACTCCTTGTCACCCCTGGATCTACCGGAGTTGTTGCGTTGCGTCAAACTTGGTTTTGCGATGCAGCATCGTCGCCGGGGAGCGTGCGGGATTCGGGGCCGCGATACGTGGGGCGTGAGCTTGCACACTAGGAGCGCACGCGTGACCACCGCTCACCCCGACCTGGGGTACTACCGCCACCCGACCCTCCGCGGCGACGCCGTCGTCTTTGTGGCCGAGGATGACCTGTGGGCGGTCTCCGCCAGCGGCGGCGAGGCGCGTCGGCTGACCCGCGGGCCGGGCCGCGCGACCGGCCCGATGCTCTCGCCGGACGGCGCATGGATCGCCTACACCGCTCGGGACGAGGGCAACGCCGAGGTGGCGGTGATGGACGCTCGCGGCGGCGTTCCCCGGCGGCTGACCTTCCAGGGCGCGTCCCCCCGGGTGGTCGGCTGGAGCGATGACGGCGCGGTGATCCGCTACGTCTCCGGCGCCCAGAAGCCCTTCGCGCGCTCTCAGGCGCTGTTCGAGATCGACGCCGGCGGCGGCGAGCCCCGGCGGCAGGAGCTCGGCCCCGTCACCGCCTGGACCCGCTCCCCGGGCGGTCGGGTGGCCCTGGGCTGGTATCAGGACGACGCCGCCCGCTGGAAGCGCTACCGCGGCGGTCGGGCCGGGGTGATCTGGGTCGATGATGGGGTGGGTGACTTCAAGAAGCCGCTGGACCTCGCCGGCAACCTCGCGCGGCCCATGTGGATCGGCGAGCGCCTCTTCTTCCTGAGCGACCACGAGGGCGTGGGCAACCTCTACTCCTGCGCCCCGGACGGCTCCGAGCTGCGCCGGGAGACCGAGCACCGGGACTTCTTCGCCCGCTGGGCCGCGACCGACGGCGAGCGCATCATCTACACCGCCGGCGCGGACCTCTGGCTGCTCACCCCGGGCGAGGGCGCCGACCGGCTGGCCGTGACCGTGCCCGGGGCGGGCACGCACAGGGCGAGGAAGTTCGAGCGGGCGGTGCGCTGGACGGAGTCGTCGGTGCTGAACCCCGAGGGACACTCCCTGGCCCTCACGGTCCGCGGCCAGCCGGTGGTCACCGGGCTCTGGGAGGGCCCCGTCCGCGCGCTGGGGGCCGGCGCCGGGGTGCGCTACCGCCTGACGCGGTATCTCCCCGACGGCCAGGGGCCGGGCGCCACCGCCTCGTCGCTGATCGCGGTGGCTGACAGGCCCTGTGAGGAGGAGGCGCTGGAGCTGATCCCCCTCGACGGCGGGGAGGGGACGCGGCTCTCCAAGCTGGACATCGGCCGCGCCCTGTCAATGGCCGTCTCGCCGACCGGAGAGCGGGTCGCCATCAGCAACCACCGCCAGGAGCTGCTGGTGGTGAACCTGAAGGCCGGGCGCGGACCCACCGTCCGCCGGCTGGACCACAGCCCCTTCGGTCGCCTCGCGGGCATGGCCTGGTCGCCGGATGGTCGCTGGCTCGTCTGGTCCAGGCCCGACACCCCCGCGACGACCTCGCTCTACATCGCCTCCCCATCGGCCCGGGGCGAGGCGAGCCGCCCCCGCCGGATCACGAGCCCGGAGTACCGGGACGTGAGCCCCTGCTTCGACACGAAGGGGCGCTACCTCTACTTCCTCTCCTACCGGGAGTACAACCCGGTCTTCGACCACCAGATGTTCGGCTACGGCTTCCCCCGTGGGATGCGCCTGTGCCTGGTGACGCTGCAAGCGGACACCCCCGATCCCTTCCTGCCGCTGCCGCGCCCGCTGGAGCCCCCCAAGAAGGGCAAGGAGGTCAAGATCAAGGTCCAGGTGGACCTGGACGGCATCGCCGAGCGGGTGGTGCGCTTCCCCGTGGGCGCGGGCAGCTTCGGCCGCGTCGCCTCCTGCGGTGACCGGGTGTTCTACACGAGCTTCCCCGTGCGCGGCATGAAGGGGCGAAGCTGGCAGGCGGAGGATCTGAGCGCCAACGCGTCGCTGCGGGTGTTCGAGCTGGACAAGCTGGAGGACAGCGCCCTCATCAACGGCATCAGCGACTTCCAGGTGGGCGGCGACAACAAGACCCTGCTGCTGAAGGTGGGGCGTCGGCTGCGGGTCATCCAGGCCTCCATGAAGGCTGACAAGGAGAAGGCCGGGAAGGTGGGCCGCAAGAGCGGCTGGCTGGACCTGAACCGGGTCTCGGTCGAGGTGGAGCCCGAGAAGGAGTGGTCTCAGATGCTGCGCGAGGCGTGGCGGCTGATGCGGGATCACTTCTGGACCCCCGACATGTCCGGCGTGGACTGGGGGGCGGCCTGGCTCCGCTACTCGCCGCTGCTGGCGAGGGTGGGGAGCCGCTCGGAGTTCAGCGACCTCGTCTGGGAGATGCAGGGTGAGCTGGGCACGAGCCACGCCTACGAGATGGGCGGGGACTACGCCTTCCCCCCGAGCTGGCGCCTCGGCTTCCTGGGCGCGGATCTCGAAGCCGCCCAGGCCACCGACAAGTCCCCGGCCGGAGCCCGCATCGTCACCCGCCTGCGGGGCGACCCCTGGGATCCGATGGGCGCCTCGCCGCTCAGCCGACCGGGCGTGGACGCGAAGCCCGGGGATGTGATCGTGGCGGTGGACGGGCGGCGGGTGAGCCCGGAGCGCCCGGTGTCCTCGCTGCTGGTCAACCGCTCGGGGCGGGTGGTGTCGCTCACGCTGCATCGCCCGGGCGCTGACGCGACGCACGAGGTGACGGTGGCCGCACTGCGCACCGACACGCCGCTGCGCTATCGGGACTGGGTGAACGCGAACCGTGCGCGGGTCCACGAGGCCACGAACGGCGAGGTCGGGTACATCCACGTCCCGGACATGGGCAGCAACGGCTTCGCCGAGTTCCACCGGGCGGCGCGGACCGAGCTGGACCGGCCGGGCCTCATCGTCGATGTGCGCTACAACCGGGGCGGCCACGTCTCGGGTCTGCTGCTGCAGGTGCTGGCGCGCCCGCGCCTGGGCTACAAGGTGAGCCGCTGGGGCCAGCCCTGGAGCTACCCCCGCGAGGCCCCCTTCGGGCCCATGGTCGCGCTGAGCAACGCCTTCGCGGGCAGCGACGGCGACATCTTCACCCACGGCTTCAAGATGATGAAGCTGGGGCCCGTCGTCGGCACCCGCACCTGGGGCGGCGTGGTGGGGATCTGGCCCCGGCACCGCCTGCTGGACGGCGCCATCACCAGCCAGCCGGAGTTCGCCAACTGGTTCACCGACGCGGGCTGGTCGGTCGAGGGCGGCGGAACCCGCCCGGACGTGGAGGTGGAGATTCGCCCCCAGGACTTCGCGGCGGGGGTGGACCCCCAGCTCGACGAGGCGCTGCGCTTGATCCAGGCGCAGGTCGCGGCGTCGCCCGGGGTTCCGGACTTCGGCGAGCGCCCGCGCTTCGGCCCGCCGTACGATATTGACCGGGATGACTGATCCAACGCCGATCGACCCGCCGATGAGCGAGCCCATGGACCCGGTCCGTCAGGGCCTCCAGCAGATCCTCGACCGCGAGTGGTTCGAGGCTCACGAGACGCTGGAGGTGCCCTGGCTGGCGGAGACCGGCGAGCGCAAGCGCTTCCTCCAGGGGCTCATCCAGGGGGCGGTGGCGCTGGAGCACCTGCGGCGGGGGAACCCCCGCGGGGCCAGGGGGCTCTGGCGCAAGGCCCGGACGAAGCTCGCGGGCATGGAGTGGGTCGAGGGCGTGGGCGTGGGGGACTGGCTTCGCGCGCTGGAGCGCTTCTTCGCGGAGATTCAGCTCGACGCCCGGGTGGCCGCCTGGGCCGCAGGCGAGGTCCCCGAGCTGCCGCCGCTGCCCCCCGAGCAGGCGTGGCCGCTGCCCGAGGTGCGTTAGCGGCAGTCTCCGCGCGCGAGGCACTCGGCGTAGCCCAGCACGACGCCGTCGAAGGGAGCGATGACGTCCGACACGTCGGCCATCGGCGTCTGCGCGAACCCCCAGGTGACCACCCGAGTGGACGAAACAGTACCGCCGCCCAGCCCCCGTCGCGACCGCTCACCCGTCGGGGAACACCAGCTCCGCGATCAGCGCGTGGTGATCCGAGCCCGTCTTCTCGCCGACGACGAGGCTCTCCACGCCGACCTCCGGCCCCACCAGGATGTGATCCAGGGGGATCATCAGCGGCCCCGGCAGCCCCGCGGGCCAGGTCCCCATCACCCGCCCGCCGCGGCTGCTGAGCAGCCCCGACGCCTCGATGAAGGGCCTCCAGGCCGGCGAGAAGGGGGTGATGTTCAGATCGCCGGCGACCACGCAGCGCCCGCAGCCGGCGGTCCGGTCCGCCAGCGCCATCAGCTGCTCATCGCGCTTCTTCGCGTAGCCCGCGCCCACTGGCGGCGGCGGGTGGGTCGCCGTGAGTCGGGCCGGGCCGCTCGGCAGCAGCAGCTCGACGGTCACCTCGGGGGGCATCGCCGCGAGCCCGGTCGGGTCGGGAGGGCCCGCGAAGGGAACCCGGCTGTAGACGGCGACGCCGAAGTTGTCGGGGCGCGGAGCCTCGACCCGGTGCGGCCAGCCGACGAGGCTCGGCGCGAGCGCCCGCAGCCACCTGTCATCGACCTCCAGCAGCACGATCACGTCCGGATCGACAGCGAGGATGGCGGCGGCGGTGGCGTCCGTGCTGTAGCGGTTGCGGAGGACGTTCGCGCTGTACAGGCGGAGCGGCTCCCCGCTGACCGTCGAGGGGCCGCCGGAGCGCGCCTCGGCGCCGACCGGTCCCCCCGCGAGGGCGAACCCGACGCTCATGACCGCGCTCCAGCGCCACGCCCGCAGCGCCAGGAACATCCCCAACGCGACGCCGAGCACCAGCGCCATGGGCGACCGCAGGTTGGCCAGCAGCTCGAAGCGCCAGTACCAGGCGCCGAGCCACGACAGCCCGGCCGCGATGACGCCCAGGGTCAGGGACGCGCCCAGGAGGTCGATCAGGTTCTGCCGGGCCGGCGCCCAGAGGGGCTCGTTACCCACAGGCGGATCGCTCAACGGGCACACCGGAAGCCGATCATCTCCAGTCGCCAGGTCGGCGGGAAGCTGCTGCGGGCGCTGGTGCGGAGGCTGCGGGCGTCGAACATCCAGGCGCCGCCGCGCACCACCGAGGTCGCTCGCTCGGCGCCGACGGTGTTTCGGGGGTTGTTGTCGGGGCCCTGCCGGTAGAAGGCGGGGTCGTCGACGTCCTCGCACCACTCCCAGATGTTGCCGGCCAGATCCTCCACGCCGAAGGGAGAGGCGCCCGCCGGCCAGGAGCCAACGGGCCGGGTGGCGTCGTGCTGGCGATCGAAGCTCGCGTGCTGGGCGGTGGGCTTCTCCTTGCCCCACGGGAAGCGCCGCCCGTCGAGACCGCGGGCGGCCTTCTCCCACTCGGCCTCGCTCGGCAGCCGCAGCCCCGCCCAGGTCGCGTAGGCCCGGGCGTCCGTCCAGGAGACATAGACCACCGGGTGCGCCTCCAGGCCCTTCGGGAGCCGCCCCTTGGGCCAGTGGGCCAGGAAGCGGTGGGACTGCTCGTCGTCGGGCTGGTAGCCGGTGGCGGTGAGGAAGCGCTCAAACTGGCGGTTGGTGACGGGGAGCCGATCCAGATGAAAGCCCTCCAGCCAGACCTCCCGGCGCCCGGAGCCCATCAGGAAGATCCCCGTCTGAACCGGCAGCATGGTGGCCCCGTGCGGGTGCTCAATGGGGGCCAGGTCGACGGCGCTGGTGGGGCCTGGGGCGTCGGCCCCGAGGGCGTCGAAGAGGCGCTCACGGATGGCGTCGCAGGAGGCGGGCCGGTCGTCCGGCGCCTTGGCGAGGCAGTCGAGGATCAGCGCCTCCAGCGCCTCGGGGATGTCCGCTCGCAGCGTCCCTGGCGGCTGCGGCGTCCGGGTAACGTGATCCATCATCAGGGTGAAGTGGTTCTCGTGCTCGAACGGGGTCCGGCCGCAGGCGAGCTCGTAGAGGAGGATGCCGATCGAGTAGATGTCGGAGCGGTGATCCAGCGCCTCGGGCCGCTGGGCCTGCTCGGGGGACATGTAGCGGGCGGTGCCGAGCAGGGTGCCGGTCAGCGTGTAGGTGGTGCCTTCGAGGATCTTGACGATGCCGAAGTCGATGACCTTGGGGGTGACGCCGTCGTCGGGGTCGCGCCGCAGGATGATGTTCTCGGGCTTGAGGTCGCGGTGGACGATGCCCTGGGCGTGGGCGCTGCTCATGGCGTCGAGCACGCCGGCGAAGATGACGCCGATGAGGTCGAGCGGCAGGGGCCCGCGCCAGGCGTGCAGGGTCTGGCGAAGGCTCGCGCCCACGATGCGCTCCATGACGATGGCCATGGCGTTTTCAGTGTCGACGAGGTCGTAGACGGTGGCGATGTTGGGGTGGGTCCAGCGCGTCATGACGCTGGCCTCGCGGTGGAAGCGCTTGCGGATGCCTTGATCGCCCATGAGGTTGGCGTGGAGCACCTTGACCGCGACCTCGCGGTTCAGCACCCGATCGGTGGCCTGGTAGACGACGCCCATGCCGCCCTCGCCGATGACCTCCAGGATGACGTAGGTGTCACCGAGGACGGTGCCGGAGGGGAGGAAGCGCGACGGGGGAGCGTGGCGGAGGATGTGCGTCTGGTTGGCGAGGGTGTCGCCGAGATCAATTTCGAGATCGACGCCGAGATCGACGCCGTCGAAGGTGGGGGCGGCGGGGGAGTCGGAGTCGCCGCCGTCGTCCCCCGGTGCCCCGGGCTGGCTCTCGTCGCTGACCATGATTGAAATCACTCTATCACCGGGCCCGCGCGGGTGTAGTCTGATGGAGGCATCCGGCGTGGGAGTTGTGATGGTCGAAGTGAACGAGCCTCAGGCGCTCACGCTCACGCCGCTGAGTGACCCCAGGCTGGGGCCGCCGGTGGACGCCGATCTGGCGACGGGCGGCGGGGATGTGTTGCTCATCGGGTTGGGGTTGCCGGGAGAGGCGATGGCCGAGCTGGTGCGGCAGGGGTGCGTGCTGACCCGCGCCCGCGACATGCGGGAGGGGCTGCGTTGGCTGCGGCAGAGCGCGTTCATGGTGGTCGTGGTGGCGCCGGGGATCGACGAAGAGGGGGATGGCGTGAGGCTGGTGAGCGCCATCAAGAATCAGCAGCCCTGGACGCTGGGGCTGCTCGGGTTCCGGTATGAGGCGGTCCCGTTTGTGATCCTGCCGCTGGCGGATCAGCGGGAGTTTGCGGTGATCCGCGCGCCCGATGATGGGGTGCTCACCAGCACGGAGGAGGTGGACCTCGCTCGGGCTATCCTCCGCGCCCACTCGCTGGGGCGGGAGCACTGAGGGGAGCACTGAGGGGGGATCAGGGGCAGTGTTCGTGCTCGACGGCTTGATGCCAGGTCGCTGACGCGAGCTCCTGGGCCCGGGCGATCTCTTCTTCCGCGCCGCCGCCTTTGATCCACCAGTACAGGACCAGGGACAGTGCCCAGATCCAGACGTTGATGCCGCGGCTCCAATCCATGAGTAGCCTATCGACGGCTGGTTGTTGGATGTGAGTGGGCGCTGTGGAAGAGACGGCGCCGTGAGATCCCTAACGCTTGGGATCGTCCGAGACACAGAGCATTCGTGGGCGAGGAGCGTATCCGTGGAACCTTCAGCTTGGAGGGTGTTTGGGGAGCTGCTCCAACCCCCAACCCCCAACCCCACGCGCGAGCGAAGCGAGCTCTGAGCGCGCAGCGCGACAGCTCCGATCATCAGAGCCGGGTGAAGCGAGCCTGCGAGCGCAATCCCCCCGCAGGGCGCGGAATCATGCCCGGTAAGTCGAGCCCGCGTACTCTTAAAACCGACCCACATGAATCCGCGACCGAGGACCGCACCACGCGACTGCGCGCCTCAAAGGAAAGAAGGGCCAGAGGGTGAATTGTGCCCTGACGACGAAGGAGGAGGGAGACGCACAAGGGGGGAACGGAGTTCCCCCAGGCAAGCAAACCGAGCCGTACCGCTTACCCCAACGAGAGCCCCCACGATCCTCCTGCCTGCGTCACCGAGACCTCCCGCCTTCCGCCAGCCTGAACCCCGCTCACACCCACGCAGAGTCCCCGTCCAGCCTCCTGCGGGTGCCGCCGAAACGCTCCTGTCTCCTCGACTCACACGGCCACACGGCCACACGGCCACACGACCACACGGCCACACGGCCACAGACCTCGTCTGTGGAGGCTCGGAGCAGCAGGCTGAGTTGTTTCGCCGGCTCTCCACAGAGGGCGGCTGTGGCGACCCGGGCGGGGTCGTTGGAGAAAGGCGGGATGTCTCGGCGGCACCCGCAGGAGAGGTCGCGGAACCTCTGTGCGGGTGTGAGCGGGGTCCAGGTTTGGCGGAAGGCGCGCGTCTCGGTGACGCAGGCAGGAGGATCGTGGGGGCTCTCGGCGAGGGTGTGGTACGGCTTGGTTTGCTTGCCTGGGGGAACTCCGTTCCCCCCTCGTGAGTCTCCCTCGTCGTGCCTCCTCGGGTCACGATTCACCCTCTGGCCCTTCTTCCCTTTGAGGCGCGCAGGGGCGTGGTGCGGTCCTCGGTCACGGATTCATGTGAGGCGGTTTTAAGAGTACGCGGGCTCGACTTACCGGGCATGATTCCGCGCCCTGCGAGGTGGTCACGCTCGCAAGCTTGCTCCCCCCCGGTGTGGAGCACCGCTCTGATGATCGGAGCTGTCGCGCTGCGCGCTCAGAGCTCGCTTCGCTCGCGCGTGGCTGGGGGCTGGGGGCTGGGGATTGGGGAGGGGCTGGAGCACCTCTCAAACGCCCTCTAAGGATTCGAGTTTTAGAGGGGCTCGACGAGCGGCGGGGTGATCCGCTCGGAGCGGTACATGGAGGTGTCATCATCGCCGCCATCGTTGGCGTGCTGCAGCCACCAGACCAGCTCACCGTCAGCGCTCACCTCAAAGACACTGTTCACATCGTTCGCCCCCGCCGTGATGAGCGTGTTGCCGTTGGACAACCGATCCGCGTCCCCCCAGTAGTCCGAGAGCCAGCCCTCCTCGTTGTCCCCGCCGTAGACCCACACCTGCTCCGCGGTCATCGCCTGCTCATCCAGCGCGTACTCCACCACCCGAGCGACCCCGTTGTCCCCCGCGTTGTCGTAGACGAGGATCTTTCCACCGCCCTCCAGCACGCTGGGCGCGTGCTGCTCATAGAACCACTCACCAGCGGTGAGCGCGAAGTCCCCGCCCTCTCCGAGGCGCCAGAGCACCTCGCCGGTCCCGTAGTCGATCTTGTAGATGGCGGACTCATGGCGAACGCTCAGGTAGACGAAGCCGTCATCGCTGATGTGAACCCAGTTGGAGTGGGTCCAGTCCGGGTCGTCCCAGTTCGGATCCAGCCAGTCGAACGCGTTCCAGCTCCACGCCGAGCTCAGATCCGGCGTCATCTCGCGGATGACATCACCGCGAACACCATCGACGAACACCTTCTCCAGCGTCAGGTAGTTGCCGCTCGCCAGCAGCTCGATGTGGTGGTGCATGTACCCGTTGGAGGAGTAGCCCCGCTGCTCGGGGCCGGCCCAGCGGTAGCTCCCGTCCAGGCTGATCTCCATCGGCCGCTCACCCTTATCGACCGACCCACCCGCCAGGATCGTGTTTCGCCAGGTCAGGCTCACGTCCAGGGCGTTGACGTTGTGATCGGGGAGGACGTGGTACCAGACGGGGTAGCCCTCCATGTCGAACATCGCGACCGTCGCGACGCCTGCCTCCGGGTTGTTGAGGTCCATCAAGGTCCAACCATCGGCGGCCTGCGTGGGGTCATGGATGAGCACGTCCGCCTTTGCGACGTGGCTCGGCGGCCTCCCCGAGGTCCAGGTGATGGGCTCGAGCTCGATGACCTCGCCGTCATCGTCGGCGGTGAGCACGACGAGGAATTCGTAGTCGGTCTCGGCTCGCATACCGATGACCAGCAGATCGTGCTCCGTGGCGGCATCACCGGTCACCTTCCACGGGTAGTCCTCGCCCGATGGCCCGAACCGGACCTCGGCGGTCGCTGACTTGCTCGTGTTCACGCGGACACGGTTCGACAGCACGTTCTCGTCGATCGAGACCGTCACGATCTCGCTCGCGGTCAGCGGGGAGTCCGGATCGTAGTCAATCGTCGTCGGCGTCGTCGCTGGCCCCAGATCGGGCTCCTTCGAGTTGTCGCAGGCGATCAGCGGGAGCAGCGGGAGCAGAAATCTGAGCATCGAGGTCAAGCTACCACGGCCTCAGAGGGGCTCGATGAGCGGCGGGGTGACACGCTCCGCGCGGTACATGGTGTTGGTGACGCCGTCCACGGTCCGGTGCTCAAGCTGCCAGACGATGTCGCCCCCCGAGGTGACCTCGAAGATGGTGTTGAGCTTGTTGGCGCCGGCGGTGATGAGCGTGTTGCCGTTGGGCAGCCGGTCCGCGTCGCCCCAGTACTCGGAGATCCAGCCCTCGTCGCTGTCTCCGCCGTAGACCCACACCTGCTCCGCGGTCATCGCCTGCTCATCCAGCGCGTACTCCACCGCCCGGGCGATCCGGTTGTCGCCGAGGTTGTCGTAGACGAGGATGTTACCGCCCTCCAGAACGCTGGGCGCGTGCTGCTGCTGGAACCACGCCCCCGCTTCGAGCTGAAAGTCCCCGCCCTCTCCGAGGCGCCAGAGGATCTCGCCGGTGTCGTAGTCGATCTTGTAGATGGCGGACTCTTCGCGCACGCTCAGGTAGACGAAGCCGTCGTCGCTGATCTGGACCCAGTTGGAGTGGGTCCAGTCCGATGTGTCCCAGTTCGGATCCAGCCAGTCGAAGGTGTTCCAGCTCCACGCCGAGCTCAGATCCGGCGTCATCTCGCGGATGACGTCTCCGCGAACACCATCGACGAACACCTTCTCCAGCGTCAGGTAGTTGCCGCTCTCCAGCAGCTCGAAGTGGTGATGCATGTACTCATCGTCATCTTCGCCGAGCTGCTCGGGCCCCACCCACAGCTCGCTCCCGTCCAGCGCCACCTCCACCGGTCGATCGCCCGCCGAGAGGGAGCCGCCCAGCAGCACCGTGTCCCGCCAGGTGAGCTGCGCGTCCAGCCCGCCGACGACCTTCGTGCCCTCCATCACGTGGTACCAGACGGGGTAGCCCTCCATGTCGAACATCACGGCGGTGAAGGGCGCGCCGGCGTGGTTCAGATCCATCAGGGTCCAGCCGTCCCAGGCTCGCGCCGGGTCGTGGGCGGACACGTCGGCGGGGAGGACGTGGTCGGGCGGCGAGCCGGCGGTCCAGGTGACGGGCTCGAGCGCGACGGTCTCGTCGTCGGCGGTGAGCACGACGAGGAATTCGTAGTCGGTCTCGGCTCGCATACCGATGACCAGCAGGTCGTGCTCCGTGGCGGCCGCGCTGCCGTCGCCGCTGCTCACCTTCCACTGATAGTCCTGACCCGACGGGCCGAAGTGGACCTCGGCGGTCGCCGACTTGTTGGTCTTCACGTGGACCCTGGCGGCCAGCGCGTTCTCACAGACCTCGACGATCAGCACGTCGCCGGCCTCCAGGGCCCCGCTCGAGGAGCCGCGCGGCGCGTCCGCGACGCCCTCATTGCAGGCCGGGGGCTCCCGGCAGCCGATGAGGGTGAGCGTCAGGAGGAGCATGCGGGCAGGTTAGCACGGGGTCCATGGGCATCGCCGGGCATCGCCGGGGGTTGGCGGGCTTCGCTGTGTCGTCTCGAACGAGATAGAACCCGCCTCTCTGAACTGCCCTGGAGTCTCGAAGTGAACGTCCTCCTCGCCGCGTCGCTGTTGGTCCTGTCCGCTTGCGAGGGGGGCAGCGAGCCCGGCCGCGTGAAGGCCGTCACCCCCAAGGGCGAGATCATCGCCATCGCGGACACCCCCGAGGGCCGCGTCCGCGCCGCGCTCTCCGGCGTGGGCGTCGAGACTCCCCACGACGGCCTGCTGGAGGACTTCGAGAAGTACGGCAAGGGGAAGATCCTGGTCGACGCCCCCGAGAAGGTCAAGGGGCTGCCCGCCGAGCGGGTGGTCGGCGAGATGCTGGATGACCCCGCCTTCGCCGAGACCCTCTGGCAGAACGACGACGCCCTGGCCGCCGACGCCCTGGCCGCCGCCGATGTCCGCTTCATCCTGCTGCGTCGGGACATCCTGCTGAGCGTGGACCGCGGCGCCCACGTGATGGCCCGCCTCTACCACGACGACTTCCGGCAGCGCTTCGAGCTCCGCGCCGCCGACGAGAACTTCCTCCTCTACAAGGTGCTGGACACCCCCAGGACCTTCTCCGTCAGCCTCGCCCGGGTGGCGACGAGCCAGCTCCGGTCTCACATGAAGGGCGAGGCGGTCGAGAAGGTGCCGGCCATCAAGTCCAAGGACGGGATGCGCTGGAACCTCGTCGCCAGCGTGCGCAAGCCCGGCGGTCGGGAGATCGCCTTCGGCAACTGCCTGGACGATGAGCTGCAGCGCTGCGTGGAGGAGCTCGCCGCCGACCTGGAGATCCACCACCGCCGCTTCACCGAGTGGTACGGCTTCGACGCGCTGGCCGACGAGACCGACTCCCTCGTCATCGACCTGCACCGCCTCACGGAGCGCGCGGACATCCTCGCCCGAAGCGAGGCGGACGTGCTCGCCCTCTGGGAGATGGGCATCGACGGGGCCATCGTCTACGACAGCGTCGGCAAGTCCCCCTCCAAGCGCACGGCCTACTTCCCGGGCTCGGTCGCCTACACCCGCGCCTACCGCGAGCCGGACCGCATGCTGCGCCACGCCGCCCGGGAGCACTTCCACAGCGCCAACCGTCCCTGGCGGGAGCCGGGCAACAGCTTCCAGAAGTTCCGGGACATCCACTTCCAGGATCACCCCGAGCTGGGCGTGCAGGAGCTGTTCCGGGGGGTGCCGCCCGTCCCCATGGCGCTGGTGGACATCCAGGCGCTGGAGGACAGCCTGGAGCTGGCCAGCGAGTGGTACATGCAGAACATGGCGCCCACCGTGGACCTGCCGGATAACCTGACGTACGACGACGGGCAGGTGACCTACAAGTTCTGGCCCGCCGAGAACCGGTACTCCAACGAGTACAACCTCGTGCGGCACACGCTGGCGACCTGGAACCTCGTCCAGGGCTACAACATCACCGGCCGGGAGGAGTTCCTGGAGGGGGCCGGGCGGGCGCTGGACTGGACGCTGAAGTATCGGGTCGACGAAGGCGACATGAGCTTCATCCGCTACGACAACAACGTGAAGCTGGGCAGCGTGGTCGTAGGCCTGATGGGCATCATCGACCTCGCGCGGGCCACCGGGACGACCGAGTACGACGACCTGATGATCCGCTTCGGGAACTTCACCCTCTTCATGCAGGAGGACTCGGGCAAGTTCGACCCCTACTACGTGCCCGATGACCACCCCTACGCCAACGAGACCAACGACATCGTGCCCGGCGAGGCCCTGCTGGCGCTGATGATGCTCTACGAGTACACCGGCGACGAGAAGTGGCTCGCCCCCGCGGAGAAGTACTTCGACTACTACATCCCCTGGTGGAACGAGCGGGTGGTGAAGAAGCAGACGACCGGGGCCTGGCCCGCGGCCATCTACGAGAGCAACACCCGCCTGGATCTCGTGCAGTTCGGCCCCTGGACCGTGATGGCCGCCAACGCCTACCACAAGGCGACGGGCGACGAGCGGGCGGCGGACTTCGCCCTGGAGGTGGGCCGCTGGATGATCGAGTCCTACGGCTGGATGCCCGAGAACTCACCCTGGCCCGACTACATCGGCGGCTACTACAAGATGCCCGGCGAGCTGCCCGCGATGCAGGCGTTCTGCTACGCCGAGGGCACAGCCGCGGCCTACAAGCTGGCGCTTCGCTACCGCACCGGGGAGTCGGCGTTCTTCGAGCAGGCGACCCGGGCCGCCGCGCGCTTCGCGCTGGTGATGCAGTTCGACGACAACCAGACCTACCCCTTCCCGCGCCCGGAGATGGTGCGCGGGGGCACCCGCTACGCGATGAACGAGACCAAGGTCCGCATCGACTACGTCTACCACGCCTTCTCAGCGGTCTATCAGTACCTGGAGGCGGCGAAGACCGACCCCAACCTGCCCGCCAGCGTCAAGGCCTCGCCGCTGCGCGAGATGATGATCAACATCGCCGGCCCCGACGAGACCCGCCCCGAGTAGCGCCGCGGCCAGTCAGGCGCGGTCAGTCAGGCGCGGGCTTGCTTGCCGCGTCGGGCGCGCTCGACCTCGCGCACCATGTCGTTCCAGCCCAGCTTGCTCGCCGCCTCGTGGATGACCTCCAGGGGGATGAGCACGTCCTTGGAGCGGACCTGATCGACCCCGCGCTCCCGGGCGAGGGTCCACCACTGCTTCGCGGCGTGCCGGTTACCGGCGCGGGCGGCGCAGGCCGCGCGCATGCTGGCGACGTAGAGCCAGGCCCAGTGACGCTTGCGCCTGGCGAGCGCCTTGCCGGCCTCGGTGGCGTGTAGATCGGCGGCGCGGAAGTCCTTCCGCATCAGGGCCAGCAGGGCGAGGTTCAGGTAGGCGACCGCCGCCATCTCCGGGTAGTCCCGGGCCTTCGCCATGTTCAGCAGCTGCTGGTAGATGGTGCGCGCGCGGGCGGAGTCGTCGCTGTGGCGGGCGACCTCGCCGAGGTTGTTCAGGCAGTTGAGCTGCATGCGGAAGTCACCGCAGCTCGCGGCGAGGGCCTGGGCCGTGCGGAAGACGCGCTCGGCCTCCTCCAGCTGCCGCTCTCCCATCAGCACCTGGCCCACCATGTAGTTGGCCTGGGCGATGTTGCGGGTGTCGCCGGTCGCCCGGGCCGCCCAGTTCAGATCGTCGGCGAGGTCGCGGGCCTCGCCGATCCGGCCCTGGAGGAGGTAGACGTTGGCGAGGCCGGCCATGACCTGTACGCCCAGCCGGCTCTCGCTGGCCGTGAGCTGCAGCGCCTCCTCGAAGGCGGCGACAGCCTTGTCGAGGCGGTTGGACTGCCGGGCGAGCTGGGCCCGGGTGAAGGCGACCTGGGCCCGGCCCGAGTTGTCGCGCAGCGCCTCGAAGCTGGCGCGGGCCTTGGCCAGGATCGGGCGGGCCTCCTCCAGATCCCCCGCGGCGTAGTAGGCGCCGCCGAGCAGCGCCTGGAGGCGGGCCTCGTAGAGGCGATCGGTGCGCTCGTTCTTCAGGGTGCTCGTCAGCAGGTCGATGGCCTCCGCCTGCTGGTTGCTCTCCAGCAGCGCCCGGGCCTTCAGGCGGCGGGACTCCAGGCGGGGGACCTGCGGGACCGGGGTCTTGGGGGCGATGAGGTCCGAGGCGGCGAGGCTCAGGTCGGCGGCGCGGATGGCGGGCTGGTAGCGGCCCTGCTCGATCATGCGCTTGACCGCTCGCTGCAGGGGCGAGAGGGCCTCGCGGGCCTTGCCGGCGCGGAGCTGGTGCAGCCCCAGCGCGAGGTCGACGTCCATACCGGTCTGCTCGCCCAGCTCGTCCCAGGCTTCGGCGAGCCGGGCATGGATCGCGGGGGCCTCCGGCAGGGAGAGGGCGAGGCGGCGGGCGGTGCGCTGGAGCACGGACTGGGGGAAGCGCACCAGCCCGGCCTCCAGGGTGAGGATTCCGGTCGACAGCAGCAGGTCGAGGCCCTGGCGGGCCGCCATGCGGATGATGGGCACCGGCGGGGCCTCACCGGCCAGCGCCACGGTCGCCAGCGCCTCGCTGGCGGCCTTGGGGTCCGGGGTCGACTGGACCGCGCTCTCCAGGCGGCGCAGGCAGAGCGTCTCGATGTTCTCGGGCACCGCGTCGCTGACGGACTTCCCGGGCTTCAGCTCGAAGCGCATGCCCGGCCCGGGCACCAGCCAGCCCCGGGCGGCCCAGTCCTGGAGCAGCATGGTCGCCAGCAGCGGGTAACCAGCGACCCGGGCGGCCACGTCGTCGGCGAGGTTGGGCTCCAGCAGGAGGGCCTCGCTCAGGAGCTGGCGGGTCTCCTGTCGGGTGAGTCGGGGGAGGCCGATGCGCTTGGCGCCGAGCTCCTGCAGGCGCTCGACCTGCGCCTTCAGGCGCTGGCTGCGGGCCAGCGCCTCGGCCGAGATGGTCGCCAGCACCAGCACGGGGCGCTCCCCGACCGAGCGGTCCAGCAGGCTCTCGGCGATAGCGAGGCCGTCGCCCTCAGCCTCGGCGTTCTCGGCGTCCTCCAGCACGAGGCAGCTGCCGCCGCGCCACGCCCGGGCCTCCAGGTGCTGGTAGAGGAAGGTCAGGCCCAGCGCCGCGTTGGGGGCGCTCTCGTTCTCCAGCAGGTAGCCGCACCAGCGGGCGAGGTGTCCGCTCTCGGCGAGCACGTCGGTGAGGCCCATGCTCCGGTCCCGGGCCAGCCAGCGGGCGAGGCGGCCCTGGAGGTCCAGCCGGGTGTCATTCCAGGGCGCGAGCAGATCGCGCACGGCTCCCCGGTAGCCGTCGTCGATGCCCGGCGGATCGTGGTACCGCAGCCGCACGGTCTCCATCCAGCCGCCCTCGTCGAGGGCCCGGGCCACGGACTCCACGAGCCGGCTCTTGCCGGCCCCGCGCTCACCGACGATGATCGCGACCCGCGGCTCGCGCAGGTTGACGACCTCCCGGGCGAGCTTCCAGAGGAGCTGCCGCGGCGTGTCGCGGGCGATGAGGGGCACCTCGCGCAGTGCGAAGAGGGAGAGCGACGCGCGGGCGGGGGCGCCGAGGCTGGCGTCGAAGGGCGGGTTGGGAGGCATGGCCTCCGGCGGCACCTGATTCCAGCGCACCCCCTGGCCCACGCCGCCGCGGCGGGTGTTCTCCAGGTAGGCCAGGGCGGCGGGGGTGGTGTCGCCCGTCTCGGTGGCGCCGGTGGAGCCGGTGGTGTTGTTCCCGGACATGTTGGTGCGGATGCGGCGGAAGGCGGTGTCCTCCAGGCCCCGGCGGATGCGGCGCAGGGCGCGCCCCACGTCGGCGGCCCGGTCGTAGCGCTGGCGCGGCTCGGGATCGAGCAGGTTGCCCACCAGCTCGATCAGCTCGTCGGGGACCTCCAGCCCCTCCAGGGGGATCACCTCGGGCGAGGGGCCCAGCCGGGCCTCCAGCAGCGCCTTGCGGCCCTCGCCGTCGTGGGGCCGCTTGCCGCAGAGGGCCTCGAAGAAGATGATCCCCAGCGCGTAGAGATCCGTCCAGGGCCCGACCTCCTGGGGCTTGCCCTGGAGCTGCTCCGGGGCCATGTAGGTCGGCGTGCCGCCCACCCGCCGGGCGTCCCGGGCGAGCTCGCTCACGTCGTCGGCGACGCCCAGATCGGCGACCCAGACGGTGAGGCCGCCGATGCCCTCGTGCAGGAGGATGTTGGCGGGCTTGAGATCCTGGTGCACCAGGCCCCGGGCGTGCAGGGCGGCCAGGGCGTCGCAGGTCTGCTCGATCAGGTCCAGGAAGACCGGCAGGCGCAGGCTGGCGCGCAGCATCTTGCGCAGGTTGCCCCGGTTGGCGAAGGCCAGGGCGACGAAGGGGCGGCCGTCCTCCAGGGTGCCGGAGTCGTGGACCGGCACCAGGTTCTGGTGGACCACCTGGGCGGAGAGGGCGACCTCGCGGGCGAACCGGGCCCGGAAGCGCTGGTGCATGGCGAGGTTGCGGCGCACCACCTTGACGGCGACCTGGCTGCCCAGCTCCAGATCGCGGGCGAGGAAGACGTGCCCGGTGGCGCCGTCTCCGATGAGCTGGAGGCAGCGGTATCGTTCGGGGAGTTCTGGAAGCGGCTCGTTCACAACGTGAGGATAGCCGAACACGGCCGCGCGGCGGCGACGATCGTGTATCGCCGCGCGGCGTGGGTGAGGGCTCAGCCGCTGTAGAGCGCAGTGATCGCGTCGGCGTAGCGCTCGTTGATCACCCGCCGCTTGAGCTTCAGGGTGGGCGTCAGCTCGCCGGAGCGATCCGTGAAGCTGGTGGGCAGGAGCGTGTACTTCTTCACCTGCTCGAACCGGGCCTGGTCCTCGTTGGCGGCGGCCATGGCCGCGTCGAACAGGGCGCGAACCCCCGGTCGCCCGAGCCGCGCCGCCAGCGCCTCGGCGGGCAGGCCCCGCTGGCTCGCCCAGGCGTCCAGGTTCTCCTCGTCCGGGGTCAGCAGCGCCACGAGGTAGGGGCGCTCGGACCCGATGACCACCGCCTTCTCGACGAAGTCGCTGAACTCCAGCCGGGTCTCGATGGGCAGGGGGGGGATGTTCTTGCCGCCGGCGGTGACCAGGATCTCCTTCTTGCGATCGGTGATGCGCAGGAAGCCCTCGTCGTCGAGGGTGCCGATGTCGCCGGTGTGGAACCAGCCGCCCTCCAGCGCGGCGGCGCTGGCCTCGGGGTTCTTCAGGTACTCCCGGAAGATGCCCGGGCCGCGCACGAGGATCTCGCCGTCGTCGGCGATCCGCAGCTCCACCTCGGGGATCGCCTTGCCCACCGTGCCGAACCTGAAGTCGTCCTCCCGGTTGGCGGTCGCCGGGGCGCTGGTCTCGGTCAGGCCCCAGCCCTCCAGGACCGTGATGCCCATGGCGTGGTACCAGCGGGCGACCTCCGGGTTCAGGGCGGCGCCGCCGGAGACGAGGCAGCGCATCTCCCCGCCGAGGCGCTCCCGTATGCGGGAGAACACCAGCCTGTCGGCGATCGCGTACTGCGCGGCGACGGTCAAGGGCACGGGCGCGCCGGTCTCCAGGCAGTGAGAGCGGGCGAGGCCCACGCGGAACGCCCAGTCGAAGAGGGCCTTCACCACCCCGCCGCGCTCGGCCACCTTCGCCTGCGCCCGGGAGCGGATCTTCTCCAGCATCCGGGGCACGGTCGCCAGCACCTGGGGCCGCGCGGCGGCGAGGGCCTCCTGGAAGTCAGCGATGGTGGTGAACCAGCCCTCGCTGTCCTCCTCCATCAGCCCCCGGTACACCGCGAAGCGCTGGAGGCTGTGGGCCAGCGGCAGGAAGATGAGCGAGCGGTCGCCGGGGCGGGTGGGGACGGCCGCCCTGGAGGCGCGGGCGACGGTCACGAAGTTGCCGTGGGTCAGCACCGCGCCCTTGGGAGCTCCGGTGGTGCCCGAGGTGTAGATGTTCGTCGCGACGTCGTCGGGCTCCACGGCCCGGGCGCGCTCCTCCAGCCAGCCCCAGTCCTCCGGCGCGGCCAGCGCCTGGAGGCGCCGCAGCCCGGGGGCCTCGTCCAGGCTGATGACGGCCTCCAGCGTGGGCACCTGATCGCGGATCTGCGCGACCTTGGCGGCCTGATCCGCGTCCTCCACGATCGCGATCCGGACCTCGGAGTGGGCGAGCTGGAAGGCGATCTGGTGGGGCAGCAGCGACGGGTAGACGCCGACGGTGACGCCGCCGAGGCAGAGGTTGGCCAGATCGGCCGCGACCCACTCCCGGCGCGTGTCCGAGAGGATGGCGGTGGTCACCCCCGGCCCGGCGCCGAGCGCCTCCAGGGCGCGGGCCACGCCGGCCAACTCCCGCAGCGACGCCTCCATGTTCTGCGAGGCCCAGCCGCCCGGCGCGCTGGCGTCCTTCCAGAAGAAGCAGGGGGCCTCACCCGCCAGGGCGGCCCGGTGGAACAGCAGGCCGGGGACAGTGTCCTTCATGGGCCATCCTCGGGCCAGGCGACGCCGACCGCGTCGTGGATCGCCAGCACCACGGCGCGCAGCTCGTCCACGCGAGGGTGGGGCCAGCCCAGCTCCAGGGCAGCCGTGACCTGGCGGTAGTACCAGAGGGTGCTCTCCCGGGGCGGGTTGAAGCGGTCCCAGATCGCCTCGCCGATGCCGCCGGGCTCCGTGAGGTCGCGGAGGATGGTGGTGGCGTTGTGGAGCTTGTCGCAGGCGGAGATGAGCTTCACCTCGGGGGGCTCGTCCCGCAGGTGGGCGATGTAGCGCTCCTTGCGCTCCCGCCAGGGCGGCTTGGGGCGCTCGGTGGTGTCCGAGAGGGCCAGCACATAGTCGGTCACCTGCTGTCCGAAGCGCTCGGTCATCGCCGCGGCCGACGAGCCCGGGATGTCCTCCAGGTAGTCGTGCAGGACCGCCGCGATCATCTGATCTTCGTCCCCGCCGGACTCGCCGACCCAGGCGGTGACCTGGAGCAGGTGGGTCAGGTAGGGCACGTCGGTGCACTTGCGGGGCTTCTTCGCGAAGCCGTCCGCCGCGTACTTGAGGGCTTCCCCCAGACGTTCGGAGTAGAGGGTCAGGCCGCACCTCCCATGAAAGCTGCCCGGGAACGGGAGCGTCGTTCGCGGTATAGGCTATCAGCGAAGCGATGCGGTCAAACAGACCCTGGGAGATTCTCTGATGATGTACGAAGTGACCGGCGGCCAGGAATCGGTACGCGTCGAGGGCGACAACTGGCTCATGGCGCTCGGTGCGTCCATGGACTTCTTCGGCCTGGATCCCTCCGGGCTGGCGCGTCTGGCCATCGACATGCGGCCCGGCGGCGAGGTGAAGGTCAAGGATCCCATCACCGGTCAGGCCTTCAGGCTGACCCCGGTCGAGGATCGCGCGCCGGCCGCGCCGGTGCGGCTGAAGCTCGGCGCCATGAAGGCGGCGCTGGCGAGCCTGCCCGAGTCCGAGCGCGCCTCCGAGGAGCCGAGCGAGGAGGCCGCGACCGACGGCGGCGCCCCACCGCCGTTCATCATGCCCTCCTCCATCTTCGCGCCCCCGCCGGAGCTGGCCCCGCGGCCCGGCGATCCGGAGGACATCCCCACCCCCACGGACGAGGCGCCGATGCCCGGCGTGGGCGCGATCGCGCCCACCCCGCCGCCGATCCCGCCGCCGACCCCGCCGACCCCGCCGACCCCGCCGAATGTCCAGACCATCACGCCCTCGCTGCCCCCCTCGCTGCCCTCGCTGGCGGAGACCGGGCCCATCACCGCCGAGATCGCGCTGTCGGATGAGCTCGTCGATCTGGACGATGAGACCAACGAGGTGCCCGGGGTCGTCATCGACCCCCGCCTCGTCTCCGGGGTGACCGCGGATCTGATCCGTGAGGACACCGGGCGCGCCTCCCACGTCAAGGCCCCCGCCGAGGCCGAGGATGACCGCCCGGAGAGCCTGCACGAGGAGCTGTTCTTTCAGTCCATGGACATCACCGCCGCCGCGACGGTGGACGCGGGCTGTCAGGCGGCGCTGAAGATCCTTCGGGAGCTCATCCCCTCCGAGTCGGGCGGCGTGCTCTACGCGAGCATCAACGACACCGACCTGCACTTCGTCACCGCATACGGTCCGGCTGCCCGTAAGATCGTGGGTAAGTCCATCCCAATGGACACCGGGGTCGCTGGCTTCTGCCACCTCCGGGGCCTGGGCATGATCATCAACGACGCCGGGCACGACGAGCGCCACGACACCTCGGTGGATCGCGCCACGGGCTACCATACCGAGCGCCTCCTCTCCGCGGGTATCCGGGACCACAGCGGCAACAGCTTCGGCTGTATTCAGCTGCTGAACCCCCCCGATGACTTCCGTGACTGGCACCTGGAGGCGGTCCAGGTGATCGCCTCGGAGCTGGCAGACTTCATCGCGCTCCGTCAGTAGCGCTTCGCGCACACAGCGCCGGACAGCGCGACGCGCAGTCAACCCACCAATCGGCTCTATAAAGCTCTAAAAAGCTCTAAAAGGACTGTGCGTAAGTCAACGTAGTCGCAGTCGTAAAGAGCATACCGTCACAGAGCAGGTTGTCCGGATCATTCACACAGTCCGCTTGAGCCGCCAGCGTCGGATCCCGCTCAAAGACAAAAGTCTCCGCGAGCGAGAGCTTGTCCGAGAGCTTCACCCCCAGCGCCGCGGTGTTGATGAGGATCGAGTCGTTGGCCAGCGCCCAGAAGAAGGTCTCGTCCTCCGGCGCGAGGTTGGGCAGGTACTCCAGCGTGTCGCTGAAGGACACCGGGCCGACCGCGAGCTTCAGCTTGTAGCGCAGGGAGCCGCGGAGCTTGGAGGAGGTGCAGATGGTGTCGATCTCGGCCTCGACGCCGTCGCAGTCCGCCTGCAGCGCGGTGATGGAGCGGTAGTTCCACACCGGCGCGAAGCTGATGTCCGAGCTGACGGCCGCGCCCTCGATGAGGTCGTACTTGACCCCCACGGGGGCGGCGATCAGGTCCAGGTTCAGGTTGGACACCATGTCCCGCTCCATTGTGGTGAAGAGGAAGTAGGTCAGGGGGCCGATCAGGTGGTTCAGATCCAGCCCGACGCCCGCGTCCAGCTGATTCTGAGTCTCATCGCCGTCGGAGCGCCCGTAGGCGTACCTGGCGTAGGCGCCGATCTCCAGGGGATCCTCGTCGTATCGGGAGGGATCGGGGGCGCGGTCCACGGCGAAGCCGAACGCAAGGCTGGTCAGGGAGACGTCCGAGGCGTAGGCGCCGCCGGCGGAGGCGCCCACGACGATGGGAACCCTGGCGGCGGCGTAGGAGGCGCGGCTGGAGCCGATCACGGCGCCGGCGCCGTCGCGGGTCTCGGTGTCGCTCACCCGGCCCTTGCTGTCGTAGGCGGTGGTGGTCACCGTGGAGCCGCTGGGGGTCACCACGGTCTTCTTGACGAGGGCGCCGCCGTCGTAGTCCATGACGGTGCGCGAGGTGCGCTGGCCGTTGACCGTGACGACCTCCTCCACGAGGCTGCTGCCGTCGTAGGTCCAGGCGGTCTCGGTGACGCTCTCGCCGGCGGTCGTCACCTTCTTGACGGCGACGCTGCCGTCGTAGCTCCAGGTCGTCTCGGAGACGAGGCGGTCGCCGTCGAAGGCCATCTCGGCCTCGGGCTGACCGCTGGCGTTGTAGGTGGTGCGGGTCTCGCCAGCGAGCGCGGTGAGGGAGAGGAGCAGTGAGAGCAGCATGAGTTCCTCCAGCGGGCCCCGTTATACCGATTCCACCAACCTGATGTTCTCGCTCCTGCCCGATCCCGACGTCTTGGTGGACATGTTGATGTCCGCGCCGCGCGTGCTCTTTGTCGGCGCGTCGGGGCGCGGTAAGTCCACGGCGCTGCGCGCCGTGGCGGATCGGCGCGGTCCCGGATGCCCGGTGATCGGCGCGGACCCCGGCAGGCCGGCGTTCGGGCCGCCGGGGGCGCTGGGGCTGGCGCGGCGGCGGGGCGGCGCCTGGGAGGTGGAGGCGCTGGCGGCGTTGGGCTCGCTGGATGCTGTGCGCTTTCGGCTGCCGCTGGTCGCCGCGGCGGCGCGGCTGGCGGCGCGCGCTGGGGAAGGGCCGCTGCTGGTGGATGCGCCGGGGGTCTCCCGGGGGGCGGTGGCCGCGGAGCTGGTGGCGGCGCTCGCGCTGCACTGCCGGGTGGACGCGGTGGTGCTGCTGGCCCGGGAGGGCGAGGCGGATCACCTCGCGGCGGCGCTGCGATTTGTGGGGAGGACGCTGCGGTTCAGCCCCGATCCCGCCACCCGGGAGGTGCCGGCCGCGGAGCGGGTGCGGAGCCGCAGCGAGCGCTGGAGCGCCTCGCTGTCGGGGGCGGTGACGCGGGTGATCCCGCTGTCCGGGGTGGACCTGCTGGGGGCGCCGCCGCCGCTGGTGGACCCGGAGCAGTGGCCCGGGCGTCAGGTGGGGCTGCTCGGCCCCGCTGGGGAGACGCTGGGGCTCGGCGAGGCGCGGCGGCTGGGCGACGGCGCGCTGGAGGTGCGGGTTCCCCCCGACGTGTCGCTGGAGTCACTGGCGGCGCTGCTCGTTCGGGACGCCAGGCTCGTCGATGGCGCGCTGCGCACCGACGGCGTACGGCCGCCGCCCGTGAAGGCGCGGGCGCCGCGAAGGGGCGAGCCCATCCCAATGCACCTCGGGGCCAGGGCGACGCTGGGGGGCGCCTCGGCGGGCTTCCTGGGCGGGCTGTTTGATGACCCGGCGCTGCACATCCGGCTCCCGAGGCGCGGCGAGGGCCTGCTGTTCGACGTGGGCGAGAGCGCGGCGCTGACCCGGCGGCTGGCGCATCAGCTCCGGGCGGTCTTCGTGAGCCACGCCCACCAGGATCACTTCGGCGGCTTCACCCGGCTCGTGCGCGGCCGCACGGATCTGCCGGAGCCCTGCCTGGTCTTCGGTCCGCCGGGCATGGCCCATCGGGTCGCGGGGTTCGTGGACGGCTTCACCTGGGATCGCATCGGTGACAGCGGCTGCGTGTTCCGGGTGGGGGAGCTGCGCGGCGATCGGATCGTCTGGTCCCTGGTGCGCGCTGGCGTCGGCCGGCCCGTGCCCGACGGGGCGTCTCCGGCGCCGGGGGGGCTGCTGCTGGAGGATCCGCTCTATTCGGTCCGGGCGATCACCCTGGACCACGCCGGGCTGCCAGTGCTGGCCTTCGCCTTCGAGTGGACCCGGATGATCTCGGTGAGCGCGGAGCGCATGGTGGCGCGGGGGCTCCGGGCCGGGCCCTGGGTCGCCGAGCTGCGGCGGCGGTTCATCGCGGGTGATGGCGGCGGGATCACGCTGCCGGACGGAACGGAGAGCTCCGTGGAGGACGCGGCGGCGGCGCTGCTGACCGTGCGAGACGGGCCCCGGCTGGTGTACGCGACGGATCTGGGGGCCACGGAAGAGAACCGCGCGGCGCTGGCGGACTTCGCTCGGGGGGCCACGGTGCTGGTCTGCGAGGCGAGCTTTCGGGAGGCGGACGCGGCCCGGGCGGCGCAAACAGGGCACCTGACCGGGCGGGCCTGCGGGGAGATCGCGGAGGCGGCGGGGGTGTCCGCGCTGGCGCCGTTCCACATCTCGGCCCGGTACGAGGACGAGCCGGCGGCGGCGCTGGCGGAGGTCTGTCGGGCGACCAGCGCGCGGGTGCTGCTGCCGCCGACGCTGGATGCTGTCGTGAGGATGATCTTGTGAGGGTGATCTTGTGAGCGCGCTGCTGGCGAGACTGGAGGCGCTGACGGACTTCCTCACGCGCCACGAGACCCTCTGGCGCCACCGGCCGTTTGTGCAGCTCCCGGCGCCCTGGGAGGCGGAGCGCCCGGCGCTCTCGGCGTGGCTTCGCGGCCTGTCGCCGGAGGTCGTCGAGGCCCACGCGGCCTCCCCCGAGGCCGCCCCCGGCGCGCCGGCGTCGCTGGTCGCGCTGGCGTCGTCAGCCCGCGAGCTGTCGGCGCTGCCCCGGCTGGTCAGCGCCCCGCTGCCCGGCCCCCAGCCCCGCCGCGTCCCCGGCCGGAAGTGGACACAGGTGGCGGCCTTCGGCGGCTTCGCGGTCCCTCGCCTCGGCGGCGCCGCCGGCCTCACGGACTGGTGCGCCGGGGTGGGTCACCTGGGGCGGGCGCTCAGCGGGGTCACCGGGCTGCCGCTGGTGGCGCTGGAGCGCCAGGCGTCGCTCTGCGCGACGGGGGAGGCGGAGGCGGCGCGGGCGGGCGTGAGCGCTCGCTTCTTCCCGGTGGATGTGCTCCGGGAGCCCCTGCCCGACGGCGCGCTGGGGCCGGGGCGGTCGCTGGTGGCGCTGCACGCCTGCGGCGATCTCACGTCCGGGGCGCTGGCGGCCGCGGTGTCCGCCGGGGCGCGCTCCGTCATGGCCGCGCCCTGCTGCTACCACACAGTGCAGGGGGAGCGCTACGTCCCGCTCTCCCGGGCCGGCGCGGCGCGGAACCTCACGCTGAACCGAAAGATGCTGTGGCTGCCCTGCGCCGAGGAGGTCACCGGCACCGCCGCCCGCAGGCGGCTGCGGCGACGGGAGATGGTGTACCGGGCCGCGCTGAACACCATGGTCGCGTCGGAGGGCTACCTCTCCTTTCGAGCGGTGCCGCCCGCCTGGGTCATCGGGGACTTCGAGGGCTTCGCCCGGGCGGTCGCCGAGCGGGAGGGGCTGACCCTGATGAGCCGGGACTTCGCCGGCGGCGAGGCCGCCGGTCGGGCGCACGTCCGGGCCGCGTCGGCGCTGGCGCTGGTGCGCGCGCTGTTCCGTCGGCCCCTGGAGGTGTGGCTCGCGCTGGAGCGGGCGCTCTTCCTAGCGGAGGCGGGCTGGTCGGTGTCGCTGGGCACCTTCTGTGAGCGGTCCATCACCCCCCGCAATATCGCCATTGTCGGGAATCGCCGGGTGGCGTAGGGGTTGTTCAACGGCTATCCGCGACTTCACCACCCAGGTCATCCAGGAGCTCTACTATGATCCTGTCCCTCCTGCTCACGATGGCTCAGCCCGCGCTCGCCGCGGACGCCAACAAGCCCCACCCGCACAAGGGCGCCATCGCCGCCTATCCGCAGCCGCCAGTGGCCGTGGGGCTGAGCGCCGAGCAGGAGAAGAGCTTCCTCTCCGGGGAGCCGGTCTACACCCAGATCGAGGGCGAGAAGGGCGGGCGCGGCGTGGCGGTCTTCCTGGTGAACGCCCCCCCGGCGACCGTCTGGTCCACCATCCGCAACTTCGGCGCCTACCCGGCCTGGATCGACGGCGTGAACGAGTGCTCGGTCTACAAGACCGAGGGCGACCATGTCTACACCCGCTTCGTCATCGGGAAGATGGGCATGAACATCGAGTACTTCATCGATCACACCGCCCCGGCCGGCGCGGACTGGGTCACCTGGACGCTGGACTACAGTCGCGAGAGCGATCTGGACGACTCCGTGGGCATGTGGCGGGTCACCGCCCTCCCGGACGATCCCAGCAAGACCCGGGTGGAGTACTCGGTCGATCTCCAGGTCTCCGGCTGGGTTCCCGGCTTCGTGCGCGAGATGCTCGTCGACCGCGGCATCCGCGACGCCACCACCTGGGTGAAGGTCCAGGCCGAGGCCGGGTGACTGAAGGTGACATCGCGATGACAAACGGCGGCGAATAAGCTCACCCCGTTCGCGGTCCACCGCGCCCGACCAGCGACCCCCCGGCTCCTCCCGCTATCCAGTAGGCCCATGATGAACGCATCCCTCCTCCTCCTCGCTCTGTCCGCCGCCTCCACCTCGGGAGCGGCCGCGCCCGGTGACGAGGCCGCCTGGTCCGAGCTGACCTCGAATCCCGTGCGCGTCGAGTGCACGGAGATCGGCGGCGAGCCCTGGTGCCGCTCCTTCGGGCTGGTGCACGCCCCCATCGAGCAGGTCTCCCAGGCGCTCCAGAACATGCGCTACAACGCCGGCATGTTCGAGTCAGTCGTCAAGATCGACGTCATCTCCGACGAGGTGCTGCACATCGTGCTGGACTACCCAGCGCCCCTGGACGACCGGGACTACGTGGCCCGCTACACCTTCTCCCAGCAGGGCGAGGACCACATCTTCAGCTGGGTGCCCGACGCCGCGGCGGAGGTTCCCGTGGAGGACGGCGTCGTCCGGCTGCCCAGCTTCGCCGGCGAGTGGCGCCTCACCCCCAAGGGCGAGGGCACCTGGGTCCGCTACACCTGGCAGGGCGAGATCAACGGCAGCTTCCCGGCCTTCGGCTACAGCCAGGCCCGCAAGAAGGCGGGGCACGAGGCGCTGAAGGATCTGGCCAACACCCAGAAGGCCAAGCTCACCTCCGAGTAGTCCGGCGGACGCCCCAGCGGGGCTGTATCCTGAGCGCATGTCGAGCGACACCGAAGCGCTGATGCGGGTCGTCTGGCCCCGCGCGGTGGTGGACGCCCGGGACGTCTGGTGGCTCGACGGACACCGCCTGGCGGCCGCGGCGCTGCTGTCGTTGGTGCTGATGGGCGCGCTCGGCTCTCCGCTCGTGCTGGCGCTCGGCGTCGTGCTCATCACCTACGCGTGGCGGAAGGGGCGGGTCCAGCGGCTGCGGCTGCTGACCTCCGTCGGCTCGCACACGCTGGTGGAGACCGCGGACGCCCGGCTGGTGCAGGCGCTGGCCGCGGCGCTCAATCAGGATCCGACGCTGCCCGGGGCGATCGTCTGCTCGTGCGGCAGAGTGGCGTGGCCCGGCGAGCAGGTCTGCCCGCTGGACGGTGAACCTCTTCGAGGGGCCTGGCGCGTCGACGGCTGAGGGCGGGGCTCCCACGCCCGGGGCGATCCGGATGCGGCTATAGTCCAGCTCTGTCCGGACACACCGCGGGGACAGGAGGTCTGTGATGTGGATGATTCCGTTGTCGTTGCTGGCGTGCAGCGAGCAGAAGATCAACACGCTCGCGCCCGAGCTGGTGCTCTCCACGGAGACCATCGACTTCGGCGAGGTGGTGATCAGCACGGGGCAGAGCAAGGCCAGCTACCCCATCCAGAACGCCGGCCGCGCGCCGCTGGTGATTGACGAGCTCACGCTGGACTACCTGAGCGACGCGGCGTTCACGCTGGACGCGCTGGAGGACGGCACGGTCGCCCCCGGCGGGGTGCTTCAGCTCTCGGTGACCTTCGCGCCCGCCGAGCTGGGGGTGGCGCTCGGGGAGCTCAGCTTCACCACCAACGATTCGGAGAACGAGCGGGTCAGCGTCGCCCTCGTCGGCGACGGGGTGGCGCCGAAGATCGACGTGGACCCGGACGACTTCAGCTTCGGCGAGGTCACCGCCGGCGCTGAGACCACCGCGACCTTTACCATCGAGGCCTACGGGGTGGGCAAGCTCACGATCAGCGAGGTCCACTTCGCCGACGACGCGATGAGCGAGGCGTTCGCCCTGGACCTGAGCGGGGGGCTGGCCGGGATCAGCGCCGCTGCGCCGCTGGCGCTCTCTCCGGGTGAGCAGGTGGACTTCCGGGTGACCTTCGCGCCGACGGACGATCGCCCCTGGGAGGGCGCCGTGCTGGTGGAGTCCAACGCCGAGGGCGAGGAGACCTTCCCGGTCTACCTGGCGGGCAACATCGAGGAGAAGGGCGAGGAGCCCCCCGACGTACAGATCCTGACGCCGGACTGGGGCAACTACTTCGTCGAGAACCAGTGGGTGACGCTGGAGGGCAGCGTCATCGACGACGCGGACGCGCACTACGAGATGGGCGCCGAGTGGAAGGCGGAGGTCGAGGGCGACACCATCTACATCGGCGGCGCGAGCATCGACGAGATCGGCTACACCGCGGTCACCACCGACAAGCTCCCGCAGGGCGTGCCGGTGACCATCATCTTGACGGCCCAGGACACCCTGCTCAACGTGGGGAGGGACGCGGTGGACGTGAACATCTGGGACGAAGAGGAGCCCGTCCCCTACGTGCTCTCCGGCGGCGGCCTCTTCGACTACTGGCGGGTCGACGACGACGTCACCATCTACCTGGACGATGTGCCCATCTACACCGACACGAATCACGGAAACAACATGGGCGGCGAGGGGCACCCGACGCACCCGCCGGTCGAGTTCGAGGCGCTGCCGGGCCAGACCCTCCGCATCGTGGCGACGGACTACTCGCCGGACAACCTGTTCCTGGACGCGCTGACTCTGCACTGGGGCAGCGACCGATCCCAGGCGCTGAACGAGGAGCACTGTCGCTCCGCCGAGCCGTCCCACGGCTGCTATGACCCGGACTACAACGGCCCCTGGCCCGGGGTCTTCCTCGACGCATCCTACGAGATCACCATCCCCTGATCGGCTCCGCGGGAGGGGCCGGATTTTTGCCTTCTGGGGGGCTGTGGGGACGAGCGAAATGGCCTGGCAGCTTGCTTCGTGCGCTGTTTTTCGGTAGAAAGCGAGGTCATTTTTTAGCGAAGTGCCCTTGTTCCTTGCTCTGTCAACACTTTCTGTCATGGGGTTCGCCTCGGCGGCCCCCATGGATCCCGCGCTGACACTCGCCGTCGAAGAGAGCGGCCGGGCCGCGCTGGCGGGACACCTGGGCGAGGTCCAGTCCTGGATGACCGACTTCCAGCCCGCGATCGCCAAGGCGAGCGCTCACGCCGGCGCGGAGTCCGTCCGCGCCGCCCTCGCGGCTGGCACTCTGCGTACCTCCGAGGCGCGGGTGCTGCTGTCCGAGCTGGATCGGGCCTGGAACCTCGCGAATCAGCTCGAGCAGGCCTGGGCGCTGGTGGACGAGGGGCGCTTTGAAGAGGCCCGCCTCGCCGCGCCCGGCGCGCCGACGCTGAGCGGCCTGGACGATGAGCGAGGGCAGCTCGCCCGTCACATCGTCGGACTGGGCGTCGTCTCCGAGTCCCTGGACATCGCGGCGGACGCCCTGGCCTGGGGAGACTTCTTCACCGCCGAGGACGCCGCCGTCGCCGCCGGGCTGGACGCCTGGTCGCTGCACCTCGACGGCCTGCTCTCCCAGGAGCAGCTCGATATCGTCGAGGGTCACGCCCTGGTGCTCCAGGTCCGCGCCGCCGCGCCCTCGAACTTTCTGAAGGTGGGCGCCCACGGCGTGACCACCATGGCCATCCAGTACACCGAGCTGGCCGATGAGTTCTCGCCGGAGCTGTACGCCTTTGCCCGCACGCTCTCCTTCGTGGAGGGCACGGATCATATGAAGGGCTACTGGACCGAGGTGGGCAACCGGCGCTACCCCGAGAGCACCCGGGTGCACCCCGGCGCGATCAACGTGCACCGCTTCAAGTCCACCGGCTTCATCTCGGACGCCTTCGGGCGCTACCAGATGTTGAGCACGACCTGGTCCGAGTGGGCGCGTCAAGCGGACGTGCCGGTGGCGCAGGACGGCATCAACGCCAAGGGCGCCGCCTACTACGACATGAGCCCGGAGTACCAGGATCTGGCGGTGCTGCGCTTCCTGCAGCGCAAGGGCATCGAGGAGCTGCTGCAGGAGGGCAAGCTGCACACCGCGATGGGCAGCCGGGCGGCTCACCAGTGGACCAGCGTTCCTGGGGCGCTGCAGCCCAATGGGCGCACGCCGAAGTTCGTCAAGGTCTACGAGGCGCTCCTGAAGGAGGAGCGCGCGGCCGCGGAAGATCGGATCAGCGTCGCCGATCTCGACTGAGACTTCTGGGCACCGCCAGCCCCCTCACCGGGGCCAGTCGTCATCGCTGAGCTGCTTGTGGTCCTTGCGGTCCTTCCAGGCCCGGGTGGCCGCGAAGACCGCGGCGGGGGTTGAGAGGTCGGCGTCGGGCATGGCGGCGGTCAGCTTCGCGCGCAGGGTGGGGGAGTCGCCGCGCAGGAAGGGGTTGGTGGCGCGCTCCTCGCCGATGGTCGAGGGGACGGTGCAGCCGCCCTCGGCGCGCAGGGAGCGCGCGGCCTTGATGCGATCGACCAGCGCGGCGTTGTCCGGCTCGGTGATCCAGGCGAACTTCAGGTTGTCCTCGGTGTACTCGTGGGCGCAGCAGACCCGGGTCTCGGGCGGGAGGGTCGCGAGGCGCTGGAGGCTGTCGTGCATCTTGGCGGCGGGGCCGTCGAAGAGGTAGCCGCAGCCGCCGGCGAACAGGGTGTCGCCGCAGAAGACGACGTCGTCGAAGACGAAGGAGATGTGGCCGTTCATGTGGCCCTCGGTGAGCATCACCCGGCCCCGGGCGGCGCCGAGGGTCACGATGTCGCCGTCGGTGACCGGTTCGGTGAGGCCGGGGATATCGGCGGCGGCGGCGGCGCTGCCGACGACTCGGAGTCCCGAGAGGAGGCCGCGCCTGGCGAGATCCTTGTTGAGGCCGATGTGGTCCCAGTGGGTGTGGGTGTTGAGGATGGCGGTGAGCTCGAAGCCGAGGGCCTCGCAGTAGTCGAGGACGACGCCGGCTTCGGGGCCGTCGACCGCGGCGGCTTCTTTGGTCTGGGGGCAGACGGCGAGCCAGATGAGGTTGTCCTGGAGGGAGGGGAGCTGGTGGATCTCCAGCGTGCCGTCGGCGGTCTTGAAGGGCGCGCGGGGGCGGGTGACGACGTGGTCCATGGGTACCTCTGAGGCGGGATGGGCTGGAGTTTACCCTGGCGTGTGTGAGGAGGCGGTGGGGTGGGAGGCGGTGAGCTCGATTCACAAATCTCGACTCACAGATCTCGGATCGAGGGGGAGAAGCCAGGGCAGACACCTCAAGTCTCTCCTCTCCTCCCTCTCGCTTAAGTCCCCATCTTCAGCCAGCCAGCCCGCGCCGCATGGCGCGCCAACTGCGACTGGTCGAGCCCGCTCTCGGCGGCCTGGGTGAGAGGCAGCGTGCGCTGGGCGACGTCTGGTAGATAGACCTCCGGCCCGGTTTACCCGCCTGGCAGGGCGGGGACCTTCGAGCCGGTATCGGTGCCTGTGTCACCTGTCGTGCCGGTGTCACCTGTCGTGCCGGTGTCACCTGTCGTGCCGGTGGTGTCGCTGCATCCCTGGGTGATGTTCAGGGTGTACTCGCCGAAGTTCCCCGCGTCGCCGTCGACGGCGATGATGTAGTCAGCCCCCCAGTTGGCGTTGAACTCCAGCTGCGACTGCAGGCTGTCCGGGCTGTCGTCGCTGCAGTTGAGCTGGGTGCCATCGCATTCGTTGAGCACCGTCAGCACTGTGTCGAAGTCCGATCCGAAGGTGTCGATGGTGAAGCAGTCGCTGGCGGGGGCGGTCCAGTTCAGGAACACGTCACCGCCGTCGCCCTCGGAGCAGTAGGGGTCGAAGTCATCGCCCGCGCCCTCGGTGGATCCGGTGATGACGGGGCTGCCCGTGCCAGCGGCCAGCACCTCGTCGGGGCAGGTGACGGGGGGATCGCCGCATCCCGGGGTGATGTTCAGTGCGTAGTCTCCGGTCTCACCGGCCTGGCCCTCGACGGCGATGATGTAGTCGGCCCCCTGGTTGGCGTTGAACTCCAGCTGCGACTGCGGGCTGTCCGGGCTGTCGTCGCTGCAGTTGAGCTGAACGCCATCACACTCGTTGAGCACCGTCAGCACTGTGTCGAAGTCCGATCCGAAGGTGTCGATGGTGAAGCAGCCGGACTGGGGGGCGGTCCAGCTCAGCAGCACGTCCTCACTGGCACCCTGAGAGCAGTAGGGGGTGATGTCATCGCCCCCGCCCAGCGTGGAGCCGGAGATGATGGGGCTGCCCGCGCCGGCGTCCAGCACATCGTCGGAGCACCAGGCGTCGATGGGCACATGCGGATCCCGGTCATCCGTGTCGCCGTCCTCCTCACTCAGGCCGTCACCGTCGTCGTCAACGCAGTCGCTGGTGCCGTCGCCGTCCAGGTCGCCGCCGGTGTAGGGGTCGTAGTCGTCGCAGTCCCCATCTGCGGCGTTGACGCCGTCCTCGTCGTAGTCGCGGTAGGGAGCGTCCGCGCCCTCGTAGCTGAAGCAGTCGTAGTACTCCAGGTAGACCTCTTCGTACCGCTCGCACTCGGTCTCATCGACGTAGATCTGCACCACCTTCTGGGGCTCGGCGTCGGTCCACCAGGACACGTCCAGGCAGTCCCACACCTCGATGTAGTGCTTTCCGCCGTTCTCCCAGGGCTGCCCCTCCTGCTCGGGGATCTCAAAGGAGACCTCAATCTGGAAGTCCGGCGTCTCCGAGGTCGTGATGGCGGGAGAGGCAGACGCCTCGTCCAGGCAGTCATTCCGCTCGTCCTGCCACGCGTTCAGGTGGGGATCACAGCCCAGCGCGGTCGAGCAGACCCACACAGCCAAGAACATCCACTTTCGCATGATCACTCCAGTCCCTGGAAGAAGGGTGCATCGCAGGGCTCCGCCTCGAAGCGGGCCCGGACCTCATCGTTCCCGAAGGTCATCTCCACGATGCCCTTGGCGTAGCTCTCTTCGAGTTCTTTCAGCTCGATGGTGCCGCGGCCGTCGACCTCCAGATCCTCGCCGGAGTCCAGGATGCCTACATAGCCATCGGCCGACATGGGATCATCGGTCTCGTAAGCCGACAGCGTCCAGACCGACAGCACCCAGTAGTCGCCGTAGGGCGGCGACTCGGTGTCTGACATCAGCGGGCACAGGTCGGGCATGTCCGAGAGGACGACCATGAGTTCCCGGGCTGTGTTGTAGCCGAAGAGGCTCGAGGTGGGCAGGCCCAGCTCGTGGCCCTCCACGCTATCCAGCGAGTAGTCGCACCCTGAGGCAATCGCGAGCATCGCGAGCAGCATGTCTCCTCCACAGGCCTGATGGACCTTTGAAAGGATAGTAGCGTGAGCGGGCCGGAACTACATGGACGCGAATTTTTGCCACCCGCGCCTGGAGCCCCGGTGGTGATGACTCGCTTCCTCACGGGTGGCCCGATCGCTGATGAGCAGCCTGGTGCTGCCCCCGATGATCAGCGCCGCGTCGTTGCCGCCGGTGGGGGCGAGGGGGCGATCCCCCTGTGCCCCCCCTTCTTTAGCGAGCCGGCCTCACCTCACCTCACCTCACCTCACCTCCCTCTCGCTAAGCCCCCTCCTCCATTCAGAGCGACTGCTTCACAGCGACTCCAGCGGCTTCAGAGCGGCTGCTTCACAGCGACTCCAGCGGCTTGCACGCGCCGCACGGCGCGCGCCAACTGCGGATGCGTACCTTTGAGGAACGCCACGTCCCAGCGGCTCACGCGAGAGGGTGTTGCGACGTCAGATGCCTCGCCGCGAGGCGACATCAGGAGGCAAGACCTTGCGAACACGTGGACGGTTTTCGACGGAGACGAGCTGTTGCTATTCTGCCATCCCACGCTGTAAAACCGGCCAGGTTTCGCAATGGATGCAAACCCAGGTGGGCTTGCCAGACGACCCGAGAGTCAGAGCACAGGGGGGGAATTTCGACGACGAGGAACGAGGAGACTTGAAAGGGGGGGAAGCGCAGGTTCCCCCCAGCCAGCAACGCTGGTTGGCAGCGGCGAATCCGTCAAAGTGGCCAAAAGCCCGCACTAACCGCCACGATCCATGCGGCAGCCGGACTCACGCTGACCGTCACGATCCATGCGGCAGCCGTGCTCACGCTGAGTTCCACAAGCCATGCGGTAGCCCCACCCACCCGGCCGGCCCCAA